>OBLQ010000348.1_pt1 | contig 17597 bp, 13 predicted proteins | sample 1519881 | NCBI WGS metagenome assembly OBLQ01 (sample SAMN01911456, study PRJEB22533) | soil metagenome | biome: Soil | place: Malaysia | collected 2012-04-30 | depth DG_metagenome m | reverse complement strand
AGCCGGTTGTCTGGTAACCCCACGACCCGCTGAACGGGTGTTCCATGATGGGAAGAAATTCCACATGAGTGAAGCCCATCCGGAGCACGTAGTCCGTGAGTTTCTGGGCCAGCTCACGATAGGTCAGGACACGGTTGTCCTCCTCCGGAATCCGGGCCCAGGAACCAAGATGAACTTCATAGATCGATTGCGGGCTCGCCAGGGAATTGTGCCGGTGCCGCTGTTCCATCCACTCCCGGTCGCCCCATACGTACTGCAGGTCCCACACGCGGGAGGCCGTATCCGGCGGCACCTGGCGGTAAATGGCAAACGGGTCTGTCTTGTCAACGCGATATCCGCTGTAACGGGAAGCGACGTGGAACTTGTACAATTCGCCACGCTCAAGGCCTGGAATAAATCCTTCCCAGATTCCTGATTCGCCTCGCGTCTGCAAAGGGTGGCTGCCCCTGTTCCAGCCGTTAAAGTCTCCGACCACTGATACGTATTCGGCATTCGGCGCCCATACGGCGAAACAGACACCCTCCTGCCCACCAACATTCCGCAAGTGCGAACCGAGCTTCTGATAAAGCCGGTGATGCGACCCTTCATTGAAGAGGTAAATGTCGTCTTCGGTCAGCATCGAAAAGTCATAGCGCACTGCGGAGACCTCGCCAGTTGCCTGGCCTGCCTCGATAGGGTTGTTCTCAGGCATATTCATCAAACCTCCTTTTTGTGTCTCGCGCTGTCAAGTGTCGCAAGCATCTCTCCGATTTCCGCCATTTCAGTAATCTGGCGCAAACTATATCTCGCCTTTCGCTTCCAATTGGGACGTTCTTCGCACGTCCCGGGAACATTTTGCGGCTGCTTCTCAAACCACAAATCTTCAAGATTCGCCATGGCCATCCGGTTGCGGCTCCTGCCCAGAAATTCCAACGAAGCTTTCAGGACATCGACAATCGACGGATTGCCTTGCTTGCGTCCGTCAGCACACAGCGACCTCACAAGCGTATTTCTCAGCTTGCTGCGGTTTTTCAGCTCGGTGATGGCCCCCTCTTTATCGAGCAAGCCGAGGTCTACGCGGTCCTGAACGTCCAGTCCTTCCCAGAAGGCTGCAAAGGGAGGCATATCGTGCGTGTTGAGGGCAGCCAGCGAATCTTCCTGCGGACTGGGCAAGGTCCTCTTTTCGTCCGGAGCAACCTCAAACTGCAAGACATACATTCTTTGGACCTTGTGTCGCGCAAGGGCGGGACGGACGTAGCCGGGGACGGTTCCAAGATCTTCGCCCACAATGAGCGCCCGGTTCCTCACCGATTCCAGGGCCAGGATCGCGTACATTTCCTCGGCCGGATACTTCACATAGGCCCCGTCCCTGGGCTCAAAGCCCTTTGGGACCCAGAACAGACGGTGCAACCCCATGACGTGATCAATACGCAGGACGCACGCATGAGCAAGGTGATGATGAAGCGCTTTACGAAGGTAAGCATAGCCGTCCTCCCGCATTTTCTCGGGGTGCATGGGCGGAAATCCCCAGCTCTGGCCCCTGGTGAAAAAACCGTCGGGCGGCGAACCGGCGCTGACATCCAGAACAAACGACGGTCTCTCACGCCACACGTCGTAACCGTCCGAATTAACGCCCAGCGGCAGGTCGAGGTACAAACCCTCTCCGTTCGAGTCACACCCCTTCGCAAAGCTTCTGATCTGCTCTTCCGCAAGCCATTGCACGTATAGGTGGTAGCGCATGGCTTCCAGGTCGTAGTCGCCGCTGCTCAATTTCCCTTCCCGCAAGGGTTGAGGCCACGTCCACCAGGAAGAGCGTCGGCGGTCGCAAGTGGCGCGGAATTGCGCGTAGTCTTGCAGGTCCTTGTGCGCCTCAACGTAGCCGAAAAACTCCTGCTGCCGCGCTAAAGGACGCGCAAACATCGTGCGGGCCAGGGGCTCGAGCGCCCTGCGCTTTAAAGCCATCGCCCGCCGGTAATCCACAAGGGAGTGCGATTTTAACTCTTTGAGCTCCGACTGGAAGTCCCCGGATGCGACAAGATTCTGCGCCTCGGGACAGCGCTCCAATTCCGGAACCCGGTTCAGGTCCAGGAACAGCTCATTCCAAAAGAGGCGGCTTACCGGTGAATATGGGCTGGGGTCAAAAGGCTCATCCAGGAAGGACGCCAACAAGGGCAGCGTTCCGACAAGAGAACCTCCCCGCCCGTGGACCCATTCCATCAACTCCTTGAGGTCTCCAAAATCACCCACGCCCCAGTTCGAATCAGACCGCAGAGCATAAACGGGAATGAACACGCCCCACGACTTCTTCCTGCTAACACCTGATCCGACGAAGGCTTTTCTTGGCGCGGATATCACGAGTGCCCGGTAAAAGTGCTTTCCAGCTTCGACCGACAACGTGTGGTAGCCGAAAGGAAGGTCCCGCGGCAACCTCATATCCAATTCCCAATAGGGATTGCCCTCCACGCTGACCTTCTTCGCGTCCAATGCAGGCTCCGTGCGCCCCGGTTTGACCTCCCAAACCCGTTCTTCGCCGTTCTCCAGCTTCAGTGTGCAAAGCCATGAGCGAATCGCTTTGCCAGCCGGAAGCCGCAGTTTGATGGTTGCTCCGCGGCCGTCCCAGGCCACGGCCACAGGCTCCGGCCCCCGACGATAGATTTGCTGGCGGCGCTCCCTCACAGCGCGCGGGGCCTCCTCCGCTCGGGTCAGGGGCGCGCCCAGCGAGTGAAGAACTGCCAGCAGCACCTCGGGTGATGCCTGGCGCCGTCGCCCATCCAGGATGTTGAGATATGTAGTCTGAATACCGTACGCCTCCGCCAAATGATGCAAAGCCCGCATTTTCGCCTCAGCGTTCACTTGCCCCAGTTTCTGCAAGAGCCCCACCGCGTTATCAATACCCGCATGTGCCGGCCGGATGCGTTACATGAAATAGTCGAAGTCTCGCTCGCTCCGAACACGCCGCCTTATTCGGAGGATGTGTGCGGGCATGATATGTGGATTCAACTCCACATAATTCCTCGTTCCCTGCCACAAATAGCGGCTATCAGTCAACAGGTCATGCGCCTGAAAAGCCTGGTGAGGATCAAGCCCGAAATAGTCGAGTGGCAGGTCCAGCCAGCCTGATTGCGTGTAGTGCGGGTCCAGGTTTACCACAACCAATATAATATTGGCCAGGTCTTCCGTTGTCTTGCTGTACGCTATAAGTTGCGTGTTATCAATAGGATGAAATCGCAGGCGCCCGTTGCTTTCAAGCGCCGGATTGGCGCCCCGAATCTGGTTGACTCGCGCAATCAGCATTTTCAGGCTGTCTGCACGTTCAAGGTCCCACTTCCTGATTTCATACTTCTCGGAATTAAGATATTCCTCGCTGCCCGCTCTTAACGGACGGTTTTCACAAAGCTCGAAAGCCGGGCCATAAACCCCGTAACTTGCAGCCAGTGTTGCCGCAAGGATCAGCCGGACCATAAAGGCTGGCCTTCCGCCGGACTGCAGGTATTCCGTAAGGATGTCCGGAGTGTTGGGCCACAAATTGGGGCGGAAAAACTCACGGACCTCGCTCTGGGTCAATTCCGTGAAGTACTGCTCGAGTTCCCATTTCGTATTGCGCCATGCAAAATAGGTGTAGGACTGCGTGAACCCCAACTTGGCCAGGCGGTACATCACTTTGGGCCGGGTAAACGCCTCGGCAAGAAAAATAACGTCAGGAAACTTCTTCTTGATTTCCCGGATGGCCCACTCCCAAAACTCAAAGGGCTTGGTGTGGGGGTTATCCACGCGAAAGATGCGAACTCCCTGTTCAGCCCAGAACAACATGACATCTTTCAGTTCCTCCCACAGTTCCCGCCATTTGGGATTTTCAAAATTGAGCGGATAAATATCTTCATACTTCTTGGGTGGATTTTCCGCGTACTGGACGGTCCCGTCGGGACGCCAACGAAACCATTCCGGATGTTCTTTCACGTAGGGATGGTCCGGAGTGCATTGGAAGGCAATGTCCAGGGCCATTTCGAGTCCGAATTCCCGGGCCGCGCTCACGAGCCGATGAAAATCCTCAAGTGTACCTAGTTGCGGATGGATCGATTTGTGTCCACCTTCCTCGGCGCCAATCGCCCAAGGGCTGCCGATATCATTCCCGGAAGAAACCGGATTATTGTTTTTTCCCTTCCGGTTTTTCTTCCCAATGGGATGGATGGGCGGAAGGTAGAGAACGTCAAAACCCATCTCCGCCACATAGGGCAATCGCTTGATGCAGTCCTGGAAAGTACCGTAACGACCCGGTTCCGAACCGCATGACCGGGGAAACATTTCATACCAGGCGCTGAACCCAGCCTTCGCGCGGTCAACTTCCACGGCCAGCGTCTTCTTGTAGGTTGCGGCCCGGCTGCGGTCCGGATGCAATTCCATCAGCCGGTAGAGATTCTCGTTTTTGGCACTTGAGGTGGCTTCAGCAAGGGTATGCCCGTTCTTCCGTCGCAATGCGGAGGCAAATTCCTGCAATTGTTGTGCCCCATCATTTGTGGCACGTCCAGCCGCCTCCTCGACAAGCTTGGCCCCAATCAGGATATCTACAGAAATATCCTGGCCGGCCTCCACTTTCTTGAGAAAACCGCTGCGCCAGGACCCAAAACGATCAACCCAGGCCTGCAAGGTGTATTCGTATTCGCCCACTTCCAGCACCGTAAAGCTGCCATGCCAGCGGTCATTCACCTCCGGAACCATTCGTGCTTCAAGCCAGGTGGTTTCCCCGGAACGCCGGAAAAGGAGGACCGCGGAAACAGCGTCATGCCCGTCGGTGAAGATATCGGCCGTCACCACGACACTCTCACCCACAACCCGCTTGATGGGAAAACGTCCGCCATCGATCTCTGGACGCACGTTCTCAATGACCACTCGGGGAGGCGAATTTGCAGCAACATCAAATGTGGGTGATTCCGGCATTGGCCTCACTTCCTCGCACCTGGGATTCTCTTGGAAAGATGATCGGCAACTGCCATCAGAGGCAGCAACCTTATTGGAAGATCGCTAATGCAGTAACCTCAGCCCGCTGTAGACCTGAGGTTTCGATTGTCAGGCGACTCGGACCCCGCAAAACACTTCTATTTTACCGCGCCGATGCCACTCGATCAACCGCAGGCCACACATTCACGCACAGGCACGAGAGTCGGGAAAGTAATTCCCCATTACCACACGCCAAAGGGACACTGCAGGAAGGTTAATTACCGTGTTTGGAAAGGGATGATGCGCCGCTGGGCTTCAAGGTTTCAAGACCCGATTTTGCCTGCATTGGGGCCAATAAGCATAGAACTCCCGCCTTGATGATGAATCCCGGTCTCAGCCCGTTTGTTCCGGCCACCTTTCAGATTGACGACATCGTGAAGTCTTTGTAACTTAAAAGTACATCTCGAGGAGGGATGGGTGAGCGGTTGAAACCGGCGGTCTTGAAAACCGTTAGCCCCGAAAGGGGCTCGGGGGTTCGAATCCCTCTCCCTCCGCCAACAAGTCTCAGGTTTTGGCATTTTTCGAAACCCACTTGAGAAGTTCCCAGGATGGCCGGGGAATTCTGGCCAAGTGTAATAGAGTGCTAGAATGGCCAGCAGACTTCTGATCGAGGTCCGTCTCGAATACTCTTACGAATTCAAGCGCAGCAAGGAGTAGCAGGTATGAAAAACAGACTCTTGCCGGTCGCGGTGGGCTGCATCCTTCTGGTTACTGCAGGAAGCATGGCGCGCGCTCAGTCAGCGAACCCGGGGATCCAACCGGAAGCGGTCCAACTTCCTGAGTGGCTGCACCAAGGCAAATTCCGCTTTGCCCGGTTTGACGGGGGCCCGATCGAAATTCAGAAGACCATCCGCTCGGCATGGGGAATGAGATTCACTCCTGAAGAGCAGAAGGTGCTGGCCAACGTCTACGGCAAGCACGAATACGGGCCACGCATGGCCGACTTGTTGGCGAAGGCGCACGTCAACTTTGTCTGGGTCACGTACAGCGTGGGCTTTTCATGGGAAGACGAATCTCCGCAGCGGGCGCTGGTCCGGGAGATGACCGGGATGCTGCACGCCCGCGGAATCAAGGTGGCAGCTTATATGGACGCACACAGCATGTTCTGGCAAAGTATGTTCCGCGACGTTCCGCAGTCGGTGCGATGGATCATATTTGATCCTGACGGACTGCCTTACCGCTATTCAGGCGGACGTGACGCGCTGCGCTTTATCGCGAACCTGAATGATCCCGCCTGGGTGAAATACGAGGAGAAAAGGATCAGTGCCATCATCGACGATGGCTTGGATGCCATCTTTTTCGATAACACCGCCAGTTCCGACTGGAGCAGTAATGAAAACGTGGCGGCATTCTTCACGAAGATTCGAGACTTCATCCACAACGACAAACATTCGGACATTCCGATCTTCTCGAACTTTGGCCTCGTGCCGTCGCGCGCCGCGCTGAACCGCTACATGGATTTCACTTTCGACGAGTACTGGGTTGAGCCAGGCGTCTGGGGCAAAGATTGGGAAGTGTCAAACATCCGTCGCACACGGTATATACGAGGCATGCTTCCGCCGCAGAAGCCCCTGATTACAGAGTATTCACGCTTCCACGAAGGAAATCGCTCGACTGGTTTTCTGAAAGCTGGATCCGTAGAACTTTCCATCGCCGAAGCCGCGGCCTTCGGGGCTGCTTACACATGGGACATGGAAGGGCCGTTTGACGAAAGACTGATCAAAAACGATCCGGAAGCGCACCGGTCATGGGAGGCTATCAGCCACTACAACGGATTTCTGGCCGATCATGAATCACTTTACACCGGAGCGGAATACGTAACACCGCTCGCAGTGCTGCTTCCCGACGATTTCCAGCCAGGATTTTCCTGGGATGATCCGGCGCCACTGCTCGACTGTCTTTCTCGCAGCAGCGTCCTTTATGCCATCAAGCTTGCGAGGAGTGAGACCGAGGCGGACTTGAAAACCTATGCGGGAGTCATCCTCCCCTGGTACGACGGGATGTCTCCGCGGGAACAAAGTTTGGTCCACGAATATGTGGCCGGCGGCGGAAAAATTTACGCCTTTGGCGCTGAATCCGGTCCAAACAGCGGATTCACTGAATTTTCGGATGCGGAAATCTTACAGCGGCTTGAAAGTGACAAAATGGCGCAAGAAGAAGTGATTACAAAAGTGAAGACTTTGGCAAAGGACACGACTCAGGTCGAACTCGTAACGGGCGATCACGTCCTGGCAAACGTGACCGTATTGAACAAGCAGCGGGAGACGATACTGCATCTGCTAAACTACAATGCCAAACCCGCTGAAAACCTTGAAATCACGCTTTCTCTCACCCAACCGTATCAAGATCTTGTAGGGAAATCCCCCGCTGTCATGTCGCCGGACGCTGAGTCCGTTAACTTGAAGAATGTGCGATGGGATGGAAACACGTTGCGGGCAACGCTATCCTCCCTTAAGCGTTATTCGATAATTGTGCTGAAATAAAATGTCCTGCCCAGGCGGTCGGAAAAACCGAGAAACCCCACTCGCCCATATTGATGCAAAAGCCGGCGCCTAGTTCGTCCGAATCAGCCGGATGGGCACCGCGGACCCGCCGCCCGATCCTCCTCCAGACGAGCCACCACCACCGCCGCCACCACCAGTAGCTCCGCTACACGTAATGGCGTTTAGAATAACCATGTCAACGATGTCGTCTGTTCCCGTGTGGATGGCATCCTTAATAAATACCTGCAGATATCCATCAATTCCCACCGTGGTCCCTCCAGGGGGTAGCGGCACTCCCGAATAGACGGGAATGGTGACAACAGAAGAACTCCCAGTGTAATCCAGAATCGTGGCTCCAGGGAGGAGGGGGTTCGGGTTGTTGCTTCCTCCCGTGATGGGGAAAACACCGCTCATAACTAGACTGGTGTCAATCGTGTCCTGGCCCTGGTTCATCCCGTCGCCGAGGGCGTTGATCAGGGCATTGACTCCCTGGTCGATTGGTCCCACGTTCTTGCCATTGGCAGTCACCAGTGTTGTAGTACAGGAAAAATACCCAGGCGTGCACTCCGCGATGTGGTCTCTCAGCGCAGAACCGCTCGATGGCGGAGCGTCGCCAAAGCCCACCAGATACCACTGGCTGGGCCCCGCCATGGTGTGAAGTTGCCAGGGCATGCCCTGGATCCCGCCCTGCGAATAGAGTCCAGGGTTCATAACGTTGCCGCCGTTGTTAGGATCAAAAAAGTACCCCATGCCTGGGCAATTAGGATTGTTTGGAGAGGTTACGTGGTTCGGGTCGCAATCGGGCACCAGGAAGGGCTTGATGCAAGACGCGTAAAACCCCTGCCCGCCTCCACCCACGCCCCCCGGCGCGTAGGCCTCTGCGGTTGCGGCGGCATCAACGTTCGCGGTCTGGACACCAAAGGCCTTTGCGAAGAAGGTGGACACGGTACGCCGGGCGACGACAGTGATCTGAGGTTCCGTAGGGGTGGGATAGCTGAAGGTTATATCGCCATTCTGAATGTTGGCAGGCGTCCCGGCAATGTAGTTCTGACCTCCCGAGGCCTCGGCATACTGCCGGCCCAGGGTCTCCTGCGGCCCGCCGGAGGTGCACCCGCCTGTTAAGCAACCGGATTGGAGAAAAGCATAAGCGCCCGCCAAAGCCGCCGAGTCCGCCGCCCGCTGCGCCTGATTGCGCGCCAGATAGAAATTGGCCAAGTCGATGGCGAAGGCTGAAACGGCAAGCAACACCACCATCGCAAACGCTACGATCAACAGCACTGAACCTGCTTCCTTGTCGAACCAGCCATTCACTTTGATTCTTATCCACATAACATCTCCTCAGCCCGTACCCAGATTCTTCATGACAGCACTCTCGGTCAGCTTTGTTGGCAGGCCGATATTAGAGCCCGGCACCAGCAGCTTGATGATCCTATTAAAAGACCAGGTATAGGGATAGGTAACGGTTACCTTTGTTCCGAAAAGGGCGGTGGGTGATCCTCCCGAAGGCGTATAGGTATAGCCATACTCGCGATTGATCGTCAGGCTGATGCCGTTCGCGCAGGTGTAGGAATACGTCATGTAGCCCGTGTAGCTGAGCGCGGTTGGATCAATGCAGGAAGAGTTTACGCCCGCGTTGGTCATGTAATTTGCCACGGCATGGGCGGCCGCCTGGATTGAGCACGGGATTGTGCTCGTGCACGTGATGTCGCTTATATTCGTGGAGACCGCGATGCGGGCGCCTTCGCGCGCGGCATTGGCCTCCTTTTGCTTCAGATTATAAGCACCGCTAAATTCGATGATTCCCACCAGGATGACCAGCAGGATGGGCAGGGACAGCGCAAACTCCAGCAGTTGTGCTCCTTCGGTTCCAGTTACTGCATGGACGGTGCGCAATATTTTGCGCGCCCGCAAGCTTTTTCGCGTCCTACATCGCAATCTGATCATGGACAGGTGCCTCCTGTCGGCTGGTTTTCGAGTCGCATCTGAGCCTGGGTTTTAATATTGATGGTTGTCGCGTTAAGTGGCGTAAACGGAATCTGCAACTGTACCGGGTAGCTGAAACTGATGATGACGCCGCACTGCTGAGGATAGGTGTTCTCCAACCAGGCTGCCTTCTGGCAGTAACCCAGCACTTTACTCGGGTCAAGATTGTCGGCCTGCAAAGCCGGCACGATATGACCGTTAAAGGTGTTTGTGTTTGAGGAGCATGCAGCAGTCGGCGGGTCAGCCTCCGTGCCTCCTAAGGCCATAGAACTTGGCAACACCGCATAGCGCGCGCCCTCGCGGGCCGCCCGAGTTATTGTTGCGTAGATATTGTAGGCCCGACCCACCCATAGGATGCCGATTAGAAGAATTAACAAGAGAGGAGCGACAATCGCAAATTCAAACAGTTCGGCGCCCGAATCTTGCCCGCATTTCCTTAAGAATCCAAACCTGAGCCAGCCCGAAATCTCACGATATTTAACCATCTTCCCTCCCGTTTCACCCGGTCAGAAAGCACCAAAGAGAGGATTGTTTGTATGCTTACTCTCCTAAAAACAACCCCCGAATGTGCAACCCAACTTAAGCGTCGATCGTGGAAGCCTGGCGAGAAAAGTGCGGGAGCTGACACCTCACAATCCGTATCAGCAAGAAGAGAATGTCATGCCCGAACTTCCTCCCCCAGGAGACTTTCAAACTTCCGCACTTACAGTTGCGAAATACCTAAAAGAATTACTGCGCTGCGCACGACGGCTCAAGTTCTGAGCGATTGCAAAACCTTTCAAGAGGGCTTTCCTTATTCTACGGATGGAGCACCATCAGCCTCGGGTTAGGTGGGTACACGCAAGCACCTCCCGGTGACTTCCAATATTAGGGAACCACAGTGGCTCTGGCGATCCTTGCGTCCTGCCCGCCGCTGGAGGTCGGTGAGTTGCGCACTTCCCCCCAGCGTAGCGGGCGAACGCAATCACGTACATTGAAGGTAGACAAGTCCAATATACATCTTTGACCATATGCGTCAAGTGTCAATGCAACTGCTAACTGCGACGTTAACAGATGCGCAAAAGGGCATATTCAACTGCTACATTTTGTTGGGTCAGCTATAAACCATCCATATTTCTGTCTTCCATCTCCATTTTTCTGAATAAGGTCGTACCCATTATCATGGCCCGCCGCGTCGAATCAGCTGTAAAGTAGAACTCTATTTTTCCCGGAATGATCTGCCCGCAATAAGGCTTTGCAACGATACTTGAATTGCTGTATGTTTTTACTTCCTTGACGCATGATCTCTCACTGCAAATCAGCCTTTTTATGTGTTCTTGTGGGCCTTGTCCTGTATGCACCCCAAGGGGTGTGCGCTGATTCCTCCGCCGCAGGCGCCCCCTGGCGCTTCACTTTCCATCACCCGCTGCCGCAGTGGAAGAATGGCTTGCCCGTGGGGAATGGCACGCTGGGGGCGCAGGTTTGGGGCACCGGCCCCGCCCTCTACCTCACACTCGATCGCGGGGACGTCTGGGACCTTCGCTACCAACCCAACACACGCGCGAATTTTAACTACTCGCATTTGCAGGAGCTGGTCCGCGAAGGCCGGCATGACCTCATCCAGCAGGAAATGTCTTCCGACGTCGGGCCGATGTCGGACACCGTTCCAACCCGGATCAGTATGGGCAGGCTGAGGATTTCCCTGCCCCCTGACACCCTGGTGAAACGGGCCAGTCTCGACATGCAGCATGGTGAGGTCCGCTGGCTGCTCAGTGTCCACGGCAAGCCGGTGGTGTACCGCGTTCTCGCCAGTCTTGATCCGGACGTCATCCTGGTGACGCTGGATGGCGTCGAGGGCTGGACGCCTGCTGTCAGTTTCTATCCTATTGGTGCCCTCGATCCGGCAGTGGCAAGTAAACTCGGGTATCCAAAGCCAACTTCGGGCGCGAGCGGCAGGTTTTCCTGGTCAACGCAATCACTGCTCTCAAGCGGAGCAGTCACTATCGCGTGGACAACCGACCAAAAAGGGCCCCAGTGGAACCTATTGATCACTATTCCCGCGCAGGACGATGCACACAGCGTTGACACGGCCCAACAAACATTAAGTTCAGCGCTGGCTGAAGGAATCTCAAAAATCCTTACCAACCACCACCAATGGTGGAGTGAGCGTTGGTCGCGATCGCAGATCCACATCCCCGATCCGGAACTCGAGCGGCTCTGGATTAATGGAATCTATAAACTGGCCAGCAGTTCTTACCAGAACGTGCCAGCCGGATTGCAGGGCCTCTGGCCTCCGGATGGAGAACTTCCACCCTGGCGCGGTGATTACCACATTGACATGAACGTTCAGGAGACCTATTGGCCTGCTTACAGCAGCAACCAACTGGACCTGGCCGAACCGCTCAACGATTGGGTAACGAAAATAGTAGTTCCTCAGGCCAGAAAGATCACACGCCAGTTCTTTGGTGTTCCAGGAATCTGGGTTGGGGGAGCGCTCGACGTGAAAGGCCGCCTGCTGGGTGGCCAGTCCAACTGGATGACTGTGCAGTACTGGCTGGGAGGTGGCGCATGGCTGGCCCAGCACCTTTGGTGGTATTACACCTACAGCCAGGACAAAGAGTTCCTGCAACAGCAGGCCTACCCGTTCCTGAAACAGGCGGCAGTTTTCTATCAGAACATCCTGAAGCCCGGCCCCGACGGACGCCTGCATATTCCGCTTTCTGCGTCGCCCGAATACTTCAGCAACGACCTGAAGGCCTGGACAGCGGACCCGACTGAAGGCCTTTCGCTCGCGCGCAACCTGCTCCGTTACACTATCCAGGCATCTGAGACGCTGGGCATGGACCAGCAGCAGCGGGCACAATGGGTGGCAATGGAGCGGAAACTGGCGCCTTATCCGGTAGGAGACTCGGGGCTCAAGGTCCAGCCCGATGCGCCTTACGACCGCACTCACCGCCACCCGATGCACCTTTTCCCCATCTTCCCTGGCGGCGACCTGAACGTGGAAGGCAGCCCCGCTGACCGGGAGCTGATTGCGAAGTCGATTGAGAACTGGATATTCCAGGGCACCGGGGAGTGGACGGGTTGGTCGTTTCCCTACGACAGCCTGATAGCCTCGCGCGTCCGGCGGCGGAACCAGGCCCTGAACGAACTGGAAATCTACAAGCAGGCCTTCATCTGGCCGAACGGATTCCATGTGAACGGCGACTACCACGGGTACGGCTATTCCACCCACGAGTATCAGCCCTTTACCATGGAAGCCGAGTGTGCATTCACAGCCGCCGTGAACGGCATGCTGCTCCAGAGCTGGGGAGGCAAGGTCAGGATTTTCCCTTCCGTGCCCGAATCCTGGAAGAACGTTTCCTTCATGAACCTACGAGCCCAGGGCGGCTTCCTCGTCTCGGCGGAAATGGTCAATGGAGAGATTCTCTCCGCGACCTTGGCATCTCCCAAAGGTGGCGATGCCAGGGTAGTCTTCCCTCTTGGATACGTCGCACCGGGACAGCCGTTCACGGTGAGGACGTTCCATTTGCGACCCGGCAATCAAATACAGATCGATGCCAAGTAAACAGGCCTGACGAAAGCGGGGACCGCAATCCCCGGGGTGTGGGCCTGCCCTGCTCCACTTGTTGGCCCACGCAGCACTCTTCGACGGGCGGGGACGGGGTGTGGTCACTGACTCAATCTACCGGTTCTGATACAATGCCCACATTCACTTGGTGGTCGAGGTAAACGGCCGAAGACCTTGGCTATAGCCTGGACGCTATCGTTCCCGGGAGAATTCCGTTGGATTCGGACTTGGAACTGGTCAAGCGCTGTCTCAAGGGAGAAGATGCGGCCTGGGAGGCGCTGCTACAGGCCCATACCTATAAGATCTACAATCTATGCTACCGTTTCACAGGCCGTTCTGAGGACGCCGAGGACCTGACCCAGGAAGTTTTTATCAAGGTCTTTCGGACCCTCAAGAGCTATGACCCCCTCCAGGCGAAATTTTCCACCTGGGTCAATCGAATCGCGCGGAACCACCTGGTAGACCACTACCGCCGGACGCGAGGCGACCGTGTGACTTCAACGCTTGACGACCAGATGCCCATCCCTGACGGTTCCGCGCGTGGTGACCCAGCAAGCAGCGTGGAGTCGCGGGAACGGAGGGAAAGGCTCCAGTCAGGACTCAGCAAGCTTTCGCCGGACTTACGCGAGGCCGTTATCCTGAGAGACCTGCAGGATCTGGACTATGCCGAAATCGCGCAAGTGCTGGAAGTGCCTGAAGGAACAGTAAAGTCCAGGATCAACCGCGGACGATTGGAACTGGCGCGGGCTTTAAAACGTATGGATAAGTGAAGGCTGAAGAGGCAGGATGATGACACATCTGGAACTCGAAAACCTGGCAAGTGATTACCTGGAAGGGCACCTGGACAAGGCCCGCCGGGCCGAGGTGGAAGAGCATCTGGCGGGCTGCTCCGCCTGCCAGGAGGTCCTGTCCGATGTCCGTCTTGCCATTCAGGCTTGCCGGTCAGCCGGCGAAGTGATGCCGCCGCCCTGGCTTGTGTCCAGGATCCGGCTTGCAACCATGGGTGAGGCGCGTGCAGGTATCGCGGAACAGGTTAACGCGATACTCCGCAGCTTCCGGCAACCGCGCGTTGCCTATGCGGTGGCTATGACCGTCTTTTCACTTTCGTTGATTGTCAACGTAGCAGGCCTCAACCTACGCGGCCTCAACATAGGGGACTTGAACCCGGCCACCTGGGTATATCGCGCCAACCGGGCGGGACACTTGCTCTACGCGCGGGCCGAAAAGTTCTATGACGACCTGCGAATTGTTTACGAAATCGAATCCCGGTTCCGAAGCGTGCAGTCCGAATCTGATAATCAGGAAAAACAGACAACCAAGCCGGGGCCTTCGCAGGGGCCGCCCGCAAGCACGGTAGATACGGGAGGCGAGCAGATGGCCTCCGCCAAGGCCAATGCCACCGGGCAATATGCTCAACTCGAGCCAGGAGTAACGACCCATGAAATGCGCTAACCACCCTCTCAACGATTCCGTTGCCTACTGCGCACAGTGCGGAAGGCCGCTCTGCGAAACCTGCCGGCGCGAAGTGAAAGGAACTTCTTACTGTGAAACCTGCCTGGCCACCCGGCTTCAGTCGCCTTTGTGGAGCTCTACGGGACAACATGGGGCCGCTTCAAGTCCTGGTGTGGCACTTGCGCTTGGCTTCATTCCGGGCGTCGGGGCAATTTACAACGGCCAGATTGTAAAGGCTATGGTGCAGGTTTTGCTGTTCGGTTCGCTCATCGCCCTGAGTGATCGAGTCCATGGCGCTATGGGGCCCATCTTCGGACTTGCGGCTGCTGCCTTCTATTTCTACATGGTGATTGATTCCTACCAGACGGCAAAAGCCAAGCAATTGGGCCAGCCACCACCGGAATGGTTCGGCCTGAACGACTTAAAGATGGACGCCCCCTTGGGGGCAGGCCTACTGATCGTGCTGGGTCTCCTGTTTCTGCTGGACAACTTTGGCATTCCAATTTTTTCTCAGATTGGAAAGTTCTGGCCTGTGCTCTTGATTGTACTGGGCCTTGCCCTGCTCCAGAAGCGCCTTAGTCACCATGATGTCGTCCCGTCGCAAGGTTCAGGGGCAGCTCAGGCCGGCGGGAAGGACAATCAAGCGCCCGGCCAGTGAAGGTTATTGGAGCTCACGGAGGAAGTTAGCAAAACCAGCCAGGGAGGCCATAGCGGCACCCGGATTGTAAGACGGCGAGAGCGAGAAAGGACACAGGAATGGAGAATCTGCCGGGACTGATTTCGGTTCTGCTCCCTGTTTCAGCGATCCTCATGCCGATCGCGATTGTATGGATTGTTTTCTGGTACAAGGCACGGCAGCGTGAAATGGAGTTGCAGGAGAATCTCCGACTGCGGGAATTTGAGCATCTTCAACGGTTGAAGGAGTTGGAACTTGAAATCGAGAAGGCGAGAGCTCATGATCCCGAAAAGCCAGCTTGAAAATCCACGGACGGAAGCGAAAACCGGGACGGGATCTCCAATCGGCGCTTAGAGGGAAGGTCAACTGAATGGCATTTTTCTCAACTATCTCAATAGGGCAAGGTAACTCATAATGGCAAGCAACTTTAGTTCTGAACAAGACCGCTATGAACTGCGGCGCGCGCGCCGCGCCCAACGAATGGGACTGACAGGCCCGATTCTGCTGGTCGCCCTGGGAGTTATGTTCCTGGTGGGCCAGTTTGTCCCGCATTGGGGAGTCGGGAGGACATGGCCTGTGATCCTGATTATCATTGGTCTTGCCAGATTGTTTGAGTCAGTGTTGGCAGCAAGATCAACGCCACCCCGCTAGCGGCTTGCGGGCCTTCCTTAAGCGGAGGATCGAACATGAGCACTTACCGGCACCATCGTGGTTCCATTTTCTGGGCGCTGACCCTTATCACGGTCGGCGTCCTCTTCCTGTACCAGAACTTTAATCCCGCTGTTCGTCCATGGTACCTGATTGCAAAGTATTGGCCAATCCTGATTATCTTCTGGGGTCTGTCCAAGCTGATCGACTACTTTCACGCCAAGAGCCATCCGGAAACCGCCCCACATTCACTGTTTTCAGCCGGCGAAGTCGTTCTGCTGATCGTCCTCCTCATCATCGGTTCGATCCTTTCAAAGACACTTCTGCGACCCTGGGGCGAGTGGCCCTCCGTAATGGGCATGAGCGACCAGCAATTCGCTGAGATATTCTTCAATTCCTACACGTTTACACAGAGAGTCTCCCAGGACGTTGAGGGTAGCCCGCATCTTTTGGTCGTGAACCGCAGAGGCAATGTCGAAATTCGAGGGTCAGACCAGAAAAACATTGGGGCAGTCATCCAGGAGACGGTCTGGGCTGAAAATGAATCCGCCGCCAGGAAAATTTCCGATCGCCTGCAGTTTCATTTCGTGGAACATAGCGGGCAATACGAACTCGCTTCCAACCTGGATTCCCTCCCTTCCAGCGGACGCACCTTGCGGCTGGATATGGTCATCCGCGTTCCAAAGTCAACAACAGCAGATGTTACGGTAGACGATGGCGACGTGAACGTCAGCGGACTAAAGGGCAACCAGACGCTTACCACGCGCCGCGGAGATGTAGAGGCAAACAACGTCGAGGGTGTGTTGCAGATTCACAAATCACGGGGGACGACTTCAGTTTCGAAGGTCGATGGCAGCGTGGAAATTGAAGGTAGAGGCGGCGATATTGCCGTCCAGAATGTGACAGGCTCCGTAACAGTCGAGGGCAATTTCACTGGTGAAACACGGTTTGAAAGTATTGCCCAGACATTGCGTTACAACTCTTCCCGGACAACTCTGAACGTACAAAAGCTAACCGGCAGTCTGTCAATGGATGTGGGCAATATGGCAGCCAAAGGGGTCGATGGCCCGTTCGAACTTACAACGCGCGACAAGGACATCGCCATTGAAGGTTTTAAATACAACGTGAGGATCGTGAACAGCAACGGAGATGTAAACCTGCAAACATCGACTCCACCCACACATCCCATTGAAGTCACCTCGAACAAGGGCGATGTCACGCTATCAATGCCCGCAACATCAAGCTTCATAATGAATGCCCTTTCAAACAATGGCGAGGTCAGCTGCGACTTTCCAGGGATGAATGTCTCCAAATTACCCGGAAAGCGGAGCATCAGCGGTGTCTACGGAAAAGGCGGTCCAATCATTAACCTTCTCTCAAACTATGGAACGATCAGTGTCCTCAGATCAAAACCCGAAGGCTCATCTTCCCCTGCCTCTACTGCTTCCCGGCATCGCCAACGGCGAGACCTGCAACCCGAAGAAGCCTCTTTACCCACTCTTACTTCGCAAGCGGCCCGGGTGCCCGTCCAGGAGTGAGTTGATGCTTGTCTTTTGAGATTGAGTGAATCCTACTGCATCACCTTGGCAACTATTTCAAAGAATGCAGGGAATGAGATCTGGACGCAGTCACTCCCTTCAATCGTCGTCGTTCCGTCGGCTATGAGGCCGGCGATGCTGAACGCCATGGCAATTCGGTGGTCGCCATAGCTTGCAATTTCCGCCCCGGTCAGCCGTTGGCGCCCGGGAACCAGCAATCCATCAGGAAATTCCTCAACTTCGGCGCCCATGCGGCGAAGGTTGTCCGCCACGGCAGCGATGCGGTCACTTTC
>OBLQ010000347.1_pt1 | contig 17622 bp, 19 predicted proteins | sample 1519881 | NCBI WGS metagenome assembly OBLQ01 (sample SAMN01911456, study PRJEB22533) | soil metagenome | biome: Soil | place: Malaysia | collected 2012-04-30 | depth DG_metagenome m | reverse complement strand
GCCGACGATGGTGGTTGCCTGGGAGTCGGCCATCGCTCGCGCGACCGCCTTCGTCCCGCCTGCAAAGGCGGGAATCTCGAAGACCCCCATCGGCCCGTTCCAAACGACGGTGCCCGCCTCAAGGATCTGAGTTGCGAACGCCATCTGCGTCTCAGGTCCGATGTCGACGCCGACCTCGTCCGCCTTGATCTCGTTCGCCTTGGTCACGCGGTGCGTGGCGTCTGTTGAGACTTCGGTCGCAGCGACGACGTCGATCGGCAGGCGGATCTTGCTGTTCTCCAAGAGCCCAGCCGCGTAGGCGAGGCTGTCCGCGTCGAGCAGCGATTTTCCGATCTCGAACCCTTTCGCCTTCAAAAACGTGAACGCCATTCCGCCGCCGATGAGCAGTGCGTCGACTTTCGGCAACAGCGCGTCGATCACCTTGATCTTGTCGGCGACCTTCGCGCCGCCGAGGACCGCGACGAACGGCCGCTTTGGGTCGTCGACCGCCGCGGCGAGGTACTTCAGTTCTTTTTCGATCAAGAACCCGGCGACGCCGGGGATGACGTGCGCGACGCCCTCTGTCGAGGCCTGCGCGCGGTGGGCAGTGCCAAAGGCGTCGTTGACGTAGACGTCGCCGAGCCGGGCCAGTTTCTTCGCAAACTCGGGATCGTTGTCGGTCTCCTCCTTGTGGAATCGCACGTTTTCCAGCAGCAGCGCCGTCCCGGGCGCCATGGAGTTCACGCGCGACTCGACTCCTGGGCCCACGCAGTCGGGGATGAGTGGCACGTCCTGGCCGAGCAGTTCAGTCAGGCGCTTCGCGACAGGTGCGAGCGAAAACGCCGGATCCGGCTCGCCTTTGGGCCGTCCGAGATGGCTGCACAGTACGACGCGCGCACCGCGTTCAAGCAAGTATCGGATGGTCGGCAGCGACTCCATGATGCGGCGATCGTCGGTGATCGTCGAGCCGTCGAGCGGCACGTTGAAGTCGCAGCGCACCAGTGCGCGCTTGCCCTGGAAGTCCACATCGCGGACGGTCTTCTTGTCGAGCGCCATCTTAGCCAGGAGGTTACTTGAGAGTCGGGCGCCGAATGGGGCAAAATCGTCACGTGGAGCGGGCAGAGTTTGAACAGATCGTTAGGGAGATGGAACTGCTGAACAAGCGAGACCCAGACGCATACCGAAAGAAGGTCCAGCGGTTCGTGAGTCTTGGATATGCGGCCTACTTCGTCGCGTTCGTGGCAGTTCTCGGACTGTCCGGGCTCGTCGTCTGGCTGATGATCTCGGGGCGGCTCTCCAGTGGGGGGATTCGGTTGGCGATCATCGCTGGAGTGCTGTTGATCTCGTTCGTGCGGGCGCTTTGGGTCAAGTTGGATCCTCCCAAGGGCCGCCTTGTCAGGCCCGAGGAGGCACCGGTGCTGATCAGGGAACTCGAGCGCATTCGCGGCTCGATCGGCGCGCCACCGATCCACCAAGTCTTGGTTGACCCGGGATTCAATGCCTATGCGACTTCATCGTCGCGCATCGGCATCTTTGGGGAGCGGTGCTACGTTGTGTTGGGAATTCCGCTGCTGCTGACGCAGACGGCCGACGAGGTCATAGCGACGCTCGGGCACGAGCTGGCTCACCACAGTAGGAGGCACGTCAAGTCTGGGACGCGCGCGTATCGAATGGAACAGATGTGGCGGCGCGTACTTGAACGTTTGTCCGCAGCGGGCAGCTTCATGGTCTATCCGATGTATGGGTTTGCGAAGTGGTATGTGCCTAGGTTTTCCGCGATGTCGCTGGTAGCAAGGCGTCAAGCGGAGTTCGAGGCCGATGCGACAGGTGCGGAGGCCTCGTCAAGACAGGCGATGGCCACCGGACTGATCCGAATGTGCGTGGACGAGGCGACGAAGTTGGTCGCCTTCTGGGACCTAGTTCATCAGATCATGCGTGAAAACGAACGACCACAGAAGAACGTGTTCTCGAAACTCCTGGACATCCAGGAGCCGGAGGCCGCCAAGGCTCGTGCCGTGCTCGTCGCTACCCTCAAGAGTAAGACAGTGTTCGAAGACTCGCATCCCTCGGTTCGCGAGAGGATCGAGGCTCTCGGGATTCCTGGAGATCCTGAGGATCAAGAGGCGGTGGACGCATTGATCGCAATGCTCGGTAGAGTCGATAATTCCGCTGCCGAAGTCTTTTTTGGAGAGCACCTCCAGTCTGTACTCGACGACGTCGGATCAATGTGGGCCGCAAGCGTTGGATCCCTATGGAAAAGATCCTATGAGGAGAGCCAAGCGGCGAAGTCGACCATCGAGAAGTTCGAGGGGCGCAGGCTCGATTCGCTGTCAGAGAGCGAGACCGTCGAATGGATATCGGCCAAGGGGGCGTACTTCGGCGAGGCAGAGACCCACGATGACGCGCTCGAAGCCGCTCTGCGTTTTCCCAACAATGCCGTGCTCCAGTACTTTGCTGGAACCTGTCTTCGCGCGGCTGACGACGACAGAGCGTTCGCGTTCTATGAAGCGGCTGCGAACTTGGATCGAAAATTCGAAGTCGATTCATTAAGGGCTATCGCTGAGTTTCGGGCGTCTCGTGGCGAGTCGTTCGAAGCGCGCGAGTCAGCCATTATCGCTTCGGAAAAAGCAGAGCGGCGCAAGAAGCACATAGAGAGGCTACTCGGATTTGGGCCCGGCGACGAGCTGTTTCCCTCGGAAGCGAGTCCAGATGAAGTGGAGAGGATCGTGGCCCTGCTCCCGCGACTGAACAAGGTCAAGCGGGGCTACCTATATCAGCGCAGGGATGAGGTCGAGGGAATTCGTGTCGAGGTTTTGGCACTTGTTCTCTCACGACCGGCATACATGTCGTCCGAGCAGGAATTCGAAGTCAAGCAGTTGAGATCCGCCTACCAGTTGACGGGTCGCCCAAAAGGACTCTATCTGATGACGTTCGTCGAGCGCTCAAAGGCGGCTCGGGCGCTCGAGTCGAACTGCCCAAATTTGATCTACGAGCGGAAGTAGTGACTCAGCGCGAGCCCTTGACCTGCCGCACGAGCACCGTGCTCAGCAGGAAGAGGCACCCCGCAAAGACGATCGCGGACATATAGCCGAGTAGCGGGCTCGATTTGTTGAGCGAGCCGATGGCCCAGCCCGCCAGACCAGAGACCAGTTGCACGGATGAGATGCTCATCTGCCACACGCCCATGTCCGAACCGGCAGCGTCCTTGTTCGGGACGACGTCGCTGACCAGCGCCCAGTCGGCCGAGAGGTAGAGCCCGTAGCCGACGCCGAAGACGACCGCCAGATAGAACGCCTGCGTGAGGTCGCGCGCGAACGCGAACGGCACCAGCGCACAGAAGACGATGACGCCAGACGTATAGATCAGCCTCTTGCGTCCCCACCTGTCGGCGAACCGGGACGCGACTCCTGCGCCGATCGCGCCAGTGAGCGCGAGGGTCAGCGCGAGCAGGAGCGTCGCCGTCGACGCCTGGTCCGCGTGCGTGTCGCCGGGGAGGCTGAACCCGAAGATCACAAACTGCTTGTAGGCGCCGCCGATGAAGTACTGCAGGAACTCGACGACCAGATAGAAGCCGAGCGCGTTGATGAACCGCGTGACCCACACCCACACGAAGTCCGGGCTGCGGAAGGGCCTGATCCACTGCTTGAGGAAAGGCTCCTTGCTGTCTGCGTGCACTTCGCCCGCACGGACTTTGCGGACGGTGATGAGCGTGACGATCGCGCAGACGATGTTGACCGACGCGACACCGAGGTAGATGGCAGAGATCGCCGCCTCCAGCCCGTGCTGTCGCACGAGGACGATCGCGACGATGCCGGACCCCAACTGGCCGAGCAGTTGCAGCATGCTCATGATCGAACTAGCCTTGCCGCGGTGCTCCTCGGGGACGGCCTCGGGGACCATCGCGCTGTACGGGCCGGTCCCGACGTCGTCCGAGACCTGGAGGAAGAGGTAGCCCGCGACAAGCATCCAATACGCGTGGGCCCCACCGAGGGTGATGAGCGCGACGGCGGTCATCGCCGCGCCGATCGCTATGAACGGCTGCCTGTGGCCCCACTTTGTCCTGATCCGGTCGCTGAGGCCGCCGAAGATCGCCGGGCCGAACACCGCCCACACCGCGCCGATGCCGATGACCCATCCCCATCGCGCGTCCTTGACCCCGTCTGCGAGCCTCGCCGCGGCCTCCGCCGTGTTGCCCGCGGCGATGAACTGGTTGGTCAGGACCAACTTGACCTGCGCGGGCAGGACAATCAGGAGCACGACGAACCACTTCCAACTCGTCGCGAACCAATAGGCCGAAAAGCCGAGGTTCCAAAGCCACGTATTCTTATAGCCGCTGCTCAATGTCGCCGTATTCTACGCCCCCAGGTAGTATCGCGCCATGAAACAAGCGGTTCTTTTGGCCATGGTGCTCGGGATTCCTACGCTGGCGCTCCCTCAGGCGGTGCAGAAGGACGTCAAGGTCGAGATCGCGAGCGCGAACGAGTGGCGCGGCTCGCTGGCGACCGACGGCATGGTGGTGCGGCCGCAGATCGCGTTCAAACTGCCCGTCGGCCCGACCATCACAGGCTGGGCGTCGCTGGACATGGAGAACCGGGGCGGCAACGAGTATCGGTTCACTGCTGAGCAGGGCTGGAACGCCGTTGTCTCGAGCGGTTCCTTCGGGATCACTCTGTACAACCGCAACGACGGTCGCCCTGACACGACCGAGATCTTCGCGACCCTCCGGCCGTTCGGCCCGACGGGGCTCAAGTTCGCCGCGTACAAGGACATCGACGCCGTCGACGGTTTCTATGCGCGCGTCTCGACCGGAGGTTCGCTCGGCGCAGGGGCGATGAGCGCCCGCGCGAAACTGAGTTGGGACGGCTGGATCGGTTACAGCGACTCGAAGTTCGGCGCCGTCTACTATCGCCACAACGGTTCCGGGCCGGCCGACCTCGGCGGCCGAGTGACGATGAGTTTCGGGTTGGCCAATGGGACGCTCGAAGCCTGGGCGCAGGCAACGACGCTGCTGAACCCCGACTACCTCGGCATGAACGGCGACCGCTCGACGTTCACGATCGGTGCGTCGTTTGGCTGGCAGTTCTAGGCGCGTCGTCACGGTCGACGACCTGATGCAGCACGATTACCAGTACGAACTGGTAGCAGAGCCCGGTCGCGGGTTTTCGCCCCTCTTCACGCCCGACCTCACTCCGAAGCAGATGCTCGCACTCGGAGTGTTCGGCGGGCGGTACATGACCGATTGCACGAAGGAGTTTCCCGCCGACTGGTTCGTCGGCGCAAAACTGAGCCGCGTGCGTGACGTCTCGCTCAACTACTTCGGAGTCGACGCCTCGCAACCGTTGGCCGAGTGGCTCCGCAAAGGGTGGATCCATCCTGAAGACCCGCGCGGGTGGTTCCAGTGGTACTGCCGCTACTACATGGGGCGCAGGATCGAGGACGACGAACGGCAGATCAAGCGCTGGCGCGCGATGCGTCGCCACGTCGCACAACTGAAGAAGCACTGTGCCCCGGGGGACGTCACCTGTCGTCCGCGCCAAAGACAGGCGCTGCTCCAGTGGGCGTACGACTCTAGGTTGCTCTAGCGCGGGTAGGGACTTACCTGGGGCTGCGAGGCGGTAGCGGCCGCTAGTTCGATCGCGGCTTTGGCCTTGTTGTTGTAATTGAGGAAGAGCAAGAACCACAGGATGCCGCCGCAGCCGAACAGCGCGAGCAGCGCGACGACGGTCCAGTGTCCCGCGGGCTTCGCGTTCATGAACGGCAAAAGCGGCACTTGGATTGCGCCGACATAGATGGTCGCCGCCGAAACGAGGGCCCATCCGATAAAGACCATCGGGCCGGGAGCCAGAAACCTCAAGGCGATCGCGACCACGATCGCGGCCGCATAAACATAGAGGGCGTTTTGCGCCTTCTTGTGGAGGGCGAGCCAGTGCTCCCTTCCGTACTGTTTGAGCAGGGCGACGTGTTCCGGTTTGGCGGTGGCGCTCATCTCTTCTTACCTATGGCGATGTTTACCCCACTGGATGCCGGTCGTCGCCATAGCCCATAGTTGCGCAGTGACCTGCGGTACTCTCGCTTGACACCATGAGCCGCGTCGACCACAAGGACATCACCATCGGGACGCTCGTATCCATGAAGGGCTCCCCCGACTACCTCAGGCAGATCAAAGGGTACGGGTTCGAGTCGTACCAACTCAACATGTGGGCGCACATCGACGACAACGACCTGCCCAAGATCGCCAAGGAGGTCGAGCAGGAGATCGCCGGGACGGCGGTCGTCAGCAGCGTCGGGCTCTACGGAAACCCGCTCCAGGACGAGAAGACGGCCAGCGACTGGGAGGTCCTGATCAAGAACGCCAAGCACTTCGACGCGAAGTGCGTGTGCGGGTTCACGGGTGCGCTGGAGGACAAGCCGATCGACGAGAACATGCCGAAGTTCAAAGAGGTGTTCGGGCACCTCGCCAAGGTCGCCGAAGACGAGGGCGTCAAGATCGCCTTCGAGAACTGCGACATGGGCGGCACCTGGCAGGCGCCCAAGTGGAACATCGCGCACGCTCCGCGCGCGTGGGAGATGATGTTCAACGAGGTTCCGTCTCCGGCCATCGGCCTCGAATGGGAGCCGTGCCACCAGATGGTCTCGCTCATCGACCCGATCCCGCAACTGCGCAAGTGGGTGGGGAAGATCCACCACATCCACGGCAAGGATGCGACGATCAACTGGGACGTCATCAAGACAGAGGGCCTGCGCTCCGGCAGGGAACTGGTCTGGCACAGGACGCCTGGGTTCGGCGACACGAACTGGACCGACGTAATCACGATCCTGCGCAAGGCCGGCTGGACCGGCGCGATCGACATCGAGGGCTGGCACGACCCGGTCTACCGCGAAGACCTCGAGATGACCGGCCAGGTCGCGGGGCTCGAATACCTCAAGCGCTGCCGCGGCGGCAGTTACGTCCCGAACCCCAGTTAGCAGAATAGGGAACCAGCCTCCTTTCCCCGCACCTGGATTTACCGCGCTGGAGTCGTGTCACCCAGACATCGGCCCGCGCGTAGGGATCAAGGAGAGGGTAGTCACTCTAGCCCCCTCTCCCCGTATCCTGGGGAGAGGACAAAGGAGAGGGGAAATCAATAGAAGTCCCTTCCACTTCAACAGCCAACGGCCCACTGCCAACAGCCAACGGCCACTACTTCATATTATTTATGATCGACTTCGCGGAGTCGTTCATCACCTTGCAAATGTTCGAGATCGTTTGCATCAGTTGCTGCCTCTTCTCGAGCATCTGTTGCAACTGGAGTTGTTGCATCTGGGCGTCGTCGCCTACTGTCTCAAGGTCCGTGTTCAGCCGGTTCACATACGAATCGATCTGTTCTCGTGTGTAGACCGCCCGCCTTCCGTCAGTCACACCCTTGGCGCCAGGCTTATACTGGCGGTCCACGTTCACAAGCGTGATCGTCGCCCTCTGCCCCCGCCTCATACCTTGGGACGTCGAGCGGAGCGAACTGATCTGCTCCCGAAGCGCCTTCTTCATGTCGTTGAAGTACTTGACCTTGTCTGCCATGTCCCGCAGGTCGTTGGTGCTCTCCAGGTAGGACTCCCGGAGCACGAGTTGCACGATCGACCCAACGTCGTCACCCACCGCGCTGCTGCCTCTCGTCATGTTGGCCTGTGCGAACTCGGTGCAGAACCCCTTCCAGGCGACGGTCGCCTCGCGCGTCTTCGATTGGCGCAAAAGCGCCACGATTTTCGCCACCTCGGCGCGTTGGGACCGCCCGACGCTCTTCGGCAGGTCGCCCTGTGACGCCATCGCCACCAACCCGCGCTTGAAGTCGAGGTGGATGAACGTCGTCTTGGTGGAAAGCACCGTCAGTTTGTGGATCTGTGCAGTGCCGCCGCGGAAGACGGTGCTCTGCGCCTGACAGAGCGCGGCTAAAGTAGCCAAACCTGCGACCACGCACGACCTCAAAGACTTGTTGTCCATGGCAGAACCTCTGGCTCTCAGTATAGGGCATCTTCTTGCTCTTGTGTCGCAGCGGAGATCACGGCTGCGCGCCAAAAGCGATCGGACTAGAGGTCGTACTTAATCACTTGGTTCATCGACCGCGTGTAAACGTGCTTGCCGTCCTTCGAGACAGCCAGTCCGCCACTGACGGCCCACATCCCCTCGGTGCCGGATCTCTTTGTCCACAACTTTCGACCAGTCTTCAAGTCGATTGCGAGCAGGTCGCCGCTGCCGTTCGCGCAGATGAGATTGGCTCCTAGGAACGCGACGTCCGAGATAATTCCGTACCTCTGGCGGTCCGACGACACGTCGAGCACAACGCTCCAGACTAGTACGTTCTGAGGGACGTTCCAGAGCGTGAGCCGATTTGCGGAATACGCGCCCGCGGTCACGTCGTAGTTGCCTACGACAGCAAGGTAATTCCCATCGGGAGAAAAGGCACAGCCGGTCGAACCGTCGAGATGCAGCGTCGAAGACTCCTTCATAGTCGTGCCATCGAAGAGATGGATCTGCCTGCCGAGGTCAAGTGGAGTATGTGCAAAAGGAAGCGCGAACAATTGGTCGGCTTGGGTCGTGATCTTGTACATCCCATCAATGGCCGCCATCAAGTTCGCCTTGCTAGAGAAGGCCGAGGAGGCCGTGTCGTTTCGCTTGAAGGCGATAGGTTCTGAACGCTTCTGCGCATTCACGTCGAAAGTGAACAAGCCGGTGGAGTCACACAAGACCAACTTTCCGTCTGGAGCAAATCCCATGAGGGCGCTTCCGGGCAGGGGCGGGTCGATCTTGACGACTGAAAGATTGCTGGTCGATGCTAGGATCGTACTGTCCATCGTGCCGATTGCGATCAGGGACTCGTCCGGAGACAGCGCTATGCCAAGGCCATAATCCGCATCGAGAGAGATCTGACCCTCGATCTTGAGGGTGTCGGCGTTCAGACGGTAGACGACGACGTGCTTGTCGAGACCGTCCAAGTTTTTCACAGTCGAGGCGAAGATCGCGTTCTGCTTGGCCGAGTAGACGATGCTGCTGACGTGTTCAAGCCGGACGGACGTGGGCGTTGACCCGTAGCGCACTACAACGAATGCAAATGCGATCGCTGCGGCGAACAACGCCAGCGTTAAAGTGCCAGCCGTTAATCTTGCTTTCATCGAGACCAGTCTCCTTGCAGACGATTATAGCGAACGGTAAGGCACCACCCACACTGAGCGGCTCGGGAAAGGCGTGCGAAAGCCAGGCACGACCGGTCTCGTATCGGGATTGTGCCAGATCCAACGAGTGCTGTCCCCTGAAACGACGGCGATGGCGTCCGCGACACACTCGTCTTTGAACTGCGTAGACAGGGCAAGATCGAACTTGGACATCCCAAGCGTCCTGCTGAGCCGTGACAGGACATCGTCACAGACGCGCATCTCGAGTTCGCCGCCGACTGGGACTGCCGTCGAGCCACTGTTGACGCGTTCGTTTCGCATGCCGTTCTTGATATTAAAAGAGACGACAGACTCGGAACTACGGGTGCCGATCAGTTCGACGCTCTTGTCTTTCAGAGCCTCGACAAGGCACTGACGAAAGGCGGGGAGGTAGACCAGCATAGACAGCCTGGATCCGCGGTGCGCACAGTAACTGGCCATTCGGTCGAGGTGCGCGGAAAAGAACCTCGTGGTGATCTGGGCGGACGTCGAGTCATCCGGCTGTTGCCACAGCGGCGCAAAGGGGTCGCCGAACGTAAAGTCAAGCGCATCGACGGAGTCGTTCAGGGCCTTTTCGTATCCCTCCCACGCGCCGTCCGCCTTCGCGTATGCGAGCGCTGAGACGACTTCGGCGAGTTTGCCCATGTTCATTCCAACCGCACCTTCTTTGGATTCGATTCTTGAGATCAGTTCCTTCTTCAGCATGCGGAGTGCGGGAACCGCGCGGGCCGGATCCCATGAGGCCATATAGAGTACGACGTCACTGGCGTCGAAAGGCTTGTAATCGCCCCGCATCCAGGCGTCAGTGCGGCGCGCTAGCGCGTTCGTCACTTTTTGCGCGAACTCGGATCCCATTGACCTGAGTGCAACTTGCGGCCCGGCGAGCGGCTCAGCGCGCGCCCCGTCACCGGATACACCGTTGGCGCCATCGAGCGGGTGCATCCACGGTGGCAGGGAGAGATACTTTGCCGCTTCGGTCCAGTCCCCTAACTGCCCGGTCTCGCCTTCCAGGACCGCAAGCCACCGGTCAGGTTTGCTCATGCCTTTCGTCTCTTGCCACAGCCTTGTGACCCGTTCTGTTCTTGCTTTGGATGGTGAGCCGAATTCCGCCAGTCCGAGCACCGAGGTCATAGTGAAGAAAGCGACGTCACCGACGGTCATCAATCTGGGAGTTGTGCTGAATGATCGGCCATCGAGCGCTCGGGTCAGAGTTGGATCGTCGAGGTGGTCGATGAGCGCTTCGATGCCTTCGTCCCCTTCAGCGACCAGCCTATTGGGAATCATCTGCGAAACGTCGTCGCCGACAAGACGCGGGTCGCCATAGTCCGGGAGGTGTGTTACCAGGAGCGCGATCCGCTGGTCTTTGTCATCTGCCGTGAGACTCTTCTCTGTGATAGGCGGTCTCTTGAGTGCGAGCCGGTCGTTCAGGTCTGAGATCATGGAGTCGTAAACGGACGAGTCTGACGAGCGGACCCACGGTGCTCCTGCTGCACCATGGCCGTTCTTGATGTCTTGCGCTAAAGAGTGAAACCGTCGTGCGCGCCGCGCCAAGAGGAGGGCGTTCCAGTCTTGCCCGCTTGCAATCCTCAACGTAGTAGCGGTCACCAACAGCTCATCGATCAGGCTTGCAGCGTCAGGCACGTTGGCCTGGAGACCGTAAGGAATAAGGATCTTGCCCAGTGCGACCTGGGCAAGATCGTCGTGGCCAGTGAGGTGGAGCATGGCGGCGCAGACTGGGCCCGCGGGCCTGGCAGCCAAACTGTATTCGATCGAGTCGCTGATGAGCGGCAGTTGAAACGTGGCCGTCGAGAACTTGATGCTGCCCTTGAGATCCATCGGATTGCCAATCGAGACAGGGTCGTACGCCATGCCGTTCCATGCAACAGCGGTCTTCTTTCCCGTGAGCGAGTCCGTAACGACCCACGCCCCCAGGTCTAGCCCAGCGACCCCATGGTAGAGAGTAGGCATTCGCAAGGTGACTCTCCGGTACTCCCCACCGGAGACGTCCGTGAGCCCCGCCGCGAAATAGAGGTCGGTGAGCTGTGACAGCAGGCTTGGGTCAGGTTGCGGGCCAGAAGTCTGTAGAAGGAAACTAAGCGCAATAGCGAACATGGTCTGAATGCCGCCCTATGGTTTTGACGTGCGACGCCGACCGGACTTACCCTTCTTCGCGTTCTCGGCCACGCGCAGCGCCTTGTCGACCCACACGCCGAGTTCCTTCGGCTTGTCGATCACCCCGGGCGGGAGTTCCCAGTAGTGCATCGGCTTGGGCGAGTCGTAGGGGTAGAACGCCGACATCCCGGCCTCCTCGAAGTCGCCCCGGTTCGAGTCGTCCACCTTCAGATACAGCCTGTCTTCGGCGATCAGGGCGAAGAAGAGCCCGTCGGAATAGATGCCGACGCCGCCGAACATCGGCTTGGTCTGAACCGGCACGACAGCGGAAAGCCGCTCCTCCACGAACTCCCTGTATTCGGGCGAAAATCCCACGCACCCATTATAGAGGAACAAAACCCGGCGCTCCCCGCGTCGTCATAATACTGACCATGCGCCCAGTCTTCGCCCTCGGACTCCTCGGCCTGGCCTGCCTGGCCCTGGCCCAGAAGACCGCCGACGAGCACTTCGAGGGCATCCAGAAAGAGGTGCCGCCGCCCTTCAGCCAGCCCATCTACGCGCAAGAGGGACAGAAGTACCTCGATCAGTACAAGAAGGAGGTTCGCAAGTCTGAGGACCGGCGCAACGACCTCATCAAGGCGTTCTTCGACGCCTTCCCGGACGACCCCAGGCTCCCAGACCTGATGGTCCAGCGCTGGGTCTCCTTGTTCAACAGCGGTGACTCATCGGCCAAGGTCGGCAAGGACATCGATGATTCGATCAAGAAGACCGAGAGCGAAGACATGGCCGTCGCGGGCATGTTCAGCCGCCTGGTCGTGAACATCCTCGACCCGAAGTCGAAGATGGACGTCAGCAAGGGGATCGACGAGTTCCGCAAGAAGTACAAGTCGGACAAGCGATACAAGCAACTGATGCAACTCGCCGCGGTCCAGACCGACGGCGACACCCGGCGCCACGTCATCGACCTCTTTGCCAAGGACTTCCCGGACAGCGAGTTCACCGCGCTCTACCAGGGGCAACTCAAGCAGTCCGACTCGATCGGCAAGCCGTTCCCGCTGAAGTTCAAGGACGCCGTGACGGGCAAGGACGTGGACATCAAGGACTTCGCCGGAAAGGTCGTCCTGGTCCAGTGGTGGTCCACCAAGAGCGCTCAGAGCAGGGAGGCGGTCTCGCCGACGAGGAGCCTCTACGAGAAGTACCACGACCAGGGCCTGGAGGTCATCGGGGTCAGCCTCGACCCGTCCGACTCGCTCGACGTCGTCAAGGAGTTCGTCGCGAGCCACCGCATGCCCTGGCCACAGGACTACCTGGGCGACGGCATGAAGAGCGCTTTGGGGCAAGAGTGGGGCATCATGACCCTCCCGACCCACTTCCTTATCGACAAGAAGGGCCTCTTGCGGCAGATCGAGCCGCTCGACCTCGAGCAGGAGGTCAAGAAACTCCTGAAGGGGTGAGAGATTCGCAAGTCGATTCGTATATGCTTGTGTCCCAACTTTGGAGCCAATGAAATTATGAAGCGGTCAATGATCCTTATCGCGGCCTCTGCGGCCGTGCTCGCATTCGCAGTCCAGCAGGGCCTCGCACCAGCCTTCACCAAGCACGCCGGCATCCTCAAAGACGCGGCGGGCCTCAAGGCGACCCTCGCCGTCAACGTCATCGGCGGCGGAACCGCCATGTACAACTTCACCTTTGGAAAGCCGGGCCTCCTGCGCATCGACGGCCCCGACCAACTGGTGGTCTCGGACGGCAAGACGCTGACGGTGCTGGACAAGAAGACGAACTCTTACACGCAGAGCGAAGCAGGCGATACGACCGCGATCGATCAGACCTCCAGCGAGCCGGTCTGGGCCTGGGCGTCGTTCTTCCAGACCGACCCGGCGAAACTCGTCAAGACAGCGGTCCAGACCGGACAGCGATCCCTGCGCGGGGTCAAGGTCGACATGGTCGACGTCCTGATGGCAGACGGCAAGACGACCGCGACGGTCTATGTGGACGTCAAGTCCGGCATCGTCCGCGGGATCAGCACGAAGTTGAAGGGCCAGGACGCCATCATCTGGGCCGACAACATCCAGACGGAAGGGACCGCGCCCGACGCTTCGGAGTTCACTTTCACCGCCCCGGCCGGGGCGACCAAGGTCGAGGCGGGCTCGACCTCCGACCCGACATGGAGCACGGTCTCGGCGATCTTCAACTCCAAGTGCATGCCGTGCCACAGTGCCGAGCGCCACTCCGGCCAACTCGACCTCACGTCCTATGACAGCGTGTCCTCCAGCCGCTACGTGGTCAAGGGCGAGTCCTCCAACAGCATCCTGATCCGTGTGCTGAGCGCGGCGGGCCGTGGGCGGATGCCACAGGGAAGGGCAGAACTCCCAGAGTCCGAAAAGCAGACGATCGCCGCCTGGATCGACGGCGGGCTCAGACAGTAGCCTCCTCTTAAAATTGTTGCGGGGCCGGCTAGCCGGCCCCGCGGTCGTTTCGTTTTCTACGAGTTACTTCTTGCCCTTCTTGGCGGCCTTCTTGGCCGGGGCTTTCTTCGCGGCCGGCTTTGCGGCTGCCTTCTTTGCAGGGGCTTTCTTAGTTGCCATGTATTGTGCCTTCCCCGCTTTTCGCGAGGAAACAAGGTGCTGGTCCTCCCTGGCCGTGACCGGCCTTCTCGGTTGTGACCAACCTGAATATGATTGACGATGGAAGTGTTCAAAAAGGAACGAATTCGGGACGTTTTTTTCGCAGAATTTCCACACCCTTTTTTGGAGTGGTCCGCGAGGTCCGCGACGGACTTTGCGGGGGTAGCCTTTGGACAGGAGCGGCGACATGACCTTTCAGGTTTTTCAGGACAGGAAGGGCGAGTGGCACTGGCGCCTTTTGGCGGGGAACAACCGCACGATCGCCAACTCGGTCGAGGGGTATGTGAGGCGGCTCGACTGCCTCCATTCGGTCTGGCTGGTCAAGCGGTGCCGCCGTGCGCGGGTGGTCTTCGTGGACCGGTAGAATCCGGTCACTATGGTCACATCGGTCCACACGCTGATCTACTCGGACGACGCGCCGGCGACGCGGGCGTTCTTCCGCGACGTCCTCCAGTGGCCGTTCGTCGAGGACGTCTCGGCGGAAGAGGGCTGGTTCATATTCAAGACCGGACCGAGCGAGATGGGCGTCCACCCGACGGGCGGGATCTATGAAGGGAAGGAGTACAAGGCCTCCCGCCACCACCAGATCTCGCTCATGTGCGACGACGTCGTGGCAACGATGAAGGACCTGGGGTCCCGGGGGGCGGAGTTCCACGGCGAGCCGGTCGACTACGGCTTCGGGATCGGGGTGATGATGGCGCTCCCCGGCGCGGACGACGTCTTCCTGTATCAGGCCAAGCACCCGCTGGCGTACTCGCTGTAGCCGGGCTCACGGGCTGCGCGCCGTTCGCCCACCGACGGAGGTTTCCTTCTCACCCCTTTGCTGTTTGTTCCAGGTCTCTCTTGACGCCGGTTGAGCGGCCCGTGTTGCACGGGCCGCCCCTCAAGCCACCAGGTTGTCGTCGTCCTTGCACGTCCACGGGTGCCAGAGCGTGTAGTGGCACTCCCGGCACCGCCACTCGATCTGCTTGATCGTCCACAGGTGGTTGCGCTGATAGACGGGCTCGTTCGACAGTTCTCGGACCCGGCCCGTCCTGTACCACGAGTCGTACGTCTTGCACAGCGGGCACCTGTGCGTCTCGCGGGAGATGGAGGTCATGCTGTACACCCACCACGCGCCATAGGCGACCGCGGCGAGCAGAGCGAAGAACTCGACGAACGTCATACCAAACCCCCAAGGACGCCCCCCGCGCCTTTCATCTTCTTTCTACGGCAAAAGGCGGGTTCTGGTTGGACGGATCGGCGAAAGACCCTGGCCGACGCCTTGCCCTCTCGTTTGTCGCTGGGACGACATCGGTAGACTTTCGTCATGTCCGTTGGGCCGTTCGACGAAGAACTCGATCCGCACGAGTACTACGGTCTCGTCTACGACTGCCCGGCGGAGCAAATACCAGTTCGCTTGGCAAGGGTTGCCGCAAGGGATGGAGACCTGATCGTTTGGCAGCACCAGGCGTTCGCCCATCACATGCACTTCCCGTTTGACGAGGATTGCTCGCCGACCGAGGAGATGAAGGTTGTCAGGGAGTACGAGTCAATCCTTTCTGAACGGTTTCCTGACAAGAGGTTCGTTATCGCCGTGTCGCCGTGCGACCAAATCACATGGTATCAGCCGTTCACGGACGCGCCGACCGAGGACGAAGAAGAGTGGGAGGTACGGAGGCTTCCAGGAAGCATCATCAACGGGCCCGGGGACGGCAATACGGGGACTTGCGAGAAGTGCGGCAAGGCGACGACCTTTACTGAGCCGCAAGACCATCCTAAGCACCGCGGGATCCGCACGATCACGTGCGCCCAATGTGGTGCGAGCCATGTCGGAGCGACTAGGGTGATTCGGTTCAAGGTCGGCTTTTGACTTCATTGGCGCGCGAGAGGTCTTCGTTGGCCGTCCACTTGCAGACCCTTGAGGCTTAGGGCAACTTCGAGGAGCGAGAGCGCGTCCAAACGGGTGAAGGATGAGCGCACTGATTGCGATGCTCGGTCTGGCGCTGGGGGCACAAGCCCAAGAGCAAGTCCCCTCGATGAATCTCTGGTACCCCGGCGCAGAGTCGACGAGCGTGGGGCTGCTCGACGCCGGCGGATGCAAGAAGGTGTGGGAGTTCAAGATCAAAGGGCGCGAAGCGTTCCTTGACTTGCTCTCGCACCTGCACAGCAGAGACGCCGAGGTCTATGAGGTGACTTGGGGCGTGGAGGACGTCCTGCGTATTGAGGCCCGTCCCAGCCCACTCGGAGATGAACCGTTCGAGCACATGTTGCGTAATGTGCTGAATTCGTTGGATCTTACGTACAGATCCGGTAGCGGCATCTTGACTGTCTTTCCGAAGCCCAATACGGCCATGCCCGAAGGATTCGGCCAAAACGACTATTGGGCCCAGCAGCACATGCTCGGCCACAGGTCGCTCGACGACCTCGCGCGGTTCCTGTCGTCGGTCGGTCGCGGCTACCGCGTCGACCACACGGCAGGGAAGGCGATTTGGCTTACCGCGCCGTTCGTCGACTGGAACCAACTCAAGTGGATCGTGTCGGAACTCGATCCCGGCCTCAAAATCGACGACCGTCACGACATGGTCTTAATAAGGAAGCGCTGACCGCGCTCACGGGCTGCGCGCCGTTCGCGCTACCAGCCGCGCACTTCCCGGATCCCCTCCGGCGTACACTCCCAGACCCCGATCGCCAGCGGCACGGCCCGCACCGCGCACATCAGCATCGGCGTCGCCCGCCCGACCACCAGCGCGCCGCGCACCGTCTCCCGGCTCGAGCAAAGGTACTCCCCGACCCAGCCGAGGTAGCCCAGCAATTGCCCCAGCGCCGTCGGGAGCCCGCGCCCGCGCTTGCACTCGATCACGACCAGCCCGCCCTTCGCGTCCACCGCCAGGATGTCGATGCTCCCGCGCTTCTTCCGCACCTCGCACGGGTACTCCCGCCCGTGCCGCCGGTCCGCGTAGACGTCCAGCCCCGGCTCGATCTCTTCCAGGTGCCCCATCACGTAGGCGGATCCTTAATCCCGGGGCGTTGCCCTGGGCTATCGTCGTGCCGCCCCGTTGGGGCTTGGACAGTGTATTGCAAAGAACATGATTGAAATCGGACTCGTGCGATGCCACGGATTGGTGGTGGCCGTCGACGAATGAGAGGCCTGAAAGGCCGAACTATGACAGCCCGGGGCATCGCCCCGGGTTTGTGGTCGCGATGAGGTTGATGCGCCCTGAAAGGGCGCGATACAATGGTCGCAATGCCGCAGAGCCTATCGAGCCTGCTCGTGCACATCGTGTTCAGCACGAAGAACCGAACGCCCTGGATTTCGCCAGACCTGCGCAAGGAGTTGTATCCCTACCTTGGGGCGATCGTGCGGAACGCGGGAGGCGTACCAATCCAGATCGGTGGCATCGACGACCACGTGCACGCCTTGATAGTCCTGCCCAGGACAATGAGTGTCGCTCAGATGGTGGAGAAGGTAAAGACAGCGTCCTCTAAATGGATGAAGACGAAGGGCGTCCCGAAGTTCGCGTGGCAGGGCGGCTACGGAGCGTTTTCGATCGGTCGCAGCGAGAGGGACGCGGTCGTCGCTTATATCCGTGGACAAGAAGCACATCACAAGAAACGGTCGTTTCAGGATGAGTATCGTGAATTGTTGAAGGAGACGGGTGTGGAGTACGACGAGCGGTATGTGTGGGATTGATCGCGCGCCTACAGCGCGCAGAATCGTAACGCGGGTCGTTGAACCCCAGGG
>OBLQ010000346.1_pt1 | contig 17632 bp, 18 predicted proteins | sample 1519881 | NCBI WGS metagenome assembly OBLQ01 (sample SAMN01911456, study PRJEB22533) | soil metagenome | biome: Soil | place: Malaysia | collected 2012-04-30 | depth DG_metagenome m | reverse complement strand
CGCGGGCGTCCGACGCGGAGCGCAAATCAGGGACACTGATGGAATCCAAATTCAACTACACGGTGATTGGCATTTTCGTCCTGTTGCTGGGCGCGGCGCTGATCGGCATCGTGTTCTGGCTGTATGGCGGCGGACAGTATGGCCACCGTGCCAATAATTATTACGCCTTCTTCGACGAGTCGGTCTCCGGCCTCAATGTCAACGCGCCAGTGCGTTATCGTGGTGTGGCGGTGGGGCGGGTGGCTGAAATCGGTCTGGCGCCGGATGGATCTGGACGGGTGCGTCTGATACTCAGTCTGGATGATGTCGCGCCGATCAAGGAGGACACCGTCGCCACTTTGCGTATGCAGGGCCTGACCGGTCTGGCCCAGGTTGAGTTGTCGGGGGGAACGCCGAATTCGCCGCCCCTGGAACCCAAGCCGCCACACAAATTCCCCGTGATTGCTACCCAGCCTTCCTTGATGACGCGCCTGGATACGGCGGTCAGTCAGGTGTTGGTCAATATCAACAAGACGGCCGAGAACATCAATGCGCTGACTGATCCAGCCATGCGGGCCAGCATCAAGCGCAGTTTTGCCAACCTGGAGAGCATGACGCGCTCCCTGTCGGAGCAGATGCCGGCCTTGCAGGCTACGCTGCAAAGCGCATCGAAAAGCAGCGAGGAGGTGGGCAGGATTGCCAAGCGTCTCAACCAGACAGCGGCGGTCGTGGAGAGGATGGCGGAGGACGTGGCCAAAACCAGCCAGGCCACGCGCGGCGTAATGGAAAATGCCCAGGGAAGTTTGCATCAGATCAGCGGCCAGACCTTGCCCGAGGTCAATGCCATGGTGGCGGAAATGCGCGATCTCGCGCGCGGCCTCAAGCAGTTGAGCGGCGAGCTGCAGGAGGATCCAAGCACCCTGGTATATGGTCGTCATCCAGCGAAACCGGGGCCGGGAGAATAGGGAAGATGGCGATGGCAAATGCAATGAGGACGCCTCTGGTTTGGGCGATGGCAATGATCATGCTGGCGGCCTGTGTCGGACCCGCGGGTCGGCAAGCCGAACCCATGTCTACCTTTACCCTGGAAGCGGCGCTTGCCTCCAAATCGCCTGACCGCGATGGGCCGGTCTTGCTCGTTGCTGCCCCGCAGGCGCGACCCGGCTTTGACACGGCGCGCATGGCCTATGTACGCCAAGCCAACGAGATCGACTATTTCGCCCGGCATCGCTGGATCGATTCGCCGGCGCGCATGCTGGCGCCGTTGCTGGTGCAGAGTCTGGAGGCGACGGGGAACTTTTCAGCGGTATTGCTTGCCCCTACTGTGGCGCGAACCCAATGGCGATTGGAAACCGAAATTGTGAAGATGCAGCAGGAATTCCTGCAGGTGCCCAGCCGCGCTCATCTGGTGCTGCGTGCGCAGCTGATTGAAGTGTCGAGCCAGCGGGCGGTGGCTTCCCGCTTATTTGATGTTTCCGTTGCGGCGGGCAGTGAGGATGCGCGCGGCGGCGTCCAGGCCATGAATGCGGCCCTGAATCAGGCATTGCAGCAATTGGCGCATTGGGCCAGCGAGAGCACGCACGCAGCGCGTCATTGACGTTCAGAAGCACCCCCGGGAAAGCGGGGGATTCAGAAGCTGGTCAAGGGTCACATGACAAGCCGACCTTCAATCAGGATAATGCCATCCTATTTCTTGGGCAGGGAGAACCCCCGTGATGTGGAATCGTACCTTTAAATTGGCGGTGATTTTCTTGGTGCTGGCTGTCTTGGCCGCCTGTGGGCAGCAGCAGCGCGTTCAATTCAAGGGCACTGACATCACGGGTGTGGACTGGGGCAAGGATTTCCACCTGACCGACCATAATGGCAAGCCCCGCTCCCTGGCGGATTTTCGCGGCAAGGTGGTGGTGGTGTTCTTCGGCTATACCCATTGTCCCGACGTGTGTCCCACCACCCTGTCCGAGATGGCGAGTGTGATGAAGCTGCTCGGCAAGGATGCGGAGCGGGTGCAGGTTCTGTTCATCACCCTCGACCCGGCCCGGGACACACCGGCTCTCCTGTCCCAGTACGTGCCTTCCTTCAATCCCAGCTTTCTGGGGCTGTTTGGGGATGAGGCGACAACCCAAAAGACCGCACAAGCATTCAAGGTTTTTTATCAAAAGCATGAAACCGCATCCAAGGTGGGCTATACGTTAGATCATGCCGCGAACACCTTCGTCTACGATCCTGCCGGTCGCCTGCGCCTGCTGTTTGGTTTTGGCAGTCCGCAGGAAAATATTCTTCACGATATCAAAGAGTTGCTCGCAGGTCGCTGAGCCTAAATACGGTATCGGGGTCCGGTATCCCTTGCGGCCGGTCGGCATTTAAGCATATACTTATACGTTAAATTTTTTATGCCCCCTTAATCATTGGGGTGGTGGGCGTGGACAGGATTTAGGGTAATCAGGAGAAAAACGATGGCGGTCTCTGTGACAGACAAGGAGCAGTACAACTTCGACATCGTCCGCGGTTTCGCGGTCATGTCTCTGGTGTGGGCGGTGGTGGGCATGCTGGCAGGCGTCTATGTCGCCTCCGAACTGGCCTGGCCCTTCCTCAATTTTGACATCCCCTACATCACCTTTGGCCGTTTGCGGCCGGTGCATACCAGCGGTGTGATCTTCGGCTTCGGTGGTTCCGCCCTGTTCGCGACCTCGTATTACGTCGTGCAGCGCACTTGCCAAACCCGCCTGATCTCGGATGCTCTGGCCAAGTTCACCTTCTGGGGTTGGCAGGCCATCATCGTGCTGGCAGCCGTGTCCTACATGCTGGGCTACTCCCAGGGCCGCGAATATGCGGAAATGGAATGGCCGATCGACATCCTGATCGAAGTGGTGTGGATTGCGTACGGGATCACCTTCATCGGCACCATCATGCGCCGCAAGCAACCGCACATCTATGTGGCCAACTGGTTCTACATGGCCTTCATCCTGGTCACCGCCATCCTGCACACTTTCAACAACCTGGCTGTGCCGGTCAATTTGTTCTCCATGAAGTCCTACAGCCTGTTCTCCGGTGCGCAGGATGCCATGACCCAGTGGTGGTACGGCCACAACGCGGTGGGCTTCTTCTTGACCGCCGCCTTCCTCGGCATGATGTACTACTTCGTGCCCAAGCAGGCCGGTCGTCCGATCTATTCCTATCGTCTGTCCATCGTCCACTTCTGGGCGCTGTCCTTCCTCTACATGTGGGTCGGTACGCATCACCTGCACTGGACCGCGATTCCGGATTGGACGTCCACCCTGGCTGCGACCTTCTCCATCATGCTGTTGCTTCCGTCCTGGGGCGGCATGATCAACGGCATCATGACCCTGTCCGGCGCCTGGGACAAACTGCGCACCGACCCGGTCATTCGCTTCATGGCGGTGGCGCTGTCCTTCTACGGCATGTCGACCTTCGAAGGTCCGGTGATGTCGCTGAAGACCGTGAACGGCCTGTCCCATTACACTGACTGGACCATTGGCCACGTGCACTCCGGTGCCCTGGGTTGGGTGGCGATGATTTCCTTCGGCTCCCTGTACCATATGATTCCCAAGTTGTGGGACACCAAGCTGTACAGCCTGAAACTGGTGTACTGGCACTTCTGGATGGCGACCATCGGCGTGCTGATGTACATCACCGCCATGTGGGCGTCCGGCATCGGCCAAGGTCTGATGTGGCGCACCTTCGACGATTTCGGCAACCTGAAGTATTCCTTCGCTGAAACTGTCGCGGCCATGCACCCCGCCTACGCCATGCGCGCCTTCGGCGGCATGATCTTCCTCGCCGGTGTGCTGGTCATGGTTTACAACGTCTACATGACCATCCGCCAAGGCAAGCGCGAAGCCGCCGAGCTGGAAGCCAAGCTCGCCGCCAAGCTGGCCCGTGCCGGCGTGTGATGCTGAAGATTGAGAAAAGGAAATCAGCATGAACTTCAACTTCAAACATGAGTGGATTGAAACCAACGTCGGCCTGATGCTGGTGCTCACGATGATCGTGGTCAGCATCGGCGGCCTGGTGGAGATCGCCCCGCTGTTCCTGGTGAAAAGCACCGTGGAAGATGTGGCAGGTGTGCGTCCCTACACGCCGCTGGAGTCCCGTGGCCGCGACATCTATGTGCGTGAAGGATGCTATCTCTGCCATTCGCAGATGATCCGCCCCTTCCGTGATGAAGCACTACGCTACGGCCATTACTCCCTGGCGGCGGAATCCAAGTACGACCATCCCTTCCAGTGGGGTTCCAAGCGTACCGGTCCGGACCTGGCCCGCGTCGGCAAAAAGTACTCCAACGAATGGCATGTGGCGCACCTGACCAATCCGCAGTCGATGGTGCCGGAGTCGGTGATGCCGCATTACCCGTGGCTGGCCACGACCATCCTGGACACGTCTGATCTGGTGGATCGCTTGAAAGCACAGCGTGCCGTGGGCGTGCCCTACTCCCTGACCCAGGCCGAGTATGAGCGCAACGTGAAGCAGTTCGGTGAAGCAGTCGCCAAGCAACTACACATCCCGAATGCACTCGAAAACCTGGTCAAGCAGGCGACCGAGGGCAACTATGACGGTGATCGCAGCAATGTGACCGAAATGGACGCGCTGGTTGCATACCTGCAAGTGCTGGGCACGATGGTCGACTTCAGCAAGTACGACGACGACTATTTCGTGAAATTCCGCTAAGGAAAAATCATGCTCGAGTGGCTGGCAGATCCAAACAACTCGAAGCCGCTCGGGCTGCTGCTGTTTTTTGTCGCATTCCTCGGAATTCTGTGGTTTGTGTTCGGCAGCAAAAAACGCGGCCAGAAACTGGAGTCCTACAAGGACATCCCGTTTATGGATGAAGAATCGGAAAACAAGGAACGCAAGCAATGAGCAAGGAAAAATTGCAATCGCAAGCGGTGCAGACCACCGGTCATGCCTGGGACGGCGACCTGCAGGAATACAACAACCCCCTGCCGCGCTGGTGGGTGTGGGCTTTCTATCTGACGATCGTATTTGCCATCGTCTACTGGTTTCTGTACCCGGCCTGGCCTGTTGGCACTGGCTACACCACTGGCCTGTCCACGGTGACCTACGTCAACGACAAGGGTGAAACCAAGACCACCCACTGGAGCACCCGCGCCAACCTGATGGAAGAAATGAACGAAGCGGCCAAGGCGCAGAAGCCCTACCTGGACAAAATCGCCAGCATGTCCTTCCAGCAGATCGTGAAGGATCCCGAGGCGAACAACTTCGTAGTTTCCGCTGGTCGACAACTGTTCCTGGACAACTGCGCTGCCTGTCACCAGGCCGGCGGCCAGGGCGTGGTAGGTCTGTTCCCCAACCTGACCGACGATGACTGGTTGTATGGCGGCACCTTCGAGAAGATCCAGCAGACCATCACCAACGGTCGTCATGGTTACATGCCAACTTTTGGCGAAGTGCTGACCCAGGATCAGATCGATCAACTCGCCAACTATGTGCTGTCCCTGTCCGGCGAGAAGGTGGATGCCGCCAAGGCTGCCAGTGGCAAGGCCCTGTTCCACTCCATGGACGCCGCCTGCTTCTACTGCCATGGCGACGACGGCAAGGGCCGCCAGGAAGTGGGCGCGCCCAACCTGACCGACAAGATCTGGCTGTGGGCCAATGTACCGGCTGCCGATACGCCTGAGAAGAAGATCGATGCCGTGAAGGCCGTGATTACCTCGGGCCTGAACAAAGGCGTGATGCCGACCTGGAAGGATCGTCTGAAGCCTGAGCAGATCAAACTGCTCACGGTTTACGTGCACGAACTGGGCGGCGGCAAGTAATACAAGCAGAGTGGTGAGCGCAGTACGGCCCACCTGATCTACGAACGGACCTCGCCCAACCGGCGGGGTCTTTTCATCTGAGGATTCGGAATGCAGGCAGGGATCGAAGAGCAGAGTGCGCTATACGAAAAGCGCATCCCGATTTTTCCGCGCTCGGTAAAGGGCAAGTTCCGCAATTTTAAATGGGCAGTGATGGCACTCGCCTATGGCGCGTTCTTCGGCCTGCTATGGCTGCCCTGGCCGCGCAACGGCGGTCCGTCCCAGCCGGTGCTGCTCGACGTTGCCAACCGCAAGTTCTATATCTTCGATCTCATTGCCTATCCGCAGGACGTGTTGTGGCTGGCGCTGCTGCTGTTCATCGCGGCAACGCTGCTGTTTTTCGTCACCGGCCTGGTGGGTCGCGCCTTCTGCGGCTATTTCTGCTTCCAGACCCTGTGGACGGACCTGTTCATGTGGGTGGAACGCCGGGTGCAAGGGGAGCGTCCCGCGCGGGTGCGGCTGTACAAGCAGCCCTGGAATGCGGAGAAGGTATTCAAGCTGGGGCTGACGCATCTGATCTGGTTGGTGATTGCCTTCTGGACTGCTTTCACGTTTGCAGCCTATTTCACACCGGCGCCACAACTGCTGCATGATTTCTTCACCGGGCAGGCACATTATGCTGCCTATTCCACGGTGCTGATTCTCACGCTCTCGACTTATGTGGCTGCCGGTCTGGGCCGGGAACAGATCTGTACCTACATCTGTCCCTATGCGCGCTTCCAGAGCGTGATGTACGACGCGGAAACCCTGAGCGTGGCCTACGACGAAAAGCGTGGCGATGGCACCATGGGTCGGGCTTCGCTGCGCACTGGAACCAAGAACCGGGAAGAGCGTCTGAGCAAGGGTTACGGTGATTGCATCGACTGCACCCTGTGCGTGCAGGTGTGCCCGGCAGGCATCGATATCCGCAATGGCCTGCAGTACCAGTGCATTTCCTGTGGGCTGTGTATCGATGCCTGCAATGGCGTGATGGATTCCATTGGTTTTCCGCGTGGCCTGATCCGGTATGATTCGGAATCCAATCTGAAACTTCCGCAGCCGGCCAAGCCCAAGCTGCACTGGAAACGCCTCAAGGTGGTGGGATATGGTGTGGCATTGCTCGCGATGAGCGGCTTGCTGGCTTACAGCATCGGCACACGCAGCGATTTCGAGCAGGCGGTGGTACAGGTGCGGCAACCACTGTACGTGGTGTTGTCCGACGGTGAGATTCGCAACCGCTATCAGGTGCGCATGACGAACATGTCCAAGGTCGATGAAACCTACAAACTCGAAACCCGCGGCATTCCGGCTGGTGCTGCCGATTTTGGCAATTTTCCGGAAGTGACAGTGAAAAGTGGCAAGAGTCTGATGGTGCAGGTCAGCGTGAAAATGCCGCCGGAGCAGGCAGCGAAAATCAATGAATTCGAATTTGTGATCACGCCCAAGAGCAAGCCGGCGGAAGCACACGTGAGCAAGGCGCGGTTTTATTCGCATAAGGATACGCAATGAATATGCTGGTTACCCTGTTTGGCGGTGTGGCGCTGGTGGTGCTGATTTATCAGATGCTGCGCGCTCTGGGGTTTTCAAATTACTGGCGTGGCGTGATCAGCGGCGTGGTGCCGCTGGTGGCCTACGCCATCTATGCCACGGGCAACTGGGCGGGTCTGGATGTGATGGCCATCCACACTGCAGTGTATCTTTCCACCGCCACCGTACTGGCCATGCTCGGCTCGCGGCAACCCGGGCAGGACAAGCAAAAGGCTCCCCTGCATTGGGCGCCCATGGTCTTCATTGCTTTCTTTGCCGTGGTGATACTTCTTAACACCAGTTTTCTGTACATCTCCACCAATGGCGTGCCACCCAGTCTGGCGAAGTGGTTCCTGCCGGGCGCGGACAAGGAAACCCTGCATACGGGTTTCCCCGGTGTGGTGCCCCATGGCGTTGAAGCTGCCAAGGAAATCGGTTCCGAGCTGACGGCACGCAATCGTCAGATGCGGCTTGGCTGGCGTGTGGAAGTTACAGGGCTGAAGGAACTGGATCGTGATGGCGCGGCGCTGGTCGTGGTGAACGCGCAGGACCGGGATGGCAGCCCCATGCAGGATGCCGAGGTGACGCTGGATCTGCTGCGCCCGGCCCAGGCCACCCGCGATCAGAGCCTGAACCTGCCGCTCGCCGGGCCGGGGCAATACCAAGCCTGGGTAAGCCTGCCCGAGGTTGGCCGCTGGATTGCCGTGCTGCATGTGGCGCGGGGCGGCGATGATTACAAGATCGAGCAGCAATTGACGATTGATCGGATCAAATGACCGCGGAAATGTCGGTTGAGGATGGCTGTTTCCACTGCGGCCAGCCGATACCGGACGATGTCCATCTTTCCGTAACCATCGACGGACAGGCGCACGACATGTGCTGCCACGGCTGTGAGGCTGTTGCCCAGGCCATCGTCGATAATCATCTCGAAGACTACTACCGCCATCGCACTGCCATGCCCGGTACGGCGCAGGAGCTGGTGCCGGACGAGCTGCGCAAGCTGGCGGTGTACGACCATCCGGATATTCAGAAAAGCTTTGTCATCGATGCCGGTGAGCATATCCGCGAAGCGGTGCTGATTCTGGAAGGCATAACCTGTGCCGCCTGCATCTGGCTGAACGAGCGGCATTTGATGCAATTGCCGGGGGTCAAGGCGGTGAACGTCAACTATGCCACCCACCGCGCCCGTATCACCTGGGATGAGCGCGAGATTCAGCTGTCGCGCATTCTGTCCGAGATCCAGTTGTTGGGCTATCACGCACATCCCTACAATGCCCACAGCTCGGAAGCCTTGCGCAAGAAGCGCCGCAGCGTAGATCTGCGCCGCTTGTTCGTGGCAGGGCTGTCTGCCGCGCAGGTGATGATGTTCGCCGTGGCTCTCTATGCCGGTGCCTACTACTACGACATGGAGCGCGATACGGCCCAGCTCATGCGCTGGGCCAGCCTGATTCTCAGCGTGCCGGTGATTATCTACTCCGCAATCCCTTTCTATCGCAGCGCCTGGTATGCAATCAAGACCATGCATCTGAACATGGACGTACCGGTGGTCATTGCCATCGTCAGTGCATTCGTGGGTAGCGCCTGGGTCACCGTGCAGGGCGAGGGCGTGGTGTATTTCGACACCATCACCATGTTTGTTTTCATTCTGCTGGCCTCGCGTTTTCTGGAGCAGGGCGCGCGCGAAAAGTCGGTGGAAGCCGCGGAGAACCTGCTCAAGCTGGCACCTGCCATGGCCACGCGCTTAAGGGATGGCCAGCAGGAAATCATCCCCGTGCTCGAACTGCAAGCCAATGACCTGATTCTGGCCAAGCCGGGGGAAGCCATCGCTGCCGATGCCGTGGTGGAAGAAGGGGAGAGCAGTACCGATGAGTCCCTTCTCACAGGGGAGAGTCGGCCGGTGACCAAGCACAAGAGCGACAGCGTGATCGCCGGCAGCATCAACCTCGAAGGCCCGCTCTATCTGCGTGTCACCGGGGTGGGGGAAAACACTGTGCTGGCCGGCATCGTGCGCATGCTGGACCGCGCCCAGGCTCAGAAGCCGCGTCTGGCGCAGATGGCTGATCGTGTCGCGGGTTATTTCACTCTGGCCTTGCTGGCGCTGACGATCGTGACGGGCATCGTCTGGTCCCTGGTGGCGCCGGAGCGCACCTTCGACATCGTGCTGGCAGTACTGGTGGTGACCTGTCCCTGCGCGCTGTCCATCGCCGCCCCTGCGGCGATCGCGGCGGCTGGTTCCAGCCTGCTCAAGCGCGGCATCCTGCTCACCAGCGGCCATGCGCTGGAAACCCTGGCGCGGGTGAATCATGTGGTGCTGGACAAGACCGGCACCCTCACTTACGGCAAGCCGCGTTTGACCCGGGTTATCCCACTGGCCGAACTGGACGAGGTGCGCTGCACGCGCATTGCCGCCAGCCTGGAGCAGGCTTCTGAGCATCCGCTGGCGGCCAGCTTTCTCTCAGCAGTGGAAACGGAAGCCTTGCTGACAGTGAACGAGCCGCAAAATCTGCCAGGCAAGGGCGTATCCGGCAATATTGAAGATGTGCGCTATGTGCTGGGCAATCGCCATGTTTTGCCCACTGCGGCGCCAGATGCGGGTGAGTTGCCCGAGGACGCCACCGTGGTCTGGTTGTGCGACACAACGCGTGTGCTGGCGGCCTTTGTCCTGTCCGATCAGCTGCGTCCGGAGGCGGCGAATGTGGTGCACGAACTGAAGCAAGCCGGCATCGAAGTCACCATGTTGAGCGGCGACGGCGAATCGGCGGTGCGCCATGCGGCGGAGCGCCTGGGCATCGAAGACTATCGCGCAGGCCAGAATCCGCAGGACAAGCTGGCAGCCCTGCAGGAAATGCAGCGCGCCGGAGATGTGGTGGCCATGGTGGGGGATGGCGTGAATGATGCGCCCGTGCTGGCGGGTGCGCAGGTATCCATCGCCATGGGCAGCGGCACACAGGTGGCACGCTCCAGCAGCGACATTGTGCTGCTGTCGGAAAATCTGCTCGATGTGGGGCGGGCGCTGACCACCAGCCGGCATGCCATGGCGGTGATGAAAACCAATTTCGCCTGGGCGGTGGCCTACAATCTGGTCGCGCTGCCTTTTGCCGTGCTCGGCTATATTCCTCCCTGGGTGGCGGCCATCGGCATGTCCGCCAGCTCGCTGATTGTCGTGCTCAATGCTTTGCGCTTACGATAACGTATGAGCGGAATCCTGCTATTTCTGATCGGACTCTCTACCCTGATCCTCATTGGTCTCGGCCTGGGTATCTGGTGGGCAATCAAAAGCGGCCAGTTCGAGGACATGGAAGGCCCTGCCCAGCGCATCCTGATGGACGACGATGACCCCCTGCTGCCGGGGAAAAAGGGCGGATTGAAGCAGGAAGAGTAAAGGTATATAATTTGCGGCTAATATTCAGCCTGTTAGCGGAGTAAGAGATGAAAGTCCTATTTGCCAAAGAAAATCTGCCGATGACCGCGGTGATAGCCCTGGTCACCCTGGCCTGGCTGTCCTTCCTGTCGGTTATCGCCGCCAACCTCTAAGCAGTCAGCACAAATAAAAAGCGCTGCCGGGTTTCCCCGGCAGCGCTTTTTTATTGGCTTGATGCGCGCTTACTCGGCGCTGTCGCAGCCCTTGGCCAGAATGGCCGCTTTCATTTTCTGCATGGCCTTGGCTTCGATCTGGCGGATGCGCTCCGCCGAAACGCCATATTCGGCTGCCAGATCATGCAGGGTCAGGCTGTCGTTTTCGCGCAACCAGCGGGTCTCGATAATGCGCCGGCTACGTTCATCCAGGCTGCCCAGCGCGTGAGTGAGCCCTTCCTCACGCAGCAATTCGCCCTGCTTGAATTCCAGTTGCTTGACCGGTTCGGCATCGGTATCCGCCAGGTAGGCGATGGGAGCGTAGCTGTGCTCTTCATCCTCGGTCAGCGGTTCCAGGGCCACGTCGCCGCCATCCAGACGGGTTTCCATTTCCACCACTTCTTCCGGCTTCACGCCCAAATCCTTGGCGATGATGGCCACTTCTTCGGGGCCCAGAGTGCCCAGGCTCTGCTTCATGCTGCGCAGGTTGAAGAACAGCTTGCGCTGGGCCTTGGTGGTGGCGATCTTCACCATGCGCCAGTTGCGCAGGATGAATTCGTGCATTTCGGCCTTGATCCAGTGGATGGCAAACGACACTAGGCGCACGCCGCGGTCGGGGTCGAAGCGGCGCACCGCCTTCATCAGGCCCACATTGCCTTCCTGGATCAGGTCGGCCTGGGGCAGGCCGTAGCCGTTGTAGCCGCGGGCGATATTCACCACCACGCGCAGATGGGACAGTACCAGAGTACGGGCGGCGTCAACGTCGCCCTCATCCCGCAGGCGGCGACCGAGGTTGTATTCCTCATCGGCGCTCAATACAGGAAAAGCCTTGGTCGCAGCGATATAGCTCTCGAGGCTCCCTACCGAAGGATTGGGAAATCCAGAGGCTGGAAAAGTCAAAGCTGTGGTCATTTAGCTCCCTCCATGCAGGCATATTAGCACTCCCGTATGTAGAGTGCCAAGCCCTGCAAAAGTTCCAATCCACTGATAGGGCAGGGGTTTTAAGGGGCTCAGCTTTTGCGGCGTTCCTGTTCCCGGCGTTCTTTTGGGGTGGGGTTGGATAACTTGGATTGGGGACTATTTTGACGGCGTTGTTTCAAGCGCCGTTCCAGCGGTATGAATTCGACATCGTAGCCCTCTGTTGGCGGGAGGGTCTTTTTGTCTTGCGCCATATCTGCTCCTTCGGCTGTTCCGCCGAATAATTATGCTGCAGGCAGATGGTAGCGCCCGTACCGCGGTACAAAGTCAAGCGGAATTTACAGCCTGCGCAGATGCTGGCTGGTGGCCAGCCAGGCGCCGACCCAGCCCAGGCCACCGGCCAGGGCGACCAGCAGGCCGGCGTCGGTCCAGGCCAGTCCGCTTAGCTGGAAGCGGGAAGCGTAGGCGGCAGCCACGTTGTCCACGCGCAGGCCCAGGAAAATCAGGGCAATGGCCAGCACCCCCACGGCGATGAGCGCGCCAAAACAGCCTTGCAGGGCCCCCAGATAAAGATAGGGGCGGCGCACGAAGGCATCGGTGGCGCCCAGCAGGCGACTGACTTCGATTTCATCGCGCTGGGCCAAAACCTGCAGGCGGATGGTGTTGAAGCTGACGGCAACCAGCGCCGTGCCAAGAAGGACCGCCAGCAGCATTACAAAGTCGTGCCCCAATGCGAGCAGGGCATCCAGCCGCTGGGCCCAGGCGGAATCCAGTTTGGCGCTGGTCACGCCTTCGAGCTTGCTGGTTTCGGCGCGGATTTTTTCCAGCGCGGCAGGGGTGGTGTCTTTCGGGGTAAGCACAAAGGCATCGGGCAGGGGGTTTTTGCCCAGAGTCGCCACCACCTCGCCCGCGCTGGAGCGGCTGCTCAAGTCCTTGAGTGCGTCTTCACGGCTGACGAAGCGCACGGCTTTGAGGTCCTTGCGCTGCTTGAGGCTTTGTTCGATGTCCTTGCTCTTGTCGGTGTTCTCGGCGAGGAACAGCGTGATCTCCGGAGCACCGGAAAAACGCACTGCCAGATTGGACAGGTTTTCCAGGGCGACATACAGGCTGGCGGGCAGGGCCAGGGCCACGCCGATGACCAGCACAGTGAGCGCAGTGGACAGCGGTGACTCCGCCATGCGGCCCAGGGTCAATCCCAAGGCGGCGCGCTGATGGGAAAGCCAGGTCATCATGCTTGAATCCGGCCTTCCTTGAGGGCGAGCACGCGCGGGTTCAGGCGCTCGATCAGTTTCGGTTCGTGGGTGGCGATCATCAGGGTGACGCCGGCGTGGTTGAAGGCGGCCAGCATTTCCATCAACAGGTCGGCGTATTCCGCATCCAGATTGCCGGTGGGCTCGTCGGCCAACAGGATGCTGGGCCGATTGACGATGGCGCGGGCGATGGCCAGGCGCTGCTGTTCGCCGCCGGACAAGGTGATGGGCATGGCGCGTTCGCGCTCCAGCAGTCCGACCTTGTCGAGTGCGGCACAAACGCGCTTGGCGGCTTCCTTCACTGGCATGCCGGAAATGCGCAGGGGCAGCATGACATTCTCGAAGCAGTTGCGGTCGTAGAGCAGCTTGGCATCCTGGAACACCATGCCCACCGAGCGCCGCCAGTAAGGAATGGCCTTGTGCGACAGGCGGCTGATGTTCTGGCCGTCGACGATGATGCTGCCGGAGGTCGGGCGTTCGATGCTGGCGAGCAATTTCAACAAAGTGGATTTGCCCGCGCCGGAAGGGCCGGTGATGGCGATCATCTCGCCGGTCTCGACGGTGAAAGTGACGTCGTGCAGCGCTTCATGGTTGCCGGGATAGCGCTTGTTGACCTGGCTGAACGAGATCACTCGAACATTGCCTCCACGAATTCGCGCGCGTGGAAGGGCTGCAGGTCTTCCTTGGCCTCGCCCACACCGATGTAGCGCACGGGCACGGGGCGAGTTTTCGCGATGGCGGCGATCATGCCGCCCTTGGCGGTGCCATCGAGCTTGGTGACGACGAGGCCGGTCAGTCCCAGCGTATCATCGAAGGCTTTTACCTGCGCCAGACCGTTTTGTCCGGTGTTGCCATCCAGCACCAGCAGCACTTCATGCGGCGCGGATGGCTCGGCCTTGGCGATCACGCGCTTCACTTTCTTGATTTCTTCCATCAGGTGCATCTGCGTCGGCAGGCGGCCGGCAGTATCGGCCAGCACCACGTCGATGCCGCGCGCCTTGGCGGCATTGATGGCATCGAAGATCACCGCCGCCGAGTCGCCGCCCTCCTGGGCGATGACGGTCACGTGGTTGCGCTCGCCCCACACCATGAGCTGCTCGCGCGCGGCAGCGCGGAAGGTGTCACCGGCGGCGAACAGCACCGACTTGCCCTGGTCCTGAAAGTGATGCGCCAGCTTACCGATGGTGGTGGTCTTGCCGGCGCCATTGACGCCGACCATCATGATGACGAAGGGCTGGTGGGTGTTGATGTCGAGCGGCTTGTCCAATGGCGCGAGCATCTCGCTCATGGCCTCCACCAGGGCCGCTTGCAATTGCGCGGATTCCGTCAGCTTGTCGCGCTTCACTCGCGCGCGCAGGGTGGTCAGCAGTGCCTGCGTGGCTTCGATGCCCACATCGGAGGTGAGGAGAATGCTTTCCAACTCTTCATACAGGGCTTCGTCGATCTTGGCGTGCATGCCGAACAGACCGCCGATCTGCTTGCCCAGCTGATTGCGGGTACGGGAGAGACCCTGTTTCAGGCGTTGTGCCCAGGTCAGTGATTTTTCAGCCTGCGGAGCGGGCGCTTCGGGTTCGAGCTCAGGTTTGGATTTGAAGAAACTAAACATGAAGAATCAGGTCACAACTCGGTCGCTTGTCTGGACGTTGCCGAGGTTTTATGTTGGCGGCAACAGGCGTCAATTATACTACCCCCTTTCGCTCACATAGGAACCGACTCGAATATGGTTGGCTCAACACTTTTGCGTCATCTTTTGGTGCGGCGTCTTTTGGGCGCCGCCCTGGTCTTTTCGTTTTCCCTGTCTATTGCTCCGGCCTGGGCTGCCGGCAACATCCAGGAGCACACTCTGAAAAACGGCCTGCGCGTCATCGTGCAGGAAGACCACCGCGCGCCGGTGGTGGTATCGCAGGTCTGGTACCGCACAGGCAGTATGGATGAATTCAATGGCACCACCGGCGTGGCGCATGTGCTGGAGCACATGATGTTCAAGGGCACGAAGAAAGTGCCGGCAGGCGAGTTCTCCAAGCGCATTGCTGCAGCAGGCGGGCGCGAGAATGCCTTCACCAGCAGCGATTACACCGCCTATTTCCAGACCTTGCAAAAGGACAAGCTGCCTCTGGCGTTTGAACTGGAAGCGGACCGCATGCACAACCTGCTCATCTCCGATGCGGAATTCAAGAAGGAGATCGAGGTGGTGCGCAATGAACGCCGCTGGCGCACCGAGGACAAGCCCCACGCTCTCGTGTACGAGCGTCTGATGGCAGTCGCCATGCAGGAACATCCCTATCGCCGGCCCATCATCGGCTGGATGAATGATCTGCTGACCATGACGGCGGCCGACGCGCGGGCCTGGTATGCGCGCTGGTATACGCCGGACAACGCCACGCTGGTGGTGGTGGGCGATGTGAAGGCAGGCGATGTGTTCAAGCTGGCTGACAAGATCTTCGGCAAGATTCCGGCCAAGACGCTGCCGGTGCGCAAACCACAACAGGAGCCAGAACAGGAAGGCATCAAGCGCCTGACGGTGAAGGCGCCGGCCAAGCTGCCCTACATGCTCATGGCTTGGCATGCACCGAGACTGAGTGACCCGGACAAGGAGTGGGAGCCCTATGCGCTGGAGATGCTGTCGGCAGTGCTGGATGCCAATGCCGCGGCGCGATTCCCCAGCAATCTGGTGCGCGGCTCCCAGGTGGCGGTTGAGGCCGATGCCAGCTACGACAGCGTGCAACGTGGCCCCGGCATGTTCTTTGTGGATGGCACGCCCAGCGAAGGCAAGACCGTGGCCGATCTGGAAGCTGCCGTGCGCACCGAGCTGGATCGCGTCAAGCAGGATGGCGTCAGCGAGGAGGAACTGGCCCGCATCAAGTCCCAGGTGATCGCATCCCAGGTGTATCAGCGTGATTCCATGTTCTACCAGGCCATGCAGATCGGCGAGGTGGTGACGGTGGGCTTCAACTATGACCTGCTGGACAAGCGCATCGAAAAGCTGAAGCAGGTCACGCCGCAACAGGTGCAGGAGGTGGCGCGCAAATACCTGGTGGACGATCACCTAACCGTGGCCACCCTCGATCCCCAGCCGCTCGATGGCAAAAAACCCATGGCCCGGCCAAAAGGCTTGCTCCATGGCGAATAACGCACAGGAAAGCATGATGACCCGACTGATCTCCAAAACGATGCTGGCCTTGGGCCTGCTGCTGGCCTTCACCACAGCGCAGGCGGGCGTGGATATCCAGCACTGGCAGGCCAAGAGCGGCGCCAAGGTGCTGTTCGTGGAAAACCATGATCTGCCCATGCTGGATGTGGCGGTGTGGTTTGATGCCGGCAGCCGGCGCGACGACCCGGCCAAAGCGGGACGTGCGGGCCTGGTGGCGCACATGATGCAGCTCGGCGCGGGCGGCATGAGCGAGGAAGAAATCGCCAAAAAACTGGCCGATGTCGGTGCGCAAATGGGTGACAGCTTCGACCGGGACCGTTCCGGCTATGCGCTGCGTACTTTGTCCAGCAATCGTGAACGCGAGCAGTCGCTGGACGTGCTGGCAGCGGTGTTACAGAAGCCTGAGTTTCCCGAAGCGGTACTGGAGCGCGAGCGCGCACGCCTGATCGCAGCGCTGAAAGAGGACGCAACCAAGCCGGAGAGTATCGCGGACAAGGCTTTCTACAAAGCAATCTATGGCAACCATCCCTATGCCTTGCCGGAAAGCGGCGACGTGGGCACCGTGTCCAAACTCAAGCGCCAGGATTTGATCAACTTCTATGATGGACACTATGTGGCATCAAAAGCAGTGGTGGTCATGGTGGGGGATGTGACGCGCAAGGAAGCTGAGGCCATCGCCGAGCGTTTGACCGGTGGTCTGGGCGATCAGGAATCCTGCGGCAGTTCGGATGAAAACATGCCGCCCATGCCGAAACAGTGAGTCTGCCCCATCCTTCGACTCAGGCTCATATCCTGATGGGTGAAATTGGCATGCAGCGCATCGATCCGGATTACTTCCCGCTGCTGGTGGGCAATTATGTTTTGGGCGGTGGGGGTTTCGATTCGCGCATTCTGAAAGAGATCCGCCAGAAGCGTGGGCTGGCCTATAGCGCTTACAGCTACTTCATCCCGTATCAACAGCCCGGCCCGTTTACCATTGGCGTGCAGACCAAGAAGGCTGATGCCGCTGAAGCACTCAAGGTGCTGCACGAAACTCTGGATAAATTCATCAAGGATGGCCCCACCGAAGCCGAGCTGAAACAGGCGAAGAACAACATTGTTCTCGGCTTTCCCCTGCGCATCGACAGCAACCGCAAGATTCTCGATTACCTGGGAGTGATCGGCTTTTATGATTTGCCGTTGACCTATCTGGAAGACTACCCGCGCGCGGTGAGCAAGGTGACCGTTGCCCAGGTGCGCGACGCGTTCCGGCGCAGGGTGGATCCGGACAATATGGTGACGGTGATCGTTGGTGCCCCAGAAAAATAAGCCGGGCGCCAAACCCGCCAATAAAGTGCGCATCATTGGCGGGGAGTGGCGCAGCCGAGTGCTTGCCTTTCCCGATTCGGAAGGGCTGCGTCCCACCGCCGACCGTGTGCGCG
>OBLQ010000345.1_pt1 | contig 17633 bp, 15 predicted proteins | sample 1519881 | NCBI WGS metagenome assembly OBLQ01 (sample SAMN01911456, study PRJEB22533) | soil metagenome | biome: Soil | place: Malaysia | collected 2012-04-30 | depth DG_metagenome m | reverse complement strand
ATCGGGCACAATGCGCGCGATGACGCGACGTCGTTTCTTGATTAACACCTCTTCCCCATGTTCGACATATTTCATGATATCGCTCAAGTGATGTTGCAATTCTCGAATATTGGTTTCTTTCATGTTTGACATTTTGTCTAACAAATAAAGCCATGTCAAGAAGGGATCGAGGATTGATTCCTCGGCGTACTCTCCCGATTTTATCGAACACACACCGTCTTGATATTGACGAATTCCCTGATCCCGAAAGCCGACAGTTCCCGCCCGTAGCCGGAAGCCTTGATCCCGCCGAAGGGCAGGCGCGGGTCGGATTTGACCAAGGCATTCACGAAACAAGAGCCGGCTTCGATGCGTTCTTTGGCGATTTTTTCGCCGCGGGCCAAGTCACGGGTGAAAACCGCGGCGCCCAAGCCGAAACTCGTGTCATTGGCGACCGCGATGGCCGCCTCTTCGTCTTTCACCGGAATAATCGCCGCCACCGGACCGAAGATTTCTTCGTCGTAGGCCGGCATGCCGGGCTTCACTTCGCTTAAGACCGTGGGCGGATAAAAAGCTCCAGGTCCCGAAGGAATTTCCCCGCCCAATATCAGGCGCGCTCCGGCAGCCACGCTTTCCCGTACCTGGCGGTGCAAGCCCTCGCGCAAATCCAGGCGCGCCAAAGGCCCCACTTGGGTGCTTTCCAGCATGGGGTCCCCGCAGCTCGCCAGCTTCATCCGTTCCACGACACCGCGTTCAAAGGCTTCCCGCACTTCCGGCACGACGATGAAACGCTTGGCGGCGATGCAACTTTGCCCCGAATTCGTCAAACGGGATTGCACCGTCACTTGAACCGCATGTTCGACATCCGCGTCGGCCAAAATCACGTAAGGATCGGAGCCCCCGAGTTCCAAAACGGTTTTTTTCAAAGCTTTTCCCGCCGCGGCTCCGACGGATTCTCCGGCGCGGTTACTGCCCGTGAGCGTGACGGCTCGAATTTCCGGACGCGCGATCAAGGCTGCGACTTCGCCGCTTTCGATGAGCAAGACGCGAAATAAATCTTTTGGAAATCCCGCCTCGCGAAACACGGCCTCGATTTCCAAAGCCGAGCCGCAAACATTGGAAGCGTGCTTGAGCAGGGCGGCATTGCCCGCCATCAGCGCGGGAGCCGCGAAGCGGAAGACCTGCCAAAAGGGAAAATTCCACGGCATCACCGCCAGCACCACTCCCAGCGGTTCAAAGCTGACATAGCTGCGCCGCGCATCCGTGGCGACTTCCTCGGGCGCCAAAAATTTCGCGCCGTTTCGGGCGTAAAATTCGCAACCCAAGGCGCATTTTTCAATTTCGGTCCGAGCTTGGACGATGGGCTTTCCCATCTCCTGAGTCATTAATCGGGCTAGTTTTTCTTTCTTGGCGAGAAGAACTTGGCGCGCGGCCAGCAAACGTTCGCTGCGTTCCTCAAAGGAGCTGAGTTTCCACTGTCGGAAAGCCGCGGCGGCGGCTCGAAGTAGGTTTTCTTGTTCGAGAGCGGAGGTTTCGGGATATTCCCGAATCAATTCTCCGGTGCTTGGATTGATGGAAGACAACATAAAACTCAATGAACCGTAGCTTAAAGCCGTGTCGGAAGGAAAGCGATAAACGATAAGTTTCTGATCTTATTATAGAAAGCCTAATGGGCCGGGTGCTGTGGCAGGGAAATTGGAAAGCATGATATTCTTCCGCTGAAGGAAAGGAAATCGTAGTGGAGGATATCGCGCCGAAGACGAAAAGAAGCGTCATTTTTTTTGTCTTGTTGATGCTGCCGGGATTCTTTCTGGGATGCCAAGGAAGTCAGATCTCCACCTCCGATGCCTTGGAAAATCCCCAAGGAGACTTTGACCACGACGGCATCGTCAATTCTCAGGACAATTGCCCTGCCCTCAAAAACTCCAGTCAAACCGACACCGACGGCGATGGTCACGGTGATCTTTGCGACAATTGCGTCGTCATTCCAAATCCCGATCAAAGCGATTCCGACGGCGACGGCTTCGGAGATGCCTGTCCTTTGGGAGCCGATTGTCACGCGACTCCCTTTTGCAACGACGTCGCCGATTGCGAACGCTTCACCAATGAGTGCCCCGAATCTCCACTCGCTGCGGAACGGCGCCTTTCCCCCCAAGAACCGCTGCGCTGTTGCAGCCTGCAAGAGCAGAGAATTTGCGGTGTCGGCGACTGCGTGCTGCCGACGCCTCCAGAGGGGACTTGTCCCTGCGCTTCGGACGAAGAGTGCGGAACGCTGCGCCGCTGCGTGGCGGGCCGTTGTGAGCTTCAAGAAATCCCCGACCGCGTTTGCCAAAGCAATCAAGATTGCCCTGCGGGCGAAGCCTGCAGTTATTTCGTCCGGCCCACGAGTGGCGTTCAAATTTGCAAGCCGCTCTGCACGGAAGATTCCGAATGCGGTCTCTACAGCCGCTGCGTCGCCTCGAATTATCCCTGCACCACGGAGGAGGATTGCGCGCCTTTCGGCTTCGGTACTTGCGTCAATAGAACTTGCAGCATTCCCGATCAAAAGCGCTGCGAGCTTGATCCCGAGCGATGTTGCGGAGCCGGAGAATGCGGCACCTTCGATTTCTGCGTCGAAAGCAACGAATGCGTCGACAAATGCGAGTTCATCGATTGTCCGCCCAGTCAGATCTGTTTTGAGGGCGCCTGCGTGGCGCCTTTCCCCTGTCCGGAGGGCGGATGCGTGAATCCGCTTCCCGAAGCCTGCGGATGCGGCGGGGAGAACGAATGCGGATTCACACGAGCCTGCGGAGAACAGTTCGGCCATCCTTTCTGCCAAAAACGGGTGTTCAAGGAATGCCAAGCGGATGCGGATTGCGGGAATCTGGGAGACATCCCTTTTGTCTGCGATACTTCCGTGGGCCGATGCGCGCCGGTCTGCACGCAGCATGGGGAATGCGGCGCCTTTTCCTCCTGCGTGGAAGGGCATTGCGTTTCAGATTCGGAACGCTGCTGCACCAGCGGCTTTGGAGAATGTCCGCTCGGCTCAAAGTGCGTGGATACGCGCTGTGAAACACAATGCGGAAACGGCGCCTGCGAAACGGCGCTGGGAGAAAATTGTGCAACTTGTCAGGAAGACTGTGGCGAATGCACGGGTTGCGGAGACGGCTTTTGCGTTTCAGAAGAAGATTGTCAGACTTGCCAAGCGGATTGCGGCGAGTGTCCGGTCTGCAATCACGAGCGCTGTCAGACCGGGCTGCGCCTCAAGGCCGCCTGCGATCCCTGTGTAAAAGCCGTATGTGCGGCGGATGCCTATTGTTGCGAAACTTTTTGGGATGCGACCTGCATTAAAGAAGTCGGTGAAGTTTGCCAAGCATCTTGCGGAGATTTGGGTCTCTGCGGCGACGGCGTGTGCAGCACTCAGGAAGATTGCTCCACCTGTTCCGCGGATTGTGGAACTTGCGCTTCCTGTGCCCATGACCGCTGCTTGGAAGGGAGTTCCCTTGAGCCCCGCTGCGACGAATGCGTCTCGCAAATCTGCGCGGGAGATCCTTATTGTTGCACCGGAACCTGGGACAGCCTCTGCGCCCAGCAAGTCGTGACCCTCTGCGGCCGTTCCTGCGAGCCCGGCATTTGCGGCGATGGCGTGTGCAACGCCAATGAAGAATGCGAAAGCTGCCCCCAAGATTGCGGTGTCTGTCCCGTCTGTGGAAACGGAATCGTCGAAGGTATCGAGGAGTGCGATGACGGGAATACCCGCACCGGTGACGGATGTTCCGCCGAGTGCATCGGCTGCGGACACGACGTCTGCACTCAACTGGGAACCCTGGACCCCGGCTGCGATTCTCCCTGTATCGCGGAAGTCTGCCGAGCCGTGCCCAGCTGCTGTACCGAACAATGGAGCCTCGCCTGCGTGCAAAAGGTGGAAGAACTCTGCGGTCGGACTTGTTCCGAAGGAACTTGCGGGAACGGCGTCCTGGAAGGAAACGAGGCATGCGAAGCGGATACCCTCGCCTGTACGCCTCCGGGATTTTGCGATCTCGGGCCGGGATCGGGAAATACCTGCCGATGCCTCAATACCTGCGGCAACGGGATCTGCGAGTACGAACTCACGGCGAACTCCAATCCTCGCGAAACGTCGGAGTCCTGCCCTCAAGATTGTCCACCGCTCGTCTGCGGCAACGGAACCGTGGACAGCGGAGAACAATGTGACGGAGCCGCGGAATGCGGCTTCGGCCTCGTGGGCGATTGCGATGTCGGGCCGGGATCGGGAAATACCTGCCGATGTCTTCCCACCTGCGCTACCCCGGGACACGAAACCTGCGAAGCCCAGTTTCATGAAACCGAAGCCAATTGCGCCGATTGCGCGTCGGTTTGCGGCAACGGTTTACTGGGGGCGAATGAAGAATGCGAAACGACCTTTCCCTGCGGGGTACGCGGCCCCTTTCCCGCCTTTTGCGACGCAGGAGAAGGCACCGGCAACACCTGCCGCTGCATTCCCACTTGCGGCACTCCGGGGCATGAAGCTTGCGAAGCTCAAGCCGGTGAAAACAGTCTCAATTGCGGCGACTGTCCTCCGGCCTGCGGCAACGGTCTCGTGGAGACAAGTCATGGTGAAGAGTGCGACGACGGAAATGTCATCAGCGGCGACGGCTGCTCGAATACCTGTCTCAACGAATGCAATCACGATAAATGTTCGACCGGAACTGCCTTGGCGCCCCGTTGCGACGAAGCGGGGCCGCCGTGCATTTCCAAGATTTGTGAAGAGATACCGGATTGCTGCCAAAGCGGCTGGGATCAAGCTTGTATGGAACAGGTCCCCTTGATTTGCCGGGAAAGCTGCGCCGCGAATGCCGAATGCGGTGACGGACGCTGCGATGCCGGCGAATATTGTCCGGAGGATTGTTGCGGCGACGGCGTTTGTGCCTCCTTCGAGGCTTGCTCCTGTCCGGTGGATTGCGGGCATTGCAGTTGTGGAGACGGCCAACTCGATATCGGCGAGAGTTGCGACGACGGAAAACAATGCGAAGACCTGTTCACGCCCTGTTTTTCGGAAGAGGATTGCTTTGAAATCGGCGACGGCAGTTGCGCTCCCCGTTCGGGAGACGGCTGCTCGGCAAGTTGTTTCGTGGAAAGCGGCTGTACGCACAGTCCTTGTGAGCAGGGCGAATTGCTCGATCCTAGTTGCGGGGACTGCGCGGCGAGGATTTGCGCTGCCGATCCCTTCTGCTGCGATCCCGAAGTCATCGACGGAGGAAGTTGGGACCGGCTCTGCGTCCAGGAAGTCGGACTCCTCTGCGGCCTTTCCTGTCCTTGAGGAGAATGAATTGAGCAAAGGACTCAAAATTCTACTCTGTTGCGTCATCCTCATGGGATGCGCCGGAGGTCCGGCAGCGCCCCCGGCGCCGCTGGTCGAGATACCTTCCGCGCTGAGCATTCCACCCTCGGTCGGCATTGATGTTTCGGAAGTCGCTTCGGGAAGCTCGGGGAATCTTCCTACCGAAGCGCTGAGCTTCGGCAGCCAGGCGGCGAAAGCTCTGGTCGGCGTCGGCGGCGAGTTCTCGGAAGACATCTCTCACGGCGCCGATCTTGCCACCGAAATCAACGCCGTGCTCGACGGCATTTTGTCGCCCCTGCATCAGTTGGTGATTCCCGTGAATCCCTCTCTCACTCAATTTCAAGGGGTGGTCACCTTTAATCCCGGGACGACGGCGGAAGCCGTTCGGACGCTGCAGTTGAATTTTGCCGACTTCGATCTGAACGGCGACGGCAGTACCGAAGGCTGCACTGGATGCACCTGTCCGGCGGGTTGCGGGATTCCGGAGTGTCCCTCAGAACTGCCCGCCTCGGAGTTGCGGCCCATCTGTCTGCGCATTTGGGTGGAAGAACCGGGAAGCGCCGACCGCCGTTTGCTGGCCGGAATCTTCAATCTTCTTCCCACGGATTCAAGTCCCGGCATCGGACAAATCCGAACCCAACTCGAATTGCGCAACGCGGCCGGGGACGTGGTAGACACTCTTTTCACCGCCGCGAATTTCAACCATGCCGATCCGCTCGCTTTATTCACGGAATTTTTCTTCAAGAATCCTCTTTTGGATGGAACCCAAAGCGGCAGCCACATCAATTTAAGACAGACGGGCGCTCCGGCAAGCTCCAAGAAAACGATTCAAGAGAGCACGGATTTCGTCGCTCCCGATCCGGCCAATTCCTCTTTTTTCAAGTCCGTGGTGCAATTCTTGGAAAACAAGGATTTCGTCAGCCTTTCCGTCGAGGAAGCCCCGCCCCCCTCTACAGAGCCGAATCCTTTCTTCGCACAATGCGCTTTGATCTCGACCGGCAATGGCATCGCCCGGGAAAATTGTTTGGAACTTGGCATCGACGTCGGAATGCCTGGAGATCCCGGCTTTATTGATTTCATCCGCTTTGCCACTGAGGGAGATGTGCAGTTTTTTGATTTTCCACTGCTGCCGCCTCTGTGAATATTTTTAGCGAATAATGACGAATAATCGTGAGGCTTGTTGGACATTAATCTTGTCTAATTGACTTCATTTCCAAGGTTTTTGAACCACCGATAAAAAGTACTGCGGCTCATCCCCAAGCGCTCGGCGACCAAAGTCTTGTTGCCGCCGCATTCGGAGAGTGCCGCCTGTAGCTCCTCACGGCTGGGCATGAAGGCGTCTTCACTGAGGCCGTAGCGTCGGATTTTTTCGAATAAAGTGCGGCGGTGAATATTGAGTTCCCGCGCCGCTTTGACGCGGTTGCCAAGGTGACGACGCAAGACTTGGGCAATGGTGCGGCGTTCCGCGGCTTCGCGGAAGGCGCTCAGCTCAATGGCTTCCGAAGGCGGCGCCTCCGTAGTTTCGGGCAAGCTTCGAGTCGAGGCCAAGGCCGCTTCGAGACGGCGCAGCTTCTCCCACAGCCGGGCGTTTTCTTCCTTGAGCTTTTGATTTTGTTTCCGCAGCTCTTCCCCTTCCGCGCTCTCCACAAGCGGAACCTGGAGAAAATCCGATTTTTCCGGTTCCTCCGGTTCTGGCTGAGCTTCCTGGTCGGCCGGCGCCGGCTGGACCGCCGCGCTCGATGCCTCCGCCGCAATATTTTCAATTTCGGGGGGAATCACCGCTTCCTCCAAAAATTCCGCCCCCACCGCCGCCTGCAAAGCGCTGCGCCATTCCTTCGCCTTTCGTTCCAAAACTTCAGCATCTTGAGGACGCTGCCAAAGGCGACAAGCGCGGGCGAATTGCTCACAGCTGTCCGCCGCCGACCAAAGACGGTCGTGAAATGGAATTCCTCCCTCCAAAGCATTGCGGATCATGGCTTCAAGCTGAGGAGAAGCCGTCGCCGCGCCCGCGTCAAGACCGCGTTGTAATTCGATCATCTCGAGCAAGGGCTGAACTTCCGGGAGAGCGCGGGAACGCGATTTGAGCATGCGCCATTCCCGCAAAGCATTCGCCGTTTCGCCCTGCGCCAGCCACCAACGCAATTCCTGCGCGCCCGCCCAAATGAGACGTTCCAGTTGTTTTTGCGCGCTGAACATACTTTTGGCTTCTTCAAAGAATTCCTTGGCCTCGGGAAAGCGTCGTAAACGCGTCAAAACCAAGGCGGCGGTCACGGCGAAATCGGCCCGGTCTTGCAGCGTTTTGTTTTCGGCGAAGGGCTGCAAAATTTTCCAGGCTTCGGCGGCACGGTCCGCCTTGGCAAAAAGCTCCGCCAAAGCCGGTCCGACAGCTTCGCGCATGGGAGATTCCTCGCGTCCGCTCAAGGCTTCCCAAGCTTCCCGCAGCAAGGGGAAGGCCGCCGCGGCCGAAGTTTCGCGCAGCCGAGGCTTGGCCCGTTCCCATTTAATCCGGGCGAGCAGTTCCGTATCATGAAGATTCTCCGCCACGCTTTCCGCTTGCTTCAAACCTTCCTCGATGCTCTCCGGCGAAACTCCGCTCTGAGCTTGTTCGAGCAGCAGTAAAGTTTGCAAACGGGGATCGGGACGCGACTTGAGATCTTCCCAGCCGGCCAGCAGCCACGACTGAGCGCCTCCCGCATTGCCGGCGCGGCGCTCGGCTTGCGCGCGCAGGTAAGCGATCAAAGCCGGATTTTCCTCTAAAAGAAAGGCCGGCGGCGTCTTCAGCCATTCGCAGGCGGGCTCGGCTTCGGTTTCGGCGAGCAAGCTCGCGGTCACGCTGCAAAACAAGGTGACACGGCGCCGCCGCAAACGCTCCAAGGCCCAGTGAGGCAAGAGCGCAATGGGCTCGTCCAGTTCGAAAGTCGCTTCGATTTCGCGGAGCAAGGCGGCGGCGCTGGACGGACGATCCTTGGGATTCACCGCGAGCATGCGCTGCAAAATTTGATTGAGCGGCGTCGGACTTTTCGGAATGGCCTCGACCATGCGTCCGCCGAGATGGAATGCCACCCATTGTTCCGGGCGCTGCAAACGTTCGAAGGCGAAGGGATTACGCTGCCTCAACAGCAAAGCGGCCAAGGAATAAAGATCGGCGCGGGCATCGACTTCTTCTCCCGACAAAAATTCCGGAGGAAAGGCATAAAGGGCCTCGACGAAGACCCGCCCCCCCAAGGGAAGCTCAGGGAACAACGCCAAATCTCCCAGCCTTAACTTTTCGACGCCGTCTTCGCCGCTTTCCAAGCGCCAACTGAGCGGACTTTGCGAAAGATGCAAAACGCCGCGCTGATGGCCTTCGGCGAGGCAACGCAGCCCTTCGGAAAGCCAGCGCAGGTAGACTTCGTCGCGCTGGGTCTCTTTGAGCTCGCTGAGCAAGCGTCCGCGAGGCGCGGGGACGCTCCAAGTCGCGCTGTCTTCGCCGGCTTGCCAAACGGCGGGATCATCGCCCCATAGAGAATGCAAGCCCCGCAAAGCCTCGGCTTGCTCGGCGAGCAAAGGGTCTTCCCCCAAACGCGGCCCCCGCAATACCTGGACCTGGTGGGCTTGACCACCCGGCGTTTCGGTTTCACTCACCCATAAGAAGGCGGGGTCGCGGTGTAGAATGATTCTTGAGTTCATCGGCAAAAAACTAAGCGGAAAATAAAATAAAGAACAACTCTAAATTATCCGACTAAGGGTCTGTCCGGAAATAAATACTGCATTTTAGTGCTCAGATTGGGGACAGATTTGGCTGATCTGAAATGAGCAAAACCGGAGGAATAGCGGAGCTATTTCGAGGATTTTGCGATTGAAGATCAGTCAAAGATGCCCCCAAGATGAGATGCTAAAATGTAGTATTTATTTCCGGACAGACCCTAAGGTGTGGAGCGAAGCTTGGGCCGTGCGGGGCTTATGTTGCTCAGCCCCTGGGCACGGCGGTAACTTTCCTCAAGCAAAACCGCCGTCCGCTCGGCGACTCGGTGCGGGTCGATATCGGAACCCGGCCCTATTTTGAGCGCTTTTTGGGGATCATGCAGAAATCGTAAAAAACTCCACAGTCCGAGCACAGCGCGATCATGGTAATCTTTGGAATTTTGCCACTGCCGCAAAATGATCCGAGCGGAAAAATTATCGGGTTGTTCTACTAAAGTTCGCAGCGTTTCAAGACGCTCTCCCATCGAAAAATAAAAAACTTCTTTTAATTCTTGCAACAAGTCATTGGCAGAAGACGCTCCTTGCAGCAAGCGCAGTGCACTGTAGGCGACGACCTGCCAAGCGGCGGCAGTCTTGGGGTTGCTTGTCGGACACCAAGAAGTCAGTTCGCGGAATGCGACTTCCGGAATTTTGTGACTCAACTCAAGATAGGCGGGAAGCACCGACGCCCACATGGTGCTGGGAGACTTGAAATCGGATAATAATTCCTCCCACTCGGACAATGACAGTGAGCCTTCGTCGACCAGTTTTAAATGCAGAGCATGTTCCCTGACATGTGCAACCAAAAAAGCCGCAATCTCAGCGTCATTTTGATTCTCAAAGCTATGCCCTCTTCGATCAGAGCTTCCTATTCTTGCTTCTTGTGAGGCACTCAATTCTTGCGCACGAATCAAAACCAATTTCCGCGAAAAAACTTCCAAGCGATTTTGAATCGAGAAGTTCCCCAACTCTTGCTGCTGTCCAAAGATTATTTTTCGCAAACGCACAACTTGAGCATCGATCTTCTGCCGGCTTTCCCCGGATAAGTGAAAGTGTTGCTGCGCCTTGGCCAAAAATTCCTGCAAATCGGAGAAAGCATTTTCCACGGCCTCGTCAAGGGCACCGGGAGACTGCCGGGGAAACCGCTCCGCCGTTTCCAAAATATTTCGATTCACAAGTCCAGCCACGAGAGTGCAACGCCTTTGGAAGGCATCGAGAAAAGCTTGATATTCCGGGCTATGTTCGGGCGGAGCACTCTGAGGGATATCAACGACTCTGGAAGGTTGGGAAGCCAAAGCTTGCAAGATCGAACGAAATCTTTGATCCAAACCGAATCCCTTTATCCCCTCACCTTCCTTTCGACTTAAGTCTATGACGCCGGCGCCGTGGAAAGCCCCTTGCAAAGCGATGGTCAGGGAAACGACATCCTCACGCAAAGCGCTGGGAGCGGTCAGCGAGGTCTCGATCGCCGCCCGGCTCAAAAAAGGATGTCGCAAGAAAGCCGACAGCGCATGGCCAAAAATCGCCATGTCCCCTTGGCTTCCGAGCATCTGCGCTACTTTCGCCGGATCATGATGCTCATTATTCAGCAAAGTCAGCACCTGATTCAGTTCTGATTGCGGAAACTTCTTTTTCCATTCCTCCGCCCAAGCCAAGGGATCTCCGTCGGCATGCACGGCCTTCTCCAGCCACCAAGCGTCGGCCCGCGTGGCTTCGGCTGTTCCTTCCGGCATGAAGAATTCGAGGGGGCGAACTTTCTCTAAAAAGCGCCCTGCAGCGTTTTAAGAGACATCATGCCGCGAAAGAGACCTCCGACACGTGCTTTGGAAAACGTCGCAAAGAAAAGGTTCGAAGCCAGGAGAAAGGCTCGGCTCCGCTTGACCAAGGAGCTTCCGATGCGATGCCATAATGGGGGCTTTCTCGTGGGAATAAAGCGCTTGGGTGGAGCCGAAGCTTGCGATTCAATGCTTGTGCTGCAATGAGTCAAAGGAACATAGAAGGAAGTCAAAGGCTTACGGGAAGCCCAAGGAGGAGTCCAAGATGGGAGGAACCTTCTCATCTCTAGGATAACAGGCTTAATCTTAATTGACGTTAATCGATAGAAGCTCGGCAGAGCTTCGAAATTGTTGCGCCAAATTTCGCATGCTTACGTCCAACAGCCCCCCACGTCCAAAACCCACGTCCTAAAACATCCCATGTCCTGATGCTAAAATAGCTTGCCGGCCTACTTTTCGAGCACTTCCCCAATATTCTTTAACTTTTTTTGAACATAAACCTCATCCAATTTTCCTTTAAAAAGCTCCCTCAGCTCTTCGATGTCGCGGCGGTCGATGGACCGATCCGCCAAAGTTTTTAAGACGATCAAATCTTCAGGGGTGGCCACTCGAATCCATTTTGAACCCAGGCGTTTTTCGCAGGCTCGGCGGACGACATCGGCTCCGGCATAATGATCGGCAAGCAAAAGGTCGATCGCTACTCCCTTTCTCTTGGTTTTTAATTGAAAGTCTCCCGCCGCTTTTACGGAAATCTTTTCAGCTTTGAAGAGCTTCGCGACCTCATGCAGATCGTTCACCAACAGATAAAAACCGATATCGACGGTACTCGCGCGGCCATTATGGAGCAGCATCGCCAAGCCTTCGATGACGCAATATTCGATATTGTTTTTTTGAAACAGGCCGATGACCTCAAGGAGAGCCTCAAGCATAACGTTGCCTTAATATGTCGGAAAATTTGGAGTGTTGGGGAAGACCCCTCAATTCAAGGATCTCAAAGATAGCGCCTGGGTCCACTTTTCTTTGAGGAGAAATATTGGGCAAAAAAGCGCGGGTTTGCCTGGGATGAAGTTCGGCTTCTTTGTGGATGAGATGAAGCATCTCCTCATAAAAAAGGTGCCGCGTGTTCAAATAATAGAAGTTGAAACTGGAGTCTCTTTTGACCAGACCTATTTGCGCGAGGCTTCGAATAGCCTTGAATACCTGAGTCGGCGAAAGCTTGAACGTTCGCGCCAGCCGCCGGCCGCTGACTCCACCCCGAAGCCCAAGATAGATTAAAATTTTTTCTTTGGTCCCGCTGCCGAGTAATTTCCCAAGCATGTACCTATATTATAGGTGCATTGTAATTTTGCAAGCCCTTGTCACAAAGACTCAGACAAATCGGTTTTAAGACCCTTTCGCCGTCTTCGCCGGATTCTCCTGCGCGCAGAATTGAATGATTTTTTCGTACTTGCCGTCTTCGAAGCTGAAAGTCTGTTTGACCCCGTTGCGGTGGCTGGCCACGGCCGCTACCGGTTGACCGCCGGCGCCGAAGGTATAACCCACGAGACAACCGGTATCGCTGAAATAAGTGTAGCGGGTGGGAACGCCTTCTTGAAAAGTATTGATCGTCATATAAACCAAGTCATGGCCGGTGCTGGTCACGGTGTCGCGGCCGCCTTGCGGCATTCCTCCCTTACAAGTCACGGTCACGCCTTCTTTGCCGCAGATGAAACCATTGGCCGAAAAAACCGGTGTCACCGCTTGGGCCGCAGTCGCCGCGCTCATGGCTAAAATCGATAAAGCAAACAGAACCTTTTTCATAATTTCTCCTGATCTATTATTTTAATCTTTTAATAATAAAAGGCTGATTTTCGATCCGCAGCCCTAAATCAATTGAGGAAGAATACGCAAGAGCCATCGAAAGAGTTTAGGGAAAAGTTTCCTTTCAAGTCCCGAAACGGACAAGTACAAAAAACAAAAGGTAAAATAACGAGACGAAAATCCCCCATACCGCAAGACGCTTGGCTTGAGGATGATTCTCATATTTTATTAAGGTGAAAGCGTTCAAAATAAGCCCCACGGGAAAAAGCAAAAAGGAAAAAATATAACCCCATTTCGCCAGGGCCGGCATAGGTCGAGGACTAGTTGGAGGAGTCATGGTTTCCTTTCATTTTATCTTTATTGAGGCCCTCCTGGACTGCTTTCCAAAAATTGTCGCTTAAGTTGTCTTCGATGCGTTTCTGAAAATTACCTCCGCCGACTCTGAGGAAGCGAGCCACCCTGACTCGACGAAGCCGGACCGTTTCCGAATTGGCCGCTTTGAGGACCGTCTCGCAAAGCCTCTCCCCTGTGGACGCATCGAGGACGATCTGCCATCCGCTGAAGTATCCCGTCCTAAAACTCTTCGTCGCCTCGTCGGCCACGGGCCAAGCAATGCCGCCGGTCGGATAAAAAACTATGAAATAAGATTTTTGCTCTAAGGAACGAATCGCTTTTACCATCTTCTCCGTGTCCCATTCCTCGGGCTTAGCCAAGGAAAGATTTTTGCCGAGGGTATTGAATTCTTCCGAGCGATACCAAATTTTCCGTTCTTCCTTAGGATAGTTTCCGGACGAGAATTGCTTGAAAAAATCGATATCCGCTGCCGCATAAGAAGCCGGTCGCCACGGCAGGCTCGAGGGACAAGATTTTTCCACCATTGTGGGAGAATCGGGAATTTTCTTCACAAACTCCGCCATTTTCTTTTGGTAAGCCGCGATGCTCTCCCGGTCTTTGGCCTGTTGTTCCTTTTGTTTAACGGTGATCTGTTCTCGAGCCTTTTTACCTAAAGTTGAGAACACCAGAATTGTGTGGGTGATAAAACCTAGGGGAATGAGAATCAGCGCTAACAGAAAGTATCTCTTCATTTTCGCATGCCTCTCGGAGACCTTATCGATTTTAAATGTTACGCGAATTAAGAAATCGAAGGCTTAGGGTCTGTCCGGGAATAAATATGTCATTTTAGCATCTCATCTTGGGGGCAGATTTGGCTGATCTGAATGAGCAAAACCGGAGGAATAGCAGGGCTATTTCGAGGATTTTGCGATTGAAGATCAGCCAAAGATGCCCATAATCTGAGCGCTCAAATGACATATTTATTCCCGGACAGACCCTTATTTTCTTCGGCCCGCAGCGCTTCCAGCACTTTTTGTTGAAGGCCTCCAAAACCCCCGTTGCTCATGAACAGCAAAACATCTCCGGCCCGCGCCTCGCTTTTGAGAAATGCCATCATTTTTTCGGTGCCGGAAAGATGAGCCGCTTTCGCCGTGCCCGCGGCGGCATTGATGCTCTGGACAATGGAAGCGACGTCGAGAACTTTTCCGTCTTTGACTTTTTCCGGCATGAAGACGTCGGCGAGCAAGACCCGGTCGGCGGCGGCAAAACTCGGAGGATAGTCCTGTTGGAACACGTCCCGCTTGCTCGAATTGCTGCGCGGCTCGAAAATGGCCCAAAGCCGGCGTTTTGGAAATTTTTTCCGAATCGCCGTAACGGTTTCTTGAACCGCCGTCGGATGGTGAGCGAAATCATCGATGACTAAGATTCCCCCGACTTCCCCCAGCAGGTCTTGACGGCGCTTGACGCCTTGAAAAGTTTCCAAGCCGCGCCGGATCTCTTCCCACGAAAGGCCCAAGCGGAATGCGAGCGCGGTGACTCCGAGGGCGTTACTGACATTGTGCGCGCCGGGAATGTTCCAATTCACTTCCCAGCCTTCCGGCGCGGAAAGGCGCGAGTGAATGCGAAAACGGGTTTGTCCGTCCGCCGCGAGAATTTCGGCAAAATAATCCGCGGCCTCGCGGTGCTCGGGACGAATCGCATAGCTGACGGCGCGGCGTTGGAACTCCCGCGTCAATTCGACGACCGTGGGGAAATCGAGATTCGCGATCAAGCCGCCGGTTTCGGGAATGATCTGGAGGAGACGGCGGAAGGCGGATTTGACGTGTTCGAGATCGCGGTAAATATCGGCGTGGTCGAACTCCACGCTGGTGAGTAAAACTTGGGTCGGCCGGTAATGTAAAAACTTCGGACCTTTGTCGAAAAACGCCGTGTCGTATTCGTCGCCTTCCAAAACAAAATACTCTCCCTCGCCCAATTTGAAATTAGCGCCGAAATTCTTGGGCACGCCGCCGATGAAAAAACTGGGATCTTTTCCGGCGGATTCAAGCACCCAAGCCAAGAGGGAACTGGTCGTGGTTTTGCCGTGAGTTCCCGCGACGACCAGCGATTTTTTTCCCTCGAGGAAAAATTGAGCGAGCGCCTGGGGCATGGAGAGATGCGGAAGATTTTTTTCTAAAACCGCTTCGGCTTCAGGATTGCCGCGAGAGATTGCATTCCCCACGATGACCAGGTCGGGCGTCGAGTGGAGATTTTTCGCATCATAAGGCGTCAGCACCGGGATGTCGGCCTCTTCGAGGAGTCGGCTCATGGGCGGATAAACGTTTTGATCGCTGCCCCGCACTTCATGACCACGCGCTTTCAACATGCCCGCAAGGCTGGCCATGCCGGTGCCGCAAATGCCGATGAGGTGAATTTTCATAATGATGTTCCTAAAGCGGCTAAGCCGCAATTCTTTGAATAGGTTTCAAGTTCAAAGTTCTAAAGTTCAAAGTTTCCACGCTCTTTGAACCTTAAACTTGAAACTTTGAACTTTAAACTTTCCGTTTACCGGTTTATCTCCGCAAAATGCAGAGAAGTAACGGACTGAGAATCTAAATGTCATGACTCAAAATCGATTGCAAGACAAGGTCGTGGAGCTTGGGGCGGAATTCCCGGATCGCGTCATTTTTGCGGCTGGGATGCACCCGGTTGGTAAGCAGAATGACGTATTTCTCGTCGCTGAAATCCAGCCAAAAGCTGCATCCGGTAAAGGCGAGATGGCCGATGGAATGCCCGGGAGAAAAATATTTTCCTGCCTGGCTGTTCGGCTCACTGACGGTATCCCAGCCGAGTTTGGGAAAAACGCTTTCGCCGAGAAAAATCTCAAAACTTTCCTGCTTGAGAATTTTTCCCCCGCCCCGGCGCGCCGCCAAAATTTCACGGAGGAAAATCTCTAAATCGCGCGCCGTGCCGAAAAGTCCGGCATGGCCAGCCGCTCCGCCCAAGGCGTGGCAATTGTCGTCATGCACTTCTCCCCAGAGCAAGCGGCCGCGCCAGGGGCAAATTTCGGTGGCGGCAATGTCTTGAGGCATGACACGCTCGGGATGGTTTAAGGGATGAAACAAAGTATGAGTCATGCCCAAGGGCTGAGCGATTTTTTCCCAGAACAAGTCCGCCAGACGGCGGGCGTAAACGGCTTCGAGCGCAAAGCCGAGCAGGATGAAACCGAGATCGCTGTAAATACGCTTGGATTCGGGAAAGACTTCCAGGGGAATTTTTTCTAAACGGGCAAGATAAAACTCCCGTACTCGGTCGGCAGTCCAGCCCTTACCGGCGACTTCTTCATAAAGCGGCAACCAAGCGGGCAGGCCGGAATTATGCTGCAACAATTGACGCAGTTTCAATTTTTCCGGCCGCGCAAAGTCGGGCAAGTAATTTTCTAGAGGAGCTTCGAGGTCGATCCGGCCTTCCTGACGGGCCAGCATGGCAAGCGTGGTCGTGGCCACCGGCTTGGTCAGCGAGGCGATATCGAAGAGCGTATATTCATCGACCGGCCGTGCTTCGGAATCTCCGCTCACCACTCCACAGACTCCCGCTCCGAGCGTACGGCTGCCGCGTCCAAAAAGGACTTGGGCGCCGCTAAACACTCGCTCTTGGAGGGCTTGCGTCAATGCTGCGTCAATGTCGGAGGCTTGTTGCGTCATAAAACCAAGGCCGCTTCTTCAAAAATAAGTCCTGGATCGTCGGCATCGAGCGTGACTTCGACGCCGAAGGGAATGGTCCAAGAATCTTCGAGATGTCCCGAAGGAAAGCCAAATAAAATGGGAATCTTTAAGTCCTGCAATAAATCCGTCAGCAGGTCCTGAATAATCGCCGGATCGTCATGAGCATCTTTCAAGGGACCGAACACGATGCCGCGGATTTCGTCGAAGAGCCCGGCCATGCGCAGATGCGTCAACATGCGGTCGAGGGAATATAATTTCTCGCCCACGTCTTCGAGATAGAGAATACTGCCCCGGGTTTGAAGCTGATAGCGGGTCCCCAAGCTGCACACGATCAAGGAAAGACAACCGCCAACCAGGCGGCCCGAGGCTTCCCCGGGATGTAAAGCCAAAAGGCCTTCCGGCCGCAAAGCGCCGAGCGGGGTCGGGTCGGTCAAAGTGCGGAGCAGGGAATTTTGACCGGGCGCACGCATTCTTTCCCCGATATCTTTCGCGACCACCGGCCCTTGAAAAGTCACCCAGCCCCACCGCTGCTGGGCAAAGAGCAAAAGCGAGGTGATATCGGAGTAGCCGAGCAGAATTTTCGGCGGCAGGTCGTTCGGCAGGCTCTCCAGCCGAGGAAGGAGACGCATGCTGCCGTAACCTCCACGCGCGGCAAAGACGGCCTTGACGGCATCCTCGCGCAAATAAGCGCTCCATTCGGCAAAACGCCGTTCGTCGTCTCCCGCCAAATAACGTTTTTTGGAAAAAATATCCTCGCGATACCGTACTTGGAAGCCCAAAGCTTCCAGCCGCTTGATGCCGAGCAGCAGAGCTTCGCGGTCGAAACAACTGGCGGGAGCCGCCACGGCAATGGTGTCGCCGGGAAGAAGGGGGCGTGGTTTTTTAAGAGGAGGATTCAATGCTTCATAAATAGCAGAACAAATTTATCGAAGGGAGAGAATTATTCACCCGACTTTGACACTTAAAAATAAAAAGCTATTGAATAATGAGGAGATAGAGGCG
>OBLQ010000344.1_pt1 | contig 17636 bp, 9 predicted proteins | sample 1519881 | NCBI WGS metagenome assembly OBLQ01 (sample SAMN01911456, study PRJEB22533) | soil metagenome | biome: Soil | place: Malaysia | collected 2012-04-30 | depth DG_metagenome m | reverse complement strand
TACGCCGGCCTTTTCAGGGCCGCGCTCTACCGGTGAGCTACCTCGGCACCGGCACAGCCAACAATTTTACGGAAAACCCGCCGCAGTGGAAAGAGAAAACCGCGATCGGAAACTGCCATCGGGACACAGAGAAAACAGGAAATGGAAAAAATCTAACACCGTGAGAGCTGAAACCCCGAATCCCGAAATCGAGACCCTGGCCTGCCGGATCGTTATTTCATCGATTCGTCGAACTCCCGCATCCAATCCTTCTTCTTGAGAACTTCGCGCGGCTTGGCTCCGTCGGCGGGGCCGACGATTCCGTCCTTTTCCATGATGTCGATCAAGCGGGCGGCGCGGCCATAGCCGATTCGCAGGCGCCGCTGGAGCGTGGAGGTCGAGGCCCGGCCCATTTCGCACACGACGCGCACGGCGTCCTGATAGAGGTCGTCGTCCACCTCATCGCCGCCGTCGCCCGCTTCGCCGTTGCTGCCGCCCATGGCGTTCTCATCCTTGGGCGGCCGGAGAAGCTCTTCGTTGTAGATCGCCTTGGCCTGTTCGCGCCAGAAATCACAAGCGGCCGAGACTTCATTCTCCGTCACATAGGGTCCGTGGATGCGATGGAGCCTTGAAGAACCGGCCGGCAGATAGAGCATGTCACCCTTGCCGAGCAGCGATTCCGATCCGTTTGTATCGAGAATGGTGCGCGAGTCGACCTTGCTGGCCACGCGGAACGAAATCCGCGCGGGGAAATTGGCCTTGATCAGCCCCGTAATGACGTCCACCGAAGGCCGCTGCGTCGCCAGAATGAGGTGGATTCCCACAGCCCGCGCCATCTGCGCAAGGCGTGTGATGGATTCCTCGACGCCGTTCGTATCCACCATCATGAGGTCGGCCAGCTCGTCAATGACGATCACGAGGTAGGGAAGCGGGCGGTGCTCTTCGCCCTCGGCGTTGTCAAAGAGCGACAGGGACTGTCCCTTCTCGAACGTGCGGTTGTACTGCTCGATGTTTCGCACGCCGCGCTGCGCCAACTGCTTCAATCGGCGCTCCATTTCGCGCGTCGCGTTTCGCAGGACGTTTGCCGCCACTTTCGGGTCGGTAACGACCGGCGTGAATAGGTGCGGAATGTCCGCATAGAGGCCCAGCTCCAGCCGCTTGGGGTCGACGAGAACCAGCTTCAGTTCGTCCGGCGTGGATTTGTAGAGCATGCCCATGAGCAGGGAATTGATGAACACGCTCTTGCCCGTACCGGTCGCGCCCGCGATCAACAGGTGCGGCATCTGCGTCAAATCGGCTGCGCGAATCCGCCCGATCAGATCCTTTCCGAGCGGAAGGGTGAGCTTCGATGCCGAATGCGAGAATTCGGGCGACTCGATCACGTCCCGCAGGGCGATCGTCTCCCGGCGCGCGTTGGGCACCTCGATTCCGACCGTGGACTTTCCCGGAATGCGCTCGATCAAGATCGATTCCGCGCGCAGCGCGAGACATAGATCATCGCCGAGGCCCGTGATGCGGCTGTACTTGATGCCTGCCTCCGGCTTGAACTCGAACGTGGTGACTACCGGGCCGGGGTTGATCTGGGTGATGTGGCCGGAGACGTCGAACTCGGAGCACTTCTGCTCGATGGCGCGCGCGCATTCCTTCAGTTCGCTCTCATTCATCTTTTCGCTGCGCTCGGCCATTCCCAGCAATCCCGGCGAAGGCAACCGGTAATTCATCTTTCCGCGAGCGATTTTCGGCTCGGTCGTGCTCTTCCTGGATGCAGGCGCTGCTTCTGCATCGTGGAACTGAATCACGGCCGGGCCGCGCTCCCGTTGCTTGGGCCGCTCGTCGTCCTCGGCTTCTTCACTCTCGGCCGCTTCCTTTGTGGAAACCCGCTGCTGCGCCACCGGAGGCCGCCCGGCGATCTTGATTTCTTCAACCTTCTTGCGCAGGCGCGCCGCTTCACGCTCTTCGCGCCATTCCCTCACGCGCGCCATCCATTTGCCGACCAACCCCTCGTCGGCGACAGGTTTTTTCAACCACCTCGCCGCCGCGCTAAAGGAGAAGCTCGTGGTCAGGAAAAGCGCCGCCAGCAGCGTTGCGATCGAGACCAGATTTGCGCCCACCGGATTGAGCGCCGCTCGCAGTCCTTGGGCGAGTACGGTGCCAAGTAACCCCCCGGCCGGGAGCGCCCCGCGCACGTCGGGCGTGTGGACCAGCGTGAGTTCCGCCGACAGGGACGCGAGCAGCAGTGCGGCTCCGATGAGTTTGGCCGCCGGGGCCGCCACCAACTGGCTGCGGAACCAGCGCATCGCCACCACAAACATCCCGACCGGAAACAGAAACGCCGCATAGCCGGCGAACTGAAAGAACAGGTCGGCCAGATGCGCACCCACGGGACCGATCCAGTTTCGCGCCGGCCCCGAGCCGGGCGGCGGCGCCGAAACGTTGAATGAGGGATCCAGCGGGGAATACGACAGCAGGCTCAGCGCCAGCAGGATTGCCAGGCTGAGGCCCACAAAGCCGATCAGTTCATTGAAGCGCTTGTTTTCAGTCGGTGTCAGAACGCGCACAAAAATCTCCTGGGCAGAAAGGGGAAGGCTCCCGCATGCTTCCTGGGTCGCGCGGGCGCTGGCGCGCGTAGCCCCTCGGGAGGAGCCCCATGACTATACCAAACGCACCTCGCCCGTGGACAAGGATAATCGGCGCGGGGTGGCTCAATTGAGCAATCGGAAACGGGGCCGCGCGCGCTTCAAGACGGTGACGGGTAGAAAAGTACGCGGCCGTTTGTTTCCAAGCGATTAGGCATGATTCTACTCGGCACGAAGTGACGCGTAGAGTGAAGCAATGCGTTGCGACTGGTGGTCCTTGTGCTCGCTTCGTTTGAGCGACGTTGTCTCGGATTTTCCTGACGCTGCGCATACTCTTGCGGCGAGACTAGCACATCGGGAGGCTTGCGGTTACTGTACGGATGGACAGAACGAGTATCAGGCCTAGTCCCCTGGCCGTCGAGCGGCTGCGGGAAGCGCTGCTTCGATCGCAGGGGAGGATTCCGTTTTCAGCCGACGCGGGTATAGACTCTGGCGGTGTTATCACTGACGATTCGAATGCGAGCCGAACTTCCGGACGAACTTCTGTCACAAGCGCGCCAACGGCCGGAGCAGGAGTGCTGCGGCCTGCTGGGGGGGCGCGACGGCGCAATCACGCGCGTGTTCGCGGCGGCGAACGCGGCGAACGATCCGACGACGTCGTATGAAATTGCGCCCAAAGACCTGTTCCAGCTGATGCGCGAGATTCGCGGTGAGGGCCTGACGCTCATGGGCATCTACCACTCGCACCCGAACGGCGAAAACGAACCCTCCGCGCGCGACATCGAGCGCGCCTATTATCCTGACGCAGCATATTTCGTTCTTTCGCCGCGCGAGAATGCACCGCGGCCCATCCGCGCGTTCTCGATTCGCGAGGGCCAAGCCGCGGAACTCGCGATTCAACTTTATTAAGCTGATGCTTGCGTCAGGGACGCTGCGAAATACGCGGGCGCGATCGAGACGCGCGCGGCCGATCAACGAGTAGCACGGGCCTCCGCGAGCACGCCCTCAGCGGCTTCGAGGCGACGCGCGTAGAGAGGGAAATTCGCCGCGAACGCAGCCACTTCGCCGCGGACGCGCTGTTCGACGGCGGCGTCGCCGATCTGGCCCAGAACCTCGGCGATCCAGCCGGCGATTTTTTCCATCTCGGGTTCGCGCATGCCGCGCGTGGTTACGGCAGGGCTTCCCATACGGATGCCGCTGGCCTTCATCGGAGGCAGCGGATCGAACGGGATAGCATTCTTGTTGACGGTGATGCCGGCGCGGTCGAGCGCGGGCTGCGCGACGCTTCCCGTCAGGCCGCGCTCGTGAATGTCCGCGAGAAAGAGATGGTTGTCGGTGCCGCCGCTGACGATGCGGAAACCATGGCGTGCCATGGCTGCGGCGAGGGCCTTGGCATTGGCGACGACCTGCTGCTGGTATTCCCGGAACCCAGGCTCCAAGGCTTCCTTCAGGCACACGGCCTTGGCCGAGATGACGTGCACGAGCGGGCCGCCCTGGATGCCGGGAAAAGCGGCGCGGTCGAGATCTTTGGCGTATTTCTCGCGGCAAAGTATCAGGCCGCCGCGGGGGCCGCGCAGCGTCTTGTGCGTCGTGGTGGACACGAAATCGGCGTGCGGCACCGGGCTCGGATGGAGGCCCGTGGCGACGAGCCCGGCGATGTGCGCCATGTCCACGAACAGGAGGGCGCCCACCGACTGCGCGATTCGAGCCATGCGCGGGAAATCGATGATGCGCGAATAGGCGCTCGCGCCGGCCACGATCATTTTCGGCCGATGCTCGCGCGCCAGGCGGTCGAGTTCGTCGTAGTCGATCGTTTCGCTTTCTTTCGATACCCCGTAGGGCACGAATCTGTAGGTGATGCCGGAAAAATTCAAAGGATGGCCGTGTGTCAAGTGCCCGCCGTGGGCCAGATTCATTCCGAGAACGGTGTCGCCCGGCTTGAGCGCGGTCATATACACGGCGATGTTGGCCTGCGTGCCGGAGTGGGGCTGCACGTTGGCGTGGTCGGCGCCGAAGAGCGCCTTGGCGCGGTCGATGGCGAGCTGTTCGGCTACGTCGGCGAATTCGCAGCCGCCGTAATAGCGCTTGCCCGGATATCCTTCGGCGTATTTATTCGTGAACACGGAGCCCTGGGCTTCGAGCACCGCTTCGGAAACGAAATTCTCCGAGGGGATCAGCTCGAGGCCGCTGGCCTGCCGGTGGACTTCGCCAGCAATCGCCCGCGCGATTTCCGGATCGGTTTCCTCCAGTGGACGGCTCATTCTGCGACTTTCCTGGGTGTCGTTGGGCATAAGTCCGCCCATCTTATCAAAAGCGTTGGCGAGCAAAGAACAAATTGTGAATGGCGAAGCGCCAAAAATTCGGACTCCAGGCGGGTGCGAGGGTATACCGGTCTGCGGGGGCTGGTTCGCGGCGTCGGGGCCAAAAGAAAAAGCCCCACCCTCGGTTTTCGAGGGTGGGGCACCCGGAATAGCAAAGGCCGAGCCAGTCGCCCTTCTAGAACGTGTACTTCAAGCCAAATTGGAGGATCCGCCCCGGGACTGCGGTTTTGGTGATCAGCCCAAAGGTGGTCGAGTTGCGATTGTTGTCGGGCCCATTGAACTGTGTGTGATTGAACAGGTTGTAGAATTCCGCCCGGAACTGAAGATTGGCGTCTTCCCGCAGTCCTCCGACCTTTGTGTTCTTGACGAGCGACATATCGAAGTTGAGCTGCGTGCAGCAACGCATGATCCCCACACCGGAGTTGCCGAACCCGGAACCGCCGCCCGATCCGGCACAATTGCCTTCGACGGTGCCTCCGATGCACGGCGGGGTGGTGAATGCAGCCTTGTTGATGAAGCCGTCGACGCGGGAGAACATGCTGCCCGAGGTATTCAGCGGTATACCCGACTTGCAATTGCCGAGGGAATTGCAATTGACCGGGTCCGCAAGTTGGGCTCGGACGTAAGGGCCAGTGGCAGGAAGCCCTCCTCCGTAATAAATCCCGCCGCCGCTTGAGTCAGTAATGCTGAAAGGCAGACCGTTTTGAACGGTGGTCACACCGGAAATGGACCAGCCACCCAGCGCCTTCTCTTTCCAGCCTTCGCTCTTCCACGGCAGGTCATAGCTGTAGCTGACCACCAAGCGCTGAGGACGGTTGAAGGCCGCCGGACCGTACTGCTGCCGGAAATTCAAGGGGTCGTTGGAGGCGGAACTGCCCGAAAGCACGTTGCCGGGCGTGGCAATGCCAGCACCGGCGATGGAGGCGTTGATATCGGTCTTGAGGTTGCTCCAGGTGTAGGAAGCCTGAAGCATCAGACCGTGGGAGAAATGGTGGCGCAGTTGGGCTTGCAAGCTGTTGTAGAGGTGACGCCCGTCCGTTTCGACCTGCTGCAACCCTCCGGGGTTCACTCCCAGGTAGCTCACGCGGCCAAGAAAATTGCCCATGGTGTTCGTGAGAACCTGAGTGGCAGGGTTGGTGTTTGCGGAGTTGTTCATTGGGAATGAACTGGCGGGCCGCTGCATATTCATGTTGGTCGTATCTGTCGGCGCATTGGGGCCGCCTGCAACCAGATACGCGAGATTGGGATCGCGGTTCCAATCGTAGAGGTGAATGCCGTGCGTTCCGACGTAACCGAGGTCGGCCACCCAGCCTTTTGCAAACTCGTATTGAACGTCGACATTGTATTGCTGGACCTTGGGAGTGCGCATGGCCGGGTTGTCGCCGGAAACGAGAAGCCCCGAGGCGTTGCGACCGTTGATGTCCGTGATTGACGTGGTACCGTTCGTAGCATTCCCCGCAGTCACCGCCAGAGTCCGCGGTATGAATCCAAGGAAGCTCTGGGCCACAAACGGATTCTGAAGGGTTTCCGACGGATCTGTGCCGATGCCGGTGGCGTAAGGGGGCATATTGCCCAGGATGTTATCTCCCAGGAGGTTGCCGTAGACCCGGTCGAAGAACATGCCGTAGCCCGCACGCACGACGAGTTTCTCTCCGAATGGCTGCCATGCCAAACCGATGCGCGGAGAAAAGTTGTTCAACGGGGCACCGTGCAACAGGGTCTTGTTGCTGTTGACCAAAATGCCGGTCGATCCGTACTGGCCGGTGAGGTCTCCGTAGAGTGCCTTGTTGTAATTCTTTTGGACTATATAGCCCGCGAGAGTGCCGGTAGGGTTGTCCAGGAAGAAAGAGCCCGTATTCACCAAGCCGGCCGCGCTGGCGGCGAAGTTGGTGAACACGCCACCCATGTCGGTGGGCCAACCGTCATATTCCCAGCGAACTCCCACATTCAGCGTAAGTCGGCGCGTCACTTTGATGTCGTCCTGGGCGAAGGACCAAAATTCATTGACACGCCAGTGGTGGGGGTTGGTGGAGCCGTTCGGCAACAGGCGATACGTAAGGTTAATGAAAAACGCGTTGCCTACAAACGGGGTGCCGTCCTGGGGGACGCCGCTGCTGCTGGTCATCAAGTCGGCAGTGTTCCCGGCGACGATCCAGCCCCGTTCGCGGTCCGGCTGCGCCCAATTCCACTGGATGCGCTGCGTTCCCGCGCCCGCCCGAAACGAATGCTTGCCGTGGTTCCAAGAAATCTGGTCGCTGGTCAGGTACGTGTTCTGGATGCTCTTGGTTGCGGAAAAGAAATTCCCTCCCGCCTGCCAGGATCCCCATTGCGACCCTGGAAACGTGAAGCCGCCCACGACCGGGACCAAACGGTCCTCACGGTTGCCGGCGGCGGCTGCCACGATGGGGCAAGGCGTGCCGTTATTGATAGCCGGAATGATGTTGAGAGGCGTGGTGCCGTCACCCGCGCAGGACTCGACCGTCACGCCGTCGGTGACGTTGAGGTACAAGCGCTGGAACGAGAGGGTTACTTCATTCACGAAATTGCTCGTGAGGACTGACGTGAGCCTCCCCACCAACGATTGGGCACCGTAATGCGCATCCTCCGGAGCTCCCGGATAGCAGCCGCTGAGGATGCAACTGAAGCTTTGGGTCTGCGGATCCTTCGAGAAGAAGTACTTTTCCGTCAGCGTGTGCTTGCGCGAGAGGACGTAGTCCGTGTTGATCATGAACTGATCTTCGTCGGCGATCGTGGGCTGCGAAATGGTTGTCGGCACAGCACACGAATTGGTGGCTACGCAGAAGGGCACGCCACTCGCGTTGTAACGCACGCTGGGAATGTAGTAGCCGTTGTTGAAGCCCCCCTTGACCTGGGGAATATTCTCCGTCTGCCTCAAGAGATTGATGAACGTCTGGCTGATGTTGGACCCATCTTGTAATACGGCGGTCCCCGTGCCAAGCCCCGCGAAACTCAACAGGTCGAAATTCCCCGCAAACGCGCATCCCAGGTACTTCCGGTATGTCGAGGCATCACAAGGAAGGCCCGTGTTGGGGCTGGCGCCCAAGCCCGTGAGGCCGAAATCGACGGGCACCGTGTATCCGGGGCCCTGATCCGACCGCGCGCTCGCGAAGGGAACGCCCGGCTCGTTGAACGGCAGCAGGCCGACAGATGTGATGCCGGAGGCGAAGCCGTTGCTGCCGATCCCGTTCCGCTGGCGCGTTCCCTGGTAGGAGCCGAAGAAGAAGAGCTTATCTTTCTTGATCGGCCCGCCGATCGTGCCGCCGAATTGGTTCTGCTTCACCGTCGGCGGCTTGTTGGGTAGACCTTCTCTGGCTTCCGAGCGTTTGTAAAAAAAGTCGTTGGCGTTGAAGAAGTTGTTTCGATTGAACTCCCAGGCAGCTCCGTGGAACCCGTTGGTACCGCTTTTGGTGACGACGTTCACGTTTGCGCCGGGGTTCTGGCCATACGCGGCGTCGTACTGCGAGGTTTGCACCTTGAACTCCTGAATCGAATCCGGATTCGGAATCGGAATTCCGGCGTAGCTGCCCGACTGCGCTGCTCCGCCGCTGCCGTAGTTCGTGGTGACAACCCCGTCCATCAAGTACGTGTTTTGGTCGGAACCGGAACCGTTTACGTTGATGTCCTGCGTGCCGTTGCCAACGGCCGTGGCCGTGGCGACGTTCGCGACGACGCCGGGGGAGAAGTCCATTATCTGCGTAAAATTGCGAGTGCTCAGGGGCAGGTCGGTGATCGTCTTCCCGGCGACCAGCCCGCCGACTGTGGCGTTCTCGGTCTGCACAGTCACGGCCGTGGTCGACACGGTCACCTCCTGCGCCTGCTCACCGATTTCGAGACTGTGATTCAAGACGGGGGTTTCCGTGACGTTCACCGCGATCGACGGGACTTCGACCGTTTTAAAGCCCGAAGCTGAGAACCTCACTCGGTAATTCCCAGGCGGCAGCAGGGAAAATTTGTACAGACCATTGGCGTCCGTCGCCGTCTGGCGGGATTGGCCCGTAGCAAGGTTGGTCGCCGTGACGGTCGCACCGGATACGACGGCACCGGAAGGATCAGTGACCGTACCCGTCAGCGCTCCGGTCGATGCCGTTTGCGCCAGAGCCGGGGAAACACAGATGAAAAGGGCCAGCAGACAGACCAGAACTGCACACGCAATCTTCAGTCCAGCAAATCGTGAATGCATCACCCACCCCTTTTTCAATTTTCCGTTGCCATTCGTGATCGAGCTGCAAGGCTGCTCGAATTTCGTTGGTTGCCTTCGAATTAACTTGCCGAGACCGGACGCACGCCGAGCGCATCTCGTTGCGCGAGGATGTATCACGCGGTCATGATGTTGTCAAGGCACAATATACATACGTCCTCCTATTTCCATGCGGCTTCACATTGGCGCGCCGCGGGAGTACGAGATACACTCACCAAGACAAGACTCGCTCATCCAATTGCGAGAGGAAGAAACATGCCACGTGCCAGTCGCGAAGTCGAGACCCGGAGGGAGCCCTCCGTGTTCATCCGCTCGCTGTACGGGAGGCCCGGCTTCCTTTTATGGCGTGCCCACCACATTGCCGTGTCCGTCTTCAACGACGAGTGCGACGACCTGGGCATTACGTCACCTCAATACGGTGCGCTTTGCGTGGTCAGAGAAATTCCGGGAGTCGATCAAGGCGGCGTATCGCGCCTGGCGGGGCTGGATCGCTTCACGACCGCATTGGTGCTGGCCAACCTCAGAAAGCGCCGGCTGATCGTCCGCGAGAGGGACGTCGACGACCGGCGCCGCTACAGTTTTCGGATCAGTCCGCGCGGGCTCGCGTTATTGAGGCGCGTCCGGAAACGTGCCGACCGCGGGCGCGACCGCTTGCTCTCGCCGTTCACTCCGCGCGAGCGGAAGACGCTGATTGCCTTGCTCACCCGGCTGGTAGTCGCGCTCAATAAAGACGCGAGGGCTCGCATTGATGAGACAGCCCTGCCACGCATGCGGCGATCGGGGCGAGCCGGATAGAAAAAAGAACGAGCCGGCGGGAGAGGGTGGGATCTCCTCGCCGGCTCTATTTGCCTCGCTCATCGCGAGCGATACTGCTCCCCGCGCTCGCCCCGGGGGTCGCGCCTAGAACATGAGCCTCAAGCCAAACTGAATCAGCCGCGGGTTGACGGACGTGTGGGTGACATGGATCGTTGACGGCGACGAGACGAGCTCGAAGCCCACTACAGCGAACGAGCCGCCGCCCGGATCGGAGAACTGCGGGTGGTTGAAGGCATTGTAGAAATCTGTCCGGAATTGCAGCTTCACCCGCTCTGTGATCGGCGTAGTTTTCGCCACCGAGATATCCCAGTTGAATTGCCCCGGGCCCAGTGCGATTCCAATGCCGGAGTTGCCGAAGTCTGTGGCGCTTGCGTCACCGTACGGCACGATCGGCGCAGGACAGTTGAAAGCGGCTGTGTTGATATAGTCGTTTGCGGCGCCCACTCGCGAGAGGATCGGGCCCGTGGTGAAGATCTTGGCGCCTGGACAAAGTTCAGCAGTCGACACACCAGTGAGATAACTCGTGGTGCTCGTGCCGTAAGCCGTGCCTGTTGCCTGTGAAATGAACGTCAGGGGATTTCCCGATTGAGCTATGGTAATTCCGGATACGTTCCACCCATTGGTCACTTTTCCGGCAAACCCCGACATACCCTTTCCAAACGGCAGATCGTAGCTGTAGTTCACGACAAAACGCTGAGGCCGGTCGAAGGCGACCCGCCCATACTGGCAGCTCATGCACAGCGCGTTGTTGATGTTCGCGGTGTTGCTGAAGAAGATGGTGGCGAGATTCTTGCTCCAAGTGTAGGCAGCCTGCATGGAGAGCCCGTGCGAGAACTGGTGCCGCACGGTGGCCTGTAAGCTGTTGTAGTTGGAGTAGCCGTTAAAATCGGAGGCCTGCAGGCCGGCCGCCTGGTAACCAAGATACGGCACGCGGAATTCCGCATTTCCGAAATTTCCACCAGTGTTGCATATCGGGGGAGTCGAATCATCGCACAGGTAGCTGAGGGAGTTGGTGGGTGTGGCCAACTGGGCCTGGTTGTGATTGTGGTTGTAATCCAGCAAGTTGATTCCACTTGAGCCTACGTAGCCAAGGTCTAGTATCCAGCTCGGCGCGAATTCATATTGAATGCCCAAGCTGTATTCTCGGATTAGCGGTGTGTGTACGGCAGGGTCATAGGGCGAGCTCAAGCTGGAATTGGCGCCGTTCTGCCAGTTCGAATAGCGAGGTGCAAAGCCGAGCCCAAAATTCGAATTGCAATTGGGATCGGAAGGCATGCACACGAGCGCAATTATGGGGTAAGGTGCGGCCAGAGTAGCAGCGAGCCATCGGCTGCTCGGAGGAGAGTAATCGTAGGTAGCCCCGTACGGGAAGCCCTGCTCGAAGGCGTGGACCACGCTGTCGAGGCCGACGCGATTATAGAAGATGCCGACCCCGCCGCGAACCACGAGTCCCTTTCCCTTTAGCGGCTGCCAAGCGAAGCCGAATCGAGGCGCGAAGTTGCTGTAAGGAGCGTGACCTGAGATTGAGTGTCGGTTATTGGAGATTCCGACGCCCTCGGGCGGCGGACCAAAATTCGAAACGAAGTTGCTTGGCACCATGTATTGCTGAATGCCAAGCGAACCGGTTGGCGAGAACGCGGTCGGGACTTCTGAATTTGGGATCATCCGGTCGATCCAGGTCTGCGTGAGTCTGCCGTACTTATCGCTGAGCAGACCGAAATATTCCCAGCGCAGCCCGAGATTCAAGGTAAGTCTGGAACTTACCTTCCAGTCGTCCAGCACATAGGCCCACTGATTGTTTAGCTGGTAGAAGTGGATGATCCCGTTCTCTCCGGTGATGCCTTTGACGCAGAAGAGACATCCGACGTCCCAAAGCGGACCTGCGTTGCCCCCCGTGGCGAGCCCGGGAGAAAACGGAGGCGGGGCGCTAAGCGCACCGGCAGTCAACAAGAGACCTTGCTGAAGTCCCTGATCGGCGAGGGGCCAGTTTGTAAACTCGAATTCGTAGCCTGCCCGGATGCTGTGCCTTCCATGGGACCAGGAGATTTGATCGGCTAATTGGAGCTGGTTCGTCGGCCCTTCAAAGGGAAGCAGGCCTCCAAACATAGTGAAGTTGTCGAAGATGTCTATGATCGTCGGTGGTTCGTAGAAGCCGGGGACCATCGGTTGCATTCCCAACTGGGAGGGAGATCCGCACCCTTCCAAACCCGTCAATTTGCCTTCATTGGGGCACCCGCCTGGCGGGACCGCGACGTTCGCGCCGGCATTGTTGCGCTGGTACGATACGCGGGCTTCGTTCACGAAAGTGTTCGATATCAGCGAAGTCAGCTTCGCGACGGCTGCCTGGTTGCCCCAGGGTGTGAACTCCGGCGTGCCTGGCAAATCGCCGCCAGCTTGGCCCAAGTACAACGTCTGAGGGTTCTCGGTGAAGAAATACTTCGTGCTGAGCGTGTTCTTGCTGTTGATGATCCAATCGCCGTTCCCGACGTACTGATTTTCGCTGTAAATGGCGGGAACGCTGAAATTGCACACGCCGGTCGCGGCATTGCAGAACTGTGGGTCCGACGCGGGTGCCGGGATATAGTAGTTCTCTGGCACGCCGGCGTTGCTTCCCGTTGTGAGCTGGAAGATTCTGAGGCCCACGATATTGATGATTCCAACATTGGTTGCGAACGCTTGAGCAGTAGCATCGCAGCTGCTGGCGATGGTGCTGTTGTCGGGTGCCGAGGCAGGGGTAATGCATGTACCGCGCGACCCGATCGAAGCGTAGGGGTTCAGGGCGGTCGGCAAAAACGCCCCAAACGTTTGGCCCTGCGGAGCGACGCCATTCTTGCCTCGCGTTCCGCGATAACTAAAGAAGAAAAAGAGCTTGTCTTTCTTGATTGGCCCGCCAATCGTGCCGCCGAACTGGTTCTGATCCAGCAACTGATGAGGATGTGCGCTGGTCTTGTTGTAGAAGAAGTCGTCGGCATTAAGGACCGAGTTGCGCAGGAACTCAAACGCCGAGCCGTGGAATTCGTTGGTCCCCGACTTTGTGCTCACAACCACGTTGGCGCCGGGGTTCCGGCCGTAGCTGGCATCGTAAGTGGACGTCTGAACCTTGAATTCCTGAATGGCGTCCGTGCTGGGAATTGGGATACCAGTGTAGATCGTGCCATCGTTGGCGCTGCCCGAGTTAGCAATGTTGTTGACGGCGACGCCGTCCATCTGGAAATTGTTGGATCCCGGTTCAACGCCGTTCGCGCTTATGTTCTGGGTGCCCTTGCCAAGTGACGTGGCATTGTCCACGCTGGCGCTGGTCCCGGCCGAAAGACCGAGAATTTCAGTGTAATTGCCGTTGGCCATCGGCAGAGCGGTGATCTGGTTTCCGGTGATCGTGCCGCCGAGCGTCGAACTTTCGGTCTGCAGCGTCACAATGGTCGCTTCCACGGTGACCTTCTGGCTCACCTCGCCGACTTCCAGTACCTGATTCACCGTTTTCGTCTCGGTGACGTTTACGGTGACCTTCGGGACCTCGGCCGTTTTGAAATTGGCGGCGCTGAATTGCAGCGAGTAATCGCCCGGGGGCAACAGGGAGAATTTATAGACGCCATCTGAGCCGGTGGTCGTAGTCCGCGTCTGACCGGTTGCCAGACTGGTGGACGTCACGTTCACATTCGGGACGATCGCGCCCGTCGGGTCGGTGACGGTTCCGGCGATCGCGCCGGTTCCGGCCGTTTGGGCCTCCGCGATCGATACGCAGAGCATCAGCGCCACCAAACATGCGAATAGTGAAAACGCCACCTTGCGTCCTGCAAATTGTGCCTTCATTTTGTCCCCCTTGGTTCGGTTTCCCACCGGCGCGCATTCTCGAATCTGATGGCCCGCCGCAGAACCTGACGTCTAAAGGGCCGCCGCGCGAAATTCGACGCCTCTTGCGCACTGACTAGCTGTGCGAGCAAAAGGTCGAATAGACGCGAATCGGTCGGATCAAAACCGAGCCTCATCCACCACTGATATCTGAAGACCACCCGTTCTAATAGACGTGAAGCAAAAACCCCCGAAAATATGCTGACACTAATAACAAGGCAGGCGGGGTTGTCCATTTCTTATTTTGGTTGCTTCTGTTACCGATTCGGACTATAAGGTGGGCAAATCTCCCATGGAACTGCGTCAACTGCGCTATTTCGTCGCTGTCGCCGAACGCCTCAGTTTTTCGAAGGCAGCGCAGCACCTGCACGTGACAGTTCCCCCGCTGAGCCGACAGATTCAGCAACTGGAAGAGGAGTTCGGCACGCCGCTCTTCGTGCGAGACCGCCGGCGCGTGGCTCTGACGGATGCGGGGCGGATGCTCTTGCGAGAAGGCAGAATCCTGCTCACTCAGGTCGTGCATGTTTCCGAATGCGTTCGTTTGGCGAAAGGCGGGGAGGCGGGCCTGGTGAGAGTTGGGATTGCTGGGGGCCTGGGAGAAAGGATCAGCGCCGTACTCATCGAGCACGCCCAATATTTCCCGGCGGTGGAAGTTCAATGCAGCGACGTCTATTCCGGTTCGCAAGGCGAGGCCCTGCTGGAAGGAAGAATTGACGTCGGCTTCATGCGTCCTCCCATCGATCACGCTCACCTGGATTCCGAAATTTTGTTTGAGGAACGCCTGTTGGTCCACGTGTGCAAGGCGAACCCACTGGCGAAGCGCAAGTCGCTGCGCGTGAAAGACCTCGCTGGCGAGCCGCTCTTGATGTTGGATCGTCGTATTTCGATGGGTCTGCACGACAAGATCCTCGATCTCTACGCTCAAGCGGGCCTGACTCCGAATGTCGTCCCGTTGCCGATGGATCTCCCTTCGCGCGGCAACATCCAAGCAATTTACTTAACCTGCCGCAAAGGCATTTCCATCTTGGCGGATGAAGTAGAAGCCCATCCGGCTACCGGTAGCGCCGTCGTAGCCGTGCCGCTCGACGAGCCGGGCGCCAGGATTGGGGTCTACCTAGCCTGGAGGAAGGGTGAGCAGTCGATGGCCGTGCTCGCTTTTCTGAACTCGGCGCGTCGCGCGCTCGGTGCGGCGCAGCCCCATGCGGGGCCACGATGCGCAACGCCAAAGCTCGGATTTTCCAGTCGATCTGCGGTGACGCGAGCTGTGCGGTAGCCTCTTCGGACTGGCCCCTTCGGCAGGATCTGACCTGAAATTCCCACGACACGGGCTGTTCTGCGTACCTCATACCTTCATGGTATTCTGTGCAGCTTGGCGCCGTTGGAAGAACGCGCCGCGGAAGAGGCCACGGAAGCATGGCGGAAGAGCGGAAGCTGCCCAAGCGCAGCGAAGATTATTCGGAGTGGTACAACCAACTCGTCCTGCGGGCGGAGCTCGCGGATTACGCGCCGGTGCGGGGTTGCATGATCGTGCGGCCGTACGGCTGGGCGCTGTGGGAGAACATCACGGCCGCGCTCGACCAGCGGTTCAAGGCCACTGGACACGTCAACGCTGCGTTTCCCCTGCTGATCCCGCGGAGCTTCATCGAAAAGGAAAAGTCGCACGTGGCGGGATTTTCGCCGGAGCTGGCCGTCGTGACGCACGGCGGCGGCGAAAAGCTCGAGGAGCCGCTGGTGATTCGGCCGACCTCGGAGACGATCATCGGCCACGCCTACGCCAAGTGGATCCAGTCCTACCGCGACTTGCCGCTGCTGATCAATCAGTGGAACAGCGTGGTGCGCTGGGAGCTGCGCACGAAGCTGTTCCTGCGCACGCTGGAGTTTTTCTGGCAGGAGGGCCACACCGCCCATGCGACGGCGGAGGAGGCCGCAGCGGAAACGCGCCAGATGCTCGACGTCTACACCGATTTCGCGGTGCGGGAAGCCGCCATTCCCGTGATTCCCGGCCGCAAGTCAGCGGCCGAAAGATTTGCCGGGGCCGATCAGACGTATTCGATCGAAGCCATGATGGGCGATGGCAAGGCGCTGCAGGCCGGGACGTCGCACAACCTCGGACAGAATTTCGCGAAGGCGTTCGAGATTCGCTACCTCGACCAGAGCGGCGTCCTGCAGTACTGCTGGACCACTTCGTGGGGACTTTCGACCCGCTTCGTCGGCGCCATCATCATGGTGCATGGAGACGACCAGGGATTAATCCTGCCGCCGCGCCTCGCGCCATTCCAGCTTGTAATCGTGCCGATCTTCAAAACCGACGAGGAGAAGGCCAGCGTTCTCGAAAATGCACATCGTTTGCGCAAAGAGCTCGTGGACGCAGGCGTCCGCGTAAAGATGGACGAGCGCGAAGGGATGAGCCCCGGCTTCAAATTCAACGACTGGGAGATGCGCGGGGTGCCGTTGCGGCTCGAACTCGGGCCGAAAGACGTCGCGAAAGGCTCGGTGGTGCTGGCGCGGCGGGACCGGCCTGGCAAAGAAGGGAAGGCGTTCGTCGCGCAGCAGGGGATTGCCGCGTCCGCGGTTCAACTTCTTGAGGAGATTCAGAAGGCGCTCTACGAGCGCGCGCTCGAATTCCGCAAATCGAACACCGCCGACACCTCGAACTACGGCGACTTCAAGAAGGCCGTTGAAAAGGGCTTCGCGCTCTCCTGGTGGTGCGGTGGCGGCGACTGCGAAGCGAAAATCAAGGAAGAAACCAAGGCCACCATGCGCTGCATACCTCTCGAGCAGACGGCCGGATCCGGCAAGTGCGTTTACTGCGGCCAGCCCGCCAAAGAGAAAGCCGTCTTCGGTCGCGCGTACTAGTTGTAAGGAATGCCGGATCCAAGCGTTTACTCATCGCAAACAACTGCCTCCCGGCTGTCTACACTGGGCGCTGGTGCCGTGCTAGCTTGAGAATACCGACGCTGGGGTATCCCGCGCGGGGGCAACGCGGTTCTTATGATTCGAGCAAACCGGATCGGCGAGCGCGGCGGTTCGAAGGTGAACCTCCTAGTGACCCTGGCGATTTTCGCCGCGATGATTTTCACCGCAGTAAAGGTCGTCCCGGTCTATGTCGACAACTATCAGCTTCAGGATGCCATCGAGAGTGAGTCTCGCTTCGCCCTCACCGGCTATCCTCCAAAAGGCCAGAATGATGTCCGCGAAGACGTCTGGAAGAAAATACAGGAACTCGGGATTCCGGCGAAAAAGGAAGATATTCGCGTTTCGATCACCCTCGGAAGAGTGGAGATTGGTCTTGACTACACGGTTCCCATCGATCTGGCGGTATATCAACTGACCCTGCAATTTCATCCCCACGCCGACAACCATACGATTTAGAATAAGATTTGTCAGATCGTATTCAGATGAACCGCCGACGCGAACTGCTCCTTCGGGGGGCAGACAGATCCGGCCCAGGCCCACGCCGCGCCTCTCCCATCCGCGTCTACGGAGGAGACTCAACGCCATGGATACGGTGTACCGGAGAATTTGATTGCGCATTCGAATAGCCCGCGGGTTTTGGACGTCCCGGTTTGGCGTCGCGTTGTTGTTGGCGGCGCTGGCGAGCCTGCTGGTTGCCGCGGGTGTCCTTGCGGTTTACTACGTTCGATTCGGCCGTATGATCGACCAGCGGCTTACCGGACAAATATTTCAGAACACGTCGCGCGTTTACTCCGCTCCGGGCCACATTTACACGGGTGAGTCGCTGCGCGTCGGCGATCTCACAAGCTACCTGCTGAGCGCCGGCTACCAGGAGGGTCCGGTGGCCGGTTCGCCGGGAGAATTTCAGGTGAAAGGCTCGACGGTCGAGATACGGCCGTCCGCCGAATCCTACTTTAGGGG
>OBLQ010000343.1_pt1 | contig 17648 bp, 11 predicted proteins | sample 1519881 | NCBI WGS metagenome assembly OBLQ01 (sample SAMN01911456, study PRJEB22533) | soil metagenome | biome: Soil | place: Malaysia | collected 2012-04-30 | depth DG_metagenome m | reverse complement strand
CGCTTACAGCAACCCGGGCTTCGCAGCGCTCGCCTACGCCATCACGGCCAGCCTGCGCGGGGCGCCGCAGCCCGATATTCGCACGTTGCTGAAAGAGCGCATCATGGACCCGATTGGAGTTCCCGATGACGACTGGTCGATCGGCTACGACGGGCCCACCGGCCTGGACGGCCTGAACGTCTACGCCACCTGGGGCGGCGCAAACTACACGGCGCGCGCTACGGCAAGAGTTGGACAACTGATGTTGCAGCACGGGGAATGGAACGGCCGCCAACTGATCAGCCGAAAGTGGGTCGAAACCGTAGTGAAGTATGCCGGCATGCCACTGCCGGACCGCAGGAAGGAGGGTCCTTTTCTTGGAAGCGGTCTGGGCTGGTACGCCAACTTTGATGAAATCTGGCCCCAGGTTCCACGTGATGCATTCGTCGGGGCCGGCGCCGGGCACCAGGTGCTCCTGGTGATTCCGAGTCTTGACCTGGTCGTAGTTCGCAACGGGAACGTGCTGGAGCCCAAAGCCGCGACTTACTGGGGCGCGATGTTCGAGTACCTGGTCAAACCGTTGATGAATGCCATCCAACCCGAAGCGGCCGCTTCCAGCGAGCCTCTGAAGTCGCCATATCCTGCAAGTCCTGTCATCCGCAACGTTGCCTTCGCTCCCGCGGTTTCGATTGTCCGCAAAGCATTGGGCAGTGACATCTGGCCCGTCACCTGGGGGAACGACGATGCGCAGTACACAGCTTACGGCGATGGCTGGGGATTTGAACCGCCCACGGAAAAGAAACTGAGCCTGGGCTTCGCGCGAGTCACCGGCACGCCGGACGATTTTGAGGGAGCCAACATTCGCACATCGAGCGGCGAGCGTGTGGGAGACGGCCCGGCGGGCGCCAAGGCCAGCGGCCTGCTGATGGTGGATGGTATCCTTTACCTTTGGGCACGAAACGTGGGTAATGCTCAGCTTGCGTGGTCGGACGATCACGCCCGGACCTGGCACTGGGAGTTCCGGCTGGAACAAAGCTTCGGCTCCCCCGCGTTCCTCCAATTCAGGAGAGACTACGCGGGAGCGCGCGACGAGTTCGTTTATCTCTATTCGCAGGATGGCCCCAGCGCCTATGAGGCTTCGGACGGTCTTGTGCTCGCAAGGGTCCCGAAGGAGCGGATCCGCCAGCGCGAAGCCTACGAATTCTTCTCGCATATGGATCCTTCCGGGGCGCCGGTGTGGGCCAGAGATATTCGCGGGCGTGGCCCCGTTTTCACTTTCCCCGGCCATTGCCAGCGAGTCGGAGCGGTGTACAATCCGTTTTGCAGGCGCTACCTGCTGTCTCTGGGCTTTGACCATTCGGGGGGCTGGGGAATCTTTGACGCGCCGGAACCCTGGGGGCCCTGGAGCACGGCCTTCTTAACGCACGACTGGGGACTTGGACAGACCCACGACTACCGCCTCCCGTCCAGATGGATCGCCGACGGTGGGAAAAATATGGCGCTGGTCTTCTCCGGAAGGGAGCATGCCGGTGTTGAGTACGACGCTTTTTGCGTAAGGCGTCTTTATCTCGAGATCTCATCCTGACGTGAAACGGTCGGATAGAAGATTCCGCGGCCGTCAAGCAGTCCGGCTCTCCCGGCCGAACGACTTCAGGGTTTGAGCTTGCAGGCCGCTGTAGTATGCTTCTTGGCGAAATCAGGGGGCGGATGCCAGCCAGCGTCCCGAAAGTGAGTTAAAGAAGGTGACACGAATTCAGGCTTTGTCGATCACAGTTCTCAGCCTGTGGATAGGATGGACCCTCTTCATGTGGTTCGCGGCCACACGAAGTTTTCGGACTGTTGACGAGGTGCTCAAGTCACCCCCGGCCCAGCTCTCGAGCGACGTGCAGGGCTTGAAGCCGGAGCAGACCCGCGAGGTCCTGCGTTATCTCGCGTCGGAAATCAACCGCACGTATTTCCGGGCCTATGGCTGGGGACAACTGGTGTTGGGTACGGCACTCCTGTTCCTGCTGGCATGGAGGACGCCGCGGAACGGTTTGGATCCGGCCATTGCCGCCATCATGCTCTTCATCGTGATCATCCTGACGCTGGGAGTGATGCCGCAGATCATTGCGCTGGGCAGAAACATCGACTTTCTTCCCCGCACTCCGCCGCCGCCCGGGTATCAGCGCTTCTGGAAGCTGCACATGATGTTCACGGGGCTGGACGGCGCAAAGCTGATGGGCGGAATCTTTCTACTGTTCCGGTTGATTGCGTTTCGGTAAGGCAGGCCGGCCACAATGGGCTGAAGCCAGGCTCCAAGACACTTTCTGATTTCGACAAATGTAGCGCGCTGAGAACCGTAAGGTGGGAACTGAAGAAAGAGCCGAAAAACCGGGCCTTCGCGTATCCAAAGCTGCCAGGGACAATTCGCTCTGCTTGACACGATTTGAGGCCGATGGCAACATGAAAAATGCTGTCAACATCAACGCCGCCTCCATGGGAGGTTGTTGATCGGTGGCGGCTCCCGCGAAAGTTTGCGCCGAAGTGGCGGAATTGGCAGACGCGCTACATTCAGGGTGTAGTGCCCGTCAGGGCGTGGAGGTTCGAGTCCTCTCTTCGGCACCAGGTTTTTGGCCCATCACGTTATCGTTACAGCCCAGGCAGATTGATATCGAAAAAGTTTCCCCGGGGCGGCCTGTGCCCGCGGCGCCGTTGTCTTTGGTTTCACCCGAGAACACAGGTTGGCAGCTGAATATTGTGGAAAAAAGGATGGAGGTATCCCGAATGAAAGTCATTGAAAGAATTGGACATCGCCCCCGGTGGCCGCACATTGCGCTTTGCGCTTTTCTCGGTGCGGGCTTCGTCATGTTCGGTCTCGGCTACTCAAGCAGCGCGCTTGCCGCATTGCACAAGCTGAGTCTCAACTGCAATTTCAGCCCGAAGGAACTCAACGAGTGGATCTTTCCGCATGCCGAAGACTGGGTGAGCAAGACCGAAGATGGGCAGACTTATCTGCATATGCTGCGCCCGCGTGATCCCGGAGTGCCCCGCCGGCCACTGCAATTCGCGCGGATCAAGAACGTGAACGTGGGCAGCTTTGACCTCAGCGTTAAGGTTCGGCGAGAAGGCCGGTCTATGATCATTGTCTTTAATTATGTTGACACCCTGCATTTCTATTACACGCACGTCTCACATGACCGCGGAACCTTCCAGCCGGTCCACAATGGCATCTTTCTCGTGAACGGTAGCCCGCGAGTGAGGATTGCCGGCACCGAAGCGCAGCCTGCCCTGCCGGACACCAAGTGGCACACCATCCGCGTGGTTCGGAATGTCAAGACGGGACTGATCGAGGTTTACTCAGACGTTCAACAGAAGCCGTTGTTCTCCGTGGTGGACCACCATTTCGCCTGTGGACAAATCGGGCTGGGATCGTTTGACGAAACCGGTGACTTTACCGACCTGAAGATAAACTCAAGCGATGCGGGTTGCGCGCCTCAGACGCCTGCCTCGCCACAGGCGCTTATCCAGAGGCCGCAAATTCAACGTTAGCAAAAGGCCGAACCGGACCACCGCAGCCTCATCCTGGAGCGCGAAAGATTTCATAAAAGCAATTCGGCGAGAGAAGCATTCTGATCATGCTGCCCTCACGCCGAATTAGCTTTCCGCAGGACCAATGTTGAGGTCTCCAAACAACTTGCCGCAAGGCCCCAAGGAATACTGCAGGGGGCCTTGCCGTCAGGAGCCGATGCTAAGGGGCCGTACAGCCCGTAAGAGCGAGGATCAGAGAGCTCTGGGCAACTTGGTCTACACTGCTCCCGGGGGCGACATTAATGTCCCCACTGATCGCAGGCGACGACGAACACGTCAGCAACGTCGTATTCAGGGAGGTATTCATTGATCCGTCGGCAAGCCCCTCGATCTTGTAAGTTGCGGAGTTTGTCGAACTGGGCGCCGTCACGTTGTTGCCGGAGTTACTATCCCAAGTTCCGACCGCAACGGCGCTGGCGGGAACCGTCAGCGAATAGGCTACGCAATCCAGCGAAGCTGTAGCGCAGGCGCTCGTCGGTGTGACAACGGTGGTATAGACCGGCGGCTGGGAGTCCGTCACATTGCCGTCTGGCGTAGAAGTTTTCTCGAGCATAGGGATGGTCAAATTGACCGTGTCGCTGCCGTTCGTCACGGATTGAATAGCAGTAACCTGCACGTCGCCTGCAACAGGCGTGCTGCCTGTTCCCTGAGTCGTAATCTGCCCGGAGATCACTGCCGGGTCCGGTGACCCGCCGTTGTTGGTTTCCGCAAATAGGGGGATGCTACCCGGACTGCCGCCGACGGGAACACCAAACACTACGCTGGGGTTGTAAGTCGTCGTCGTTGCGCCCTCGGTTGTAGTGCCGGCAACGACTATGTCGAAGCTGCCGGAAGCATTCGATGCAATCGGGCAGAACCCAAATGACCCGTCAGAGGCCGTCAATCCAGAGAGGATTACGCGGTCGGTTGGCGTAGGAGAGCCGCTGTCGGGCTGTTCCAGAAGGACGATGGCGTTCGGGATGCCCATCCCGGGATTTGGTGAGCCTGGACCTTCAACAACTTTGCCGGTAATGCTGTTGGTGTTTGTGCTCACCTCGCCGGCATGCAAAACCGGTTTGAATCGATATTTCCCGTTCCCTTGCCTTAGGATTGAGGTACAAGTTTGAAAGTCAATATTGAAATCCGTGCTCTGGCCCGCCGTGACTGTCAGCCCTCCATTCGCGATCTGCGAACCCGGAATCTTGATGCCAGTCTGGGCCTGGCTGCTCAACTGCAGTTCTGCTGCGCCACCATTCGTTGGAACTACGCAGTTCCAGCCGTTACCGGTGCCACAGGCGTTGCTGGACGGACCGGAGGAGGCGTCGTTTGCCAGCAAAATCAGCCGAATCTGCTGGTATTTGCCCGGTGGGAGGGATTTGCTTCCCAGCATGAAAAGTGTGCCGCAGAAACCCGGCGTTGCGGTGGGATTCAATGACAGCAAGTCCACCTGTTGGGGATTGCCGGTCAGGTCAACTAGCGGCTGCCATCCGCTGTTATCTGTGTCACTGATATTTGCCTCAACCTTGGTAATCGTCACATAGACATGTTCGAAATCCAGCGAACATGTCGGTGGGTCGCTGAGAAAAGTTCTGACTGTGCCGGTTGTCGGATTGCTTGAAGATGTGGTATTGCCGCCGCAACTGGTCAAGGCAGCAACTACTAATGATAAGGCCAATGAAAGCGCAAGCGGCGTGTAGGCACGGATGTGAATCGATCTGGTCTTCATGGTTCCTCCCTGTGTCTGGACATGTTGAGCTTCAACTCTGATGCCCGGGTCTAATATCCTTCCCTCAAATTCCCCGGCCTGGTACTGGGTAACTTCCCACGGCCTTCGCCGGAAATGTTGAACAACTTCGAATATTCCCACAGAACGATACGCCAGTAATTACCGAGGATTCGAGCTGTGCCAGCCGCTGATCGAGACGTGGAATCAAGACACCTCCACCTCTAAGCCAGCCGGCTCAGAGCAAAACCCGATGTCAGCATCCCCCCGTAGAAATTGTTAATATCATCTCGTCGGAGGAATCCGCAATAGCAGTTCAGCCAGCTGCAGACTAGTTAATGTGCAAAGCTTTGCACATTGGTCTGAAAACCCTTATGGAAAAGACATACGGAGTGCGTTAGCCAGGTCAAGCGGAACCCGCACAAAACTTTCAAGCACTCTTGAGGATCCGGTAAGACACCACGCCCCGTTGAGCGAACTGCTTCTCGGATCATCACCTTCCAAGAACTTTCTGATGGCCGTCAAGTTTCAAGGCCCCAAAAAACTTGTCGATCCGCGGAACGCCTTGTCCCCATCTGGGAAATTATTGGCCGTTCGCAGCCACTGTGCTGTGGCGCAGATCAACCACAGCAGGCTGCGTAGCTGGCGCCGCAGTCGAGTTCACACTTGGAGCCGGGGTCTCCCGCGTATTCGCCGCAGAAACCCGGTTTCCCTGGTATTTCGGCGCGCTCACGTATCCGTGCATGTGATTCTTGCTGATGCTGTTAACCACAAGCTGCAACGGCTGCCCGTCTTCCTCAGTGTAAAAAACCACCGGTTCATAAACGTTGATATGTTTTTTGACCACTTCCCGGTCGTTCACAATCAAGTGAAGATCACAAAACTGGTGCCGGGCGTTCGTTTTGCGGAGTGACACTTCGATTGGGCCAACGCGCTGAAAATTTTTGGCTCTTAACATGTCAAATTCGAAGTAGTTGCGCTCGCCCTTCTTTTGCAGTTCGACAAGCTCGGCGTGGGTCTTGGCGATGGAGCCGTTCAGCTCAGTCCGCGTCGAGTCCAGATTTCCTTGGAGATCGGACCTGGTCTTCGCAATGTCCTCCTGGGTGGATGCGATGGCTTTCTGATGCGCAGCGAGTTCGGCCTGTACCTGTTTCCATCGCGGGTCATCCTTGTTCACCACTTTTTTCGAAGCAGCCTGGCGGCGTATGCGTTCCCGCCGGAGCGCAGCCGCCTGGCGGGCTTGCTCTTCGGCCTTCGCGCGTTCTGCCTGCTGCGTCTGCAGTGTGTTCAACTCAGAGGAGAGGGTTTGAACCTGCCCTTTCGTCTGCGTCAAGGAGGCCGTCAATTCCTCATTGCGGGCAGACAGCTGGTTTGCCACTTTTTGCTGCTGCACAATGAACCCCACAGCCACGGCGACAACACACAGGAATAGCACTACAGCCACCCATAGTGGATTCAAAGTTCTGCGGGGCTGCTCGGGGACGGCCCCATACGCATGCTGGTTGGCATTTTGGTCCATGTTTTAATCTCTCAGTCGGGTTGCTGAAAATCTGCGGCAACGTTGAATTCCTGCTATCAGGAAAGTATCTGCCTTCATGGAGTTATCGACGGAAAAGGTCTTCCTTCCCCGGAGCGCACCCCTGAAGAATCTGAGCCAGGCATTTCCCAGCAACCACATGAATCAGGAGTCGCTTGTGTCATTTTTCAACACAAAGCGCCATATAATCGATGAGCAAGTGTCATGCCATCGGTGCAATTTGCTAACCGGTTTAAAAGCAGGATGTTAAGTGGATGGATGAAAGATTAGGGACAAGCCGAATGAGAACAGTTTTCTCAGAAGGTGGAAAATTTCCATAGTACAGAGCGGGTCTTGAAACAAAGGTGGCCCCTCGCCCTTTTAGTGGCGACGTTCAGACGATCTTTCCGCTACATACTTCCCTGGAAGATCACCCCGTCACCCCGATCTTTGGGGACCGCGCACTGGTCGTTCGGTTGTGGCCAACGAATGAGAAAATCACGAGGCGTCTTCCGGAAAGCTGATTGGGACCCAGCCACCCTCGCGGGCTGCCTGATAAATCGCCTGCATGGTTACGACATCGCGGAGCCCTTCCCACCCGTCAGGCTCCGGATCCCGCCTTTTCTGGATGGAATCAGCAAAAGCATCCAGTTCCAACGCGAACTCATCGATGACTCTAAAGCGTTTTTCAAACCAGCGCCCTCCGATCTTGCCGAACAGGCGCCTTTCCTCATCAAACGCAAACGCAGGGTCGAGTGCCGCCCAGCCTTTTTCTCCAAAGACTTTGATAAAGTTAGCCTGCGCGGCTCCAAAACTTGCGCTGGCCTGGACAAGAAGAGCGTCAGGGAATTTGAGCTGAAAACCAATACTTTCCTCGACGCCCCTGAAACGCGAAGGGTCCGTGCTCCAGCTATAGGCGCTGGCTTCAACCGGCTCCTCACCTGTCAGCCATCGGATTGTATTCACGCAATAAACGCCCACGTCCACCAGCGATCCTCCCCCCGACGCCGCTGGATCGAAATGCCAGGCCGGCACGTTCCTTCTTGGCGCCAAAAAGATGGTGAACGCAGAGTGGATGAGCTTCAGTCTGCCGAGCTTGCCGGTCGTAACCAGCTTCTTAAGAGCAAGGCTCGCGGGCTCAAAATATTTCCGGTAGGCAATCATCAGCCTGACCTTCTTCTCCCGGCACGCTCGGATCATCTGCAGGCACTCGTCTGTGGTTCTGGCCATCGGCTTTTCGCATAACACGTGGCGGCCGGCTTCCGCCGCTCGCACAGAATATTGGGCGTGCGTCCCGTTGTCCGTGGCGATGAAGACCGCATCGACATCAGGATTCTCAAGGCACCGGTCATAATCCTTGTAGGTGTATGAAGCGCTGGCGCCAAAGCCGGCACACAGCCTTTCGGCTTTCTTCAGATCGCCGCTTACCACGGCGACAAGTTTTGCCTTCTTGCTATGGCTAAAGGCCGGCAGGACGGCCATCTGCGAGATTCGGCCCAGCCCCACAACCGCATAACCAACTCTTTTGTTGTTCGTCATTTAGCGCTCCTGTCCAGGATAGAAAGATTCTACACCATCTATGGGGTTGCTCCATCGGCCATTATTTTTTCCAGCCGGGTGGTGGAAGGGAAACGAACCCTTTTAATGACCGCCATCCAATCAAAATCTGGTATTCGCATTCAGCTTGACTTTTGTATTCGAAAGACTAAATTAGTAGCAGGAGGCACAGAGGTTAATGTGCTGTACGCCGGTTCGGAGAACAGGGTCCCGGTGTGAAGCCACAACAGCTCTAGCTGCTAGCTACTTTTCTAACCGAACCATAGGGCCGCAAATCTACTCTTGCAGTCGATGTCTCCGTCTGCTGGATCCGACGGTATGAGGAGGGTCCCATGTTTCAAATGATCAATGAAGAAAAGCCCACCGCTGAAGACCGAAAGATGCTATGGGTTAAGATTGGGCTAACCATTGTTCTGTTTGCCGCTCTGTGCGGGGTAGTCTACTTCTTTGCAATGACACCATACGGGAAGTGATTACGAATGAGGCATAGGGAATCGCCGATGCACGAGGTGGAGTGCGTCCTCATGCGTGCGAATCTCCCCTTCTAATTGTGCATCCTCCACAGCCTGAAGGATCTGCTTGAAAACCGGCCCTGGCTTGTAGCCGTCACGGATAAGATCATTCCCGCTCAGAAGGCGAGGAGGCCGGATTTCCTGTTCCGGAATCTCACCAAACATTTTCCGGGCCAGTTGGTAGTTTTCAAGTTTCCCGTGACTCGCCAGACAATCCAGCCGATGCAGTTCCAAATGTTCCTTAAAACCATCCATCCGCAGAAAACGAATCTGTGTTGATCGCTTCATCCGCGGAAAGTCCTTAAATCGCAGGTGGTGGCGCACCAGTTCAACGACCCGTTCTGTATCCCGAAGCGAAAGCCGGAGCTTTTTGCAGATTTCTTCCGCCATTTTGGCACCCACTTCAACGTGGTTGTCAAAGCGGATGCGATCGCGCACGACAAGGGTACGAGGCTTCCCCACATCGTGCAGCAAAACGCCAAGGGCCAAAGTTTGCGTTGGCTCTTTGAGCCCGTCCAGCATCATCAGAGTGTGGATCCACACATCGCCTTCAGGGTGAAACTCCGGCGGTTGCTCAACCCCCTGCATGGCCTTTACCTCCGGCAACACCTGTGCGAGCAGGTTGGTTCTGTCCAGCAGTTCGAAGCCCCGGCGTGCATGCCCCTCCATAAGTATCTTCAGGATTTCGTCGCGAATCCGCTCAGCACTGACCAGCCGGATTTCACCGGCCAAGTCCCTGATGGCATCTGCCGCCGCGGGATCAAGGTCAAATCCGAACCGGGCCGCAAAACGCACGGCACGAAGCATGCGAAGGCGGTCTTCACTGAGGCGTTTGTAAGGGTCACCGATGGTGCGGATCCTGCGCCCGCGAATGTCTTCCTGTCCGCCAACATAATCGAGCACTTTGTTCTCTACGGGATCGTAGAGCAGGCCGTTGATCGTAAAGTCACGCCGGCGGACGTCCTCCTCGGCAGACTTCGCGTACTCGACATGAACGGGGTGCCGGCCGTTCGCATAGACGCCGTCGCTCCTGAAAGTTGCGACCTCCACATTCCCTTCTTCGCACGGAACAATCACAACTCCATAATGCGCCCCCACCGTCAGGCTGTCGGGAAACATCCCAACTACCTGGGCAGGCTGAGCTGAAGTCGCAATGTCGTAATCCTTCGGCTTCTGGCCCATCACGATGTCACGCACGCATCCGCCCACAAGATAGGCTTCGAACCCTGCGCCACGCAATCGCCGTACAATGTCAGTTGCAGCCTTGCGTTTTGGTTCCATAAATCTTCTTTTGGTGCTGCAAGTCTTGCTAGCCGTCCACGCATCATACGGCGTGCGGACCTTTTCCTACGACCACCGTAACACAAACTATTTCTTTTCACGGTCCAGAGAACGCGCCAGCTGGACTGCGTTGAAACCGTAACGCCCCCGGACCTGGTCGGCCGCGCGCAGGACGCGGTCGAGTTTTTCGTGCTTCGCTGAATCAAACAGGTCGCGTTGGAAAGTTGAGCTCTCCAGCTTCGACGCACGCACCCCCACCAGTCGAATCTTTTCCTGCCCGTCCCAGGCGGCGTTGAACATCCGCAGAACGTGGTCAAAGACGACCGAGTCCAGATGGGTCGGCTCTTCCAGTGTTATGTCACGCGTAATCGTTTTGAAGCGGTGATTGCGCAGCTTCAATCCGACTGTGCGTGCAAACAGCCGGTGTTCCCGCAGGCGTCTTGCAACGAGTTGGGAAAGGTATGAGAGCGTCCGCTCCAGTTCCTCGCTGTCCGCCGTGTCTACAGGAAAAGTGGTTTCATGGCTGATCGATTTCGGCTCCTCCTCATAGGCGTAAGCTTCAATATCCTTCCCCATCGATTTCGTGTAGAGCCATTCCCCGTACTTGCCAAATCTTTTCTTCAGACGCTCGGCCCCATACGTCTGCAGATCTCCTATGGTTGCGATACCCAGCGAATGAAGCTCCGGCTCGGTCACTTTTCCAATGCCCGGCATGCGGCGAACCGGCAACGGCGCAAGGAAGGATGCTTCACATCCCGGAAACACATAGAGCAAACCATGGGGCTTGGCCTGATCGGAAGCGATCTTCGACACCAGGTGCGAGGTGGACGCTCCCACCGAGCAGTTCAGCCCTGTCCGCTTCTTGACGGTCCGGATCAGACGGTCTGCGGCGCTCAGCATTCCGCCATGCAGACGCTCGGAACCCGTCAGGTCAAGGTAGGCTTCGTCGATTGAAACCATCTCTATCACGGGGGTGAATTCCTGGAAAACCTCGAAGATCTTCTGCGAATACTCCCGGTACTTTGCGTGGTGGCCGCGCAGGAAAATGGCATGGGGACAAAGCTTCTTCGCCCTCCCGATCGGCATGGCCGAATGGACGCCGAATCTGCGCGCCTCATAACTGGCAGCTGCCACAACGCCCCTTCCATCCGGATCAGCGCCGACCACAACCGCCTTGCCTTTGAGTGATGGGTTGGCGAGTTCCTCTACCGAGACAAAGAAGGCATCCATATCAACATGAAGGATTTGACGAAGCATAACGAATCAGCCCGTCTTGCGCGCGGTGATCACGCGTGGAATGCCGGCGAGGTCCGGACGAACTTCCCGCTCCTGCCAACCCTCGTCCAGAAGGGACAGGACAGGGTCCTTCTTATCGTAGCCAATCTCCACCACCACCGAGCCGCCGGACTTCAAAAGCTGTTGCACCTGCGGAAACAGTCGGGCATAGATCTCCTCACCCTGAGCCAGGTCGCCCCAGGCCAGGCGCGGCTCAAATACGCGCACCTCGCGCTGCACGTCGGCCAGTTCGTCGTGTCCCACGTAGGGAGGGTTGGAGACGACAAAATCGAAAGTGCCCAGAAATTCCGGGGTAAGCAGACAGGATAGCAAGTCGCATTCAATGAATTTGATTTGACCTGCAGTTCCCAGGCGCCGCGCGTTCCGTGTCGCAACTGCAAGAGCATCGGCTGAGATGTCCGTGGCATACAATTGGGCGGCCGGCAATTCTTTGGCCAGGGCTATGGGAATGCATCCGGAGCCGGTTCCCACGTCTGCAATCCGAAAAGGATTCTGCTTCGAACGGCCCTCCCGCTTGATCAGGTCGAGGACGGCCTCGATAATGTGCTCGGTTTCAGGGCGTGGAATCAACACCGCCGGCGTTACTTCAAAATCCAGGCCCCAGAACTCCTGATGGCCCGTGATGTACTGGGTGGGTTTCCCTGTGCATCGCTCGTCGATCAATTCCATGTAGCGGTCGAACTGTTCGGCCGGGAGGTCCTGGTCGGGATGCATGTGGAGGAAGGAGCGGTCCTGGTGAAGGGCGTGCATAAGCAGCAGCTCCGCAGCCAGGTGTGCGGAAGCCACGTCATGTTCCAGGAGGCGTTTCAGGCCGGCCCGGAGCGCGTCACGAAGATGCATTGCAGAACCCAGAACCAACGTCGGAGACAGTCAGGCAGCGACCGTCGCCTGCTTGAGTTTTTCGGTCTGGTAGTGAGTGATCAGGGCCTCGATGATTTCGTCCAGCCTTCCGTCCATGATGCGGTCAAGCTGGTGGAGCGTGAGGCCAATCCGGTGGTCGGTCACGCGGTTTTGCGGGAAATTGTATGTTCTAATCTTTTCACTGCGGTCGCCGGTGCCCACCATCGTGCGGCGCTCTTCAGAAATCTGCTTCTGCTGCTCTTCGAGCCGCTGCTCGTAAAGCCGCGAACGCAGCACGCGCATGGCCTTGGCCCGGTTCTTGATCTGCGATTTCTCATCCTGGCACGAGACGACCATTCCCGTGGGCAGGTGCGTGATTCGGACCGCGGAATAAGTGGTGTTCACCGACTGGCCGCCGGGCCCTGAAGAACAAAAAGTATCAATGCGGATTTCCTTGGGATCGATTTGCACGTCCACTTCATCAGCTTCGGGAAGCACCGCGACCGTGATTGCAGAGGTGTGAATCCGGCCCTGCTGTTCAGTGGCTGGAACGCGCTGCACGCGGTGGACGCCGCTTTCGTATTTCAGGCGGCTGTAAACGTTCTTACCCTCGATCACCGCAATCACTTCCTTCAGCCCGCCAACGCCTGAGAGGGAGGTAGAAAGCACATCAACCCTCCAGCCTTGCTCTTCCGCGTAACGCCCGTACATGCGGAAAATCTCCTGTGCGAAGAGCGTCGCTTCATCGCCGCCCGTGCCGGCGCGAATCTCAAGGACGATGTTCTTCTCGTCATTCGGGTCCTTCGGCAGCAGCAGAACCTTCAATTGGCCCTCAACCGTCTCCTGCCGCTTCTCAAGTACTGTCAACTCTTCCTGTGCAAGCGCGCGCATTTCTGAATCCGAGGATGAGTCCTCCAGCAGCGACTTGGTTCCCACCAGCGCCTTCTGAACATCCTTCCATTCCCGAAAGCGATCGACGAGTTCCTGGAGTTCTGCGTGGCTCTTGGCGGTTTTCTGATAGGCAGAGGGGTCTCCCAGCACCTGCGGGTCGCTCATCGCCGCCGTCAGGTCCTCGTAACGTTTTTCGATCTCTTCCAGTCTGGCAAGAAAATGCATTTCAAAAACCTTGCCCGTGGCCGCCAGGCTCCTTACCGCACAAACTCACCGCTTAAGAGTGCTTCAAACTCCAGCCCACTCTCGTCTTGCTCGATTTCATCGGACGGCCGTCCTGGATTGGTGCGCGAGCCAATGCCTTTTATCAGGATATCCGGCAGCATTGAAGGTGTCAACCAACCCTAACTTTTGTGTTTCTCGGAAGATAACCTACAGATCGGTGAAATGCTGCTTGGAATCCCAACAAAAGCCTTGACACTGCACTCAGGTCGTCATATACAGTAACGTACCAACTGAAAATATCCGCCTTGATGGCGTTGTTCGTTGCGTCGAGCTGGCTGGGTCTTTAGATACCGTGGTCGTCGGAAGCTAATACGGGGCTTAGCGAAAACTCGAAGCTCGATCTAAGCAAGGTAGGCTAAATACCAGGGCTTTGTGGACCTTGGACAAAGGAGGCCTTGCCTGGTGACGATGGCGCCTATCCTCATACCCTGAATCCGAAATTCACTCAGGCGTAACAACGCCGTAACAATCCCGGCTTATCTTCTCCTTCATCTGCAGAAAATCTTGACCGGGCAATGACCAATGATACCCAGGGGCGCTCACTATACCATCTCCCCAATGGGTGTTTCATGTGCCGAGTCGACCGCTCGGACAGGTTAAGTAACGTTTACTTATTTCCCAGCAACTAACTTCGAGGACTCCATGAAAGGAGAGCAGAATGCGCAATATTCCAATGAAAGTCATTGTCTCAGTTTGTCTTGGTTTGCTGTTATCCGGAACGGTTTGGGCCCAATCGGATTTTGGAACAATTTCGGGATATATCAAAGATCCCTCCGGCGCATCGGTTCCTGGTGCCAAGATCACGGTCCAAAACCAGAGCGGCCTGGAGCGCCACGCGACGACCGACCAATCTGGCTTTTACTCCATTCCCAACCTGCCGCCCGCCTATTACAGTATGACCGCCGAGGCGACCGGTTTTCAGAAGTATGTATCGAATGAGAACAAGCTTGATCCCAGTGGCCGCCTGGCCTTGGGCGCAGTTTTAAAGGTGGGCGCGACGACACAGACGGTTGAAGTCACTGCTGGAACGACCACGCTGCAAACGCAATCGGCTTCCGTGCAAAAGCTCGTCTCACGGGAGCAGATCGACTCTCTCGAGCTGAACGGACGGAACCCCGTCCTTCTTTCATTGCTCTCGCCAGGCGTTCGCGGCGGAAATCTTTCGAGTCTGAATTTCGCTTTCAGTTCGGGTCCGTCGAACATGAACGGCTCTCGCACTCAGTCGAACCTGATTACCTATGATGGCGCTCCCGCCACGCGCACGCGCTCCAATGGTACAAGTCTCGGCTCGGCCGACGAAGACTCGACGGAAGAAGTACAGGTCCTGGGTGCGAATTATGCAGCTGAATACGGGCGCACATCTGGCGGCCAGATCCGCATCGTCACCAAGAGCGGCGGACCTCAGTTCCACGGCGCCGCCTACGAATACATTCGCAACACTTCCTTGAACGCCAACACCTGGCAGCGGAATTCCAACACCACGACTACCGGCCTGGGGAGGACCAACTTCACCGCGCCCGATCACTACAATGACTTCGGCTACAATATTGGTGGACCATTCTACATTCCCGGCCACTTCAATACGAGCAAAGACAAGGTCTTCTGGTACTGGGGAGACGAATTCACCAGGAACTACTTTACGGATTCAAATAGCCTGACTGTTCCGACGGTTAAGATGCGAAACGGCGACTTCAGCGAGCTGCTTGATCCGAACAACATTTTTACCCACAAGACCGTGCAACTCGTAGACCCGAAGAACGGGCAACCCTTTGTCGGGAACATCATTCCAACTACGACGCCGGCCGCCCCGGGCGGATCGATCGCCAGTCCCAACGGACTTGGAATCCTGAATGCCTATCCGATGCCGAATCTTGCGACCCCGATCAACGGCAACAAGAACTGGTTCTTTTCTGCCACGCATCCGCAGCGCCAGCAAAAGAAGACGATCTCCGTGGATGTGAACGTGAATTCCAATCACCGCCTCCGCTACAGGGGCATATACTACACTTTTTTTGAGTACCAGCCTCTTGATGGCGGCACTAATGAGACGCCGAAGTTTTTCAACCGTCCCAACTTTACCAATTCCCTCGACTACACGTGGGTCATCAGCCCCAGCAAGGTGAATGAGGCCCTGCTGACCGTCAGCCACGACCGCGTCCTGATTCCTGTAGACACGGCGCACTTTCTCGACCGCACGACGATCGGTCTCAACTACCCCTATATCTTTCCGGCGTCGGAAAAGGAGATCGCGACCCGCATCCCGACTGTGAACATGTCGAACTTCTCCGGATTAAGCGGCGGGCCATATCCGTCACACTCTGCCGGCCCCATCGTGGACGCCTCAGACAGTTTCACCTGGGTGAAGGGAAGCCACACGATGAAGTTCGGCGCCCTCTATGAATGGGAAGGCGAGAATGACAACGACGAGATCAACGTGCAGGCTTGCTCGACCTGCACCAACAACCAGAACGGCCAGTTCCTTTTCAGTGACAACGGCGGCAAATTTGTACGGCCCGGCTATACCGTGGCCACATCCGGGGCCGCGGCCGCCAATGCCGCGCTCGGCCTCTTTGACACCTATTCGGAAATCGGGCACCGCGCCTACACCATCTTTCGCGGCAGCATGTATGAAGGTTTCGCCCAGGACGCCTGGTCCGTCACGAGCAAGCTTCATATCGATTACGGAGTGCGTTACACGGTCATCGTTCCATTCCATGCCAAATGGGGAAACATGATCGTTTTCGACCCGAGATTCTACGATCCAAACTCTGCCGTGACGATTGATCCGGGCACCGGCCTGATCACAGGCTCGCCGACCATCGACCAGCTTTACAACGGCATGGTCATTCCCGGCAGCGGCTTCCCGTCTTCCGCCCAGGGCCGCGTGCCCGAGGCCAGCTCGGGTCTTTACGATGACCTGTTCCACGGCGTCTCGAACCACTATTCGGACATCCAGCGGAACGCCATCCAGCCTCGCCTTGGCCTCGCCTACCGCTTAAATGACAAGACCGTTCTGCGCGCCGGGGGAGGCCGATACATTACTCGCCTGGGTGTGAGTGACTCCATCTTCCTGGGCGGCAATCCTCCCTTTCAGCCAAACGCCAGCGTTTCCTTCGGCTCGGTGGATAACCCCGGAGCTGGCGGGGCCTCCAACATCCCGCTGGTGGTCACCACGCAAAGCAAGACGTTCAAGAACCCTGAAGCCTGGGACTGGAACGTCACTGTCGAGCGCGAATTCTTTTGGAAGTCCGTCCTCAGCGTGGCCTACGTGGGGGTCCGTGGCCTGCACTTGCAACGGGAGGCAAACATTAACCAGCCGACCTTGGCCACGGTTTTGGCGAATCCGGACATCAATACCAACGCCTTGAGACCTTATAAAGGTTTCGGGTCCATTCGGCAAACGGATAACGTGGCGAGTTCGACATACAACTCGTTGCAGATTAACTGGAACCGCCGCTTTTCGAGCGGCCTGCTGTTTGGTATAGCTTACACACTATCCAAGAGCATGGATAACGGCTCCAACCAGCGTGACGTCGTCCCAAACACCTACGACGTGAGCTCCCTGTGGGGGCCGTCGGAATTCGACGCCCGGCATATCCTTACTGCCAATTTCCTTTACAAGCTGCCGTTTTTCAGCCGGCAGAAGGGTTTCGCTGGCCAGGTGCTGGGCAATTGGGAAATCTCGAGCCTGCTGCAGTTCCAGACCGGCACGCCGTGCGGGGTTGTCGGCGCCAGTGACTACGCGGGCGTGGGGCTGGATTCCAACTTCGGCTGCGGTGTTCGTGGCGGCCAGTATTGGGTGGTGAACGGCGATCCCAAGATCATTGGTAAATTTGCGGCAAATGGGTCGAAGGATCCGAATCAATGGTTCGCCGTCAATAATCCCGACGGATCCCCCATTTTTACGCAGCCTCCCAGCGGGACTTTCAACACACAACACGTACGCGACATTATCTACCAACCCGGATTCAATAACTGGAACTTCGGGCTCTTTAAATCGTTCCCGATCCGCGAGAGCATGGGGTTCCAGTTCCGCGCCGAGGCATTCAATTTTCTCAATCATCCGAACCTGGGCGGAGCAAGTGGGGGCGGCGTGGACTTCAATCCCACCAGCTCCACCTTCGGCAAAGTGACAAACAAGGGCAGTGAGCGCAACATTCAACTCTCACTGCGTTTCTATTTCTGATCATCAAGATATTGGGGTGCCTCGGATAACATT
>OBLQ010000342.1_pt1 | contig 17745 bp, 18 predicted proteins | sample 1519881 | NCBI WGS metagenome assembly OBLQ01 (sample SAMN01911456, study PRJEB22533) | soil metagenome | biome: Soil | place: Malaysia | collected 2012-04-30 | depth DG_metagenome m | reverse complement strand
TAGATGTATCGGCAGATTCAAATGTCGCGATCTGCATTACACTGGATGCAATAATTAGAGACTTGCTAGGGCAGGCCTATCCTGGGTGCCACGGCGTCGAATGGCTGCGGTGCGATCGCATGGTCAACCGGGGCTCAAAGGAAGCGGGTTGCACGTCCATGCACGCGATTGCGGAGTCGAAGTGAAACCGCCTTTGCCACACCTCTTGCTCCTGCCCGGACTCGCCTGCGACCAGGAGGTTTGGGAACATCAGGCGCGCTTTTTCTCGCAAATCACGACCGTTCAAGTTGCAGACTACGGGGCAAGCGACTCCTTGGAGGAAATGGCGCGCGCGACGCTTGGCCATGCACCCCAGCGCTTCGCGCTGGCGGGCCACTCGATGGGAGGCCGCGTGGCCTTCGAAATCTTGCGCCGCGCGCCTGGACGGGTGGTCGGACTGGCCGTACTCGACACCGGTTACCAGCGGAGGGCCTCCGGAGAAGCCGGCGAGCGTGAAAGGCAGGAGCGCCTGGCTCTCGTTGATCTCGCACGAGCGCAGGGCATGCGCGTGATGGCTCGCCGCTGGGTTCAGAAGATGCTCGATCCGGCTCGGCTGCCGGACGAGCGCCTCGTCGATTCCATCGCGGAGATGTTCGCTCGCAAAACCCCGGAGATCTTCGAAGCCCAGATTACAGCCCTTCTCAATCGACCCGATGCCGCACCCGTGCTCTCACAGATTCGCTGCCGCACCCTTGTTGTGTGTGGACGCGAGGACACGTGGAGCCCGGTTGCCCGTCACCGGGACATCGCTGGGCGGATCGTTGGGAGCACGCTTGCGATCATCGCAAATTGCGGACACATGTCTCCTATGGAGCGGCCGGAGGCGGTCACGGCGGCGATGAGGGAGTGGTTCGACAACCTGTCCAGCGATTCGGAGTGATTGCTTGCGCCGTGTGGAGTTGATAACATGCGGCATCGTCATAGGGCACCCCGAAATGCTCTGCTGGTGGGATGGGCGCAAGAAATTTCAAATGCCCAACAGCCTCATCTCCGGCAGGATTCAATCGATAGGGCCGGTGGCGAGCGTCGATCGTGGTTGTGATTCGAGATAGCGTGAAAAATGGCTGGTAAGAATTCACGAGTAATCGTAAGAATTCGCGAGATGATCTTGCACGGCGAACTCGTGCCGGGTCAGCGAGTGAGAGAAGTAGAGCTGGCGAACAAATTGGGTGTTTCGAGAACCCCCGTCCGCGAGTCGTTGCCTATACTTGCTCAGGAAGGAATGTTGACGCAGCTGGACACGCGCGGGTTCATCGTGCGTGCCTTCACACCCCAAGACATCACGGACGCCATCGACCTTCGCGGTGTGCTTGAAGGACTGGCGGCCCGCATGCTCGCCGAGCAAGGGCCGCCGCGTCGATTGATACAGTTGCTTCACGCGTGCCTCCATGAAGGTGATGAAATTTTCGCCAAGCGGCACATGGTCGCATCCGACGAGGCGCGATATGGCGAAATGAACAAGCAATTTCACTCGCTCATTGTCCAGGGAGCGGGCAGTCGAGTGATTGCCGACGCGATTGAGCGCAATAGTCGAATACCGTTCGCAGCTGCGCACGCAATCGCCTTCGACAAGGTAGACCTGCCTCGCATGTATGATTCACTGAGTTACGCACATCGTCAGCATCACACGATCGTTCAGGCGCTGGAAAATGGCGAAGGGGCGAGGGTTGCAGCCCTCATGTACGAACACGCGTGTGAAACCAAAACGAGCACGAATATAGCCCGCAAAGGGTGGCGACCGGGCCAAGAGGAAGGGGGAAAACCCTCCTCTATGGGACGAGACCCCGAAGATGGGCAACAGAGCTGAGTCCTACCGCAGTGCTGCGAAGAATCCGGTCGCAGTCGAATTCCTGCCAAGCGATCAGCGCTGGCCTACACCGGGGTCTCGAGTGTACGGAGTCGCAGTAGTTGGAACTTGCTTACTGAGCCATATCGCGAGTGCCGCGCAAAGGCCGCAGAGAGCGCCGGAAAACATGAGCTCCCGCGGCGTCCATCCAGCCGTCAAGAGCATCCCTGCCAGCACAGGCCCTACGATCGAGCCCACGCGGCCAACGCCGAGCGCCCATCCAACACCCGTGGATCGTATCGAAGTGGGATAAAACTTCGCCGCCAGCGCGTTAAGGCCCGCCTGCGCGCCGATCGCCTGAAACCCCAAGGCGAACGTGACTGCCAGCGCGAGCCCGAAAGGATGCAAGAGATAAGACAGGCCGGCGAAGAGCAGTCCGGCCAATCCGAATTCCGTAACCAGCGTCCGGTGCGCTCCGAGCCGGTTGAGCAGGAAGCCCTCCCCCAGGCAGGCAAAAACGCCCCCAAAGCTTACGAATGCGGTGGCCGTGACGCCCTGGGAGACGGACATGCCTGACTCCCGCAACAGTGCGGGCAGCCAACTGTTGATGAAATAGAGCAGGAGAAGGTTCAGAAAGTTCGGAATCCACAGCAAAACGGTTCCCAGCCCGCGGCCCTCGGTAAACAAATGCTTCACCGGCGCGCCCCGGCGCGGCTGCTCGTCCGCGGGGGAAGATAACTCGATCTGCCCTCTGGCGAATCTCGGCGAGACGCGAGCCAGTATCTTTCGGACTTTCTGAGAGTCTTTGCCCCGCACGACCAGGAAGCGAACGGACTCGGGAAGCGCGAAGATCAAAGTCAGCGCAATCGCAAGCGGCACGATTCCGCCGACGTAAAGCACCCACCTCCAGCCCCAGGTAGGAATCAGCACCGAACTCAGCAAGCCGCAGAGCCAACCGCCAAGCGGCATCCCCGTGAACAGCATGGCCACCACGACGGGCACCTTTGGCTTCGGGGAATACTCGGAAGCCAAGGCGACGACATTGGGCATGGCGCCGCCGAGCCCAAGGCCGGTCAGGAACCGGCAAAGGACAAACTGAAGCAGCGTTGTCGCGTGGGCGGTAAGAATGGCGAACACCGCGAAGGCAAGGGCGGAAAGGATCACGGGCCATTTGCGGCCCCAGCGGTCTGCAATCAGCCCGGTACCCAGCGCCGCGACCATCAGACCCAACAGGCTCGCGGAGAGGATCGGACCAAAGCTGTGCACGGGGATGCCCGTGGCGTCCGCGACGGGATTCACAAGATAGCCCATCGTCAGCGCGTCGTATCCGTCGAGAACGAGCACCAGAGCGCACAGAACGATCGTCCGGATCTGAAATCGGCTCAGGGGCTGCTGGTCGATGATTTCACTGACGGTCAGCGCTTGCGGTCCCATCTCCACCTTTCTTTCGACCGGGGCAGTCTTATGGTTCTTCCCTGGGAGTCCCAAGTCCGGCTACCCGCAGTGGCGACCGCCGCCGGTGTGGCCGAGCTTCCGGCTGGGAACCGATCTCCTGCCGGTCCCGATGACGCGAAATTTTCAGCCCGGGACGCCCGCTCGTCCCGCTTCAGGCAGGCTTGATATGGAAGACGCGCTCCGCGTTCTTATGGAAGATCTTGTGCTTGTCCACGTCAGAAATCGGGGCGCGATTCATGAATTCGGTAGCTTCCCTCGACTCCTGATACGGATAGTCGATGGCCCACATGATGTTGTCGGCGCCTAGAGCCTCGATGCAGAATTTCAGCACCGGATTCCAGTTCATTCCGCTCGTCGTGATCATGAAGTTGCGCTTGAAATAGTCGCTCGGGCGCTTCTTGAGCTTCGGCCGATCGAAATGGATCGAGGCCCGGTCGTGCATCCAGTCGACGCGGTAAAGCCAGTAGGGCAGGGCCTCGCCCATGTGTCCGAGGACGATCTTGAGATTCGGAATGTGGTCGAAGACGCCGCTGACGATCAAGTGAAGCGCATGCAACCCCGTCTCCGCCTGGTATCCCCAGATGGCGTGTTCCAGGTGAAAGGGACGATACGCAGCGGCCATGGCCGGAATGGGAGCGCGAGGGTGAATGTACAGCGCTACCTTCAGGCCCGCAATGGCTTCAAGAAGTGGCCAGTACTTGCGGTCGGCCAGGTACTCGCCATTTGTGTGCGAGTTGATGATCACGCCGTTCAGCTTCAGTTTGTTGATGGCCCGCTCGAGCTCGCTGATGGCGCGGGCGGGATTGTGGGGAGGAATCGTCGCCAAGCCCGCGAACCGATCGGGGTGGCGCTCGATCACGTCGGCCAAGCGGTCGTTGGCCGCGACCGCGACATCCGCAGCCCGGTCTGGATCCATCAGCTGGACGCCCGTTGACGTCAGGGAAAGCAGGTGCATATCCACGCCGTCGCGGTCCATAATGCGCAGCCGTTCGCCATCGAGATCGAGCAGAGGCTTGTTCACCGGTCCGTTGGGATCAGTTTGTACCCTCCACAAAAAAAGATCGGGGTGATACTCGGAGGTCTTGGCCAGCACCTCTCGCATGGCGTCCATCTGTTCCGGCACCGAAAAAGCCTCCTCGGTGGCAATGCGCCGAAAAGTTCGCCTTTTCGATGCGCCCTTGTTCGCGGCGCCTCGACGTTTACTCTTCATCGAATTTATCTCCTCACTTTGAATTAACGGCTAAGGAAAGGCGACGGGGATCGTTCCTCGTATGAAACCGCCGGCCCGTCAGCCGAGGCCGAACCGGACCGCCCCTCTAGTTGAAGCCGCACGAGCCGACAGCGCAAGGTTGCCGTATTCTTCCCGGCTGCCGGCGGCACACGCCTGGTTCATGGCCGGCGCCTCTTATACCCCTACTGCCGAGAATTCTCAAGTGGTCGCTCATGGCGCTGCCGGCAGCAAGTTCCGCTGCGCCGCGCGCAGCGCAGCGCCCGGAATTCGCCCGCTCTTGGCCGCGGCGGGCGGAGGACTGAAAGAACCTTATTGCGCTAGCTCTCCGCCTAGGCTAGCATGCGCCCAAGCAAGGCACGCATTATGGAGCATGGCCGCCGCGCGCGGCTGGTTGCGCCTCGGCTGCGGTCTTATCTCAGCTTATCTGCGATGCACGTTTTCGCCGGAGGTAAAGGCATATGTCTCTCGTCACAGGCATCCACCACCTGACCGTATGCGTAAGCGGCGCCCAAGAGGACATCGATTTCCAGACCCAAGTATTCGGCCAGCGCTTGATCAAGCAAACGGTTCTCTTTGACGGCCGCTACGCTCACTACCATCTCTATTACGCAAATGCAGACGCACAGCCGGGCTCCGTCTACACCACTTTTCCGTATAGGCGCGTTCAGGGCCGCCCCGGCTCCGGCCAGATTCAATCCACGGCCTATTCCGTGCCCAAGGAAGCGCTGAAATTCTGGATCGAGCATCTGAACCGCCACCACGTCGAGCACGGCGGCATGCAAGAGCGCTTCGGACAGAAGTTTATCCGCTTCAAACACCCTTCCGGCATTCAACTAGAAGTGCTCGAGGATAACTCCGACAAGCGCAGGGGCTGGACCACGAAAGAAGTGAGCGCCGATGTGACGACGCGCGGGTTTCACGGTCCCGTGCTTTCGGTCCGCGAAATAGCCGAGACGGAACGCTTCTTCGTCGATGCGCTCGGTTTCCGCAAGACGGGCGTGGATGGCGCCTACCACCGCTTCGAATTGAACGAAGGCGGCCCAAACAAGACCGTCACGCTGCTTCACGAACCGGATCGTCCGGCAGGAAGCTGGACCTTCGGTGCAGGCACGGCGCACCACCTCGCGCTCGATATCGAAAACGATGAAAAGCTTGCAGAGCAGAAGGCGCTTTACGATGAGCTCGGCTATACCGATTGCTCCGAGATCAAGGACCGGATGTACTTCCACTCGATCTACTGCCGCTGCCCGGGCGGCATCCTCGTCGAATGCGCCGCCACGGTGCCACAGGGCTTTGCAGTGGACGAGCCCGCCGACCAGCTGGGCATGAGCCTGCTGCTCCCTCCCTGGTTCGAGGCGCGCCGCCCTGAGATCATGAACATGCTCGAGCCGATCAAAGTTCCCGAGAGCAATTTCCGGGGGGGCGCGCGCAAGATTCCGATCGCCAAACCGGCAGAAGCACCCGCGGCTGCCTCTGCGGCACAGCAATCAACCGGAGGGCCATCGCGGCGCACGAGCGCTCTTTTCATCGGGGGCGACACACCGTCGCAGAGTTAACGCACCATGCCGCCTTGCGCCCGCGCGATCTGCGCGAGATCGCAAGGCCCGGCGTAATCATTTACCCCCCGCGACCAACTGCGCCCGCGCTCAGTACGCCGCCTCCAGAAGCGCTAGGATCTGCTGCCGCGTCATCGGACGGTCCACCACTCCCGACCGTTCGAGTTCGTGCGCTACCGTGCCAGTGATCTCGCCAATCTCCGCGCGGGGCACGCCCGCAGCCTTCAGCGTTTGCGGCACGTTGAATCGCGCGATGAACTCTGCGGTGCGGTCCGCGCAGTCCAGGGCCCCTCGCTTCGGATTCCCGCTGTCAAACGATACCTGAAAGCCTTCCGCAATGGGACCAAACCGCTCGGGCGCGATCTCCGCCATGAAACGCATGGCGTGCGGCAGTGTGATGCACGACGTCACGCCGTGCGGCACGTTCCACCGCGGCCCGATCTGGTGCCCCAGCAGGTGCGACAGCCCGAAGCGCGTGTTCATTGCCCCGAAGATCGAAAACCACGCCGCCATCTGGCAATTCCCGCGATGCCCGAGCCGCTCGTCGCCCGAAGTTTTGATGGAAGCATCGAGGTGCTCCACAAGCATAGAGATCGCCTTCGCACCCAGCGTGTCGCTGAGCGGATGATGCCGGATGGCGTAACTCGATTCGATCGCGTGGTCGAGCGCGCGTATGCCCGTCGCCACCCACAGCCAGTCTGGCGTTGGCAGTGTCAGCTCGGGATCGTTGATTACTGTACGGGCTTGCAGACGCGGGTCGGACACTCCGGATTTCACGCGCGTTGCATCGTCGGTTACGCCGGCGGCGTGCGTGTACTCACCGGCCGAAAGCGTCGTCGGAATGGCGATGTGCACCAGTTCGCGGCTTCCGAGAAACGCATGGCTCGCCACTTTGCACGTATCGATCGGGCTTCCTCCGCCGAAACTCACGAGACAATCGGCATTGGCTCGCTCGATCTCCGCTTGCAGTTCATTCACAGCGCTGCGCGGCACGTGTTGGCGCACACCTCGGAAAACGCCTGCCAGCCGCAAGCCAATCTCCCGGATGAGCCTCTCCAGCAACGGCGAGCCGCCGAGCGTTTTCCCCGTCACCACGACGACGCGCTTCAGCCCGCACCGCTCGATCTCCTCACCCAGCGCAGCAATCTTCCCCGGACCCGAAATTACCCGTTCCAGCCGGCTCAAATTGAATTCGGTGTTTACTGGTTCCATGGCGCGAAAGTATACCTCACCGATCCGTGATCTGCGCTTCCTGCTCGAGCTTCGTTTTTGGACCGTCTCCGCCGCGCGGCAGGGTTATGATACGGGCACCAGTTTCGCAGGAGGCGATCAATGGCGCAGGCAATCCCAGAAAAGTATCTCGATCTATTCAAGAAGAAGGCGTTCGCCAATCTCGGCACGATCATGAGCGACGGGAGCCCGCAGGTCACGCCCGTGTGGGTGGATTACGACGGCAAGTATGTGCGCTTCAACTCGGCTCTAGGCCGCGTGAAAGACAGGAACGTGCGCCGCGATCCACGCGTATCGCTTTCGATCCTCGATCCAGAGAATCCGTACCGCTATCTGGCGATTCGCGGGCGCGTGGTGGAGATCACGCAAAACGGCGCCGATGAGCATATCGATCGCTTGGCGCAGAAATATTTGGGACAAGCATATCCCTATCGCCAGCCGGGTGAGGTGCGCGTGCTGTATAAGATCGAGCCGGAAAAGGTCAGCTCGATGGGTTAAGCCGCCAGCCTCGCCGTTTCCATTCGACCGTCTGGCTGGTCGCTAACCACCGGCAATGGCGCCAATGATCAGAAAGGGTTCCGCGCCCGAGGAGATCGCGTTAGGCAAGGGGGTGTCCGGCGGCTCGAGCGACCAGTCTTCCTCGCACGCAAAGAACCGCAAGAACGCCCGGCGCTCGTGCGTCACGTGGTCGCGGATCGTCCCTCGTAGCATGGGATAGCTGGCTTCGAGAGCGTCGAGGATCGACCGCTGCGTGATCGCGCCCTCGACGGCGAGCTTCACCTCGCCATCCACGTGCGCCAGGGTCCGCAGATGCGCCGGAAGCACGACTCGAATCATGGCAGTGTCTGCACCTCGACGGATAGCACTGCCGGAAGATCCCGGACGATCGCGGCCCAGCTGTCTCCGGCATCAGCCGAAGCATACACCTGCCCGCCCGTAGTGCCAAAGTACACGCCGCAGGAATCGAGCGAATCCACGGCCATGGCGTCGCGCAGCACATTGACGTAGCAATTGCTCTGCGGCAGGCCTTTCGTCAGCGCCTCCCATTCGTTTCCGCCCGTCCGGCTACGGTACACGCGCAGCTTTCCTTCGGGCGGAAAATGTTCCGAGTCGCTTTTAATGGGAACGACGTAGATCGTCTCCGGCTCGTGCGCGTGAATGTCGATCACGAACCCGAAGTCCGTCGGCAAATTCCCGCTAACCTCGTGCCACGAATCTCCGGCATCGTCGCTTCGCATCACGTCCCAATGCTTCTGCATGAAGAGCACGCCCGGGCGCTTCCGGTTCATGGCGATGTGGTGCACACAGTGACCGACTTCGGCTTCCGGGTTAGGGATGTACGATGACTTCAAACCACGATTGATCGGTTTCCACGTCTTGCCGCCGTCATCGGTGCGAAAAGCGCCCGCAGCCGAAATCGCAATGAACATCCGCTTCGAATTGCTCGCATCCAGCAGGATTGTATGGAGGCCCATCCCGCCGGCACCGGGGCTCCACTTCGGCCCAGTGCCGTGGCCGCGGAGGCCGGGAAGTTCCTCCCAGGTTTGCGCGCCATTCGTGGATTTGAAAAGCGCCGCATCTTCGACTCCGGCGTATACAGTATTCGGATCAGTCAGCGAGGGTTCCAAGTGCCAGACGCGCTTGAACTCCCACGGGTGTTGCGTGCCGTCGTACCACTGATGCGTGGTCAGCGGCTTGCCCGTCTCCGCCGAGACGTCGTAGACAAATTTATTGCTCGAGCCCGAGGGAAACTCGCCCGGCTTCGGCAGCTTCTCCCCGCCGGGAGTTTCCCATGTCTTGCCGCCGTCATCGGAGCGCTGAATGATCTGCCCGAACCAGGCGCTCGTCTGCGACGCATACAGCCGGTTCGGTTCTGCGGGTGATCCCTTTACGTGGTAGATTTCCCAGCCCGCGAAATGGGGGCCGCTGACGTCCCACCGTTCGCGCTTTCCATCCGAAGTCAGAATGAACGCACCCTTCCGCGTGCCGACCAGTACCCGCACTCTGCTCATTTTCGTCTCCTTCGTGAATGGCGATCCCCGTCATCGTGGCTAAACCTAGGTATCAGCGGAGCCGAGTCCCGTTCTTGCCACCGCCTGCGAACCTCCGCCAGGACTTCTGCCCGGCTGCTTTCCATCTTCGCGATCAGAGCGCAGGGCGCCGCCGTCTGCTCGTGCCTTGCGCCCCAAACGAGCAGCTCCAAGAGCACCGGCGCCAGATCGATCCCTTTTTCCGTCAGCCGGTAGCATATCCTTCTGCGGTCCGCTTCCTCCGCCTCCGCGATTATGATTCCCGCGGCTTCGAGCTTCCGCAGTCGGTCCGCCAGGATGTTCGTCGCGATCCCCTCGCCCGATTCTTCGAACTCCTTGAATGTCCGGTACGCCCGGACCATCAGATCGCGGATGATCAGCAGCGACCAGCGATCCCCAAAGACTTCCAGGGAGATGCTCACCGGGCAGCCGGACCGTCGTTTTGTCTTGGCCTTCCCAGGCACGTCTGCACACCATACCATATAACTTGCATATTGCAAGTGATATTGTGACCGCGCGGATCTGCCCCTTTTCCAATTGCAACACGCCGCCCTGCACGGTATTTTCTCCTCCACGCGGAAGCACGAATCTGCACGAGGATTCCAGATGAAGACGAGCACGGACCGCATTCTCACCACGCACGTCGGCAGCCTGCCGCGCCCGCAGGAGGTCGTTGATTTCCTCTTCGCCCAAGACCGCGGCGAGCCCATCGACGAAGCGAAATTCAACGAGACGATGCGCCGCGCGGTGGCTGACGCCGTCCGCCACCAGTCAGAGGTCGGTATTGATATCGCCAGCGACGGCGAGATGAGCAAGATCAGCTACGCCACCTATATCCGTCACCGCCTAACCGGTTTCGAAGGCGACTCCGCGCGTCCCACTCCGCAGGACCTCGACGATTTTCCCGAGTACCGCGATCGCCTCGTCAAGGCCGGCCATTCGGCCACCTACCGCCGGCCCGTGTGTAAGGGTCCCATCAAGGTCAAGAATCTGAAGCCCGTCGAGCAGGACATCGCGCACATGAAGGAAGCGATGTCCAAGGCCAAAGTCGTTGAAGGTTTCATGAATTCGGTTTCTCCCGGCACCATCGCCGTCTTCCAGCCCAACGAATACTATCCCTCCCACGAAACCTACCTCGAAGCGCTCTCGAATGCCATGCGCGGGGAATACGAGATGATCGTGGGATCGGGACTGCTCCTGCAGGTCGATTGCCCCGATCTGGCTATGGGACGCCACACGCGCTTTAAGAATCTGAGCGATGATGAATTCCTGCGTTACGCCGCGCTCCAAGTCGAAGCGCTCAATCATGCGCTTGCCAATGTTCCCGCCGACCGCGTGCGCGTGCACGTCTGCTGGGGCAATTACGAAGGCTCGCACGTCCACGATATGGACTGTGCCAAGATCTTTCCCATCGCGCTCAAAGCCAAGCCCATGGCCCTGCTCGTCGAAGGTGCGAATCCGCGCCACGAGCACGAATGGGAGGCCTGGACCGCGATCAAACTCCCGCAAGACAAAGTGCTGGTTCCCGGCGTGATCGCTTCGAGCATCAACTACGTCGAACATCCCGAAGTCGTGGCGCAGAGAATTCTTCGCTATGCCGGTGTTGTCGGGCGCGAGCGTGTCATCGCCGGCACCGACTGCGGGTTTGGGACGTTCGCGGGCTTCGGGCCCGTATTCCCGGCGTTCGCCTGGATGAAGATGCAGTCGCTCGCCGAGGGCGCGCGCCTCGCCTCTAAAAAGCTGTGGGGCCGCGCGGCGTGAAATGTGGGAACTGAAACCCGTGGAATTCCGACTCGCGTGTATCGAAATGGAAGAAGCGATCCAACGATCACGCGTCGATGAAAGGGAGGAAGGAGCCGATCGACATCCCTCCAAACCTGCTAAACACCTCAGATTCCGCCTAGCAGGCGTTTTTTGACGTGAATCTGATCCAGGTATTCGGCGTGAGCTTTGACGAACCACGGCCTGCTAGCTACCGCGTATTCCATCTCCTGGCAGATAGAACACAGCGTACTGCTCACACGATAGTAAGACAGCAGACCGATTAGAACGTCCTTGCCATCTCGCTTGATCACCCGCACACCGGCTGGCCTAATGCCGATTCCCGGCCATCCACACTGCGAACAGCGCAAGGTTTTTCCCTGGGTGATGTCCGTGTTCTCGAAGCTGGCTTGAGCCGCTTTCATAACTCCGTTCTGCCGTAGCTGCGCGGATACCCGAATGGCACATTGGTTGGAATTCGATTCCTGTTAGTACTGCTCCTTTTCTGAACCTTTGGATTAGTACGGAGTAGTACTCGTGGGATTGGCGTTTCGCCGCAGAACGTTCTGAGGGTCGACAATCATGGCTATCCGTCGAATTTCGCCCCTTGGGTCGATTCCTGTAGCCAATACGGATACTTTGCGCTAAAAATCGAGGGCCATGAATCACAAGCGGTGGCTTCTAGCATTGTTGGGCGTTATCGCGGCGGTTCTGTCGTACTGGCCGTCGGGCATCTTGATTCGGAGCGTCAGTGCGGACAAACGCGACGAGATCACTCGACTGGCTGAGCTGCTGCAGTGGAAGCCAGGGACGGTGGTGGCGGACATTGGGGCGGGCGATGGCAGCTATAGTTTTCTTGTCGCGGAACACGTGGGTGCATCAGGGCGCGTTTACGCCACGGAGATTGATAAGAACAAACTGCAGAATCTTAGGGCGCGAGTCGCGAGCCGTAAGCTCGACAACATAATCGTGGTGGAGAGTGCGACCGCTGACACGAACTTGCCATCGGACTGCTGCGACTCCATCTTTCTGCGGCATGTGTACCACCACATCACGCAGCCGGAAGACTTTGACAGGAACCTTCTGCGGTCATTAAAGCCTGGAGGCCGACTCGCCATTATCGATTTTCCTCCTTGGCCGAATTCGACGCCGCCGAAGGGAGTTCCAAAGAATCGGGGAGGGCATGGCGTCCCTCAAAAGGTGATGGTGGATGAGTTGAAGTCTGCCGGATTGCAAGTGGAGAAGGTGATTGATAATTGGTCGGGAGACGACTACTGCGTAGTCTTTGTGAAGCCGAATCGGTAGGGCGTGAAACCCGGCGGAGAAACCTGCTGTCACCCGAATCTTCCGCGTTCCTTCCCCGTGTTGAGTCGCTCACAAGGACACAAAGACGCTCGCCAGTACAAATCGAGCTGAAAAAGCCCATCGAAACTCTTAATGGTTCCCCCCTTCTATGGGAGCGACGGAACCGAATCATCCGACATTCGTAGTTCAATAAACCAGCGTAGGTGGAGGTAACCAAGCCTGACTTTGGAGGTATAATCAGCGTCTCGGTGGCCCCGTACGTCGTATAATCTGGCCTGAAATTCATCGTCTTCGGGGAGGTTGCTGCGCAATCAATTTTGAGGAGGTAGAGAGTTATGGATAGAAGAAAGATGTTGGCGCTGCTTGGCCTTAGTCCAGCCCTTGTCACCGATTCCCCAGCCTACGCACGGACACCCCTGAAAGCTGTTCCGGAAGATTCCTCGGCAGGCGGGGACGGCCTGACTACGGTCATGAACCCCGCGATAGCGAACAAGCTGGCAGCCCGGGTCCCTCTTGCGCCGCCGATCGATACCCTTCAAGGCAAGACGATCTACATGATCAACCTTTCGTGGGAGGGTCCGGACGCCGCGAACTACTTCTATGGAGCAATGACGGAGTGGCTAAACAAGCACTATTCCGGCGTCAAGACAATCGTGAGAGTCACGGCCGAGGGCATGTTTGGCACCGATGCCACAATCCTGAAGGAAATCAAGTCCAGCAAGGCTGATGCAGCCATTGTCGGCGTCGCTGGTTGAAACGGCTGCTGCGCGGCCGTGAGCCGCTGGGCAAAGCAAATCCAGATGGACTGCAAGATTCCCGCGATCGGCATCGCCTCCTCGAACATCGTGCATTACGCTACGGGCTACAATTTCAAATACAACAACGGCATGCCGATCCGTTATGTGTCTGTGCCGTTTCCTTTCACAGGTCAACCGCGCGCCGTGGACGTAGGTTACGTGACCGGCAAGGACATGCTCACCGGTCAGCCGCTGATGACCGCCGTGATCAACGCGTTGACGAGTCCTCTGACTCCGGAGGAGAAGATATCGGGAAAGCCGCCGGAGGAAGAGGGCGAGTCAAGGGTTCTTCCGCCCGACTCCGAAGAGAATCTCCGGCGTCTTTTCGAGGACAAAGGATGGACCGACTACAACTGGATCAATCTGCCGACCGAGAAACGCGTCGCGGAAATGCTGAAGGGCACGAGCCACAAGCCCGACGAGGTGATCAAAACCATCGACATCACCGGCGGTTTACGACAACTCACCGTGGAAAAAGTTGCCATCAGCGCCGTGATGGCGGGGGCATCGCCGGAACACTTTCCGGTCATCTTGGCCCTCGCGACGCAGGCGCCCTTCGGCAACTCCACCAGTTCGATGGCGAACATGGTCGTGATCAACGGTCCGATCTGCAAGAAACTCAATTTCAATTCCGGAACCAACTCGCTGGGCCCGTACAACAGGTCGAATGCCGTCGTCGGCCGCGCCTTCACGATCATGTCCAAGACGGCGGGCGATCTCCGCAACGATGTGAATGCTTGGGAAAGTCTTGGAAGCAACTTCCAATACAACAACATCTGCTTTGCCGAAAACGAAGAGGGCTTGCCCGAGGGCTGGGATCCTCTGCACGTTCAGATGGGCTTTAAGCCCACCGACAACGTCCTTACGGTGGGGACGGGCTGGAGCAGTATTTCCAGCGTCGGTGGAAGCCAAAGTCTCTACCCAACCCATTGGCTCATGCGCGATTACATGCGGTCGCTCACCGCGTCGGGCTCGGCGGCCACGATTCTGATGGATCCAACCGTGGCAGCACTGCTCAAAGACACGCATGGGTTCAAGACGAAGGCCCAATTGAGCGAGTGGTTCTCGCAAAACGTGGAGAAGACGGCCGATTGCTATTGGGGAAACGGCGTGATTCAAAGCACGGCTGTTCCGCTGGCTCTCCAGGGTCTTGAGCCCTACGCAAGCTGGAGGAAGCTGCCAGGAGACACTCTCATCAAGCCGTTTACCAACTCCAGGGCCATCCATGTGGTCGTAACGGGCGGAAAAATACAGACCACGTGGTTCGTCACGGATTTCGGTTTGCGCCGAGGCGTGTTGATCGACAATTGGATGTAAAATGAAGTGACCGGCGGTGGGCACGGGGCTTGTGCTCCGTGCCCGCGCGGCGAAATGGAGTTCGTATGAAATCTCAAATCTTGGCAGGCTTCCTGTTGGGTTCGCTCGTGCTCATGCCTTCAGGGCTTTCCGCGCGCACTTCGCGCACGAATTCGCAACAGAAGTCTTCCACCGCCAAGTCGAACAACGGCGCTTCAGCGTCCGCAAAAGACGCAAAAGAAAAGCTGCCTTTCCCACAGGTCCCGCGCATCACCGCTGAGGAGGTGCAGCGCCTGATGAAGGATAAGGGAAACGTGGTGCTGGTGGATACCGACGATTCGATGACTTACGGCTCCGAGCACATCAAGGGGGCCGTCAACATCGCTTTCGACCCCACGGTCGATACCCGCAATTCGGACCAGATGCTCAGCGTGCTCCCTGGCGACAAATTGATCGTCTTCTATTGCAATTGCGCCCACGAAGAGGATAGTGCGCCAATGGTGATGGAGATGTGGGAACTCGGTTACGACCGCGATAAGGTGAAGGCATTGGAAGGCGGCCTGAGTCGATGGGAGCAGTTAGGTTATCCTCTCGAAGGAACGGATGTAGATAAACAGTTGGAAAAGGGAGAGTAGGAGGAATAAAACTCCCGGGAAATCTACGAAGGCGCTTCCCGACACCCCGGACGGGCAAAGATAAATCGTTCCCAGCGAAACGGCCCGCCTTTAGCCTCGTGCCAAGAACCTCACTCTGAACACCGCGCTTGCTGGGACTTGAGATTTCCCCTTTCACTCAGGCGGGAGATTTTCTCGCCCTTGAATTCATCCAACGCGGTTTGACTGAACGTGCAGTTCCCTATCTCACGGAAACCGTGTGTTAGTTCGGGCGCAGGCTTCGAAAACGGAGAGTAGATTAGTCAGTCCCAGCAGGTCCTTGATTGACTTGTTGTAGTTGATGAGGAGAAAGTCGCACTTTCCCTTTCTAGCGGAGGTGTAAGCGCCGACGACTGCGCCGAGTCCCGCACTGTCCATTCTGGTCACGTCGTTGAGGTCAAGGACGATCCGCTTTGCGTGCGGGATCACGCTCTTCACATGGTTCTTCAGAGTCTCGGAGTTCTCAGCCGTCAACCTCCCTGCGCACTGTATGAACGTCGCGTCGTCGCGCGTGTACGTCTGCAGCTTCAATCCAGTGGCCGCAACTTCTGGCGGATCCGGCGACATTACAACCCCTGTTTGGCGAAATGGAGTTTCTTAGACCGCTGATTCTTTGAGGCTTTGTACTCTCTTCAACCGTAAAACACAAGGGGGTTTCGAAGGTCCGGCGCGCCGAGTTACCAGGATCTACGCGGGATTTCTTGCCAAATTCCGCAATAAGATGAATCGTCTGACCACAGGTAGTTCGGAGTGCGATCGCGAATCATAGCAAGACCGTATCGGTTGCTTGCGACTACCGATTGTTCGAGCACCGGGCACCGAAACGCGAAACGCGTTCGGGAAACGGCGGCTTGACAACAGACCCATGGCGTTATAGAGGTGGCAGTTCCAATCGGATTGAGCGCATGGAGGCGAAACGATTCGTCTGCCGCCCGGAGTGAAATCCAAGGATTTTAGCGACGCCCTCAGGCAATTCGAGGAGGCCGTGGGCAAAGAGTGGGTGTTCACGTCCGACGAGGATGTGGCGCTCTATCAAGATGCGTATTCGCCGTTGTGGGGCGAAGCGGAAGACAGTGTTGCGTCGGCTGCCGTGGCTCCTGACACGGTGGAGCAGGTTCAGAAGGTCGTCCGGATCGCCAACCGCTATTCGATCCCACTCTACACTATCTCGACGGGACGCAACCTCGCGTACGGCGGCTCAGCACCGGTTCTTTCCGGTAGCGTCGTCCTCGATCTCAAACGAATGAACCGCGTCCTCGAGGTGAGCGAAAAAAACGCCTACGCTCTGGTCGAGCCCGGCGTCAGTTACTTCGACCTCTACCGCTATATCCGCGAAAAGAGGCTGAAGCTGTGGATTGACTCCCCCGAGCCGGGGTGGGGCAGTCCAATAGGCAACGCGCTCGATCGCGGCGCCGGCACTACGCCTTTGCCTTATCGCGACCACTTCAGTGCGCACTGCGGGATGGAGGTCGTGCTGGCCAACGGGGAGGTCGTGCGCACCGGCATGGGGGCCCTTCCGAAAGCCCAGACGTGGCAGCAGTTCAAGTATGGGATCGGGCCGTTTATGGACGGGATTTTCTCCCAGTCGAACTTCGGCGTTGTCACCAAGATGGGATTTTGGCTGTACCCGGAACCGGAGGCATGCTTGATCGGCAGCGTCCGAGCTCAGCGCCACGACGACATCATTCCCTTCGTCGAGATCCTAGCCAACTTGATGTACGCCGGAGTGATCAACGCTCACTTCGCGATTAAGAGCCCGGTGTTCAACGGTCCACCCGACGCGGAAAAGGACGCCTTGGAGGCCAAGCCGGACGGCGGGTCGGCCGAAGAATGGAACCGCTACGCGGCCTCAAAAGGCCTGCACTTCTGGGAAACGGATCTGCACTTCTACGGTCCTGCGAAAGTAGTGGCGGCACAGTGGGAGCATGTGAAAGAGCGGCTCTCGGTGATAAGCGGCGCGACCTTCGAAAAGGGAACTAGCTACCGATTTCCGCTCACCGACGCGCAGATCGAGAAGCTTGCTGACCCGGTCGCAGTTGGGATTCCGAGCCTTTCGGTCTTCTCCGGCCTGCTCTCGCTGCACGCGGACGCGCCGATCACGGGCCACTTGGACATTTCTCCGATCATACCGGCCTCCGGCGAAGCGATCCTCAAAGCGCGCAGGGTCTTTGCACGCGCCTTCCGGGAAATGGGCATCGTGCCACAAATCGGCTATGCGGAGACGTTCCATTGGCGCGCGTTCATCATGTTCCACGGCTTGCCCGTGACTCATGATCGCAAGATAAACGCCAAGACACGAGCCGCCTACCAACGCATGGTGGAAGTGGCCGCCGAGCATGGCTGGGGATTCTACCGTACGCACATCGCCTTCATGGATAAGGTCGTGGGCACCTATTCCTACCACGACCACGCGCTATTGCGCTTGCAGGAAACTGTGAAGGACGCCCTCGATCCAAACGGCATACTATCGGCCGGTCGCTACGGCATTTGGCCGAAGCATCTCAGGCGCACCCGCTCGTAGGCTAGTCAAGGCCGGCGCGTTCCGTCTTAGCCGCAGCGCTTCAAGCTTCGTGGTTCACGAAGGGGAGCACGGCGCCTGTCAGTGC
>OBLQ010000340.1_pt1 | contig 17760 bp, 15 predicted proteins | sample 1519881 | NCBI WGS metagenome assembly OBLQ01 (sample SAMN01911456, study PRJEB22533) | soil metagenome | biome: Soil | place: Malaysia | collected 2012-04-30 | depth DG_metagenome m | reverse complement strand
AATAGCGACGTTTCCACAGCGTGCTTCTTGCCATGAATCGTCAGACTATCGAGCGATAGTGCGAGGAGAGCTCCACCTTTTAAGTGTCCCGCCTCTTCGGCCTGCACCACGGTGCCGGTTGCTTTCGTCCCTACGGGCAAAACTTGGTTTCCGTCGACCGTCACCGGCTCGGCCAAGGACGCGGCGAAGCGGTCACCGCTGGTGTTGGTCTTGGTGCCGACATTCTGATCGATCGTCACGGTCAAAACGGTGCCCGCAGCAATCACGACTGGCGGTGCGGGCGCGGGCGCACGGCTGGCCACATTGCTCGAAGTGGTCGAGTCGGTGCTATTGGCGTCGGGCGACGTGCTCGAAGAGCTGCATCCGCATAGTGCTAGCAGAACACCTGCTACCAGCAAGCGGTTGATCAGTTGATTGCGCATCTTTTCTCACCTCTGTTGCAGCCTGAGATTGGGTCGAGGACTGGAAAGACAAGCGCTTTACATTCTAATCCGCATGAGGGATTACCTCAATCCAGGCGTCTGCTTAGGGTGCCGAAAGAAGCTACCCCATTTCTAGCTGCCTTTCGTTGGTGGTAGGCCCGATCTAGCCCTCGTGCGCTGCAAGAAATCGTTCCGCCTCGATTGCCGCCATGCAACCGGACCCTGCCGCTGTAATCGCCTGGCGGTAGCGGTGATCCTGCACGTCACCCGCCGCAAACACGCCGGCGACACTGGTTTTAGGACCGTCGTGGGTCAGAATGTAACCCGCATCATCCATCTCGATGTGCCCCTTAAACACCTTTGTGTTTGGGTCGTGCCCGATCGCCACGAAAACGCCCTCGGTGGGAATCGTCTTCAGCTCCTTGGTCTCAACGTTGCGCACCTTGACGCGATCCACTGCTTGGTTCGCCACATTTTCGACTTCTTCGATCACATAAGGCGTCATAAAGACAATCTTTTCATTCGCTCGGGCTCGGTCGAGCATGATTTTCGATGCGCGAAATTCGTTACGCCGGTGCAGCAACGTCACGCGGCTCGCGAATTTCGTCAGAAACGTGGCTTCTTCCATCGCCGTATCGCCGCCGCCGACCACGACGATTTCGCGGTTGCGGAAAAAGGCGCCGTCGCAGGTCGCGCAGGTGGAGACGCCGTGTCCCAGCAGTTGGCGTTCGGACTCGAGTCCCAGCATACGTGCCGAAGCCCCCGCCGCAATGATGAGCGATTCGCACTCGTAGGTTTCCTTCCCTGCAGTGACCTTGAACGGGCGTCGGCTGAAGTCAACCGCGGTGACGGCCCCCGAGCGGAATTCGGCGCCGAACCGTTGCGCTTGCTTCCGTGCGTTTTCGATCAGTTTTGGCCCGAGAATTCCGTTAGGGAAACCAGGAAAATTCTCGACCTCTGTCGTCAGAGCAAGCTGCCCGCCGGGTTCGTAACCGTCAAGAACGATCGGTTTCAAATCTGCTCGCGCTGCATAGATTGCAGCGGTAAGTCCGGCGCACCCGCTGCCGATGATGATTGCCTTGTGCACTGATGTCTCCTGGAAATGAGATGACCACAGCCGGCGCGGCGATGCAGCGCCAAAAGAGTGAAATTATAGCATCGCACACCCGGTTGCTGTCTCCTCAATCTAGACTCAGCCGTTCTGTTCGGCGGTCCCTGCTGCGCTGGTGACCCTCGTGTTTACCCTTGTCAGCGCCGGCCGTTCTCGCTAATCTTCCGCGCCACAGGGGCTGAGCCAGTCGCGTTCGCGGGTTAGCCCTGCGCTTCCCGGTCCGAACCTCCGGCTGAGCCGGTCTCACATAGGAGGGCGACTATGCTGAAGGAGTTCAAGGCTTTCGCGATGCGGGGCAACGTTGTCGACATGGCGGTTGGCATCATTATTGGTGCGGCATTCGGCAGGATCATCACTTCGCTCGTCAACGATGTCCTGATGCCGCCGATCGGCCTTCTTCTCGGCAGGGTCGATTTTTCAAGCCTCTTCCTCAACATTTCGGGAAAAGCATATCCAACACTTGCGGAGGCCCGGGCGGCGGGCGCTGCGACGATCAACTACGGCATGTTCCTGAATACGGTGGTCGATTTCGTGATCGTCGCATTCGCGATCTTCTTGGTCGTCCGGCAGCTCAACCGCTGGAGCAAGCCCGTTCCGGCGCCCGCCCCGGCGCTCAAGGAGTGTCCCTTCTGCTTCTCGTCGATTGCCGTCCGGGCCTCACGCTGCCCGAATTGCACGTCGGAACTGCCTGCCAGGTAACAGGCGTCCATTTCCCTAAGGGTCCGTTCCGGGTTAGCTCCGGCGGCGACAAATTCTTTTCGGTTCAAACTCACCTGCGGGTCAAGAATTCTCGCGACGGTTCTGAATTTCGAGCAGGTGCTCGCGCAGCCGCTCGAGAACGTCGCTGCCCTGCCCCTCCGCGATTTCTCGCTCCACCTCCGTAAGCGCGAAGTGGACGATATCATGGTGGTGGATTTCCTGATTCGGCAGCTGGTCGCTCAATTCCAGCCACACCTTATGGAGCAGATCGATCTCCTTCGGCGTCATGCGCGGCGCGTGCGGACCAAGATAGAAAATCTGTTCCCGGCCGGTGGGCGTGAAGATTTCCAGCGAAACCTGCGGCCGCGGCTCAGGCATCCGTTCCCATGCGATACCCACTTCCCGGGCTTGCTCCGTGACCGTAGTCTTCGACGAACTGCCGACCACAATCGCGCTCGATTGCAGGTTCGTGGCCGTGCGCAGGATGCCTTCCCATAGGTCGTTTGCTGCGGCTACGGCAAGTCGCACGGGCTTGCCCTCCTTCTCCGCAAGCGCCAAAACCTTCGTGAACAGCATCTGTTCGATCGTCGTGAATAAAAGGTCAGGCGGGAGGTCGTACTCTCCCAACGCACCCCGCCGCAGCATCCGGACATGCAGTACGACGATCTCCGCCTCCCGGCGTTTCGCGCGCCGCAGCGCCGCTTCGAGTGGATAGAGCGTGTAGTAGGTGCTCACAGGGACTAACACGTTGCCCGGCTTGACGCCGACATTTTCCGGCGTCAGCTCGGCATCTTGCGCCAGGTTGAACTTGTCGAGTTGGACGTGCGTTTCTCCGCGCCGCCGCTGGATTTTCTTCTCGGATATCTCAAACCCTGCGTACAGTAGCCCCGAGAAGATCACGCCGCCAATCGTGGCCGTCGGCTTCGTGAAAAGATTCACGACCGCGATCAAAAGGAGTACCAGCGTGATGCACGCCACGCCGATAGGGACTTCCGTCTTGCCGATTCTTACGTTCAAGGGAACTTTGTACTCGCGTCCCTCTGGCTGCGTGTATCGCAATACGAGCACCGCGACGCCGTTTAGAACGAAACTCCAGATCACACCGAACGCGTACAGGTTGGCCAGGAATGTCACGTTGCCGCGGCTCGCGATGATCATCACGATTTGGAGCCCAACCACCAAGTTGATGATTCGGTACGAAGTCCCAAACTTCGGGTGCGGGAACCGGAACCAGTCGGACAGCACTCCGTCTTCGGATACGCGGTTCAATACGCCGTTTGAACCTATGATGGCCGTGTTCACGGCGCCCGACAGAATCAGCGTCCCGACGACCACCACGAACACATGAAAGATCAGCCGCGCCGCGATCGGTCCCGTCAGATTCATGGCCAAGCCGCCGATCAGATTCTGGAAGAACTGGGGCCGCGTGGCATCCGGAATGATCATCACCGCGAAGAACGAGACCAGCGACGTGAATACCATGCTGTAAATGAAGATCACGAATACGGACTTCTTCAGGTTGGGCAGCTTGGGATGTTCGATCTCGCGGTAAACTTGCGCCAGCGACTCCGCGCCGCTCATCGCCAGCACGGAGTGTCCCAGGCCGATGAGCACGGCGATGAGCGTAAACGACTCGGCGATGTGAGTCCCCTTGAGCCACCCCAGCGTGTGATCGCTCATGACGATGTTCCGGGGGACGGGCGCGGGCGGCAGGTGAGCGCCGCGCACGAGTAGCGTGTAGCCGCACCATCCGATCAGCGCTACAACCATCACCGTGGTCAGTTGCATGATCCACAGCGCCTTCTCGCTCGACTCGGCGATGCCCTTCACGTTTTGCCACCAGAAATACAGCGTCGCGGCGATGGCGAAACCGGCTGCTACGACATTCGCGCTGGGTGCGATGCTCGTCAGGTGAGCGTACGCCAGCATTTCGTTCAGCAACCCCGCCAGATATTGCCCTGCGGACACGCCGCTGATCGGCCCGGTCAAGATGTAGTCGAACATCAGCGCGGCTACGGAAAATTTCGCAAGCGCTCCCCCCATCGCCTCCTTCACGACACGATAGACGCCTCCGCGCACGAACATGCTGCAGCTCTCGACGTAGAGCTGAAAGACCGCGTAGGAGAGCAGCATGGTCGCGAAGATGAACCAGGGGGCCGTCTTGCCGATGAACAACTCGGCCTCGCCTCCCGCGTAGTACGCGGACGAAGCGATGTCGTTCAGCACGACGGCTGCGGCGCGCCAGTACGAGATGAACGCCAGCATCGCGGTCGTGGCTACGAGGACCTTGGCGACCGGTCGAGCAGACTGTGTAATGGAGGAGCCCGTGGGATTCGATGCCATCGGAATTTTATGCAGATGCGGGGAACAACTATACGTTGAAACCAACGCAAAAGGGAAGTGCCGCGCGCCATCGGATTCCCAAATTGCGCCAATCGTTTTTTTGAATCGACCTAGACCTCGTTTTTTGCTTCCTCGCCGTGCCAAGCCTCCGGTCGATGCCGGCCCGGGTTGCTACGTGGTTGCCCCCTTCGCCATCTCGCCGAATTCCCGCTGGCACGCTTCGCATGGGCAAACCTCCCGCAGGCGTTCGAAGCTGTAGATTCCGGTTGCGTGTCCGTCGGAAAACTCGATCTGAATCGCGTAGTTCCCTACGGCAGTCGCCGCCTTGGCTGTGACGCGGGGCTTGTAGATTGGCAGCAGGTCACTGCCATCCCCTATTGCCTTCCCTTCGACTTTTTTCATGCGCTCGTCGTTGCATATCGCACATGGGCAATGGTCGCGCAAATAGGGGAAGTCGTAGCGGCTCACGTGCCCGTCCGACCACGTGATCTCGACGCCCTCTCCGGTGGTCACGTGTACTTTCACGCTGACGGGCTTCTTCCGCACATCCTGTGGTATCGGCATCGCCTTGTCATTCTAGCAGCATTCGCCGCCACGGTCGTGAAGTGCCCGCAACCTGCCGGTTCCCTTTGGAGACTTGGCGAAAGTTCCGCGCTGCCTCAGCGTGACGGGCAGCACAGTCCCGGAGGAATGGGGTTGCCGTGCGGGCAGGTCTTCGGATGGCCGAGAAAGGAGCAGATGCGCTGGTCGAGTTCGGGGCTGATGATGTGTTCGAATTTGCAGGCGTTCGATTCGGCCTCCGGCTCGTCGACGGAAAACGTATCCGTCAGCAGCCGCTCCGCGAGCCGCCTGCGGCGAACGATGTCGCGGGCGCGGTTCTCGCCCTGCGCCGTAAGCGACACCTCGCTGTCCCGCACCTCGAGCAGTCCCAGGTCCCTGAGTCGCGCAATCACCGCAGCTGCGTTGTGCACGTCGGTCTGGCGCATGCGGGCCAGTTCCGGCGTGATTCCCTCTTCGCCGTAAATCCACACCTGCTCGAGCAAGTGATCGTGCTGGGCCTCCTCTTCCGCTGAAGCCTCGGTGATCTGGACCAGGCGCCCGTGCGCGAGCTCGATCCGGCGGTCGGCCAATTGTCCGATGGCTGGCGCGTGCGTCACCATCAGGATCGTGTGGCCTTCGGAATGCAACTCCCGCAACAGCCGGATGACGGTCTCGGCGTTGGCTTCGTCGAGATTCCCCGTCGGCTCATCGGCGAGGATCAGTTTCGGATGATTGATCAACGCCCGCGCTACGGCCACGCGTTGTTGTTCGCCTCCCGAAAGTTGTGCGGGCAGATGTTCCACGCGGCCCGCGAGTCCGACCCGCGCGAGCGCTTCGCGCGCGTCGCGTTCGTCCGTTGTGCTGTGAAAATACTGCGCCAGCATCACGTTTTCGAGCGCCGTGAGATAGGGCACGAGATGAAATTGCTGGAAGACGAACCCAATCTTCTCGGCGCGAAACCGCGCGAGCCCGCTTTCATCCAGCCGAGCGACGTCGGTGCCGTCGACGATCGCGTGCCCCGAAGTTGGTGTGTCGAGCCCGCCCAGAATGTTGATGAGCGTGGTCTTGCCCGAGCCCGAAGGCCCCATTATGGCGATCCAGTCGCCCTCTTCCACACTGAACGAGACCCCGTCGAGAGCTCGCACATTCCCGTACTCCTTTCGCAAACCCTCGAGTTGCACCAGCGCCGCCATTATTCCCCCCGCAGTATGACCGCCGGCTTGATTTTCCCCAGCAGCCGCAACGGCAACGCCCCCGCCAGCGCCACCGCCATCATCATCGCAATCGTAAGCGGGAATACTTCCCACCGCGGCGAGATTGATGTTTCGAACACCCGCCGGCCCATCCACTGCGCGAGCGCTACGCCCGCCGCGCACCCGATCAGTCCACCAGCCCCTCCAAGCACGCTTACTTCGGCAAGGAACAATCCCACAATCCGCGAGATCGATCCTCCGAGCGCCTTCATCAGACCCACATCCTCGCGTCGCTCCATCGCAAGCGCGGCCATCGTGGCCAGCACGCACAGTCCCGTCAGGACGAGAATCAAAATCACCATCGACACGATCAGCAGTCGCGTGCGATTCAGCAGACGCCCTTCGGCCTCTGTCACCTGCCGAACCGGTCGCACGTCGTAACCGGGAAGCTCAGCCGCCAGTCGATCGGCATACGCAGCGACGGCCTCGGCCGTGCCTCCTACTCTTAATTGCTCGAGTTCAATCTGCCCCGGCGTTCCAGCGAGTTTCTGCGCCTCGGCCAAGTCCATCAGAATCTGGTTGTCCTCCGTGCCTCCCGAATCGAGTAGCCATGCCACCGTGAGCGGTGTTGTCCGGTCAAGATACTTCAGCTCCAAGCGGCTGCCCGGTGCCAACTTCAATTGGCGCGCGACATTGCGGCCCACGATACATCCCGATTCAGCCCGGCCCCCTTCGAGCTTCCACGTTGGGTTGAGCTTTCGCGCCTCGTCGAGCTGCGTTCCGGCCACCACGACCGGCATGCCCTCCACGCGCGCCACGATGTACAGATACGGCGCCGCCCCGACGAGGTCGGGGGCTCGCGTCTCTGCAATCTTGCGCGCCACGACGGCTCCGTCCATTAGCAGCGGCTGCGTTACGCCCCGATCCGGCGGCTGCATCTCGGACTTCGGCGCGATCACCACGTTCGGTCCCAGCATGCGAAATTCCTGCGTCAGTTTGCGCCCGACGTCGAAGTCGAGATTGAGCAGCGCCGAGACCACCGTGGCCCCGCTAATCACGGCGATCAGTGCCACGGCCAGCCGACCCCGGTTGCCCCGAAGCAATCGCCACAGCAGTCGCCCGAACATCACTCGCCTCTCAGAATCGGCGCCGGGTCGAGCTGCACCGCCCGCCGCAACGGTATCAGGCTGCCCAGAATGGCCACGATCGCGGCGAGTCCCAGCGCCACCGGCAACAAAATCATGCGGGGCGGCGCCGCGGTTCCGAACACGCTCTCTCCCAGCACCCTCGCCAGTCCCGCGCCAAAGACGAAACCGATCGTGCCGCCCGCCATCGCCAGCATCATCTGCTCGGCGAGAAAAATGGCGGCCACGATTGTGTTGTTCGCGCCGATCGCCTTCATGATGCCGATCTCGCCGCGCCGCTCGAGCACGGTCGTCGCCGATGTCGCCGCCACCGCCAGGGCCGCGCCCACCAGCGCCGCTACGGTCACAATCCACAGCAGCGTGCTCACGCGCGAGAGGATGCGCCCTTCGCTCTCCGCAACTCGCCGGATCGCCCGCACGTCCGTCCCCGGCAAGACCTGCCTAATCTGAAAGCTGATCGAAGAGATGTATGGCGAGCAGAACCACTGGTCGTACTCCGTCGGCGTCAATGATTGTGGATCGCGACTCGCGAGCTTGTCCGCGGGTTTTGTAAGCGCGCTGACGAAAAGTTGCCGGAACTGTCCCGGATGACCGGAGAGCTTCTGCGCCACGGAAAGCGGCGCCATCACAGCCTGATCTTCCGCCCCACCGGTCGAAACGATTCCCGTGACGACCAATGAAAGGGCGTCGGCCGCAGCTTCCCCTCTTCCAGCCCGGCTCATCACGGAGATCGTCTCGCCGGGCGTGATGCCCCCTGGGTAAGTTGTGGCGAACTTGACGCCGACTACGCACTCATTCGCGTCGTCGCGAAACCACTTGCCCCGTATTTTCCACCACGGGTGCGTCGCGCTCGCGCCGGTTTTGAACTTCGTCCCATCGGGAACGGCCACTTCGTGCTCGTACCACGTGCCAATCAGCGTCGTCTGAACCGCTGGATGTTCTCCAGAGGTGTGAATGACTGCGGGAACATCGAGAAACGGTGTGAAGCCTAAAATATTATGCCGCCAGAAGATGGTCTTGAGTTTTCCGACGTCTGCCTCGTTAAGATACGCCCCTTCGTCTACCGGGCGATAATCGACTCCTCCGATTTCCAGTGGCAGTGTGTCCGATTGCGGCGTCACCAGCAGATTCGCGCCCAGGCTGCGGAATTCCCGGGCCAGGCGATCGCCTACTTCGAGCGCCACCGTGAGTGTGGCCGTCGCCACGGCCATGCCTACCGCCAGTGCCGCTGCCGTCAACAACTTCCGGCGCGGGTTGCGCAAGAACGATTCGCCTACGAGTCGGGCAAACATTTCAGGAATGAATCGTCGCGGCGGAATTCGCGAGCGCCGAGAGATCGACGATCACCTCTCCCTTTTCGACTTCCGACTTCACGGGAACGGGATTGCAGCCGCCGCGGTCGCCGATCGAGGGAATATAAATCGTCGCACCGCAGTTCCTGCAGACGACGTTTTGTCCCTGCTGGCGGTATCCCGCCCAGCCGCAGATTTGGCACGCGTCGAGAGCAACCGCATAGTTTCCGTTGGTCTGGTGAATCACCAGAAACCGAATCGACGTGCCGTTCACGTCGGCAGTGTAAAAATGCAGGCTCGAATCCGTCAGCTCCGAGAGCCGGATACGAACTTGGCCGTCTTGCGCTTCGAGTGCCTTCGCCGGCGACGGCGCGTTCATGGCCCGCGTGTAAGCGAACTCACCGGCCAGCGACACGACGACGCCCACGCACAAGATCGCTGCCGCGAAGCTCCACCGCCGCTGCCTTCGGAATTCCCATTCGCGCATCCTCCGCTCTGCCACATTCATCGCTGGGTCGTCCGGTGGCCGTCGCGCGCTGAACCACTCGCGCAGAACCACCAGCGCCGCCGCTCCCAGGATCACGGCGAAAAAGAAGACCTCGTTGCGGACGATCGGACCGATGGTGGCCATCTCCGTCTTGCTCGACCAGATCCACATCGCCTCGCTCATTTCGTGTACGCCGGTCAGGGCCAGTTGGAACGCCACGACGATCAGGATGATGCTCGTGGCCGTGAAGAATCGGTGCAGCGGAATCCGCAGGGTCCCTTGAAAAAAGAAGTATCCGACGGCGACGGCAAGCGCCACTCCGAGCACGGTCCCGATCAGGACCTGCACACCCACGCTCGAAAGCTCCACAGCCCGCAAAATCAGTACCAGTTCCGCCCCCTCACGAAACACCATGAAGAAGACGAACGCACCGATGCCCCAGCCGGCCGCCCGAGTCGACTTCTGGGCGTAGGCCTCCACTCGCTCCTCGATATCTTTTCGAAGCCTGCGGGCCACACGGCTCATCCAAACGATCACCGACACCACAAACACGGCAGCCACCAGCATCAGCATGCCCTCGAATCCATCCTCCTTGACGCGCCAGTGCTGGAGGGCCATGGCTGCCACGACGCTGGCGGCAGTGGCCAGAATGACGCCGCCCCATACATAACTCTGTAGCGCGCGCCTGCCGCTTCGGTTTAAATAAACGAGTACAATGCCGACGACGAGCGCGGCTTCGACGCCTTCCCGGAGGGCTACTAAGAGAGCTGACAGCATGAAAACCTTAGTTGAAAACTTGTATCAACTGACAAACCCAGTCTACCCCGTGCCTCTTCCCAAAAGCAAGTAGATTCAGCACTCACCTCTGGGGTGGCCGTTCGTGCCGGAATCACCCCTTCTTTCTGCCCATCGCGAACGGCTTGCTGTGATTGGCTGAGCCCTGCAGGTCCGAACCTCCCGCAGGTGAGGCGCAAATCGTGGCGCCCGCGACGACCGCTCGGCAGCTACTGCGATCCGACGCTACGCGCTCCGATTAAACCCTGTACAATATGCGTCTCACATCGTCTATGGCTATTCGGCCCGCCTCGCGATCGGTTTACCCTTGGGTAGCGATTCTGTGCGCGTTCATCGTAATCGGTACCCTCTTGGCGTTCCCCGGCCGCACCCAACCGGCGCCTTCGCCGGCCGCAGGCCAACTCGCCGCGTCTGCACAGGGCCAGGCGACTGCTCCCGCGACCGTCAAGCCGGATGCGAAAAAAGCCAAGGAGGCTTACCAGGAGGGCGTTCGCGCCGAACGAGCCCAGGATTGGCAAACCGCCTTCACCGCCTACTCCGACGCCGCGAACTGGGCTCCGAAAGAGCGCCGGTATGCTTTGCTGCGTGAAATTGCCAGGAGCCGGCTGGTGCAAGCCAGGGTGGACGCCGCCGAGCGCGACGCTGTGTCCGGCCGGCTGGACGCCGCGCGCCGTGAATTGCTTTCCGCCAGCTACTTGGATCCGTCGAATGCGATCGTGCGTGAGCGCCTCTCCGAATTGACGACTGCGGAACCGGGTCAGGACGAGAAACTCAAGGAACCGGACATCACCGGAGAAGTTCATCTCGCCTATCAGCCTGGGAAGCGGAACTTCGACTATCGCGGCGACACGCAGGGAGCCTACCAGGAACTTGCACGCCAATTCGGAGTAACGGTTGCTTTCGACGTTGAATTGCGCTCCCAGCCGGTGCGATTCCGAGTCGGCAACCTGGATTTCCCGACCGCCGCGCGCTTGCTCGGCAACATGACCGGGACATTCTGGCGTCCGCTCTCGGGGCATCTCTTCTTCGTTGCCGAAGACACGCCGCAGAAGCGCCGCGATTACCAAGCCTCGGTCGTGCGAACGATCCTGCTCCCCGCCTCGGAGACTCCCGATCAAATGACGGAGATGCTGCGCCTGGTTCGCGAAATTGCGGGTATCACGCGCTCGGACCTTGACACGCGCAGCCGCACCCTCACCTTGCGCGCTTCTCCCCGCGCGATCGCTGTCGCCACGGATCTGATCGATGAACTCGAACAGCCCGTCGGTGAGCTGATCCTCGAAATTGACATTCTCGAAGTCGATCGTAATCAGGCGCGCCAGCTCGGCATCGTGCCACCACAGACCGCTCGTGTGTTCACGCTCAGCGAGCAGCAGATTCAGCAGGCGCAGCAATCGTTTGAAGGATTGGTCCAAGTCATCTCGCAGGTATTCGGTTTGCCGACATCGCTTTCGGGTCTATCGCCAAGCCAGATCTCTTCGCTGCTCAGCTCCGGACAGGTAGGTCTCGGTTCGTTGCTTCCGCCGCTGGTCGCCTTCGGCGGAGGCCGCACCACGTTTCTCGCCACTTTGCCCGGTGCTGCCGCGAATTATTCCCAGCTTTTGTCGCTCGTCCGGCACGGTCGCCGAATTCTGCTTCGCGCTCAGGATGGCCAGCCCGCCACATTCTTTGTCGGCGATCGCATCCCCGTTTCGCTCGCAACGTTTTCTCCGAGCTTTGCCGGCACCGGTGCCGGCGTCCCGGGCGTCATTTCGACGAATTTCCCAACTACGAATTTTGCAGCAGGCAATGCGCCGGCATTCGTTGCCAGCTCGTCATTGCGCAATAACGGCACGGCCGACCTGATCGTGGCGAACTCGATGGACAACACGATTTCGGTCCTTCTCGGCAACGGCGATGGCACGTTCACGCCCGGGACGTCGCCGACTTTTCCGACTGGCACGGATCCGGTTTGGATTGCGGCCGGGGATTTCAACAACGACACGCTGCCGGACCTCGCCATAGCCAACAAGGGATCGAACACCGTGTCGATCTTGCTCGGCAACGGCGATGGCACTTTCACAGACGCGACTCCTGTCGTCACGGGAAATTCCCCGGTTTCCGTGGTCTCAGCGAACTTCCACAGCGCCGTGCCCGGCAGTGCGCTCGATCTTGCCGTCGCCAATCAGGCCGACAACACGATTTCGATTTTCAAGGGCAATGGCGACGGCACATTTCAAGCGTCTCCGACGCTGATCCAACTGCCGGCCGGATTCCAGCCGGCCGGGATGGCGGCGGCCGATTTCAACAACGACGCTAACATCGACCTGGCAGTCACCGAGCAGGGCAACGATACGGTCTCCATTTTTCTCGGGAACGGCGATGGCACGTTTCAAGCCCGCGTGGATGATCCCACAGGAAAATCCCCCGTCTGGGTGTCGACGGGAGATTTCGACGGCGACAATATCCTCGACCTCGCTGTGGCCAATCAGGGCGACAATACAGTTTCCATCTTGCTTGGCAGAGGTGGCGGAACGTTCGTGCCCGCAACCAACCCAGCGGTGCCCGCCGGTGGAGCGCCTACTTCGATTGCCGTCGGCGATTACAATGTCGACGGCCGCCTCGACCTCGCAGTCACAAACCAGATGGACAACGCCGTTTCGGTTCTCCTCAATCTCGGCGGCGGGCTCTTCGGCCCGAATTTTCAATTGCCCGTCGGGACGGCGCCTGCTTCGATTGTCTCTGCCGACTTCAACGGCGACGGCCGGCTTGACGTGGCCACGGCCAATAGCGGCTCCAGTGATGTCTCGGTGATTCTGAACTCGTCCAGTTTTTCGGGGGCGGCAAACGCTCTTGCCGGCGTGCCTTTTCCAGGAGTTCAGTATCTTGACATCGGCCTGAAAGTGAAAGCGACGCCGCGAATCCACTTGAACGACGACGTGACACTGCAACTCAGCTTTGACGTCAGCAGTCTCACGTCGCAGAGTTTCAATTCGATCCCGGTCATCAGTAATCAGTCCGTCGACCAGACGGTACGTCTCAAAGAAAACCAAACCGCAGCGTTGGCTGGATTTCTGCAAACACAAGTGTCGAACGCCATCACTGGCACGCCTGGAATGGTGGGCCTTCCGGGAGTCGGCTGGCTCGCCCAAAACCAGAACCTGCAATCCCGGGACAGCGAGTTGCTCATTCTCGTCACGCCGCGCATGGTCCGCCTCGCGCCGCGCAAGGACCACTCCATCTACGCCGGTCAAGGATCACTCGAAGGGCCGGGTCGAGCGGAACTTCCAGCAGGAATCGCCCCTATAGGCGAAGGGCCACAGACCGCAGAGCCTCGGCCAAACGGGGCTCCCGCACCGCCGCCCCAGGTGCCGCCCGCGCCACAGGGTCAGACCCCGATACAGCCTGTGCCACAGCCCAGACCGTAGCTCCCCGCCGTGGTTGAATAGGCCGCGGGAAGAATTACTTCTGGGTGGATTTCATCCAATCAATGAAAAACGTGTGGCGGCCAAGCGGCGCGCTCGAATCGCCTACGGCGTTGCTTCGAGCACCAACACGGGCTGGTACGTGCGCGGGACGATCGGCTCGGCGATCGCGATCAATTCACCCCGCTGATTGAATACGCGTAGTCGCGATGGCTTCCAGTCGCCCGAATCCAGTTGCGCTGGCGCGCCCTGTGCCGCCGTCACTTGGCCCGGCTGAATCTGCGCGAGCGGGAGGTTGAACTTGGCCCCGTGCCGTACGCGCTTTTCCACGACCGGCAGCACCGTTGCGCGCGGCAAGTCCGAAAGCAGATTTTCGAGAGGAATCACGCGCGCGGCGATTTTTCCGGCCTTGGCGTCCTCGGCCAGTTCGGCGAGCGGCACGGCGTGGTCGAGCGTAAATTCTCCCACGGCCGTGCGAACAATTTCGGCCAGGTGGGCGCCGGCTCCGTGGAGTTTGCCCAGATCGTGAGCGAGCGCGCGGATGTACGTACCCGCGCCGCATTCCACCACGAACCGCGCGACCGATCCTTCCATGCTGGTCAGGCGAAATTCATATACTTCCACCTCCACCGGCTCGAGCTTCACGGGCTTATGCTTCCGAGCCAGCTCGTGCGCCGGGCGCCCATGAATTTTCTTAGCGGAGAAGGGCGGCGGCGTCTGCTGGATTTTGCCGACAAACTGCCCGGCAAGCGCTTGCAGTTGTTCGGCGTCGAGTGTGGGCGCCGCATCTGGGCCAAGCGCTTCGCCGTCGGCATCGTAGGTGTCCGTAGCGAATCCGAACCGGATCGCGCACGTGTACCGCTTCCGGCGGCCGGAATAGAAGCGCGCCAGACGCGTGGCCCTGCCGAGCGCGAGCACCAAAACGCCGGTCGCCAGCGGGTCGAGCGTTCCCAGGTGGCCGATCTGGCGGAAGCCGACCATGCGACGCACGGCTTCCACCACGTCGTGCGAGGTTTTCCCGTGCGGCTTGTCCACGACGAGGATTCCGTCAATCGGCGGGGGATGTGGAGTTCGGGGCATCAGGTCCGTGGTCTCGAAGCTCTGCTTCCGGATTTTCTTGCAAAAGCCGTCCAAGAACCTGGCAAGAGGCTGGTACGGCAACGCCGCTACGAGTTCTCCGGGCGACTCGTCTTTCGCAGCAGCTCTTCGATGCGCTGGCCGTATTCTTCCGACTCGTCAACCAGAAACAGAATGTCCGGCGCGCGCCGGAGCTGCAAGCGTTCCACCAGTTCGTGGCGCACGTACCCGGACGCAGCCTTCAGCCCTTTGAGTGCCTCACCGCGTTCATCTTCGTTCCCTTCCAGTCGCACGAAGACGCGCACCGTGCGCAGATCGGGCGCGACGCGGACTTCTGTGACGCTCAGGGGCAGGGCCAGCCGCGGGTCCTTCAGCTCTCCTGCGAGCATCAAGCTGAGCTCGTTCCGAATCTCTTCGGCAATCCGCTCGCTGCGATGTCCGCCGACCGTCATGCGCCGTCCTCGAAATACTCTATCTCCTGCGAGACCAGGTCGCGCCCCAGCACGCGCTCCGACTCCGCGGCAATCGCTTGCAGGGATTCTTCCAGGTGCCTGCCGTCGCCCGAGATGCTCACGACGCCGACCCGCGCCCGCTGCCACAGCTCCTGATGCTCCAGTTCGGCGACCGCCACATTGAAGTGCGCGCGCAGCCGGTCCTTTAGGCTGCGCAGCACCTGCCGCTTATCCTTGAGTGATCGCGCATCAGGGATGTGAATTTCCAGGGTCAGAAGGCCGATCGGCATTTCCGCCTCATCGAGCTCAACGGAAACGGGAGAACCTGACTATGATTTCAACGATTCATCACTTTCGGAAGCCGGCAAGCGGAAGACTCCGCTCGCGCGGTCAACTCCGCCGCGCTTCGGCGGCATCTTGGCCACGGCCTTGGTCGCTTACCCCGACCGCTTCGAGAGGCGCTGTCTTCTCCATCTTGAAGCATTCGAGGATATCGCCCACTTTGACGTCGCTGAAATTCGAGACACCCGCGCCGCATTCAAATCCCGCGCGCACTTCGTTCACGTCCTCTTTGAACCGGCGGAGCGAACTGATCTTGCCCGTGTAGATGACGACGTTGTCACGCAGGACGCGCACGTCCGCGTCGCGTTTCAGGATTCCGTCCTGCACCGAGCATCCTGCGATCATCCCAACGCCCTTCACGCGGAATGTATCGCGGACCTCCGCGCGCCCCAGATGGGTCTCCTTGATCACCGGTGCCAGCAACCCCGCCGCAGCCTTCTTCAGCTCGTCGAGGAGTTCGTAGATGATCGTGTGGAGGCGAATATCCACTCCCTCGCGCTGCGCGAGTTCCATGGCTTTCCGCTCGGGCCGCACGTTGAACGCGACGATAATCGCATTCGAGGCCGACGCGAGCAGAACGTCCGTTTCCGTCACCGCGCCCACGTTCGCCTGAATCACTTTTAGCTTTACTTGGTCGGTGGAAATCTTCGGCAGCATCTCGCTCAGCACTTCGACCGAGCCTTGTACGTCCGCCTTGATCACCACCGGCAGTTCTTTCACTTCGCCGGCGCGAAGCTGCTCGTGCAGTTGATCGAGCGTCAGGCGGCCGGAAGCGGCGGTCTTCGCCAGCGCCGCTTCGCGCTGCTTCGCCTGCCGGTACTCCACGATATGCCGCGCCTTTGCTTCGTCCGCCACCTGAAACTGGTCGCCAGCCTCGGGAATGCCCTGCAAGCCCAGAACTTCGACCGGTGTCGACGGGCCGGCCTGCTTGATTGCCTGCCCGCGATCGTCGAACATCGCGCGGACCTTGCCGTATACCGCGCCGACGATGAAAACGTCGCCCACGTGCAGCGTGCCGTTTTGCACGAGTACGGTCGCCACGGGCCCGCGGCCCTTGTCCATCCGCGATTCCAGCACCGTGCCGCTTGCCGGCGCGTCCGGATCCGCCTTCAGCTCGCGCATGTCGCCAACGAGACAAATCATTTCCAGAAGGCGGGGCAAATTCTTCTTCGTCTTGGCCGAGACTTCCACCGTCACGGTTTCGCCGCCCCATTCTTCGGGCATTAGCCCTCGGTCCGCCAACTGGCGCTTCACGCGCTCCGGCTGTGCATCGGGCTTGTCGATCTTGTTGACGGCGACGACGATGGGCACGTTCGCCGCCTTCGCGTGCGAGATCGCCTCTTCGGTTTGCGGCATCACGCCGTCATCCGCAGCGACGACGAGCACGACGATGTCGGTAACTTTCGCGCCGCGCGCGCGCATTCGCGTGAATGCCTCGTGGCCCGGCGTGTCGATGAAGACGATGCGGCGGCTGTCCACGTGCGCTTCGTACGCCCCGATGTGCTGTGTGATTCCGCCGGCCTCTCGCTCGGCCACTTCGGTTTCACGGATGGCGTCGAGCAAACTCGTTTTGCCGTGGTCCACGTGACCCATCACGGTCACGACCGGCGCGCGCGGCTGGAGGTTGCCGGTTCGCTCCTCTCGGACCTTTTCTTCCTCGACGAGCTGCTCCTCGAACGTAGTCACATGCACGATTCCGCTAAACGATTCGGCCAGACTCGTCGCCGTGGGCACGTCGAGCGCTTGGTTGATGCTGGCAAAAACTCCGCGATCCAGCAGAACCTTCAGCAGATCCTTCGCGCGAACGTCGAGTTTTTCGGCTAGTTCGCGAACCGTGATGCCTTCCGTGACGGTCACGTCACGCGGCTCGCGCTGGACGGGCGCAACCGGTTCCGCCAACGCCGCCCGCCCTGGTCCCGCGCCGGCGCGGGTCCGCACGGGATGAAGTCTTCGCTCTCCTTCCGCAAATCGCTTCTCGATCAGCGGCCGGCCACGCGCGGCGGGAGGTTTGCGCGCGTACAGAGGTTTTCCAGGCTCCGCTTTAGGAACCCCGCCAAGGCTTGGTCCGCCGGGCCTTTGTCCACCAGGCCTTTGTCCGCCCGCGGGCCCCTGTCCAGGACGCCCCGAACCCGGTCGCTGAGGAAATCTCGAGGGGGGGCCGCCGGGTCGCGGCTGACCTCCGGGGCGAGGCTGGCCGGGCGCAGCTGCAGGCCGCACACCTTGGGGAGCACCAGGACGAGCTGGGCTTACGCCGGGCCGCGCAGGGAGTTTCTGGCCTGCTGGCGGACCACCAGCTGGCCGGGGTACCGCTGGAGCGGCAGCCGGAGCAGCCGGACGCTGCACCACATGGGCAGCAGGCTGCGCAGGTGCCGCCGGAGGAGCCACAGCGCGCGTAGGCGCCGCAGTTTTCGGAGGCACACCGCCAGAAACCGGAACTGCCGCCGCAGGAGCCACTCCC
>OBLQ010000339.1_pt1 | contig 17768 bp, 13 predicted proteins | sample 1519881 | NCBI WGS metagenome assembly OBLQ01 (sample SAMN01911456, study PRJEB22533) | soil metagenome | biome: Soil | place: Malaysia | collected 2012-04-30 | depth DG_metagenome m | reverse complement strand
CCATCAGCCGGTATACGTCTTCTTCTTCGGCGCCGCCCAGTCTTTTCCGACCGCGGAATACGCCGTATTCGTTGATCTTCATTCCACGCTGGCGGGCCAGCGCGCGCAGGTGGGTGTTGTGCTCTTTGGAACCGGTGAAGTACTGCAAAGCGGCCCCAAAAGACTCCGGGGCAACGGCCCGTATATCGACCTGAAGATCGTCAAAAAGCAGGGTCGCTTTGGTCCGCCCGATGGCCATGACACGGGTGACCGAAGGCAACTGGCTGATTGCGGCGAGGGCGCGCTCGCAATCTCTGGAGGTCACAAGCAGATCGACATCCCCGATTGTTTCACGGCCGCGCCGCAGTGAGCCGGCCAGTTCAGCACGGGAAACCAGAGGCACTTTCCTGACATCTTCGAGCACGGCCTCCGCGCGGGGCAACACCAGCCCCAGAAGCATGCGCTGATGGCTGACCGTCCAGGACTGCACTGCCTCGCGGATCGCGGCGATCTTCTTTGCGCCAAACCCGCGAGCTTGCTCAAGTTCACCGGAAGCAAGAAGGCGCTGCAGGTCATCCAGCTCATTCACCCCGTAGTCGTCATGCAGCAGCGCGATGGTCTTTGGACCAAGCCCGCGCACCTCAAACAATACAATGAGCGAATCCGGTATATCGCGGCACTCGCGTTCGCACTGCCGGATATGGCCGGTGCGCAGGGCTTCTTCTATTTTTCCGGCCAGGTCCCTGCCGATTCCGGCGATCTCTTCCAGACGGCCGGCGGCAGCAATGCCGGAAAGGTCTTCGTCGAGGTCACGGACCGATTGCGCTGCTTTTGCGTAGGCGAGCACACGGAAACGGTCTTTGCCTTTGATCGCCAGCACGCGGGACATCTTCTCGAAAATGCGGGCGATTTCTTCATTGGAAAGAGTAGGCATGACGCTTCCTCTCAGCTAGAAGGTCGTAACACCTGCGGGTGAGGGGCACGGCTTCCACGGGCAGCGCAGGAATTCACCTCCTCGCTCTGCCCTGAGCGCTTCAGCGCCCCGGCGCTGGCCCAAAATGCCGCGCAAAATCAAAGCGCCGGACCGCCAATTACTTCTTGACCGGCTTTCCGAGCTTCTTCGACACTGACTCAACCGAGGCGTTCAGCCGTCCGGTTTTGCTGTCGTAATCATCGGCGTGCATGATGGTGATGACCCGGTCGGTCTTCTTCCGCATCTCGTCATGGCACTTTCTGGCAACGCCCATCACCTGGTCCCAGTCGCCTTCAATGATCGTGCTTTCCGCGGTAACGCGGTAATCGAGCCCGCTTGCATCGATGATCTTCACCATATCGGCGACATCGCCGCTGATGGAACGGCCGCGTCCCAGCGGCAATACACTCAATTCCAGTAGCATGACCGCACCTCCACCTCCGGTCCGGAAAATCCCTGCCAGCCTTCCGCGAACGGTCCGCGTTCACTCGCGAAAGCCACAGGCGAATTTCCAGGTTCGCGGCACAATTTACGCAGCCACAGTCAGGTCGTCTTCCACATTCGACACGCCCCGCGCCGACCATGCGGCCCGCTCGGCTTCCGCGCGCTCCGCCCAGGAGTGAACTGTGCCCCGCAGAGTAACTTTGTCGCCGGCCACATCGACCATGATGCGCTGCGCATCGAGTTCAGCGGCGCGCCGCAGCGCTTTCTCGATTTCCGCTTTCACGACGGCGGCTGTCACCACCGGTTTGACCTTAATCAGGTTGTTGGCGCCCTTGACTCCCGTGAGGTTGCGGATGGCGTTCTCGGCGGCCATCGACTGGTACTTGTAATCGACGTGGCCTTCCAGCGTGATCCACCCCTTTTCAACCTTGATTTTGATGCTCTCGTCAGGCACCATGACGTCCCATTTCAGGACGTCAACGGCCGCGCGCGCGATGTCCTCGTCGGTGCGCCGGGTCGAGTCGGGAAGCTGCACTTCCATCTTGTCGACCACGGCCTTGACGCCCGAGACTCTTTCGGCGGCGCGCACCGCGCCCCATTTTTCAGCATAGTTCCTGGCTGTCCCGCTTAGGGTCACTATGCCTTCCTGCGCCGCCACGCCGACCTCCGCCGCGTCGACGCTCGGTTCGTACTGGAGTTCTTCCAGCACGTCGTGCTGAAGTTGAGTATTGGTTTTCATGGCTGCTTCTCCGCTACTCCTTGAATAGGAGAAATCTTCCTGTCTTTACTTTCTTCTTTAGCGCCGCCCATCGCGGTGATACGTGTCACTCGGGGTAGTGAGCAATGATCAGGCCATGTTTCTCAATTGCCGAAGATACCCGAATTCGCGCTGATTCGCGGCTGAGATTTTGGCAATCTGAGTGATGTTCATCACAGTGAAGCGGTAACCGGCTTCGTACACTTAAGTGAGGGAGTCATGGCCGGAAGCGTCCCGCGCGCCCCGGCCTGGAGCAGGGTTTTGTGGCAAGGCATTACACGATCTACAAATACAACCCGGCCACCAAGGAAAGAACCATTTTGCATGAGAAAGTGCCTGAAGCCATGGCTGACTGGCTTTGCCGCCAGTCAGAGCGTGAACTGAGCAAGCGGGAGAAAGAGCGCGGCCTGGTCGTAGTCAAGGAGCCATCGGCGGGAACACCGCCGCGCCGCAAGACCGGCTGACCATCCCGCCGGTGGATTTTTCCGGCCATCGAAGGTGCAAAATGACATCTCATTACACCCTGAATTTCTCGCAAATCGGCATGAAGGACGTAGCGCGCGTGGGCGGCAAGAACGCTTCCCTGGGAGAGCTGTTCAGCGCGATGAAGCCCCAGGGCGTCGGCGTACTTGACGGGTTCGCAGTCACCACCGACGCCTACTGGCGGCTGCTGGAAGAACGGGACCTGCGCGCCCGTCTGGAGAAGGTCTTCGCCAATCTCGATCCTGAAAACCTGGAACAACTGGCCGCCGCCGGACATGCCGCAAGGAACCACATTCTCCAGACTCCCATTCCGGAAGTCCTTCAGTCGGCAATCGTGAAAGCGTACTGGGAACTGGCCAACCGCCTGCACCGCGAACCCGAGATGGCGGTGCGTTCCTCGGCCAGCGCCGAAGATCTTCCGGAAGCATCGTTCGCCGGCGCCGCCGAAACCTTCCTGAACGTTCGCGGAGAAGATGCGCTGGTGGAGGCAGTACACCATTGCTTCGCGTCTCTTTTTACCGACCGGGCCATCAGTTACCGCGCCCGCCAGGGGTATCCGCAATTAAAAGTCGCGCTGTCGGTAGGCGTGATGCCGATGGTGCGCTCTGACCAGGCCTGCTCCGGCGTGATCTTCACGCTCGACACGGAATCGGGTTTCCGCGACGTGGTGACTATCGACGGTTCCTACGGTCTGGGCGAGTTCGTGGTACAGGGTGTGGTTACGCCGGATGAGTGGCTGGTCTTCAAACCGACGCTGCGGGAGGGCCGCGAGCCGATCGTGGGCCGGCGGCTGGGATCGAAGGAAGTCCGCCTCGTCTATGCCACGGGCACGCGCACGACCCGCAGCGAGGCAACGCCGTTGCTCGACCGCAATCAGTTCTGCCTTACGGATGCAGAGGCCCTGCAGCTGGCCCGCTGGGCGTGCCTGATCGAAGACCATTATTCCAGGATTGCGCGCCATCCGCAGCCTATGGACATTGAGTGGGCAAAAGACGGGGTAACCGGCGAGTTGTTCGTCGTGCAGGCGCGTCCTGAAACCGTGCACGCCCAGAAACCGGCTGAGGCCGTGGCCGAGCTCTACAGGCTCAAGACCCAGCCGGGCACGCCTCTGATTTCGGGCCAGGCTGTAGGCGAAAAAATCGGCGTCGGCACGGCCCGGGTCGTCACCGACGTGGCCAGACTGCGCGATGTACAGCCCGGCGAGGTGCTGGTGGCCACGAGCACCGATCCTGACTGGGAGCCGGTGATGAAGCGAGTGGCCGCCATCGTGACCGACCAGGGCGGACGCACGGCCCACGCCGCGATCGTTTCGCGCGAATTTGGCATTCCCTGCATCGTCGGAACCGGGAACGCCACCAGGACGCTCCTGCCGGGAACCGACGTGACGGTATGCTGCGCGGAAGGCAGCGAGGGGCACGTTTACGCGGGACGTCTGCCGTTCGCCGTCGAAAAAATGGACGCCGGGGCGGTGCCCACCACCCGCACGAAGATCATGCTCAACGTCGGCGACCCCGGAAAGGCGTTCCGGCTCGCGGCCATTCCCAATCAGGGCGTCGGACTGGCGCGCATGGAATTCATCGTGACCAGCCATATCGGCATTCATCCGATGGCGCTGGCCCGCTTCCCGGAACTCAAGGACTCCAGGGCCGTCAATGAAATTCGCGAAAGGATCAAAGATGAGGACCCGCGCGAGTTCTTCATCCGGCGGCTCAGCGAAGGCATTGGACGTATTGTTGCCGCTTTCCATCCCAAACCCGTGATTGTTCGCCTGAGCGATTTCAAGACCAACGAGTACGCGCAGCTTCTTGGCGGAGCGGAATTCGAGCCGCGCGAGGAGAATCCCATGATCGGCTTCCGTGGCGCGTCGCGCTACTACGATCCGCGTTACTCGCCCGGCTTCGCCCTTGAATGCGCCGCGCTGGCGCGCGTGCGCGGAAAGATGGGCCTCAGGAACATGAAAATCATGGTACCCTTCTGCCGCACGGTGGAAGAAGGCCGCAAAGTGATCGAAGTCATGGCCGCCAACGGGCTCCGACAGGGTGACGACGGACTGGAAGTCTATGCCATGTGCGAGATACCAGCCAATGTGATTCTGGGGGACGAGTTCCTGAAGATTTTTGACGGCTATTCGATCGGCTCGAATGACCTGACGCAGCTTACGCTGGGGCTCGACCGCGACTCGGGAACGGTCGCCCATCTCTTCGATGAAAACAACGAGGCTGTGCGGCGGATCATTGCGCAGGCCATCGTCGCGGCGCAGGCCGCGCACAAGCCTATCGGCATCTGCGGACAGGCGCCGTCCGACTTCCCGGAGTTCGCCGAATGGCTGGTATCGCTGGGCATCGACTCGATTTCGCTGAACCCCGATACGGCGGTCAGGACGGCATTGCGCGTTGCCGCCGCCGAGCGGCCCACTCTAAAGGCAGCAGGTTGATGGCGGCGCACGGATGGGTTCGATGGAGCGGCTGGCAAGATGAAAAAAACCAACAGATGTTTCCGTCTGGCTTTCGTAATGCTGTTGTGCCTGGCCACGGCACGCTGTCCGGCGCAACAACCATCTCCGCGCCGGCTGACGCTGAAAGACTCGATTGATCTGGCGCTGAAAAATAACCTGGGCGTGCTGCTGGCCGGCGCACAGATCGATGAAGCCGAAGGCGCGCGGGAAAGACGTCTTTCGGCGCTGCTGCCACGAGCTTCCGGCACATCGCTCGCCGACTTCCAGAGCCGCAACCTCGCCGTTTCCGGCATCTCTTTTCCCGGCCTGCCAACCGTGGTCGGCCCGTTCGCGTTTTACGATTTCCGCGTTGCCGCAAGCCAGGCGATTATCGACCGCCAGGCCTTCCATGACTGGAAGGCCAGCATTCAACTGGAACAGAGCGCCAGACTCAACTATCAGGACACACGCGACCTTGTGATCCGCCAGGCGGCGCGTCTGTATCTGGAAAGCGAGTCGGCCGCGGCCACCGTCGCGGCGGTGGAATCACGCGTGGCCACTTCAGAAACACTGGAGAAACTGGCCCGCGACCAGCGGGCCCAGGGGATGGCAACCGGTGTGGATGTCACACGCGCACAGGTGAGACTGGCGCGAGACCAGCAACGCCTGCTGGCCGCCAGAAACAACTATGAGACCTCTCTGCTGTCATTGGCGCGCTTCCTCGGCCTTGACCTCAGCACCCCGATCGAGCCTGCCGGCCAGTTGCAGTTCCACAGGCTTGATGTGCCGGACTTCGACGAGGCGCTGCACACCGCTTTGCAGGCGCGTTCCGACTATCGGGCGCTTCTGGCCCAGCGCGATTCGATTGCCGAGCAGCAAAAAGCCAGCCGCGCGCGCTATCTGCCCAAGCTGTCAGTCAACGGGAACTACGGCGCTATCGGGCGGACATTCGGCAGCCTGCCGGCCACGGGCGAACTTCAGGGCGTTCTCTCGATCTCGCTGTTCGACCGCGACCGCAACGGACAGCAGAAAGAACTGGAAAGCCGCATGAAGCGCCTGGCCAGCCAGATGGAGGACCGTGTCCGCGGGATCGAACAGGAATTGCGCAAGGCCATACTCGATCTGCGCTCGGCGGAAGAACTGGTCAAAGTGGCCGACTCGGCGCTCGCGCTTTCTGAAACTGAGCTGAAACTGGTGGAAGACCGGTTCCGGAATGGCGTGGCTGACAACGTTGAAATCGTGCTGGCGCAGGATGCGCTGGCAGCCGCGCAGGACGATCGCATTGTCGCGCTGGCACAGCACGCCGACGCACGCATGGCCCTGGCGCGCGCGCTGGGCGCTACGGAAAGCATTTACCTGAAATACCTTGGGGAGCCGTGAACGGGAAATCAATGCTCAGCACGGAGGCACAGCGTGGCAGAGCCACAACCAAAACCAATTAGCCGCGAATTAACGCGAATTTTTTGGGGTGTGGTTGTCCTTCTGAAATTTGCGTTAAGTAGTACAGAGGTACGAAGAGGGGCAGGATTTCTGCCGCTGATCTGCTCCGATAAACGCTGATTTTCCCGGAGGCTGTTGAGACCGGACATTTCTCAGGAAGAGAGGATTTCCAGGTCAGGCAGCACGGAGAAAGATATCAAGATGAAGTGGTTCATTTCAATTTTGTTGTTGATCTCGGCAGCCGCAGCGGCGGCGCATTACTTTCCGCAGTGGTTCAACTCTCGCGAGGCCGAAAAAGGGCTGCGGCTTTCCGGAAATATCGAGGCGCATGAGAGCCTGGTCAGCTTCAAGGTGCCGGGCCGCATCTCCGATCTTCCCGTGGAAGAAGGCCAGGCGGTGAAAGCCGGCGACCTGCTTGCCCGGCTTGAAAACGATGACTACCGCCAGCAGGTCGCCGTTGACGAGGCGGCCGCCCATGTCCGCAGCTCACAGCTCTCGCTCGCTATGGCCGGAAGCCGCTCTCAGGATATCGAGGCGGCGCGGCAATCGGTGCTCGACACGCAAGCGGATCTTGAACAGAAGAAAAAGGACTACGCCCGCTACCACGCGCTCTATGAGAAGGACGAGGTAACGGCCTTCGTGCGCGACCAGGCCGCAACCGCCGTGACGCGCGCGCAGGCCGCAAACCTGCGGGCGCAACAGGTCTATGACGCATTGGCGCAGGGCACTCGAAAAGAAGAGATTGCCGTGGCCCGCGCCAATCTCCGGCAGTCGAAAGAGGCCCTGGGCGTCTCGCGCCTGCGCCTTGACTACACCACACTGCGCGCGCCCTTCGACGGAACGGTGCTTGTCAGGCAGGCCGAGCGCGGCGAGGTGGTGGCGCCCGGAGCGCCTGTCGTCACGCTGGCGGACCTGGACCACGTATGGGTACGCGTCTACGTGCCTGAGACCGACCTCGGGCGCATCCGATGGGGAGACAGTGTCAGCGTCAAGACCGACACCTATCCGGGAAAAACCTACCGTGGAAGGGTTTCGTTCATCGCTTCAGACGCCGAGTTCACGCCCAAGAGCGTACAGACCCGCAAAGAACGGGTCACGCTCGTGTATCGCGTGAAAGTCGAGGTCGAAAATCCCAATTATGAGCTGAAACCCGGCATGCCCGCCGACGCCTATATAGAGGAGAAATAATGCCGGAGAGCGCGGCAGCGTCCGGCCCGGTCATCGCCGTTTCGGCGCTGAGCAGGAGGTTTGGCGATGTGCAGGCTGTCGACCGGCTTTCCTTCGAAGTCCATCCCGGCGAGATTTTCGGCCTTGTCGGCCCCGATGGCGCGGGCAAAACAACCACGCTGCGCATGCTGGCCGGCGTGCTCACGGCCGATTCCGGCGTTGCGATGATCGCCGGCCGCGACGCAGTCCGCGACCCGGAGGGCGTCAAGCGCCATCTCAGCTACATGTCGCAACGGTTCGGTCTGTACGAAGACCTTACGGTGGACGAGAACATCCGTTTCTATGCCGATCTTTTCAGCGTCAGCCGCGCGCAGCGCGAGGGCCAGTCACGGCAACTGCTGGAAGCGGCGGGCCTGAGCGAGTTCCGCGGGCGCCTGGCGGGCAATCTTTCCGGCGGAATGAAGCAGAAACTCGGCCTCATCTGCTCGCTGATTCATACGCCGCGCGTCATCCTGCTGGATGAACCGACCAACGGCGTCGATCCGGTGTCGCGGCGCGATTTCTGGCAGATTCTTTACTCCCGCATCGCGGAAGGCGTGGCCATTCTTATCTCGACTTCCTACCTCGACGAGGCGGAGCGATGCCATCGCGTGGGCCTGCTCCATCGAGGTAGCATGCTCTTCTGCGGCGAACCTGAGGCCCTGAAAAAGAAGTTCCCCGGTGGCGTGATCTCGATACGCGCTGATGACCCAGGCAGGCTTCGCGATATGTTTGCCGGGAGCCCCGGCGTGCGCAGCGTCCTGCTGGTTGGCGACGCCGTTCACCTGTTCGTTGATGACGCCGGCCGCCGTCTTCCGGAACTGGCCCGGCGGCTAGACGCCGCAGGCATTCCGCGCGATGCGGCCAGCCGGATCGCCCCCAGCATTGAGGATCTTTTTGTTTCGGCCGTGGAAGAAAAGGCCGCGGCCCCGGCGCAACCGTCATGACTAATTCACAGCCATCGGTCGTGGTCGAGAACCTGACAAAAAAATTCGGGACATTCGTTGCCGTGAACGATGCCAGCTTCGAGGCCTTCCCGGGACAGATCTTCGGCTTTCTCGGTCCGAACGGCGCCGGGAAGTCGACCGTGATCCGCATTCTCTGCGGGCTTCTGCGCCCGACTTCCGGCACGGCCCGGGTGTCGGGCGTTGACGTGGCCGTTGATCCCGAGGCGGTGCGCCAGCAGATCGGTTACATGTCGCAGAAGTTCTCTCTGTATAACGACCTGCGCGTTGCCGAAAACCTGAGGCTGTTCGGCGGTCTGTACAGCGTCCCTCCCGGCGAACTGGCGAAGCGCATCCGGTGGGCGCTGCGCATGGCCGGACTCGAAGGCCGCGAACAGGCCATCACGGGTTCACTGGCTGTTGGATGGAAGCAGCGGCTGGCGCTTGGTTGCGCGGTGCTTCACCGCCCGCCGGTGGTATTTCTCGATGAACCGACCTCGGGCGTCGATCCGGTGTCGCGGCGCCAGTTCTGGGAACTGATTCACCAGATGGTCAACGAAGGCACAACCGTATTTGTGACGACGCACTATATGGACGAGGCCGAGTACTGCAACCGCCTGGTGCTGATCGATCGCGGCCGGATCGTCGCCATGGGAACGCCCAGCGACCTGAAGACCCGGCACATGAAAGGCGAACTTCTCCTGGTGGAATGCGAGCCTCTCGGCCCGGCCCTGGAAACCCTGAAGACGGCCGCAGGCGTGATCGATGTCGCGGTCTTCGGCAACAGCCTGCACGCGGTTGTCGCCGATGCGGCCGAAGCCGCGCCCCGGCTTCGCGATCTTCTCACCAGCCGGCAATTCCGCGTCGATCGCCTGGAACAGATACCGCCGCGCCTGGAAGATGTGTTTGTTTCATTGACCGCATTGCGCGACGCGGCTGCTGGAGGCGCCGCATGAACTGGCGACGCGTTCTGGCCATCATGCGCAAAGAGACGATCCAGATCCGCCGTGATCCGCGCAGCCTGCTGTTGATCTTCGCCATGCCGCTCATTCAGTTGCTGATCTTCGGCTATGCGGTCAACCTCGACACCCGGCATATCCCGCTCTGCATCTATGACCGCGACCGGTCTCAGCAGAGCCTGGACCTGCTGCAGCGGTTCCAGGCGACCGATTACTTCAAAACCGTTCATGTATCGAAAGATTATCCAGACACCGTGCGCCAGATCGATCTGGGCGAATGCCAGATAGCGATTGTGGTGCCCCTGCATTTTTCCACCGATCTCCATTCCGGCGGGCCCGTTGGAATTCAGGCGCTGCTCGACGCCAGCGACAGCAATACCGCTGGAATCGCCATGGGTTATACACAGAGCATCATTCAGAGCTATTCGGCTGAGATACAGCTCGCCTGGCAGCAGCAGAGAGGCGCCGCCGTCGGCGCTCCGATCGTGACTTTTCAGCCACGCACATGGTTCAACGAGGACCTGGAAAGCATGGCCAACATCGTGCCGGGCGTCGTCGCCCTGGTGATGGCCGTGGTCGGCGCATTCCTTACGTCGCTGACCATTGCGCGCGAATGGGAACGCGGCACTATGGAGCAGTTGATCGCCACGCCCGTGGGACGGCTGGAAATCCAGATCGGCAAACTGGTCCCTTATTTCGTAATAGGAATGGCGGACACTGCCATCTGCGCCGCCATGGCGGTATGGTGGTTTGGCGTTCCGTTCCGGGGCAGCTGGACCGTCATGTTCGCCTGCTCGATGCTGTTCCTGGTTGCGGTGCTGTCGCTGGGCTACTTCATTTCCGTCGCAGCGAAATCGCAGCTTGGCGCCAGCCAACTGGCCATGCTGGCGACGTTTCTTCCCACGTTCCTGCTCTCCGGTTTCCTTTTTCCCATCGACCAGATGCCGGTCGTGGTGCAATGGATCACGCGCGTGCTGCCGGCGCGTTATTACGTCTCCATCCTGAGAAATGTTTTTCTCAAAGGCACGGAGGTCAGCATGATCGCGGGCGACGTGACCACGCTCGCCGTCATCGCCCTCGTGCTGATCGCTCTGGCCACGATTTCATTCCACAAGAGGCTGGAATGAACATCCGCCAGTCCATCGCGCGCATCCGCCAGATGCTGGCCAAGGAGTTCATCCAGACCCTGCGGGATCCGCGCACCCGCTGGGTCCTCATTGGCCCGCCCATCATCCAGATGCTGATCTTCGGCTACGCCGCCACCCTGGAAGTGAGGCACGTGGCCATGGCCGTTCTCGACCATGACAACTCTGCTGAAAGCCGCGAACTGGTCTCGCATTTTTCCGCCAGCCGTTATTTCGCGATCAGGCAGCGCGCCGCGCGGCGCGAGGAACTGCAGGATGGCATCGACCGCGGCGATATTGTGGTGGCCGTGGAAATCGACGCCGGCTTTGCCCGGCGCCTGCGCAACGGACAGGGCGCGCAAGTGCAGGTGCTGGTCGACAGTTCCAACTCCAACACCGCCCTGATCGCAATCGGCTATATCGGCCAGATCGGCGCGCGGTTCGCCCGGGACATGCAGATGGACCGTCTTCAGCACACCGCGCCCCAGACGATCCCGTTCATGCCGCAGGTCACCCTTTCAGCGCGGCCATGGTTCAACGCGGGCCTCGTCAGCCAGTGGTATTTTGTTCCGGGCGTGATCGGCAACCTGATGCTGATCATGGTTATGATGCTGACCGCCTACGCAGTAGTGCGCGAACGGGAGATCGGGACCCTGGAGCAGATCATGGTAACGCCGATCCGGAGATGGGAGTTCATACTGGGCAAGACCGTGCCATTCTTCCTGATCGGCCTTTTTGACGCTCTCATCATCTCCCTGGTGGGCACATTCTGGTTCGGGGTCCCCTTCCGCGGCAATCCGGCGGCGCTGGCGGCCGGGGTCATGATCTTCCTGCTTTCCTCTCTGGGACTCGGCCTGCTTCTCTCGACGATTTCAAGAACACAGCAGCAGGCGTTGATCACGGCGTTCTTCTTTATCATGCCGATGGTCACACTGTCGGGCTTTGGCACACCTATCAGCAGCATGCCGATGTTTTTCCAGCAGCTGAGTTACCTCGACCCACTGCGTCACGTACTGGTCATATTGCGTGGCATCTATTTGAAAGGCGTGGGATTCGACGTACTCTGGCGTGAGATGGTCGTGATGGCCGTCTTCGCCGTGGTGATGCTGAGTGTCAGCGTTCTGCGTTTCCGGAAGTCGATCGAATGAGGGCAAGGGCGCGGCACTCAGCCGCGCTGATACGCGATAAGCAATATCGTTATTCCTCAACATCTGTTGCGCAGCGCGGGACAACCTGATTTACTGATCGAAAGAGTCTGCGGACTGTAAACATGGCACAACAATGGACTGCCGCGCTCATCAGCGTGCTGCTTGTCAGCCTGGTCTCCCTGATTGGAGTGGTCCTGCTGCCTCTCAGCAAGGCCCGCGTGCAGGGGCTGCTCTCGTTTCTGATCAGCCTGGCGGTGGGCGCGCTGTTTGGCGACGCGTTTATTCATCTGCTGCCCACGGCCTACGCCGATGGCCGGGGTCCGATGCGCGCGTCCATCTACGTCTTTACCGGCATTTATGTCTTTTTTGTGCTGGAAAAACTCATCTCATGGAAACAGGGACAGGACGAATCAGCCATCAAACCCGTCGGTTATATCAATCTGACAGCCGACACGCTGCACAACTTTGTCGATGGCCTGCTGATCGGGGCCTCATATCTCGTAAACCCGCACATCGGCATCGCAACGACCATCGCCGTGTTTCTGCATGAGGTTCCCAAGGAACTCGGCGGGGTCGGCGTGCTGATCTATTCCGGTTTCAGCAAAAACCAGGCAATCTTCCTGAATTTTCTCAGCGGGCTGGCGGCCGTCCTGGGCACCTTGATTTCCCTGATTATCGGCGGAAGACACGGCGCCTTCGTAAGCGCGATGCTCCCCTTGACAGCCGGAGGCTTCATTTACATTGCCGGATCAGACCTGCTGCCTGAGCTGCGGAAGGAAACCGGCATGGCAAAGTCCCTTCAGCAACTCGTAGCTGTGCTGCTCGGCATCGGGCTGATGTTTGCAATCAGGGACTGAGATCACCGCCCCTGATTGCACCATCCCTACTGGCACCCCGTAAACGCCAGCGTTGCCGCCGTCACCGTATTGCCCGCCGTCGCCGTCAGCGGAGCGCTGGCGCTCGTCTGGCTGGTCTGCAAGTGTGCAGGGGTACAATCGGCCGTTCCCGCCGAACCGGGGACGAAGGCGTTTGCTTCCAGCGTGTAATTGACCGTTCCGGGCGCCGGTGGCGCGGGCGTCTGGCTGCCGGTGGTGACGAACGCGCCCACGCTGGGGTTGGCCGCCGGCACTCCCAGTGTGTAATTGACGCAGTCAGTATTTGCCGGACACGTCGCCCCCGGCGCGGTCGCCAAGGTGGCCGTGGCCGCCGGCAACTGCGCCAGCGGCGTTGTGATCATCACGTTGACGCTGTTGACCGTAATCGGCTGGAGCGCGGCAAGATCAATGTCCGCCGCGGTGGCCGCACTTCCGGTGCTGCTCGTAATCGTTCCTTTGATCGACGCTGGAAGCGCCGCCGCCGTAAGAGGAACGCTGCCCAGTGAGTTTCCGGGTTGTACGCCGGTAATGACAGTTGCCGCATAAGCGGTCCCCGTCCCATCGATAGCTGTAACCACTATGTCGTAAGTTCCGGCGGGCACCGGGCAGAACACAAACGCACCGTCCGAAGCGGCGACTGTTTCCATGATCACCCGGTCGACGTCATTGCTGTCGCGCTGTTCAAGCGCCACCACAACGTTGCCGCCCGCAACCGGCTGATGGGTGACTCCATCGAGAGCTGTGCCTGAGATCGACGCTGAGGTGGCCGAGACTTCACCGGCATGGAGCACGGGCTTCAGCCGGTACTGGCCGTTACCCAGAACCACGATTGAGGCACAGGCATTGAAGTCGATATTGAGGTCCTTGACCTGGCCCTCGGCGACACTGAACTGTCCGCCGGCAAGCTGCCCGGAAGGAATCTTGATGCCGGTCTTCGATTCTGAAGAAAGCAGCAGCATATGCGGCGTCTGGGCGGGGTCGCCGGTCAGCATGACACAGTTGGCCGCGCTGCCGCACTTGTTTCCGGAAATGGCCGCGGAGTTATCGGCCAGCATGACGCGGATCTGCTGATATGTGCCCGGCTGAATGCCGATCGATCCCAGAGTAGCGAGAAAACATTGATTGTTCGCCACGCCCAGCAGATCGATCTGCATGGGCGCGTTTTTCAGGTTTGGCGTCAGGTCCACCCACCCCGCATTGGTGGCCGCTGCGGTGGCGCTCTGGTGGATCAGCACGTCGGTGATGGTGACATAAACATGGCTGAAGTCACCCTGCGGGGCAGCGCAGGTTGCCGGATCACTGATATGAATGGTGACCGAGGTCGCGGCGCCCATGGTGGAGCTTGTTCCACCGCCACAGCTTACAAGCAGGAGTCCAACAGCCACAACGGTCAGGAAGAGAAGGAAATAAACAGTGCGACGCATTGGGGGGTGTCCCTTCTAGAGACGCCGGCCGTGACACTGCTTTCACTGGCGGAAAGAATTAACAAGCAGGGTCAGATTACAGCCTGGACGCTCTGCTGAACACACTCATTGTAGCAGCCGCCTGCCCGGGTAGCGGCGATCATACGGCGGAAAATTTTTCAATCTGCATGGCCCCTCTCCGCGATGCTGGAATTACATGCGGGCCCTTCCTTCCTCATCACACCCGGTGACCCACATCACTGCCGTAGGCGTCTACGACGCTGAAGATGAAATCAGGTCATGTCAGCGTTGTCTCATCACCGGGTGATCATTCTTCTTCTGTGCATGATGGCTTTGTTCTCTCCGCCGGACGTCAATCGGCAGGACATCGCTGTGATTCCATCCATCTATACGCAGCAGGAGCCGCAGCCTGGCGCCGGCCCGGCGGATGCCCATCCAAATCTTTGCGCGATGATCGAAACCGGCCGCCTTGACGGCCTGCGCTGGCCGGACTTCAGTGACTACCAGGCGCAGGTCCGGGACTTCTACCAGCAGGCGGGCTGTAGTCTGGCGTGGACTGTAAACGCCCGCCCCACGCCCCAGGCGCTTTCGCTGATCTCGATTTTGCAGGATGCCGCCAGAAAGGGACTTCGTCCGGAAGATTACGACGGCCTGCTTTGGGGCGGCCGCCTGGCGGCGCTATTTTCGCCTGCCTCACAGCCGTCACCCGCCGACCTTGAGCGCTTCGATCTCGCCTTGACCGTTTCTGTAATGCGCTATGCATCAGACCTGCATGAGGGACGGGTCAATCCACGTCACGTCCGGTTTCATTTGAATGAGGCAACACAGGAGCACAATCTTGCGGAGTTCGTTCGCGCGCGGCTGGTGACGTCCCCGGCGGTCAAGTCCGCCATCGATGAAGTGGAGCCGCAATATTATGGATATCGCCGCATGCTGACGGCGCTCGAACAATACCTCATTCTTGAAAAAGAGGGCGACGGCCCCGCGTTGCCGGTCCTGCCGAAATCCGTCAAGTCGATCAAGCCCGGCACAGAGTGGGAAGGCGTTCCGCAACTGGCGCAGCGCCTGCGGCAACTCGGCGACCTTTCCGCGGATGCCGCGCTTCCGGCCGGGCCCGAACTCTACGACGGCGCGCTGGTCGATGCCGTTCAACGCTTCCAGATGCGGCATGGTCTCGCTGCTGACGGCGCTATCGGCGTGAGGACCGTGAAGGAATTGAATACGCCGTTAAGCCAGCGTGTGCTGCAGATCCAGCTCACACTCGAACGCTGGCGCTGGCTGCCGCACGATCTGCCTTCGCGGCTGATCGTCATCAATATCCCGGAGTTCCGCCTGCGGGGCTATGAAGATCGTCGCGCCACCATCACCATGCCGGTGATCGTCGGCCAGCACTTCCGCAACCGCCAGACGCCGGTGTTTCAGGACGAGATGGAATACCTGATTTTTCATCCCTACTGGAACGTCCCGGTCAGCATCGCGCGCAACGAGTTGATACCGGCGATCAGGAAAGACCCCGGCTATCTGCAGAAACATCACATGGAGATCGTCAACCAACGCGGGGAGCCACTGGCCGGACAGGCGCTGAACGACGAGGTAGCCAGGCAGCTTCGCTCAGGGAAGCTGGGATTCAGGCAGACGCCAGGCCCCTGGAACGCCCTGGGACAGATTAAATTCGTCTTCCCCAACCAATACGATGTCTATCTTCACGGCACGCCGGAAAAACATCTCTTCGAGCGTTCACGCCGCGACTTCAGCCATGGATGCATCCGGGTGAAAGACCCGCCGGCGCTCGCCGCCTGGGTGCTGCGCGATGATCCCGCATGGAACAGCGAGCGCATCCAGAAGGCCCTGGAGTCCGACAAAACCATTCAGGTCAACCTGCCCGCGCCGATCACCGTTCTGGTGCTGTATGCGACTGTATTTGTCGACGAAGACGGCGAAGTCCACTTCTTCGATGACATCTACGGCCACGACAAGACCCTCAAACGTGTTCTGGCCGGGGGATATCCATATCCGGAGTGATGGCGGCCCTTATGCCTCGGCGAACAGGCAGGACGGCTTGCCGGCCAAAGCAGATTCGCACCGCTGCCGGGCAGCCCCATAACGGTATTCATACGATCACAAAGCAGCCGGATCCGTTACGTTGAAAGCGAGAAAAATGAAAACCCGCGTTCCCATAAACGGGACATGTTCTGTTTTGGGAATTTGATATCACGTTTCGCGAAAAAAATCCGATGAAAACCATATTTCGCTTGGCGGCCATGCTAGTCTTGGGCGAGTTTTTAAGTCGGGTATGCTTAATCCGCAGAAAGCAACCTCATCGCAGGCAGCCATGACCCCACCGAACACATCCGATATCGATTTAAGTCTGAGCACGTCGAAAACCAAAAACCATCGGCGGCGGCGGCACCAACTACACTTGTGGATCAGCGAAAGAGAATATACGTTACTCAAGAACATAGCGGAATTGCAGGAGGAGCCTATGTCAAGGGTCGTGCGCCGTCTTCTTGTGCATCTGAAATCTCTGTCTGACAGAGAGATGATTTAGCAGCCACTCCCCGGAGAACGCGCCCCTAAGCACAGACCCGGTCCCCTTTTCCTCCGCAGCCGGCTTGAATTTACTGAAGCCGGTTTCAAAAATGCTTTCCTATGCTGGAACGTCCCCACCGCAGTGCTGGAGCCTGCAAATTTCACTGGGCGCTACGGCTGATCGAAGTCAGGACCTGTTGCGCTCCTGATTTTTGAAATGCGCTTTACGAATAGGCCGACAGGGCCCGCCGGATTTCCGGAAGGACTTCAGCTTCCCGCTCATACAAGGCAAAATGCGCGCCTTTGAGGGCCCGGAACTGAAATGGACCCGTAGTATACCCGCCCCATTCCTTTACCGATGTTGGAGGCGCCAGATCATCGGTCTCTCCGGCCCATGCTGTGACAGGACACGACAGTTTTTCCCCCGGTTCAAACCTGTAAGTGCCATCCAATTCGAAATCAGACCGAAGACGGGGAGCAAGAAACCGCATAAGGCTGGGGTCTTCGAGCACCTCCCTCGGAGTCCCTCGAAAGTGGCGCAGTCGCTGCACGAACTCATCGTCAGGCAGGTCATAAACAGAGACCTCGGCTGAGCACAGGTGCGGCGCGTTGGCGCCGGAAACAAACAGGTGGGCAATTTCAATTTCACCGGGAGCCGCCTGGATGCGCCGGGCGAATTCGAAGGCGATTTTGGCGCCGAGGCTGTGGCCAAAAAGTGCGACTGGCCGGTCGATCCATGGAAGCAGTGCTTTCGAGAGTTCATCCACGAGCTGAGTCATGCGCGTGACGGCCGGCTCGTTCAGGCGCATCTCCCGCCCGGGAAGCTGGACTGCGCACATCTGCACGGTCCATGGCAATCTCCCCGGCCACTTGTCGAACACACGGGCCGTCCCGCCCGCATGCGGGAAACAGAACAGGCGCACTTTTGGCTGGCCGGCGTTCAGGCGGCAGTGCGGCAACCATCGCTGGAGCGCGCCGCTCTCGATGATAGTTTGAGTTGAAGCAGACATCGGGCGGTATCTCCCATGTCAAAGGAGTTCCGGAGAGAT
>OBLQ010000337.1_pt1 | contig 17788 bp, 4 predicted proteins | sample 1519881 | NCBI WGS metagenome assembly OBLQ01 (sample SAMN01911456, study PRJEB22533) | soil metagenome | biome: Soil | place: Malaysia | collected 2012-04-30 | depth DG_metagenome m | reverse complement strand
ACGCACAATCGTGGACGCTGACTCGAATCTTCCCTTCGACCTTGCGCGCGGTCCGCTCTTCAGGACACGCGTGCTGCATATGGGAAAACGCAAGCACCTGTTGCTGGTGGTGTTCCATCACATCGCGTCTGATGGCTGGTCTTTCGCTATTTTCAGGCGCGAGCTTGAATATCTTTACAACACACTGCTGGAAGGCCTCCCCGTGGACCTGCCTGCTTTGCCGATCCAATATACCGACTATGCGCATTGGCAGCGGCTGTGGATGCAAGGCCGATACATGGACGAGCAGATCGCGTACTGGAGGGAGCGGCTGGCGAATTCGCCGGCGCTGGTAACGCTGCCGCCCGACCGTCCCCGCCCTCCAGTACAGACGTACCGCGGCGCAAGCCAGATCGTCACGCTGCCGGGCGCGCTGACCAACAACCTGCGGCGGCTCAGCCGGCGTTCATCCGTAACGCTTTTCATGACTCTCCTCAGCGCCTTCAAAGTCCTGCTTCTGCGGCACGGTATCGGCGATGACATCGTCGTGGGCACGCATGTGGCCAATCGCGACCGTATCGAGATGGAAGGGCTCATCGGGTTTTTCGTCAATTCACTGGTCTTGCGGACCAATCTCTCAGGCGATCCCGCCTTTGAAGAGGTTCTGCGCCGCGTGAGAGATACGACTCTGAGCGCCTTCACGTATCAGGACCTTCCCTTTGAACGGCTGGTTGAGGAAGTCCAACCACAGCGCAACCTTGGCGTCACACCGCTGTACCAGGTGGCTTTCGATTTTCAACAGGACCAGCAGCCAGTGGATTTCGAGGCTCCGCGAACATTCCTTCTGAGCGACACTCCCAATTCCAAATTCGACATCAATTTCACCGTCGAGGAGCTTCCGAACAGGCTGGCACTGATTGTGGAGTACAGCGTCGATCTCTATGAAAAGGCCACGATCGAGCGCTTTCTGCAGCGCTATCGGGTCGTGCTGGAAAGCGTGGTCGCCAATTCCGGCCAGGATATCTCAGATATTGAGCTGTTGAGCCAGGCTGAGTTGAAGCATCTCCGCTCCTTGTCACAAGGCAGGCGCGCTCCCTATCACCTTGAACTCACGATCAGCCAGCACTTTGAAGAGCAGGCAAGACGGGTGCCGGACCGGACAGCCGCCGTGGCGGGAGAGGCGGTCATCAGCTATGACGAACTGAATCGCGAAGCCAACCGGCTGGCGCGGTTGCTGATGCAGTGCGGCCTTGCTCCCGGACGGAACGCGGTGATTCTGGCTCCACGCGGGATTGAGTTCCTGACCGCGGCCTTGGCCGTATTGAAAACCGGCGGCGCATATGTGCCTGTCGATCCCGATTACCCCGCGTCGCGCGTGCAATATATGTTGTCCAATTGCAATGCCGCGATCCTGCTGACCTGCTCTGATGCTGACACCGCATTTGCCGAGGCGCTCAATCAGGCAACAGGGTTGCGCTCCATCGTTCTTCTGGATTCGGTCGATCCATCTCTGCCGGTCCGGAACGATGCCGGCGCCATCCGCTGTTTCGGCCGGAAAGACTTCGCCGCATTCCCGGCGGAGGACGTCGATGGTCCCAACCTTCAGGACTCCCGCTACCCCGCCTATGTTTTGTACACCTCAGGCTCCACCGGAAAACCGAAAGGCGCCATGGTAAAACACGATGGCGCGCTCAACCATAGCCTGGCGCTCATGGACGAACTGCGACTTCAGGATGGCTTCTCCTTCCTGCAGAGCGCTCCGTCGTCGTCGGACATCTCCGTCTGGCAGATGTTCGCTCCTCTCCTGGCGGGCGGGCGCACCGTATTCGCCGATATGCTTACAGCCACCGATCCACAACGGCTTCTGGCATTGCTCCAGGCCCAGCGGATCTCCGTCGCCGAATTGGTGCCGTCGGTCTTCAAGCATGTGGTGGATTATCTCGCTGCTCTTTCGGCCGAAGAGCGCGCCTTGCCGGATTTGCAATGGATGGTGGTCACGGGCGAAGAAGCGCCAGTCGCGCTGCTGAATGCGTGGTTTGACTTGTATCCGGCAATTCCTGTCGCCAATGTTTACGGTCCAACCGAAGCTTCAGACGATTTCACGCTGATGATGATGCGCGGACAGCTTGCCGAGGAAAGGGCCACCGCGTCAATCGGCAAGCCTCTGCCCAATACGGGCTGCTACATTGTCGATGACAAGATGCGGCTGGCGCCCGGCGGAGTCCGCGGAGAACTGTGCGCCGCCGGAATATCCGTTGGCGAAGGTTACCTTGGCAATCCACAGCAGACGGCGCTGCACTTTGTTCCGGACCCGTTTTCCTCTGTTCCGGGACAGAGACTCTATCGTACCGGCGACCAGGGCCGATGGCTGCAGGATGGAACCATAGAATTTTTCGGGAGAATCGATCAGCAAGTCAAGGTGCGCGGCTGCCGGATCGAATTGAGCGAAATCGAGGCCGCGCTGCGCGATTGTGATGGAGTGCACGATTGCGCGGTGATCGTGCGGCGCGAAAACGAAGACCAGCAGCTCGCGGCCTATATGGTCCCCAAGCCGGGCGCGGCCCTGGATGCAACCCGGCTACGCGAATCATTGGCGCAGAAACTGCCGCGGTACATGCTGCCTTCGGCGTTTGCGTTCCAGGACTCGCTGCCGCTTGGTCCGAGCGGAAAGTTGGACCGGCAGGCCCTGGCCGCCATGGCGCTCTCAGAAGCTGACACTCCCGCAGAAGCAATTCCCCTGGCAAACCAGGAACAACGCGTCCTGGCGGAGATATGGGCCGAAGTGCTGCGGATAGACGTGGCACAACTCGGAGCACGTTCGGACTTCTTCGCATCCGGCGGCCACTCTCTTCTTGCGACTCTTGTCCTTTCGAGAATCAACGAGCGGATGGGAGTGCAGCTTCCGTTGCGCAGCCTCTTCGAGTTTCCCACCATTGAAGGCCTTGCCGCGCATATCCAGGCTGAAGCGCAAGGCTCGCGGAACCAGTTGCCGCGGCTGACCCGGACGCCTCGCAAACGCCACGCCAACGCTTAATACATTTACCTCCCAGGTTTTGAATAGCTGATGGTTTTCGATTATGGAACAGACATCCTCCTATACCGCTGAAACATCATCGACCGTTGCGCCCAACGATTCGGCCAATGACTTCTATGCTTTACCCGTTTCTTTTGCTCAGATGGAGATGTGGCTGGCCTGCCAGATGTTCGGAAACAGCGCGGCTTATCACGTGGCGCGCGGGTTCTTCCTTGAGGGGCCGCTTCGGCACGAATTGCTGGAGCAGAGCCTGAATGAAATCATCGCGCGCCATGAAGTCCTGCGGACCAGCTTCGCCGTCATTGACGGCTCGGTGCAGCAGCTTGTCATTCCCGAATACCAGTTTGCCTTGCCGGTAACGGATTTTCCTGCTTGCGCTCCGGGGGAATACGAGGCTGCGATCTACAAGCTGGCAAAGCGCCATGCGTGCGCGCCATTCGATCTGACCAGAGGGCCGCTGGTCCGGTTTGAGCTGATACGAATGACGCCGCAACGCCATGCCCTGATCTGCACCATGCACCACCTCATCACGGATGGATGGTCGCAGATGGTGTTTCTCCGGGAGTTATTGGCCCTGTACGGCGCATTGGCGCGCGACGAAAGACCGTCTTTGCCGGAGTTATCGATCCAATATGGCGATTTTGCCCGATGGGAACATGAATGGCTGCAGGGCGAAAGACTGGATCGTTTAGTCGATTACTGGAAGAAACAGCTTGCGGGAGTGCCGGAAACACTTGCTTTGCCGGCTGACCATCCCCGCGGAGAGCAGCCACCACGCGGCGCGTTCCATATTTTCCAGCTCGATCCCGAAACTACGGAACGTTTGACGGCCATCAGCCGTGCGGCCCGGGTCACGCCCTACATGGTGCTTGCCACCGCTCTCGCGGTTTACCTGCATCGGCTGGCAAGCCAGGACGATATCGTCATCGGCTCGCCGGTGGCGAACCGCAACCAGGTCGAGTTGGAGAACCTGATCGGCCTGTTCCTGAATACGCTGGTTTTGCGCATCGATGTTTCAGGAAATCCCGCTTTTCTCGATTTGCTCGGACGCGTGCGCGAAACCGTATATGGAGCGCAGGAGCACCAGGGCCTGCCGCTGGATAAACTTATAGCCGCGCTGGGGAAAAACCAGCGGCAGTCTTCCCTGCCTTTTGTGCGCGTGCTGTTCAATCTTGAAAATGCTCCGCAGAACACGGTGCTTGAAGCCGGCGGAGTGACCTTCAATCCATTTCAGATCGGCACCGACGCTTCCAAGATCGACCTGATCTGGAACGCGCAGGAACGGCCCTCCGGCTTACTGAGTTCGTTTGAATACAATTCCGAGCTGTTTGAAGCGTCCACCATTCGCCACATGGCGGAAGGATTATGCGCTCTCTTGCGCGGTATCGCCGCCGACCCGAAAGCCCTGGTGGATGATCTGCCAATATTGAGCGGGACAATGCTGCAGGAAATCGTGTCATGCGGTGAGGCTTCCAGACGGGAGCAGGTGATTGAGCTCTGCGCCCATCAGATGTTTGAACTTCAGGCCCGGCGCGTCCCTGAGGCTCCGGCCGTGATTGAAGCCGGCAAGACACTCACATTCGCCGAATTGGACCGGCAAACAAACCAGCTGGCCCGTTACCTGGTGGAGCGGCGTGTGGGTCCGGAAAGCCTGGTGGCAGTTGCCATGCCTGGCTGCTCCGACTTTCTGGTTGCCATGCTGGGCGTTCTCAAGGCAGGCGCAGCGTACATGCCCGTGGACCTCACCATGCCGGCGGAGCGGACGGCTTTCATGCTGAAAGATGCCGGTGTGCAACTCATTCTGACCCACGGCAATTGGGTGAGTCTGCTGCCAGATTCGGGCATCGAGGCCGTGCGCATGGATGAGTTGGCAGCGCAGTTGGCGAGGCACAGCACAGAAGCGCTCTCGATACAGCTCCAGCTCGACAATCTGGCCTATGTAATTTACACATCCGGCTCCACGGGCAAGCCGAAAGGCGTGATGGTGACACATCGCGGGCTGGCGAACTATCTCCAGTGGTGCAAGAGCGCCTATCCCATCCACGAAGGAGGCGGAGCGCCCCTGCATGGGGCTTTAGTGACTGACATGGCGGTCACCACCTTGTTCGCACCACTCATCGGCGGTTCACCCGTAAATCTTTTGCCGGAGAGCGGCGCTTTGGAACAATTGGCGGCAACGCTGCGCAGCGGGCAAAAGTTCGGCTTCGTGAAGTTGACGCCTTCTCATCTGCAGATGCTGAGCATTCTGCTTCCGCCAGAGGCGGCCGCAGCCGCGCGATGCCTGATTGTGGGCGGTGAAGCTCTGTCATTCGAGCATCTTTCGTTCTGGCGGCGCAACGCTCCCCAAGTTCGAATCATCAACGAATACGGGCCGACGGAGGCCGTAGTGGGCTGCTGCACCTTCGAGGTCAAGGACGATGATCCGGCAAGCGGAGCCGTGTGCATCGGCCGACCCACGACAGGAGTCCGGCTCTACGTGCTCGATTCCCTGTTGCAACCACTGCCCATCGGCGTGACCGGAGAGCTGTTCATCGGTGGAGCACAGACCACGCGGGGCTACCTGGGACATCCGGCCTTGACTGCGGAGCGGTTTGTGCCTGATCCGTTCAGCACGGAACCAGGCGCGCGTCTATACCGGACCGGAGACCTGACGCGCTATCGCCATGATCACACGCTGGAATATTTTGGCCGGATCGATCATCAAGTCAAGATACGCGGCTTTCGCGTTGAAACAGGAGAGATCGAAGCGGCCTTCAGCGAACATGCCGCGGTTGCGCAGGCGGTGGTCGTGGCGTCGCCGGACGAAACCGGGCAGCAGCAACTGGCGGCGTATGTAGTCCCTCAAAAAGCCGTTACGGCCAACGAACTGACGGTATTTTTGTCCGCGAAGCTTCCTGTGTACATGGTTCCGCCCACGATCATGATCATGGAAGCTTTGCCGCTGACTCCGAGTGGCAAAGTGGACCGCAAAGCCTTGCCGTCAGTCTCAGAAGCGGCGGCGCGGAGCAATGCCGGGCGCGAGTTCACCGCCCCGAGAAATGCTCTGGAAGATATTCTCTCCGCGATCTGGTCCAAGGTGCTGAACGTGGAGCGAGTCGGCATCCATGACAACTTCTATAGCCTGGGTGGAGATTCCATCAAAGCCATCAGCATGGTGGCGCTGGCCAAGTCCCGCGGACTGCCGCTATCCACCGGCCAGTTGAGCCAGCACCGTACCATCGCTGAGCTCGCCATGCGCATTCAGCTGGGGCAGACCTCGGCGGAAGAAGAGATCCGCACCGCTCCGTTCAGCCTGGTCTCCCCGCAGGACCGCGAGCGGCTTGCGCAGGATATCGTGGATGCGTATCCGCTAAGCCGGATGCAACTGGGCATGCTGTTCCATAATGAGCTGACGCCCAATGCTCCGCTGTTTCACAGCATCAACAGCTACAAGCTGCACCTTCCTCTGGATGGGGAGAAATTTCAGGCCGCAGTCCTGCACGTCACGGCGCGGCATCCGAACCTGCGCACGTCATTCGATCTCTCCAGCTATAGCGAACCGCTGCAGCTGGTCCATCGGGACCCGGTTTTCCCGGTTCCCGTCATCGACCTGCGGGGCGTCGCGGAAGAAGATCAGCGGCAAAGCCTGAAGGAATTCTGGCAGGCGGAGACGCGGCGGCCCTTCGATCTCTCGCTGGCCCCCCAGCTGCGGTTTCATATTCATTGTCTCGCCAAGGATGCGTTCTACTTCACGCTGACTGAAAACCACGCGATCGTGGATGGGTGGAGCCTGCACCTGATGTTCGATGAAATCCTGAAGTCATACCTTGCCGCCTTGGGCGGCGAGCCCATGCCCGCTTTTCCGCCGCTGGAAACGACTTTCCGGGACTTCATCCTGGCCGAACGCAGAATCCTTGAATCGCCCGAAGCTGAGGCATTCTGGGAATCAGCGATGCAGGATTATCAGGTTGCCAGACTGCCGCGGCTTCCGGGCCATCGGCCGGATTTCAGCAAGCCTCGCGGAAAACGCGTGGACAGGCTGTTGCCGGGCGCTCTGGTCCGCCGCCTGCGCAAGCTCGCGCGCGAAGAGGCGGTCCCGCTCAAAAGCGTCCTGCTTGCGGCGCACCTTAAAGTCATGAGCTTTGTCACCGGAAGGTCTGACATCGTCACAGGGCTCTCCTCGAATGGCCGTCTTGAAACCACTGACGCGGAACGCGTCTGCGGCCTTTTCCTGAATACGCTGCCTCTGCGGTTCAAACTTTCCGGTGGAACGTGGAGGGAAATGGTCAGGCAAACCGCCGAGGCGGAACTGAAGCATCTTCCTTTCCGGCGCTATCCGCTTTCCGCCATACAGGCAAAATGGGGCCAGGAACCTCTTTTCGATTCTTCCTTCGTTTACCTGAATTTTCACGTGATCAACGACCAGATACGCTCCGGCGGGTTGGGCCCGGTGGAGACCGGGGCATTCGTGGAAGAAACGAACTTCGCGATCATGACCTCATTCCAGCATCAGCCGGGCAAATCTTCGCGCATGGTGTTCAATTTCTGCGCCGACCGGTGGCTCCTGACCGACCGCCAGATCGACGAGATTGAAGCTTATTACCTGCGGGTCCTGGAAGAAATGACCTCTAATCCTTCCGGGCGGGCCGACATGTATTCTCCGCTTGCCGATGCGGAGCGCTCCCAGATTCTGGCGTACGGAACCGGGCCTGACTGTGACCTTGAGCCGGCGTCACTTGTACAGGCACAGTTCACGCAACACGCAGGAGAAAGACCGGAGTCGCCGTGCCTGCACTTCGCAGGGAAGGACTTCTCTTACCGGGAGGTCGAGGAGCGATCCAATCAGCTGGCCCATTACCTGCGCAGCAAGGGAATTGGACCGGAGTCGCGCGTGGCAATCGGCATGGACCGCGTTCCGGAGATGGTGATTGCGCTGTTGGGCATTCTGAAAGCGGGAGGCTGCTATGTGCCGGTTGATCCAGCCAGCCCGCAAGAGCGGCTTGGCTTCATCATTGAGGATTCCGGCACGGCCATGGTGCTAACCATGGAGAAGTGGCGCTCCCGCTTTACCGGCACTGCGGCCCGGCACGTTGCCTTGGATGCCGATTGGGACCAAATCGCCGCTTTCCCGCCCTCAAACCCGCAGGTTCCGGTGAGCGGCGATCAACTCGCCTACCTTATATATACGTCCGGAACCACGGGCCGGCCCAAGGCAGTTGCCCTTGAGCACCGGCAGCTGGCCAACTATACCGCGGCGGTGACGCGGCATCTAGAGCTGCCGCGGCATGGCCGGTATGGGCTGATTTCCACTTTTGCCGCTGATCTGGGCAACACCATGATCTTTCCCGCGCTGTGCAGCGGGAGCTGCCTGCACATTTTTTCGGAGGCGGAGAGCACGGACCCGGTTTTGCTGGCGCAGAGCTGTTCCAGTACGCCCATCCACTGCCTGAAAATTGTTCCAACGCACCTGAACGCGCTGCTCAGCCACCCAGATGCAGCAGCGGTGCTGCCGCAATCGAAGTTGGTGCTTGGCGGTGAAGCGTGCGATGGCCGCCTGATTGAGAAAATCGTGAGCGCCCGGCCGGAATGCAGGATCTTCAACCACTATGGTCCTACGGAGACCACGGTCGGCGTCCTGACGGGAGAGATCAAGCAGGATGGCTGGGAATCCTCAACCAAGCCGCTTCTGGGCCATCCGCTGGATAACATCCAGGTCTATGTGGTCGATGCGCAGATGCAGCTGGTTCCCATGGGCACACCGGGCGAGCTTTGCGTGGGCGGCGCAGGAGTCGCGCGCGGGTATTGGAACAGGCCCGATCTTACGGCCGAAAAATTTGTTCCTGATCCGTTCGGGAAACAATCCGGCGGCCGACTGTACCGCACCGGAGACCTTGTCCGCAGGCTTGCCAGCGGGAGCCTGGAGTTCCTGGGCCGAATCGATCAGCAGATAAAAATCCACGGACATCGCATTGAATTGCTGGAGATCGAATCTGTATTGCGCGAGCATGCGGGCGTGAGCCAGGCCGTGGCCATCATCAGGCAGCAACTCGACGGTCCTCAACTCGCCGCTTATGTAACCACGGCGGGCGAAGTGGCTTTGAGTGAAGAGCAATTGCGAAGCTTCGCCGCCGGCAGGCTGCCCCGCCACGCTGTTCCACCCCTGATCAGAGTGCTCAGGACATTTCCGCTTACCTCCAACGGCAAGATCGACCGAAAAGCTCTTGCTCATCTTGACAACGACATTCAGCGCAAGTCTTCCTACACCCCTCCGGACAGTCCCCTGGAAATGGAAATTGCCCGAATATGGCAGGAAGTCCTGAACATCGAACAGGTGGGCCTCTACAACAGCTTCTTCGATCTCGGCGGCAACTCGATCAAGGCCATACTTCTTGCGGCGCGTGTGCGCAAGGCCTTTGGCGTTCATGTTTCCCTGGAAACCATTCTTGCTGCAGGCACGGTTGCCGGGCTGGCAAGCATTCTGGAAAACGCGCTGCAGCGGCATTCCGCGGATGCGGTCCCAATTACACGCGCGGCCAGAGACGGCAATCTGCCGCTTTCCTTCGCGCAGCAACGCTTCTGGTATGGATATCAGATGGACCCGGACACGCCGACGGAGAACGTGCCATTAGCGGTCCGGCTGCGCGGGCCGCTCGATGCCAAGGCCCTGGAACGCAGCCTTAACGAGATTGTCTGCCGGCATGAAATCCTGCGGACTGCATTCCCAACGGTCAACGGTGAACCCAGACAATCCATTTTGCCGGAACTCAGCCTGCCGGTGCTGTTCAAGGACATCAGCGATGTCCCCTCTCCTAGGCAGGACGAGGTGATGCGAGACCTGGTCCGGGAAGAGGCATGGAAGCCATTCGTCCTGGACCGGGCTCCGCTCCTGCGGGCTCTGCTGGTCCGCATGAACGATGAGGACCATGGGTTCATCCTGACAGCGCACCATATCATCATCGACGGCTGGTCCGTTCCCATTCTTATGCGGGAGCTGGCCGATCTCTATCGCGCCTTCCGCAGCGGGCAACCATCCGCTTTACCTGAGCCGGCCCTTCAATATGCCGACTTCGCCTGTTGGCAGCGCAGCCGGCTGACTCCGGAAGCGGAGAAGGCACAGCTTGATCATTGGAAAACGCGGCTTGCCGGCGCTCCCGATTTCACGCTACCCGAGGGAAGCGCGCGCGCATCGACGTCCGGGCAGCAGGGAAAACCCGAGCACCTCTGGTTTTCCGAGGAGATGACAGCAGCCCTGCAACAGCTCTGCCGCCAGGAAGGAACCACTCTCTTCATGCTCCTGCTGGCCGGCTATGCCACAGTGCTGTACAGCAGATCAAAACAGCACGACATTGTCATTGGCTGCCCCATTGCGAATCACCGCAACCGCGCGGAGCTGGAAAATGTGATTGGCCCATTTCTCAATACCCTTGCGCTCAGGATTGACCTGAGCGGCAACCCCGGGTTCCGCGGACTTTTACGCAACGTGCGCGGCATTTTGCTCCAGGCTTACGCCAATCAGGACGTTCCATTTGAAAAGGTGGTTGACGCCCTGGCGATCCGGCGCGATACAGGCCGCAATCCGGTTTTCCAGGTCTGGTACGCGCATTCCGACATGAGATCGCCTTTCCCCGGGCTTGATGGACTCCAGGCAAGCCCGCTGGACGTGGCTGAGTCGGTTTTCCAGTTGGACTTGCTGCTCTCGACGGAGTTGGTGAATAACCGCCTGACCGCCCTGCTGCAATACGACTCCGGCGTAATTGCCCCCACGACGGCCTCCACCATGCTGCAGGATCTTGAAGGCTTGCTGGCCCGGGTCGTCGCTGATCCTGACACGAAGATCGCCGAGATCACCGCCGCGCTCGACGAGCTGGCACAGGAACGGGCACGAAAAGAGTCGGCGGACCGCGAAGAGAGACAGAAGCTGCAGATGCGCTCCATCCGGCGCAATGCCGTCCCGATCGTGGAACCGCGTCCCTGATCCCATGGAGTCTGTCAAAAAAACCCGCGACAATCGTTTCTATCGACAGGAGGCGTTAGCATGATCCCCAACGGCGAACAAAGTCTTTCCCCGCCAAGAATCGAGCGTGTTGAGCGCAAGCGAGTGCGGCATGATTCGACCAATCCTGTTTCCTTCGAGCGCGTTGATTCAACTTCAGGACCGCTTCCGCTCGTAGTGCGCTGCACACGGCCGGAATTGAACCTGGCATCATGGATGGAACAAAACCATCTCGCCATCGAGCAGAAGATGATCGAGCATGGCGGCGTTCTCTTCCGCGGTTTCCACGTGGGCGGGCTGGAGGGGTTCCGCACCGTGGTGAGCATTGCCGGCGGCAAACCTGAGGAGTATACCTACCGGTCCACACCGCGCACGGAAATAGGAGGTGGCATCTATACCTCCACCGAGTATCCGGCGGAGAAATCCATTCCCTTCCACAATGAAAACGCCTACGCTGACGCCTGGCCGCGCAAGCTCTTCTTCTATTGTGAATTGCCCTCAGCCGAAGGCGGAGAGACCCCGATCGCGGACAGCCACAAAGTCTTTCAGGACATCCCTCAGGAAATCCGCGAGAGCTTCGCCGCCCGAAAAGTCATGTATGTCCGGAATTATGGAGAGGGCATCGATCTTCCCTGGCAGGAAGTTTTCAATACGAGAGACCGAAACGAGGTGGAATCTTATTGTTCGCATCACGGCATACAGCTGGAATGGAAGGAGGGAGACCGGCTGCGGACAAGGCAGGTCTGCCAGGCTGTCGCCACACACCCTGACACGGGCCAACCGGTCTGGTTCAACCAGGCGCACCTCTTTCACATCTCCAGCATGGAACCCGAAGTCCAGGAGGCGCTCAGGGAGGCATTTGCTGAAGACGAACTTCCGCGCAACGCCTTCTACGGCGACGGCAGCTCAATCTCCGCGGCAGACCTGGACGCGGTGCGGAAAGCTTACGCCGCGCATGAAGTGTCCTTCCCCTGGCAGCGCGAGGACGTGCTGCTGGTTGACAACATGGCTGTGGCCCATGCGCGAAAACCTTTTCGTGGCCAACGCAAGATTCGCGTCGCCATGACCCAGCCCTTCTCCGCCGCCAATCTCTGACGCTCATCGCCCGGCCAGCCATGCATTCGCCTGGCTGCGGGCCAAAGAACCTTTCGGGACAAGGAAAAATGCAAAACCTGATTCAGGGTTATCGGCTTTCACCACAACAGCAAAGGCTCTGGTCGCTTTACCGCCTCAACCATGGCGCAGGCTATGGCGGTTGGCTGGTTCTCCGCATTACAGGACCGGTGGACGTGAAGGCGCTTAAACAGGCGGTGGAGGCAGTTGCCGCGCAGAACGAAATTCTTCGCACGCAGTTCCGGGAGTCGGATGAGGCAGCGCTGCAGGTCATCCTGGAGCAGGGCGTGCATTGGCGCGCCGACCGGGACTGGAGCGCATTGTCCGCCGTTGCCGTCCAGAACCGTCTCAAGAAGGAATCGCTTGAGATACTCGGGCAGCCGCTGGAACTGGGCGATACCCCTTTACTGCGAGCGTCGCTGATCACCATTGCAGCACAGAAGGAATACCTGCTTTCCCTGGATGCGCCTGGCCTTATCGTAGATGCGCCCACGTTGTACCTGCTCGGGGGATGGATCGGAAAGGCCTATGCCGCGATCTTATCGAATGAAACCATTCCACCGGCTGCGCCTCAATATGCCGACTTGGCGGAATGGTGGAACAAACTCCTGGAGCCTGGAGAGGACGCAGAAGACAGAAGCTATTGGGAAATGGATCGGTCGGACCCCGGCGCAGCGCCCGCAAGATTCCCGCTGGAGCGGGCTGTTCGTTTGTCTCCTGATTTCCTGCCGCGTTACTTTGTGTTCAGAATCGAGGCGGAGCTGAGGCAGCAGATTAAAAACCTGGCCGCGTCTTTGAAGGTCGATCTCCGCGATTTACTCCTGGCCTGCTGGTTCATTCTCCTATATCGCTCAAACTCGCAGCCGCGGACCACAATTGCCGCGGGCTGCAATGGCCGCGGATATGAGGACCTGAAAGACGGGCTGGGATTGTTTGGCCGCTATCTGCCGATTACCGTGCAGCTTTCCGGTGATAGCGACCTGCGAGAAGTGGTTCAGTCCGTCTCCGTGAGCCTGCGCGATGCAGAGCGTTTTATCCACGGCTTTGAGTGGAACGAGGCTGAGACGGAGAAAAATGCGGACCGCTTCCCAGCTTTCCACTACGACTTTCAGGAAACCGCGCCCCCGCGCGCATACGGTGGCGCATGGTTTGCCACAGCCGGCTGTGTGGCGGTCACGGAACGATCCAACTTGGGGCTGGTCTTGCAGTCGGACGGCGATGCGCTTACAGCAAGGCTGTTCTTTGACGCTAACTGCTTATCCGCGCGCAACGCATTCCTGATGGGAGAACGCTTCATCGCCATGATGAAACACCTGGCGCGGGAACCTGAAACGCCTGTGGACAAGCTGCCGATTGCAGGCGCACGAGAAAGGCGGCGCCTGGTTTACGCCTTCAACCGTCCCTGCTGGACCACCGATTCAGGAGAGCCGGTCAGGCCGTCGCGGCTGCCGATGGACAGGTGCATCCACGAGCTGTTCGAAATACAGGCGAGGAATCTCGCGGATGCGACGGCTCTCATTTTTGAACAGGAGACCCTCTCTTACGGCGAGCTGAACCGCCGCGCCAACCGGCTGGCCTGGAAATTGCGATCTCTGGGCGCAGGACCGGAAACGCCGATCGGGATGTGCGCGGAACGCTCGGTAGAAATGGCGATAGGCATGCTCGCCATATTCAAATCCGGAGGTGTTTATGTCCCCCTGGACGCGAATTATCCCAGGGAACGGCTGGGCCGCATTATGGCGAATGCCCGCATCCGGGTATTGCTGGCGCAGAAAGAGTTGAACGACAAACTGCCCGCACATGCTGTTCCATGCGTGTGGCTCGATTCCGCTGGCGAAGAGAGGAACGGCGCGTGGGAGGCCAATCCCGCCGTGCCGCTCTCCGCGGAAAATCTGGCTTACGTGATTTACACTTCCGGCTCCACGGGAGAGCCGAAGGGCGTGATGCTCACGCACGGCGGCATTCGCCGCCAGATTGCCTGGATGCAGCAGGCATTCCCGCTCGGAACGGAAGACCGGGTGCTCCAGAAGACAACGATCGGCATCGATATCTCCATCTGGGAGTGTTTCGCGCCCTGGCTTGCCGGCGGAACCGTGGCCATGGCGAAACCGGGAGGACATCAGGACCCCGAATACATTGTGAATTACCTGCGGGAACAGAGGATCACGGCGCTACAGGTTGTGCCAACCGAATTAAGCATGATGTTTGAACAGGAGGGCGTTAGCGATTGCCGGAGCCTCAGGCGGGTGTATTGCGGAGGAGAAAAGTTATCCCAGGAACTGGTCCGGCAATTTTACCGGCGGCTTCCCGAGGCGCGGCTCTATAACGTGTACGGTTCGACCGAAACGACCATTGACGCCACGTGCGCGGAGTGCCGTCAAGATGAAGAATACGGCGCCCCTTCCATGGGAAAGCCGATCATGGGCACGCATATTTATGTACTCGACAGCGATGGCGAGCCGGCGCCGGTGGGATGTCCAGGCGAGTTATATGTCGGTGGAAAATCGCTGGCGCGCGGTTATTTGAACGCGCCGGAGATCACCGCTGCCCGTTTTGTACCGAACCACCTTGGCGGACCGGAAGGAGCGCGCCTGTATCGTACTGGAGACATGGCGCGATTCAGGGCCGATGGAGCGCTCGAATACCTGGGCAGGACGGATCATCAGGTTAAGGTGCGTGGCTTCCGCATTGAACTGGGAGAGCTGGAGACCGCCCTGATGCGGCATGAACAGGTCAAGGGCGTTCGGGTGGCGGCGCGGCCAGGTGCGGCCGGCAATCTGCGGCTGATCGCCTATGTGGCGCAGAAGCAGGGTAGCGCGCTGACATCTTCAATGCTGCGTGAATATTCCGCGTCACAGCTGCCTGATTACTGCGTGCCATCGGTCTTTGTCGTAGTGGACGATTTCCCGCTGAACAGGAGTGGCAAGATCGACATGGAAGCTCTTTCGCGGCTTGAACAAGAGCAGGAAGAGCTGCGTGTTTCCGTGGGCCCGCGTACTTCGGTGGAAAAACGCCTGCTTGAGCTATGGCAGGAGATCCTGGAAACGGAGAACCTTGGAGTAACCGACAACTTTTTTGAAGTCAACGGAAATTCTTTTTTAGCTGTCCGCCTGATGGCGCTCATTGACAAGACTTTTGGGCGCAAGCTGCCGCTGGCCACCGTGATTTCTTCAGGCACGGTGGAGAAGATGGCGGCATTGCTCTCCGATGCGGCGCCGGTGGACCGCAGCTTCCTGGTGCCGATCCAGACGAAAGGGTCGCTGCCTCCGCTATTCTGCGCGCATCCGGGCAACGGCAGCGTGATCTGCTACCACGCTCTTGCGCAGCACCTTGGTCCGGACCAGCCCGTTTATGGTCTGCAGTCGCTTGAGTTCGACTTGCAAGAGGGTGATCTCGAGATCAGCATCGAGGAGATGGCGGCGCGATACGTCAAGACCATCCTGGCCATGCGACCGCAGCCGCGGCAATTTGCCCTGGCAGGATGGTCGTTCGGCGGCTCCGTGGCGTTTGAAATCGCGCGGCAATTCCAGGAACTCAAGCGGTTCCCCGTGGTGATTCTCTTTGACTGCCGCGTCCCGATCACAACGCCCGAGATGGCGGCTCTTGATCCGGCGCTGGTGAAGGCGAGCATTCTTTTTGAACCGGCGGAGAGGGTCTCCGCCAACCCCTTTTCCCTGGCAGAGTTGATCAATCTCAATCTGGATGAGCAGCTGGCCCTTGTTTCCGAACGGTCGGGGATTGCGATGGAGGATCTTGTCCCCAAGGAGATCGGGCTCGACCGGCTGCAAAGATATCTGGATATGAGGATTGCGCGCAATCGCGCGATCGAAGAGTATGTGCTCCGGCCGTACTACGGCAAAGTTGTGCTCTATCGTGCGGCCAGCCTCGGCCGCACGGCGCAGATACCGGCCATGCAGGAGATATTCGAACGCGCAGCCGAAACTCCCGATTATCACTGGGGGCAGTTCTGCCTCGGCGGCCTGGAGACAATCACCGTGGCCGGCGACCATGACACGATTCTTGCCACCCCGCACGTGCAGCACCTGGCGCGCGACCTGACGAACTGCCTGGCGCGCTACATGCCCCAGGCCGGCTGATACGCGCGCCGGTCACGGGCGCATCACCAATTTCAATTTGCTTCCAAATCATTTCATCCAAAGCTGGATTTATGCCATCACGACATCTTCTCTCAATCGCAGACCTGCAGCCTGGTGATCTTCAGTATCTGGTGGAACGAGGGCTTGAATTGAAATGTGGCCCTGCCTGCCACTCGCTCAAGGACAAGATCATAGGACTTTGTTTCCTGAAAACCTCCACCCGCACGCGGACATCTTTTGCGGTCGCATGTCACAAGCTCGGAGCCGACATGGTGATGTATGGACCGAACGATCTGCAAACCAACACGGGAGAAACCCTCGAGGACACGGCGCGCGTGCTGTCGAGCTACCTCGACGCGCTGGTGATCCGGACTTCGGAAAGCATCAGCCAGATGAGAACGCTGGCCAGGCATGGATCGGCGGCGGTGATCAACGCCATGAGTGACCAGGAACACCCCACACAGTCCGTGGCAGATCTTGTGACCATGCTGGAACAGTTTGGCGATCTCAGAGGCAGGCACGTTCTGTACATGGGCGAAGGCAACAGCACTGCTGCGGCGTTGGCGCTGGCCATGAGCCTGATGCCCGGCATGCGGCTCTCCTTGTTTACACCGCCCGGTTATGGACTGCCGGCGGACTTTCTTCGCAATGCAAGCCTGTTCTGCCGGGAGTCGGGGACCAGGATCGAGGAGTCGCATGACATCAGCTGCCTGCCCACGAATGTGGATGCCGTCTATACAACACGCTGGCAGACAACCGGCACAACCAAACCTTCCCCGGACTGGCGCGGCGTCTTTGAGCCATTTCGCGTGACGGCGGCTGTGATGGCACGCGTTTCGCGGCGCACCGGCACGGTTTTCATGCATGACCTGCCCGCGGTACGAGGAGAAGAGGTCGCCGCCGAAGTGCTGGATGGTCCACAGAGCATCGCGTTCCGCCAGGCCGCGAACAAACTTTATGGCGCTATGGCAGTGCTGGAGTGGTGCCTTGCGCCCGGCAATGCGCAGATCAACGGACAGATTCCAGCCCGGACGCTCCATGCCAACGCTTGAAGCACTGTAGTCACCAACTTTCCCAATCCACAGGCGCAGCCGAAATCGGCTGTGCCAAACGAGCAAGGAACACCCAATGAACAGCCACATCAGCACGGTTCTTCCGGATCAGGAGCAAGACACGACATTCACCGAAAACAACGGGGCGGTTCGCGAAGAACTTTTTGCCGTGAACCAACAGCTTCCGCTGGTCATCCGAGCGGTTTCCAGTTTTGATCCGCTGGCCTGGCTGAAGGAGAACCGCGCCCTGCTGCAAAAGCGTCTGGACAAACACGGCGCGGTGCTCTTCCGTGGCTTCGGGTCTGATACGGTGGAAACCTTTCATGCGTTTGCGGCCACGCTGGCCGGCGAGCTCCTGGAATACAAAGAGCGTTCATCGCCACGCCATGAACAGGGCGACCGTATTTACACCTCCACCGACTATCCGCCGGAGTACAAGATTTATCTTCACAACGAACACTCCTACGCCCGTAGCTTCCCTCTGACACTGTTCTTCTGCTGCGCGATACCCGCTGAAAAAGGCGGGCAGACGCCGCTGGCG
>OBLQ010000336.1_pt1 | contig 17803 bp, 12 predicted proteins | sample 1519881 | NCBI WGS metagenome assembly OBLQ01 (sample SAMN01911456, study PRJEB22533) | soil metagenome | biome: Soil | place: Malaysia | collected 2012-04-30 | depth DG_metagenome m | reverse complement strand
CGGTGTGCCCGTGGAGGTAGGCGTAGGCATTGCAGAACAGTTCCTTCATATGGTTCCTGTTCCCCACATGTCCCAGGAAACGCACCCGGTCTCCCGCCGCGGCCTTGAGTTCCGCCACGAAACGGCTTTTGTAATTGGCGTCGCCCACAATCGCGAGGGTCCGCCGGGTCGCCGCCCGGTTGAAGCCCTCCACAATCAGGTCGGCGCTGTTTTCCGGCACCAGCCGGCTCAGGACCAGATAATATCCGCCCGGCTCCAGCCCGTACTCCCGTACAGCCTCGGGATTGCTGGAGAAATCAATGTGCCCGCCGTATGCGATGCATGCTGAAGGCGTGTTGAATTCTTTCAGATACAGATCGCGCATGGCGTAGGCATCGGTGATAATGCCCCGCGGCAGGATCTTCCCGCTGAATTTTGCGTTGAGATAGAAATACGCCTTGCCCAGCGGGCCCCACTTGCCGCGTTTCCATTCAATTCCATCCACGCTCAGAGCGCAGTTCTTGCCGAAGAGCCGGGGAATGACGCAGTGAAATGCGTTGGCCACGTTGGTCACGAGCAGCGCGTCCACGTCCCGCCGCACGACGTCGATCATGCAGGCCAGTGTGTGGGTAAGCGTCCCCAGGTTCTTGGTCTCGACGCTGGGCAGGTAGATCAGCTTCACGCCCTTGTACTCCGGCGGACGCTCGTTAAACAACGATCGCCGGCAGTAGACCATCACCTCATGGCCCCGCTGCGCCAGCCGCGGCGCCAATTCGATAAAAAATGTCTCCGTTCCGCTATAGGTCGAAGGAATCCCCCGCCCGCCGCAGATGGCAATACGCAGCTTCCGGCTCACTCCCGGGCCTTCCTCAGTTTTTAGCGGTCTCTTTGTCACGAAGTTTATGCCGGCAGCCCCGGAACCAGAATGCGCTGCATTCCTAATTTCTCCGAAGAAATCCTTTTGGCGCGAATGTGAAGCCGAACTTGCGCTCGCGTTCCACATCGGAATCGTAGTCGTGCGGGAAGGCACGAAGATATTCCTGAATGGCTTCATAAGGTCCCGGGCCATGGGACGGCAACACCGGATGGCCGTTTATGTTGGAGTCTTCTACAACCAGATAGTCCCCTTTGGATAGCAGCGGTCTGAGAACTTTCATTTCTGCCAGAACGTGCATTTTTGAATGGTCGCTGTCAAGAATAGCAAATACAGGCCCGGGGAATTGCTGGCGCAGTTGCCCAATCCTTTCGCGAACACGATCATCCGTGGACGAAATCGTCAAAAGTTCGATATCGGGATCTTGCTTCACGATGTCAGGCACACGAGAGTGATCGATGTCCACTGAAAGGACCCTGAAAGGCCTGCCAATGCCGCGCATGATATGCGCAAAATACAATGCTGAGCCCCCACAACACGTACCGAACTCAATGACAAGAGAGGGCTTGCGCACGTATAAAATCTCCTGATAGTTCCACATGTCAGCCGGGGACTTCAGCGTGCTTACGCCAAGCCATGTAGTTGTCTGCCACACACCACTTTTGTAATACCAGAGATGATAATGGTCAGCGGCAGAGTTCAAAAAAGGCAACCGGTTCCACAACGAGCGCAAGAGATTCATAGCCGAAACGAATAATACACTATAAACCACAATGACCGCACTGGGAGACGCCTTGCTACTCAGCGTTGGGTGCGCCTGAGCTTACCGCGGCGACGTCGTGCGGTTCCCGCGTGCGTATGACTTTCGCAGGCGATCCTACCGCAATGGAATAAGGTGGAATCTTGCCTCTGACCAGACTTCCCGCTCCGATCACCGCCCCCCGCCCCACATACGCCCCATCCAGGAACGTCACATTGGCCCCGACCCATACATCGTCTTCGATCGTGATGCCGAGCCGTGTGGTGCCCTGAGATTTGATCGGAACGTCGGTCCGGTCAAAGTTGTGATTTTCCGGATGAAAGCAGACGTGCTGGCCCATAATAACATTCTCTCCAACGGTAATCGGGCCGGCGCTTCCGATGAATGAATAGGCATCCACCGCCGAGTTTGCCCCGAACCGGATCCCTTCACCCAGGTTGGAAATGGGAGCGCCAAGCAGCGTAGAGTATGGCCCGATCTTCACGTGATCACCCAGAACAATGCCGTGACGCATGGTTCCGTCCATGGTCACGCCGCGCTCGAGTGTTACACCACGGCCAAACCGAATAAGGCTGGCGCCGCGAAGAGTTACTCCATCCGCCAGGAAAATGAAGGCAAACCGCCGCTGCAGCACCAGCCCCTTGAGAATACCGCGCAGCAGCCACGTTCCGCGGCGCAGCATCACGGCAACCAGCAGGGACAAGGGAATACTGCGGTCAAGTTCAAAGCTCCTGCCCTTGAACCGGCTCAGAAGAGCTTCCACGAGCTTGTAGAGCCGTTCTTTCATGCCAGAGGCTCCCTCAGGACTTTGTCTTTCGGGTAATCGATCGAAATCGCACAGGCGATCAGTCCCAGGTGTACCCAGGAAAATGTAAGCAGCGTCCCCTCCGTCGCCTGAAATGTCATGGTGTAGATGAAGGCGGCAAGCATCAGCGCCAGCAGTTCGGCGTTGTGTTCCTTCCGCAGCAGCCTCCAGGCAGGCACGGCCAGGTAGATCAGGAAACAGACGAAGACCGCAAGGCCCACGGCGCCTGTATCGTGCAGAACCCTTATCTCCACGTTTCCTATCCAGGCACCGGCGTCGTCGGCGCCCTCCCCGAACCCCATTTCCCGATTACTGACCAGCAACTGGAAGCTGGCTGTTCCGTTGCCGAGAACAGGATGCTGGGCTATGTCGTCGATCGCCACTACGTAGGTTACCAGTCGCACCGCAGTATCGGCGTCAGCGGAAATGTCTGACACCTCCACGGTGCTGAACCGCTCCACGTAAAGTGGAATGATCGCCGACGCCAGAATCAGGCTGGCCACCAGCAGCGTAAGCCCCACGGCTCTTACTCCGCGCCAGTCAATCAATTGCGTTTTCTTCCCCACAAAAAACAACACAGCTAATGCCACGGCGGAAGCGATAATGGCCGCCCGCGAAAGTGCGATGATCGTGCCGGCATATGTAAGCCCTGCCACCAGCAGGTAGCGCATGCGCCGTTCCTTGAAGTACAGCACCAGCGCCATCACCAGGCACGCGGCGGAAAATGCCCCGAGAATGTTGGCTTCGTAGAGCGTCCCGTATGTCCCGGGGAAAGTTCCGTACTGGTCAATCTCCACTCCAAACGTGGTCCGGAAGAGCAGGTTGGAATAAAAACACAGGACAGCATATGCGCCTTCCAGGGCGCCCACGGCCACAAGCACGCGCACGGCGCGGCGGAATCTCTGCTTCTCTCCAGCCAGTATGCGCAACAGAAAGTAGGCCATGATGACCAGCACCTGCTGCATCGCCCATTTCAACGTCTGCCCAGGCTCAATCGACATGGTGAGAGAACTGAAAAGATTCAGCCCGACATAAGCCAGCAGGAAATAATCCGCAACAATCCACCGTACCGGCCCGGAGCGTCGCTTCCAGTGAAAAAACGCCGCGACGCACAGCAGCCCGATAGCAATATGCTCCGGCCGCGCTTTCAGCCCTCCGATTTCCAGATAGAAACGCGACATGGCCGCCGTAACCAGAAGCGCCCAGAACGCCGTCCCAATGTGCGTGGCGAATACATAGATAAGGATGCCCGCCGCCGGCACCATCACTGCTCCCAACAACCACGGGCCGGCTGGTCCGGGGTCCCGGCTCAGCAATACCCATGCCAGGGCCGCCGCTGCCGCGAACAACAGCGAAGTCGGATCGGGTATCGACCTGGTTGGCGAAAGAGTCTTCATCAAGCTTCAGCTTTCGTCCTGATATTAGAAGAGTCCATTGCGGCAAAGGAACCACCGGTGGGCCCCGGAGGGATACTCATCGCGCAACCTTTCCAGATTCCCTGATAGAGCGCCGTCACCGTCTTCACGTCGCCACGGGCCAAGTCCACCACCGTCCTGTATGCCACATACTTTCCTACCGAAATCATGAACAGCGGCCAGTATCGGCTCTGCAGGTACTTGCGCGCGAACAGGACCGTGTTTCTCATGGTATAGAAGTTCCTGCCGGCGTTTCCGATACTCTTCTTGGTGACATACGAGTCCTTGTGCCAGATCACAGAAGCGGGCACGTAAAATTGCTTGAAACCCGCACGTGAGGCCCGCATGGACCAGTCTGCGTCTTCAAACGTCAGGAAGAACACTTCATCCAGCAGGCCGATCTGGCGTACCACCACAGCCTTGATCATCAGGGCACAACCAGTGATGAATGAAACCTCCCTGGTCTGGTTGTAGCTTCCATCGTCACGCTTGCGCAACCCGAGATGGAGCGGGAAAACCCGCCATGGTTTGCGGATGCCGCCCGCGTACCAGATCCGGTCCGGCGGTTCGAAGTAATAGATCTTGGGATTCAGCAGCCCGATGCGTTTATCCGTCTCCGCCACTTTCACGAGTTCGCTGAGGAAGTTGGGGGCCACCACGGTGTCATTGTTGAGCAGCAGAAGATAATCGGGGCTGCGTTCCAGTGCGTCACGAATGCCCACGTTGTTCCCGCCGGTGAACCCCAGGTTTTGCTCGTTGCGGATGATTCGTACGGCCGGAAATTCGCGCGCCAGGCGGTCGGCGGAACCGTCATGGGAACCGTTGTCCACCAGCACCACTTCGCGATTGGGGAAATCAACCTTTTCCAGCGACGCCAGGCAGTCCCTGGTGACCTCGTAGCTGTTCCAGTTCAAAATAATGATGCTGACTTTGGGTGAACCTGCTTTCATATTGGTTTCCGTAGGGTTTCTGCCTGCATTACCCGGCTTCTATGCCCGCGCGGCGAAAAAGCGATTGCAGTGACCTGCGTTCGCGTGGCGAAAACATCCAGCGCCAGGCCGCTACTCCTGCCAGAACCACCGTGCCGCCGACCACCAGCGCCCTGACCACGAACGGCACTGCCGATCCTGCGATCACGAATGCGGCCAGCGCTCCTGCCAGCATAAGCGGAAGTTTGCCAAAAACGATTCTGTTTTCCGGCAGCAGCCGGTGGGAAATTGCAAAAAGCAGCACAGTGTCTGTGGCCACCCGCATCAGCCATGCCACCGCTACCCCCTGGATGCCGAACTTTCTCACCAGGACAAAAAGTATGACAGCGTAAAAAGGCAGTTCGATCAGATGCAGCTTGGCGGTTATGTCGGGCCGTCCTTCGCTTTGCAGGTGCGCAAACGGAATTTGCGCCAGCCCATTCACGAAAATCGCAACCAGAAGCCACCGTGCAACCGGGGCACTGTTGAGCGCAAAGTCCTTTCCCAGCCACAGGTTCAGGCCTTCCGGAGCGAAAGCGATCAAAGCCAGCGTGACTGGAAACAAGCTGATAAAGATGTACTTGATGCCGCTCTCGTAAAGAAAAACCAGGCGTCCGCGGTCGGCGCTGGCGGCGGTGGAAAATGCAGGAAACAATACCGCGACCAGGGAAGCCGGAACCAGGGTCAACTTGAATATAACGTCAAAGGGCACGGCGTAATATGCCACCGCAGCAACTGAGATCATGGCCGCGATCACAAACCGGTCAAAGGTGACCATCAACGGCCCCACCACGTTCGATACGCTCATCCAGCCGCCGAAACGCAGAAGGGATCCTGCCAGGGACTTGTTCACGGTGGGCACCAGTTTGAGCTCGGGCAACACGCGCAAACACGCCCAGATGTGGATGACGCATGCGATGGCCCTTCCTACCACCAGCACGGCGAAGATGACCGCCACACTGCGCGAAAAAGGAAGCACCAGCACCGGCCCCAGATAAGTAAACATGCCCATGGGAATTCGGATGGCCGTGGCCAGCCTGAACTTTTGCAGGGCCTCCAGAACTCCGCGTGCGCCGGTTGTCATGATTACCAGGGGCAGGGAAGCGCTCAGCCAGTAAAAAGAATGCAGCGATTCCTCTTGCAGGTTCGCAGGAATGTTCAGGTGCTGGATGATCCACGGCGACAACAGAAACGTGAACAATGCCCCAGTCCCGCCCAGCAGAGCCAGCAATACCATGGACGTTGAAACCAGCGGCTGGATCTCATGAAACTTCTTCTGTCCCAACCGCTCCGCCAGAAACTTTGTCAACGCTCTGGACAGGCCAAAATCAAACAGGCCGAAATACCCGATCACGGCCCAGGCCAGTGTGATCAGTCCCAGCTTGTCCGTGCCCAGAAACTTCTTTAACAGCGGCAGACAAAAGATCCCGATGAGCAAGGGCGCGCCGATTCCCACCATGTTCCACAAGGTATTGCCGGCCAGAAGGCGGCCGCTGGTCAGGTGTTCTGGCCGCGAGGTTCCAGATGCCTCAACCGGCGCATTGGGCGAAGGAGAGGGCAGGCTATTCATTCACACTCGACAATTTCATCCTCTACTGATGCGGCCGTTTTCAATCGTCGCAAACACCAGTGTTCTCCTTGCGGTTTTCACTGGCTCAACGGCCGGAACCGCGAAATATTTCCGGGACCGTCCTCAGGATGATTTTCATATCCATCCAGACGGTCCAGTTCTGAATGTACTCGAGGTCGAGCATCACGTTCTTCTCAAAAGAGGGATCGTGGCGGGCGCTCACCTGCCATAGTCCTGTGATGCCGGGCAGGACGTCCAGACGCCGCAAATCCGCCAGCCGGTACTGCTCGTAATCATCCACGGGATGGGGCCGCGGCCCCACGATGCTCATGTCTCCTTTAAGGACATTGAAGAACTGCGGCAGTTCGTCAATGCTGTACCTGCGCAGCACTCGGCCCCCACGGGTGATCCTGGGATCGTTGGCGATCTTGAACGTTGCGCCGTTGCGCTGGTTCATGTGCCGCAAGTTGTCTTTTTGGGCGTCGGCATCCGCCACCATGGTGCGAAACTTGTAACAGCGGAACCTGCGCCCTTTGCGCCCTACCCGCCACGCGGAATAGATCACCGGGCCCGGTGAATCCAGTTTGATGGCCAGCGCTGCAATCAGCATCAGCGGAGAAGTGACAATGACGGCGAAGCTTGCGGCGCACACATCCAGCATGCGCTTGAGGAAAAACTGCAGCGCGGGTGTAGCCTGGCTGCTGAGCTGGAGAACCGGGACATTGCCGATGTACGTGATGCCGGCTCCCAGCGCCAGGCCGTCATACAGGTCCGGCACCACTTTGACGCTGATTCCTGATTGCCGCGCCTGCGCCGCCACATCCATGACGAGCGCCCGGTCCATCTCGGGAGTGAAGTAGATTTCATCGATGAAATGCTCTCGCATCAGCCGGGGAAGGTCATCGAACGTTCCCAGCCAATCCGGGCCCGAACGGAGGCTTTCATCGACGAAGCCGCAGAACGTCTTGCCCAGGTAGGAGTGCGTTTCCAGATAATCACGGAATGCCTGGCCTATTTGTCCGGCGCCAACAATCAGCACATGCTGTACTCCGATTCCCCGCTCAATGCGCTTCAAATTATGCTGTTGCACCGCTTCATGCATCATCAGAATTCCAGCGAGACTGATCACTACGGTGGTGGCGAGAAGCGGCGGCGATACAGCGTGCGGATCCGACAAAAACAGCACCAGGATCATGAGCATGGAAGAAAGCAGGAGGCTTTTCAGCGTCCGCACCCGTGAGATTTGTGCGGAATGCAGGATGCTTGCGGCATAGAGCCCTTGTGAAGCCTTGCAGATCAGTGTCAGGACCGCATAGCAGGTCAGGAAGCCGAAGAGGCGGAAGTGACTGGGTGCGTCGGTTGCACGCCCATCGGCTCCCGAAACGGCCAAATTGTAAGCCAGTATTCCGGCACCCAGGACAATCGCCGCATCGCATATTGCAAAGACAACCCCCAGCCCGCCTCCCGCTTCGTAAGGGCGCTGTAGCGGCTCCATCGCCAGCACCGACGCGTCCTTGGCGCTGCGAGCAGCGTTTCGAGGCTTGGAGTACACATCGGGTGTGGTCGACAATATCGTTCTCCATGGTCCGGGCCGTGCGTCCACTCGGCTGGGACCAACAAGTCTTTCGAGCTTCCTTTATTCCTATCTCTAGATCGCAGTGAAGCTCTTTTTCCTGCGAAAGAGCGTCGAAATCAGGACACGCCGGGGATCGTCAGCCTCCCAGCGTGTCCACCTGTATTGAAGAAACAGCCCGGTGCAGGCCAGCAAGGCACTGAACAACGCACCCAGTTCGATCACCAGCGCGGGACTTGGATGTCTCTTTTCGGGGACCACAGCCTTGTCCAGAACTTTGGCGGTCGGGATTTCCCGCGCCTCCTGGATCCGGGCGACTTCATATTGTTGCCGTAGCAGCTCATACACGGTTTCATGAATTTTTGTGCTGCGGTAAAGGTCGGTCCACTCCAGTCCGACCAGAGGCAGGTTCTTGACTGAAGGATACTGCCCGGAAGAATCGCCGCGGTTATCCTTATTATTGCTATTGTTGCCGCTGCGCCCTACGTTGATCCGATCCAGCGCACGCTGCAACTCATCCACACGCGCTCGTACGGTCTTCACGCGCACGTTTTCCGGGGTATAAATTTGTTCCAGGCCTTCCAACTCCGCGCGCGCCGCGATCAGCTCTCCCTGGAGTCTCGCGGAGGCCTCCACCATGACTCTGGTCTGCTGCGGAATATCGAGTGCCATGGAATTGCTGGCAAACTGGCCGAAACGCTGCTCTGCATCGTCCAGCGCTTTCTTCTCGTCCCTCAGTCGCTGCTCGATGAATTCACGCTCCCGGCGCGCCGAAGATGTGCTGACCTGCAGCAAAACGCGGTTGAGTTCCTCCACGTATGCATTGGCGAGCTTGGCGGAAAATTGGGCGTCATTGTCGCGGACCGTCACGCTGATAAGGCCGCTTTTCTTGTCTTCCATGACCGAGGTCCGTGACTTCAGCTTGCTGCGCGCGTCTTCCCAGTATTTCTTGTGGTACCTCTTACGCAGATCGAAGTGATCGATGAGATTGTCTTCCACGGTGCGGCTCTGGAGGACCTTCGTAAACAACGCGCCCGTGCTCTTCATGCCGAGAAGATCTCCCGCCATCCCCGCCAGCCCCGCTAAAGCCGGCGTTTTCAGGAGACTGGGAAGTGCCATGGCGGATAGACCGCCACTGGATGTATCCGGCGGCATGATCTGCACGGTAGACTCGAACTTGCAGAAATGCAGAGTTAAGACGGCAGATAAAAGCGTGCCCGCCAGGGTCCATAACAACACCCGCACCCGGCGCGACCAGAGGTGCTCGGCCACCGCCGACCAGCGCTGGATCTCGACGAGTTTGTCATCTATATCTCGGTCCCGGTGTTGCTCCACCAGGACTTCATTCGTGGATCTCCCCATCGGCATTTGAGGTCAGCTCTCAGCAGAGCGAAATGCAATCACCTTTCTGATGACTGGCATAGTTAGACAAGTGTTTCGGCCGTTCCCGCACATTGATTCGCAAGCCCGCGCCCGGTTCGTTCACTCTCGGTCCCTCAGGGAAGAAGCCGCGTAAAATGCTGGAAACAAAAGTATACATTGCCTTTACTGGGTCATCACAATCAATTAGTAATCGCTTTGATGACCTTAGCCCTAGGCACGTTCGCAGCCACCCTCCCGCCGGGCAATCTGACGAGCACACTCTGCCGCCGATCAGACTAAGTGAATTCACTGAATCCACGCTTGCCCGTTTCGAGCGGTTCAGCGCGAGGCTGGGCGCAAAAGCTCTGCTATAATGGAGGCATGGCAAGCACCGCCCGTTGCCGGGGCGGTTTCCTTTTTGTCGGGGAGTGGCTCAGCCTGGTAGAGCACCTGGTTCGGGACCAGGGGGTCGGAGGTTCAAATCCTCTCTCCCCGACCATTTATTTTCAATCGCTTACAATCTAACAGCGAGCCTTGATGTTTAACTTTGTTGAATTTGGCGACGTTGGCAGCTGCAAATTCATCTAAAGCGCCTCTTTCTCAGCGTCCGTCTAATCGTCCCAACGCATTGATTCTCAGCGAATGATCGATTCTGATTCACGCTCGAACATCTGGGTTTGCACCGGGTGTTCGGCGGAACTGGAAGTGCCATAAAAACCGCGTTGGCAGATTTACTTCCGATTCGGTTCGCGCCGAAGAATCGCACTCTTCCCGCTTTCCCGGATCGATGCTCATGAAGGCGCTGATGAACGCCTTAGGCCGCACCTTTCTCCGCTCCCACCAACTTCAGTAGAGTCTGGGCTGTGGAGGTCGATGACGCGGGATTCTGGCCGGTAATCAGGCGGCCATCCACGATGGAAAACGGTTGCCAGTTGCGGACCTTTTCAAAGATGGCTCCGAGGCGCAGTAGTTCATCCTCGACAAGGAATGGGACAATCCTGGTGAGCTTCACCTCGCCTTCCTCGCCATTCGTGAAGCCGCTTACATGCTTCCCTTTCACCAGAGGCTCGCCCTTGTATTTGACATGGCGGAGCACGCCTGGCGAGTGGCAGACCAATGCGATGGGCTTGCCGGAGTTGTAGAACGATTCGAGCAACGCGATAGACACAGGGTTCTCGGCCAGGTCCCACATGGGGCCGTGCCCGCCCGGGTAGAAAACGGTGTCGAAATCTTCCGCTCTCACGTTTGCAAGCTTGCGGGTGTTAGCGAAGGCTTTCTGCGCCATAGCATCTTTCTTGAAGCGGGCCATGGCAGGAGTCTGATTCTCCGGAAGGTCGCTCTTTGGATCGATCGGAGGCTGCCCGCCTTTCGGGGAAGCCAGCGTCACTTCGACGCCGGCGTCTCTGAAAACGAAGTAGGGAGCGGCACCCTCTTCGAGCCAGAAGCCCGTCTTGCGGCCGGTGTTGCCGAGCTGGTCGTGCGAAGTTAACACCATCAAGATTTTCATATTCCACCTCTGTTTAGTTTTTCTGGCGCGTGCGGATGCACGCGAGCTCAACCTTTCACATCGTCAGAACGACACGAAACTCAGCCTTGCCGCTCAACATACGCGCGTAAGCCTTGTCCACCTTATCGAGCGGATAAATTTCAATCATGGGACGAATGCCAGCAAGTTCAGCAAAGTTCAGGGTGTCCTCCGAATCGGCAGCGGTTCCTGTAATCCACCCCTGAATGTTTCGATTTCCGCTGATGAGCTGTATTGGCGTAACTTCGATCGGGGCAAATTCCACTCCTACAACGATGAGCTTGCCGTTCGGGCCCAAGCCGTCGATTAATTCGGACATCGCCTTCGAACTCGGGGCGGTTGCCAGAATCACTTGTGCGCCGCCCAGAGTTTGCAAAGCTTCGGCTGCGTTTGTTGACGTGCTGTCGATGTACACACTCGCTCCCAGTCTCTTTGCGAGCGAAGCGTTTTCGGAACCGCGCCCGATTGCGGCAACCTTGTAACCAAACTTGTTTGCAAATTGGATGCCGAGATGACCGAGACCTCCGATGCCCTGCACCGCAATAAGGTCGCCAGGTAACGCACCACTGTGCCTCAGGGCGTTGTACGTTGTGATTCCGGCGCAGAGCAGTGGTGCTGCTTCAACCTCGCTTAGACTTTCCGGTATCGCCGCCAGCGCCTCCACGGGGGCGACCATGTATTCCTGGTACCCACCGTCATAACTGATGCCCGGAATTTTCAGGTTTCTGCAATTGCGAAAATCGCCTCGCCGGCACTCGCGACAGGTGCCGTCGTGGCCTCCGTGCCAACCAACGCCGACGCGCTGCCCTTTCTTCCACCCGGAAACGGCGGCGCCCACTTCGTCAATAACGCCCGCGACTTCATGTCCAGGAACGCGGGGATACCGAATGCCGGGCCAATAGCCTTCTTTTGTAAGCACGTCGCTGTGGCAAACACCACAGGCCTGCACCTTGATGCGCACTTGCCCCAAGCCGGGCTCGGGAATCTCGCGCTCAACGATCTGGAAAGCTGCTCCGGGACTGGGAACCTGTGCCATCTTCATCGTTCCTGCCGCGACTGCTGTTGTAGCCATGAACCCTCCTCTTGGATGTCCTTGTTCTGGATTCACATTCAATTCCTCTCTTGAGCACTCTCTCTGCAATCCGGTTGCATCGGATGCCATGCGCGAATCACAACAGAAGTTTTGAAGGGGACCAGTTGGACGATGGTATCGACGATACCTCCATCTCGGTCGACGCGAGCGGCCCTGCTCCCGGAGCGGCCTTCAATCGGTTTGCCAGTCGAGCTGAGGCTGCAATTGTGACCGCCCGCCAATCTCGGCTTGTAGATAGCGGGGGGCTGTCCATCAACTCAGATTCGTCGAGCCACTCCTTTTCCGAAATCCTGGCCTGCTGTGGACCGTACAAGTCCGTCACCGCAGAGATGAAAGCCGATAACTCGCGCTCCGCCAGGTGAATCTGTTCTTCGTAGATTAAATTGGAAAATGGCTCGTCTGTTTTCATGGCATTCCGTTCAAAGATCTCACCTTCGGCAAACCTCCAAACCCAGGATCCGCCGAAGGGGATATTGGAAACTCAGGCCGCTGTGGAACTCTTCTGCGTCTGGCCTAAGAACTTCAGCAGGTCTGCGTTGATTTGATCTTGGTGCGTCGCCGTGAGACCGTGGGGCGCGCCAGGATAGAAGATTTCTTGTGCGCCTTTGACGAGCTTTGCCGCTTTCCTGGCTGAGTCCTGAATAGGTACGATCTGGTCATCTTCGCCGTGGACGATCAGCGTGGGAATATCGAACTTCTTCAGGTCCTCAGTGAAATCGGTTTCTGAAAATGCTCTGATGCATTCGTAAGCATTCTTAAGGCCTGCCTGCATGCTCCACAGCCAAAACTGATCCAGGGTTCCTTGCGATACACGAGCATCCGGCCGGTTTGCTCCATAAAACGGAATTGCCACGTTCTTGTAAAACTGTGAAGGATTTTTGGTGAGGTCGGTCCTGAGCTTGTCAAACACTTCGATCGGCAGGCCCTCAGGATTGGCAGGGGTCTTTAGCATGAGGGGCGCTACAGCGGCCACAAGAACAGCTTTCGCCACGCGCTTCGTGCCGTGTCTGCCGATATACCGTGCAACTTCGCCACCGCCGGTCGAATGACCGACAAGCGCAGCGTCCCTGAGATCGAGCGCCTCGATGAGAGCGGCAAGATCGTCGGCATAGCCGTTCATGTCGTTTCCGGAAGAGGCCTGGCTGGACCGTCCATGCCCGCGGCGGTCAAGGGCCACAACGCGAAAACCATGTTGCGCAAGAAAAAGCATTTGAGCATCCCAGGCGTCAGAATTCAGCGGCCAGCCATGAGAGAACATTACAACCGGGCCTTGTCCCCAGTCCTTGTAGTAGATCTGGGTTCCATCCTTCGTAGTTATGGTGGACATAAAATCTTCTCCTTACCCGTGAAAATGGAGACATGTTTTTTCAGCTCCACTGTAAGGATGGAGATGTTGGGTGTTTCTGGCGACCCTGGAAACAATAGCTTTTGCACTGCATTTTTCTGGAGGTCGGTGGTGTGAAGGGGGATGGAGAACAGCTTTATCCGTGCTTGTTTGTAGGAGCTTTGCGCGAAAAAGACTTTCTGAGCCAGTGAGAAATGCCTCCCTTTGTGTGCTTGAAAACGATCCGCCCGGGAACCACGAGATCAATCTCAGTTCCGGAGCCCGGTGAACTTATGATGGTAAGTTTGGCGCCAATGCGGTCTGCCCGTTCGCGCATTCCTTGCAGACCGAAGTGTCCTTCTCTGCCCCTGGCCGCGATCAGGGGGTCAATGCCCTTTCCGTTGTCCTGCACGCGCACTGTCAGGTTGTTTGCGTAACTAAGTGTCACCTCCATCAGGGTGCCGTCCGAATGCGCGCATGCATTGATGATCGCCTCGTAGCCAATGCGATAAATCTCATCGCGCAGCATCGGATGCAGTTCCTGCGGCTGGCCAGCGACAGAAAACACGGCTTCAACGGAATATTGTCTGCGGCAGTCTTCGATCGCGCCGCGGAAAGCTTCCGCGAGATTGTTTTTCTCAGTCGTGGACGCTCGCAACGAGTTCAGGGCGGCCCGGCCTTCATCCACCGCGCGGCCCAGCCAAAGCGAGAGCTGCCCCACGGCGTGGCGCATACGATCAGCGTCAGAAAGGTTCTCCAGTGCGTCGTCCGCCACCAATTTGCTGCCTTGGACAGTTTGCAGAAGCGTGTCATGCAGCTCTCGGGCAACTCGTGTGCGCTCTACAAGGCGTTCATCAAAGCGGGTACTCAGCATCCGGGCAACCTGCCGCATGCGCAGACGGTAAAACCCATAGGCGGACACGCCGGCAACAAGAATGCAGAGCAGCACAAATGCGCGCGTCTGATACCATGCCGGCGTGACGCTGAAATCAAGTGACGCGCCCTGCTCGTTCCAGACACCGTCGTTGTTGGAGGCGATTACGCGAAATCGGTAACTGCCAGGGCGAAGGTCAGTGTAAAAAGCCTGCCGACGCGTTCCAGGTTCCTGCCATCCCTTATCGCGGCCTTCCAGCTGATAGCGGAAGTGCACCTTTGCGGGACTTACGAAACTCAGCGCTGTGTAGTCGATTTCAAGGTCACGTATGTGTGGAGGCAAACAAATGCCGTTGGTGGGCGAGTAGTTCTTGCGATTGGCAACGAGTTGTTCGATGTGCACGGGTGGCGGCGTAGAATTCCGAATGGGGTGTTCCGGATCCACCACCTGTACGACACTTTCGCTCGCAAACCAGAGTCGGCCATCGGTGCTGCGAACCGCTGCGGGCTGAAACGTCGGGGGCGACGGCTGAACTCCGTCAAAACCATCGAGAACGCTAACCTTTATCTTCGCATCGGGATGGTCCCACCAATTCTTTAGTTCCTGATCGGCAATTCTAACCAAGCCGCATTGCGAGTAGAGCCAAAGGGCATCTTGGGTGTCAAAAACCAGAGCATAAACGCGATTGCAAGGAAGACCATTCCTGGCCGTTAGAGTCTGCAGCCGACCGCCGCGAAGGCCGATGACGCCTGATGATGTCGCTCCGATAACGGTCCCGTCGGAAATGGCGATAAGTTGATGGATCGCGCCTGGCTTGTGGCCTTCTTCGAATTCGAACTTCTCAAGACGGCCATGCCGATAGAGAGCCAAGTCCCCATTGACCAGGCCGAGCCATATACCACCTTCGTGAGCTGCGACCAAAAAACTCGCGGGCGGTATCTTCGGTTCCGTAAATTCCTCACGTATTCGGTTCTTCTCAATCCTGACGAGTTCTTTGCGATCAGCGAAAGATTGGGCCCACACATTACCATCGTTATCCTGCGAGATCGAGAGTACGAGCCCCAAGGCGCCGCCATCGGGTCGCCGAATTGGACTATACTTTCCACGCGCGTAGGCAAATAGTCCGCGATCAGTCCCAATCCAGAGTTGACCTTCGCGGTCTTCAAAAAGGGATGTCACTCTTTGACCAGGCAGTCCGTCCTTGGGCTGGATGGACCTTACTTCTCCCTGGCGAACATAGTCCAGGGCTGCATGATTTCCGATCCAGACGGTGCCATCTTTAGCGGCCAACAACGGACCCGGTCGGTTACCGCCGAGCCCTTCCTGCGCAGTCAGGCTCGTGACTTTAAGATCGCGAAAGCACTCAACGCCCCTGGAAGTTGCGACCCACATGTTGCCTTCGCGATCCTCGAAGAAGGCATTGATTCCATCGCTGGACAGCCCGTCGACAGCGCCGAAATGATCTACATCATTGCCGTGGATGCGGTAGATCCCCTGGTCCTCGGTTCCCACCCACAAAGTATTCTGCCTGTCCCGATATAAGGCAGTAACTGAGAGCGTTTCGCCGTCGAGTTTTTTTTCTCGGAACGACGCCCACTTTCCTCGCAGAAACTGCTGCAGTCCCAATTGACGGCCTTTTCGACCTATTCCCACCCAGAGTGATCCGTCGCCCGCAAAGACAAGTGCGGCCACACCGTTGAGTCCCTCATTTGATTTATGAGTCTTTATTGGAAAAATGGCAACTGAACCGGGCTTCCATCGAGCCATTTCCGTTGGGTCGCCCGTCCAAAGATTTCCGAGGGGATCCTCCGTTAGCGGACCGGCGTACGGAAAGGGAATACCATCCGCTTTGCCGTAGCACTTTAAGGTCGTGGTGACTTTGCACAGCGGCCCGCTCGCATCCTGAACCCTCGAACGGGCGAACCAAATCACTCCCTGTCGATCTTGAATGACGGAATTTACCCGCCCGGAAGTGCCCGGGATGCTCTTCAGAACGCCATCCTTCAGATTTGCCAGGCCACTGCCGGTACCGATCCAGAGGCTGCCATCCAAACCAGGCAAGAGAGAATAGACTGACTTCGCAAAGCGCTGCCCATCCGTTGAGACCAAGGGCACAAAGCGAACGCCGTCGAATCGCAGGAGTCCGTTGCCGGTGCCGACCCACACATATCCGTCGGGTGTCTGAGCAATAGCGAAAGGCTCGCCGCTAATCACTCCGTCTTGCAATCGCCACGCCGAATGCGCATATTGGGCGATACGGACGTTCGCGTCGGCGCCCCAGAGCAAAGGCGCGAGACAACAGAAGAGAAGCCCATGTGCGATCGAGCGAAGGATATTAGCCCCCTGTCCCGCGTAGTATATCGGCGGCCTCTAATTCTGGCGCGTGGCCTTCGCAGCAGTTTGGAGTTTATCGCGACCGCAAAGATTACGACACACGACACGCTGTAGGGAGCAGCCTGTATTCTTCTACAGTCGAATCAGATAGGCAGCAGTCCGCGCCGTATCGCAATCGTCACAGCATGTGTCCGGTCATTTGCCCCCAACTTATCCACCAGGTTCTTGATATGAAAGTTGACCGTGGTTTCGGCTATGTTCAACTGGCCAGCGATCTGCTTGTTGCGATGGCCGTCACGTATCAGACGGAGTACTTCCAGTTCGCGAGCGGTGAGATCCTCCTCGCCCATGTGCTCCGCGATGCGAGCAGCCACCTGGGGAGGCACGTGCCGCTTACCCGCGTGAACCGAGCGAACAATGGCAAGCAATTCATCCTTTGGCATGCTCTTGAGAACGTACGCTGCGGCGCCCGCGCGCATGGCGCGCTGGATTTCACCATCGGCGTCGGAGGTTGAGAGCATAATGATGCGCGCCTGCGGAAATTGACCATGAATTTGAATCATCGCGTCAGTGCCGTTTGTGCCCGGAAGACGAAGGTCCATGAGAGTAATGTCAGGCCGATGACGCCGGAACTCGGCAATGGCTTCTACACCATTCGATGCTTGCGCAACCAGAAGCATATCGCGTTGCGATCCAATAATAGTGCTGAGTCCCTCACGAAAGACCGGGTGGTCTTCCACGCTCAGGATGCGAATCGGTTTCGGGGGAGCCATCGCAATTGCCTCGATGAGAGAATTGTAATGGCTGCTGCCGCTCCGGCCAAGAACTTGTGCTCTTGCGTCCAATGCATCCCCTGTCGTTCACGGCCAGGCTAGAGAGTTGGCCAGGACCTGCGAAAGGGCCCTCGATCCGGCTACAACGATATCGGCAACCATGTTTTCAGCACCCATCCTGAACTACAGAATTCAAGCTGTTGTTTTCTGCAGTGACCGCAGAGTTCGCTTGAAGCGTACACTTGGACTCAAGCGGCCAGATCCAATCAACGATCTGCAGAAAGCAATGCCCCGCAGAAAAACCAGCCTGAATGCAGTCGCGTTTGCGGCGGGCATGATCCTTAACTTCGCTCATCTTTAATACGAGGACTACTTGTGGCCGGCCCCACGAACAAGAACCCAGGTTCGTTGTTTTGGGATGTTTTGAGTGTGTAAGTCCGTCTTGGGGTGTGTCAAGGATGGGGACTGTAGACGATTTTGTGCCGTAAGAAGCCTCCGGCTTCAACAAATCGCAACAGCTTGCAACGCCACACAGATGGCCCGCGATTTCTACTCTTCTCGCAGTGTCTTGGCT
>OBLQ010000335.1_pt1 | contig 17829 bp, 14 predicted proteins | sample 1519881 | NCBI WGS metagenome assembly OBLQ01 (sample SAMN01911456, study PRJEB22533) | soil metagenome | biome: Soil | place: Malaysia | collected 2012-04-30 | depth DG_metagenome m | reverse complement strand
GTGTCGTAAGCAAGATCCGCGCCCGCCGCCAGCAGACCTGCACCGGGGAGATAAAGCTGCCACTTCCAGCTATCCGGGAAAGGCGATAGCCAGCCACCGAAGAAGAGAATCGTGGCGAGGCAGGAAACCGTGATCATGTTCGCGTATTCCGCCATGAAGAACATGGCGAATTTGAAGGCCGAGTACTCGGTGTGGAATCCAGCGACGAGTTCGGTCTCAGCTTCCGGCAAGTCGAACGGAACGCGGTTCGTCTCCGCGAATGCGGCAGTAAGATAGCAGAGAAAACCGACGATCTGCGGGACAACATTCCATCTTGGTATGAATGGCAGGTAACGCCAGTAACCGCGCTGGCTTTCGATGATTCCATTGAAATTGAGTGTCCCCGCCAGCAGCAGCACGCCCACGACGGAAATCGTGATAGCGACTTCGTAGCTGATCATTTGCGCGGAGCTGCGCAGACCACCCAGCAGCGGATACTTGCTGTTCGAGGCCCATCCAGCGAGCGCGACACCGTAAACACCCATGGACGTGATCGCAAACAGGAACAAGAGGCCGATGTCCAGGTTCGAGACCATTAAAGCAGGCTGGCCGAAAATCGTGACGCTGGGCGGGCCGAAGGGAATTAGCGCAATCGCCGTCAGTGCCAGCGCGAAGGCAAGGAACGGCGCCAGCAGGTAAACGAAGCGATCCGCCATCGGGGGCGTGACGTCCTCTTTGAAAAGAAACTTGATGCCGTCGGCGAGCGGCTGGAGCAACCCGTGCGCGCCGACGTAGTACGGACCCCAGCGCGACTGGATGTGCGCAACGACCTTGCGTTCAAACCAGGTGAGATACGCCAACGCCGTCATCACAATGAACAGCAGGACGACGATCTTGACTAGCGATGCCACCAGGACTGGATGGTGGGAGATGAACTCCACGGCGCCTCTTTAGCCTCGTTGGTTGAAGTGAGCTTGGAACAGTAGCGTCCCAGCGTGCCGCTCGTAAACAAATAATCGTGTGAAGAAAAGACCGCGCCCGCAGGCGCTTCATAATTCGGCTCGGCGGTTTTGCAGGTTGCGGACGACAACTCCGAGCCGCCGGCCAGCAAATTCGCTTGCGAGAGATCGTAACCCGCCACGTGCTGGCGGATTTCTTCGAACGCCGCCTCGGGCGTGCGCAATCGGATCGGCGAGCCCATGCCGAGCGCGCCGAGTTGGTGCGAAAGAATGCGAATGAGATCGAAATCGCTGCGCGGGCCCTGCGGGTCGATGGCGCGATGGGTCAACTGCACCTCGCCGGCGGTATTCGTGAGTGAACCGTCTTTTTCGTAACTGGACGCTGCGGGCAGGACAACATCGGCGCGGCGGGCCGTCTCCGTCAGGAACATGTCCTGCACGATGAGGAGTTCCAATCCCGCGAGGCGATCGGGCTCCGCGATTCCGAAGGTTTTCAGCGGATTTGCTCCGACGACGTACAGCGCCTTCAGCTTTCCAGCGACCGCGGCTTCCATCATCTCGCGCGCCGTCAAACCGGGCGTTGCGGAGATTTCGCCGCCCCACAGCTTGGCGAATCGCGAGCGCTCGGCGGCGTCCGAGAGAGGCGCGTAGCCCGGCAGGCGATCGGGCAAAATTCCCATGTCGGCGGCGCCGCGCGAATTCGAATAATCGCCCAGGGCCATGAACTTCGTCCTGCCGCCCAGGCGCGCGCTGAAGGAAATGAGATCGCGAATCGCCGCTCCCTGAATCTCGGCACCGAAGAGGATTACGACGTCCTTCTCGGCTTCGAGTGCGGCCTTGAGCTGAATCAGCGCTTCCGTGACCTGCGCGCCGAATTGCCCCTGCTCGGCTGCGAGCCAGCGAAGCGCCTGGCGTTCGCCGCCCTCGGGGAGTTGAACGGCGAGCCTAGCTTGACGATGAATCTTGCTCGGCTGGGCATTGATGACGTAGAGACGCGTACCGTGATGGCGCACGCCGGCGCGAATCTGCCAGGCGACGAGCGGGTTCTGATTGTTGACGTCGTTGCCGATCAAGAGCACGGCATGCGCGTTGTAGACGTCGGCCATCGTCGCCAGAGAACCTTTGGCTTGCGGTCCGAGCGCGGCGGCAAGTCCCGCATAGTCCGCGGTGCGGTGATGGTCGAGGTTGTTCGTGCCGAGCGTAACGCGCGCGAAGCGGTTCAGGAGATAATTTTCCTCGTTGGCCGTATGGTTCGAACCGATTACGCCGATGGCGGCGGGGCCGTGCGCGTCGCGCGCCTGCTTCAACCTGCGAGCGATTTCCTCGAATGCGTCTTCCCAACTGGCGGGCTCGAGCTTTCCATTGCGGCGGATGAGCGGCTGGCGGAGGCGTTCGTCGTGCGACGTGAAGTCGAATCCGAAGCGGCCCTTTCCGCACAGGAACTCGCCGTTGATGCCGGAGCGGTCGCGGTTGTTGGCACGGAGGATGCTGTTGTTGCGCACGCTCAGGGTGGTCTTGCAGCCGTTGGAGCAATGCGCGCAGGGGGTACCGAAGTAGGTCATCTCCCAAGGGCGCGTCTGATAGCGATAGGTGCCGCTGGTGAGCGCGCCAACCGGACAAATATCGATGCACGCTCCGCACTCTTCGCAGGCCAGCGCGCCCGAATGGTTCGGCAGGATCACGGAATGGACGCCGCGGGAGCCGACGCCGAGGGCCTTCACGTCCATGCCCTCGTCGCAGACGCGCACGCAGCGGAAGCAGAGGATGCATCGGGGCGCGTCGTAATAGACCAACGGCGACCACTTCTCTTCAGGGTAGTGCAGCTTTTCCTCGACGAAGCGGGTCTTATCGAGGCCATATCGGAAAGTCATGTCCTGCAATTCGCACTCGCCGCCTTTGTCGCACACCGGGCAATCAAGCGGATGATTCGAGAGCAGGAACTCGATCATATCCTTGCGCGCCTTGTGGACGGTCGGGGTATCGGTCTTCACGACCATGCCATCGGTGGCGACCAGCGTGCAGGCGGTCTGCAGCTTCGGCATTTTCTCGACTTCGACCAGGCACATACGGCAGGCCGCCTGGAGCGACAGGCCCGGGTAGTAGCAGAACGACGGGACTTCGATCCCCTGTTTCTTGGCCGCCTCAATGACGAGCGTGCCCGGAGCCGTGGTGACTTGCTGGCCGTTGAGTGTAAACGCGATCTGTTTATCGTCCGCCATGCGTACCCTAGCGCGCTCCGGCAATCACCTCGGCAGGTTTGTAGGCGCACTTCCCCTGGAGGTGGTCTTCAAATTCGTTCCGCCACTTCTTGACGATACTGATGGTTGGCAGCGCAGCCGCGTCTCCAAGCGGGCAGAAAGTCCGTCCCAACATGTTCTGGGCCAGCTCGCCGATAAGCGGGATATCTTCCGAGCGCCCGGCCCCTTCGTGGAAGCGGTCGAGCATTTTCCGCAGCCAGGTGGTTCCCTCGCGGCAGGGAATGCACCAGCCGCAGGATTCGTGCGCGTAAAAGTGCATAATCCGGCGCGCGACGTCGACCATGCAGGTGTCTTCGTCGATCACGACCGTGCCGCCCGAGCCGAGCATCGAACCGGCCTTGGCGACGGAATCGTAGTCCATGGGAATGTCGATTTCATCGGCGGTGAGCAGCGGGCAGGAACTCCCGCCGGGAATCACGGCCTTGAGCTTCTTGCCGGCGCGCACTCCGCCCGCAACTTCCTCGATCAGGCGCCGAAGCGGAAAGCCGAGAGGCAGTTCGTAAATCCCGGGACGGTTGACGTGGCCGGATATCGAATAGAGACGCGTTCCGCCGTTCCTGGGCGTGCCGAGGTTGGCGTACGCCTCGCCACCCATGCGGATCACCGCCGGGACGGTGCTGAGCGTTTCAACGTTGTTGATCACCGTCGGGCAGCCGTAGAGGCCGACGACTGCGGGAAAGGGCGGCCGGATGCGCGGGTAACCGCGCTTTCCTTCGAGAGACTCCATCAAAGCCGATTCCTCGCCGCATTCATAGGCGCCGGCACCCGTGTGCGCGCTCAAGTCGAAATCGAAACCGCTGCCCACGATGTTCTTGCCGAGATAGCCTTTGGAGTAGGCCTCGGCGATGGCCGCTTCGACGATGTCGATGATGTAGCGATACTCGCCACGGATGTAAACATAGCCGCGGTGCGCTTCCACCGCTCGCCCCGCAATCACCATTCCCTCGATCAATTGGTGCGGGTCCATCTCGAGCAGCGGGCGGTCCTTCGACGTGCCCGGCTCGCTTTCATCGCCGTTGGCGAGCACGTATTTGGGCTTGCTGGTGTCCTTGGGAACGAAGCTCCACTTCATGCCCGCCGGAAAGCCCGCGCCGCCGCGGCCGCGCAGGTTCGATTTCTTCACTTCGTCGATGATCTGTTCCGGCGTCATCTGTTTGAGAGCTTTTTCGAGCGCCTGATAGCCCTCGTTTTTCAGGTACACGTCGATCGTGCGCGAGTTCGGGATTCCGAAGCGCTTGCTGATGATGGGAACTTCTGCGGGCAGGCGTTCGTGCAGCGCGCCCGAAATGATCGGGACGGGAGCGGGCTTCTGACCCTTCTCGAGCTGCTCCAAGATCGCGTCGACTTTGTCCGGATCCAGGATTTCGTAGAAGTCGTAATTGACCTGCATGGCGGGCGCGCCCGTGCAGGCGCCGATGCATTCGACTTCTTCGAGCGAAAACGTGCCGTTCGGCGAGACTTCCTTGTGACCGATGCCGAGCCTCTTCTGTACGTGCCGGTAGATTTCGTTGCCCCCGCGCAGCATGCAGGAAATGTTGGTGCAAACCTGGACGTGATAGCGTCCCGCGGGCTTGCGCCGCAGCATCGAGTAGTAGGCAAGCGTCTCGGTAACCTGCACCATGTTGAGGTCCAGACGCTTCGCGATTTCCTCGAGCAGTTCGTCGCTCAGGAAGCCGAAGTGATCCTGCGCGTAGAGCATCATGGGAATCAGCGCCGAACGCTTGACCGGGTAGCGGCCGATGAAATCGTTGAATTTGGCTTCGAGCTGTGGCGGCAGTTGCATCATCCGGTGTTCGTTCTCTGTAAGCTAGCGGTCCACTTCTCCCAGAACGATGTCGGTCGTGCCGATGCAGGCGACGACATCCGCGATCAGGCGGCCCTCGCAGAGCCTCGGCAACGCCTGTAGATTCACAAATGACGGCGTGCGAAACTTCACGCGGTAAGGTTTATTCGAGCCGTCGCTCACCATGAAGATTCCCAATTCACCGCGCGGCGATTCGATCGCCTGATACACCTCTCCCGGCGGCGGCGCAAACCCCTCGGTGAAAATCTTGAAATGGTAGATCAAACCCTCGATCGAGGTTTTCATCTCTTCGCGCGAAGGCGGGATGATTCCCGGAAGCTCGGCCCGGAACGGCCCCTCCGACGGAATTTTCTCCATGGCTTGACGGATTATCTTGATGCTTTCGCGCATCTCCGCCACCCGAACCTGATACCGCGCGTAACAATCGCCTGCAGTCTGGGTCGGGATATCGAAATCGAATTCGTCGTAGCTCGAATACGGGAATGCCTTGCGCGTGTCGTACGCAACCCCGCTTCCGCGCAGCATCGGTCCGGACGCTCCCATGGCGATCGCGTCCGCGGCGCTGAGGACGCCCACGCCTTTCGTCCGCGCGATCCAGATGCGATTCTGTGTCAGCAGGTTTTCGTAATCGTCGATGTGGCCCGGCAGAGATTCGACGACGCGCCGCACGCGGTCGAGCCAGTCCGGCGGCGGTTCGAGCGCGAGGCCGCCGATGCGGAAGTAGCTCGTCATCATCCGCTGGCCGGAGACGTACTCGTAAATCTTCATGATCTCTTCGCGTTCGCGGAAGGTGTAAAGGAAGACCGACATCGCGCCGAGGTCGATCGCGTGTGTCCCGAGCCACACGAGGTGTGAGGTGATGCGGGTCAGCTCCGTGAGCAACACCCGGATGTACTGCGCTCTCTTCGGGACTTCGATTCCAACGAGCCGTTCAGCGGCCAAGCAGTAACACAGATTGTTCGAAAGCGGCGCAAGGTAGTCGATGCGGTCGGTCAGGGTAATGGCTTGCGAATAGGTCTTCGATTCGCAAGACTTTTCGATGCCGGTGTGCAGGTAACCGATCACCGGCTTGGCCTTCAGCACTGTTTCGCCGTCGAGTTCGAGGATTACCCGCAGAACGCCGTGCGTCGAAGGGTGCTGCGGTCCCATGTTGAGAACCATCGGATGGGCTGGGCCGGCCGGCGTCTCGATGGTTGCGGTCGTCATGGGCGTCAACACGTCCTCGTCAGTCATTTCTAGCGATACCCCTCGACGGGATAGTCCTTCCGAAGCGGATGCCCCTCCCAATCGTCGGGCATCAGAATGCGGGAGAGATCGGGATGTCCGTCGAAATGGATCCCCACCAGGTCATAACTTTCGCGCTCGTGCCAATTGGCGGTCGGCCAGATGGACGTGACCGACGGCACGACGGCGTCCGCTCCCGACACGCGCACCTTCAAGCGCAGTCGTTCGCGCCTGTCAATCGAAAGCAAGTGGTAGTTCAGTTCGAAGCGCGGTTCGAGTGGGAACCGGTCGACGGCGGTGATGTCCGACAGGAAGGAAAAGCGCAGCGAGGGCTCAGACGCGAGAAACTCTGCGGTGCGCAAGAGGAGTTTACGGTGCACTACGGCAGTCGTTTCGCCCGCGAATTCAATCACTTCTTCGACGGCCTGCGGATTCCACTCGCGGAGCTTATGTACAACCACACTCTTGTCGTTTTCCCGGGTTTCCACTGTTTATCCGATTCCGGATGGGCGATTATTCGTTCCAGTCGAGAGCGCCCTTTTTCCAGAGGAAAATGTAACCTACCAGCAGAATCATAATGTAGAGCAACATCTCGACGAATCCAAACAATTTCAGGTCGTGGTAGACGAGCGCCCAAGGGTAAAGAAAGATGGCTTCGATATCGAACAGAATGAAGAGCAGGGCCACGAGGTAGAAATGGACCGAAAAGGGCTCGCGTGCGTCGCCCGTCGGACGCATTCCGCACTCGTACGGCAGGTCCTTCTCGGGCGTGTGCTTGTGTCTACCCACCATTGTGGACATCACGATGAGCATGCCAGCCATTCCGCATGCCAGTATAAACATAAGCAAAAGCGGCCCGTAATTGTCGAGGTAGGCGCTGTTCATATTCGACGCGCTGGTATAATAACGCCCGAGCGCACGCCGGTCAATGAACTCCCAAGAATTTCGTATGCGGCAAAATCCGGCGGAGCTCACTGGGAGGCAATTGGCGGCCCATGAGTTTCGGATTTAACACGGACGTCCGCGTGGGCGACCGGGTGTTTCATGTTCAGACTGAAGAGCGGGGCCCGAGCCATCTCGTCATTGATACGGCGGTCTATCAAAACGGCCGTGTACTCCACCGGCGTACATCGAATTACGAGCAATTCGCGGCCGCGCCCGAATTCAGCGTTGACGCCTTGCGCCAGCGCGTGGAGGCTCAGCACCGCTCTATCATCGAAGAATTGCGCGCGGGCTCGCTTGCCGGAGAGATTTCTGCGCCAGCCGACAAAACCAGTCAAACGGGAGGAATTCAGGTGCAACTTCTGAACCCCGGGTCCTGGTTGTCGGCGGGAACCGTCTCGCTCGACATGGAGATTTTGGGACGATCAGACCGCCAGCCGCAGGCAGGTGCTCGGGTGGAGGCCACGATCGAGGGCGCTCTGCGCGACGCTCGGCACACCGGCACCAGCGATAGCGAGGGTCGCGTGCGAATTCAATTTCCGTTGCCGCAGCTAGGCAAAGGCGAGCTGGCGCTCGTCATTCTCGCCATGGCAGATGCGGGCAAGGACGAAATTCGTTTCACGATGCGTTCGCGCCCGAAGGCCCCGCCGGAAGCCCCCGCGTCGACTCCCTAGCGCAATGACTGTCACGATAAACGGGGAACCCCGCGAAATCCCGGACAACTTGACCGTGGCTGGGCTGCTTGTGCACCTAGGGATGTCGGAGGAGCGCGTCGCCATCGAACGGAATCTCGATATTCTCCCGCGCGCCCGCTGGCGCGAGACCCGCGTGCAGTCGAACGACACCTTCGAAATCGTGCAATTCGTCGGGGGCGGGTGACCTACAGCCCGGCGAGCAGATGGCCGAGCTTGACTTTTTTGGTGCGCAGGTAGGCGCGCGAATGATGGCTTGTAGGTGGACAGCAGGGAACTCGCTGGACAATGCGGATGCCTGCGCTCTCGAGTTGCTGGACCTTATCGGGATTGTTCGACAGGAGCCGCGCGGACCGGACGCCGAGCGCCTTGAGCGCGGCCGCGGCAAAATCGTAGTCGCGCGAGTCCGCCGCGAATCCGAGCCGGCGGTTTGCTTCCACCGTATCAAGGCCCCGGTCCTGAAGCTGGTAGGCTTTTAGTTTGTTGAGCAGGCCGATGCCGCGGCCTTCTTGCGGCAGGTAGAGCACCACGCCAGAGGCGTGCTTGGCGATTTTGCGGAGCGAGAATTCGAGTTGTGCGCGGCAGTCGCAGCGCTCCGAGGTGAAGACGTCGCCCGTGAGGCATTGCGAATGAATGCGCACCAGCGCCGCTCTTCCAGGCCGAAGCTGCCCGTGCTGGATCGCCACTGCCTCTTCACCTGGGCGTGAGCCCTCGATACCCGAAATCGTGAATCGTCCGAAGCGCGTGGGCAACTGAGCACTCGCTACGATCCTTGCCTTTCCAGTTTGTTTTATCCGCTTCATGGCAATCGGCCATTATAGCAGGCTTCGCAACCGGCTCAGCAGTGGATTTGAGTTCGCGCCGCTTGCCCGGCGCCCGCTTGTGTCCAGCTGGTATGTCGCCCAGGCCAGGTTCTCTTTACATCCCACGCCGCATTGGCTAACTTAGCTCAAGGGCTCGTTACAGCGGTTTATGGAAGCATGGACACACTGTTAGAAGGGAAGGACCTTCTTTTCACGCTCATCCTAAAGGTGGGCTTCGCTGCCGCGCTCGCCGCGCTGCTCGTCCGCTTCAGGTCCTTTCGGAAGCTCCTTTTCACGGAGCAGCGGGACTCCGATCAGAAAGTCGTGCTGCTGCTGTTTTTGGTGCCGCCCTTGGCTGTGGGCATCATGCTGCGCCTGGTCGCCGGTTACCGTTTCTTCGATCTGACCCTGGAAGGTTCGTTCCTGATGGGCCTAATCGGCGGGCGAATCGTCGGCCTGCTAGGCGGATCGCTCATCAGCCTGCTTCCGTTCGGATTCCACGAATGGCTGTCCGCTCCTGTGGCTGCGCTCGTCGGCCTGCTCGCAGGAGTGATCCGCGAGGCAGTCCCCGACAAAGAGGATGTTTGGCATTTCGGACCGTTCCTGTTCCTCGGCATCCCGCAGTGGCTCTGGAAACTTTTCCGGCGTGGCAAGCGCAATCGCGCCATGTTGCCACTTTTCGCGTGCGCCGCACTTGAAATGGGCCTGATCGCGCTGGCAGGACTCGTTCCGTCGAACTGGCTTTTCTCAATTCGAACGAACAACTGGGGCTACGTGGCTTTGGTCGTGCTTTCCTCGGTGATGTGCGTTGCCATGGCCGTCAAGATCTGGAACAACACGCGGATCGAGATGAACCTCGAGCAGAATCAGCAGCTGCTGCTCAAGGCGCGCATGGATGCTTTGACGAGCCAGATCAATCCTCACTTCTTATTCAACACCCTTAACACCGTTTCTTCGCTGATCCGCTTCGACCCGGACATGGCCCGCGGCGTGGTCTTGAAGCTCTCGAACATCTTGCGTCGTTTGCTGCGAAAACACGAGACGTTTGTTCCGCTCCGGGACGAACTGGGTTTCATCGACGATTATCTCGATATCGAGGTGATTCGTTTCGGCCACGACAAACTGCAGATCTTCAAGGACATTGATGAGGAAACGCTCGACGCGTTCGTTCCCAGCATGCTCCTCCAGCCCATTATCGAAAACGCGATCAAGCATGGCCTGGCCCCGCGCCTTGCGGGTGGGCAGATCCATCTCCGCACGCATCGGCGCGACGGCCGCCTGGTTATCGAAATCGAGGATAACGGCATGGGGATGTCTCCGGAGCGCCTTCTCGAGGTATACGGCGGCGGTATCGGCATTAGCAACGTCCACGAACGCCTGCGGCTTCTTTACGGCAGCCAGTTCGGAATGGACATCCGCAGTCGCGAAGGGGAGGGCACTCAGATTCGCATCGAGTTGCCCGCGCTAGCGGTCGCCGAGCCTGCCGCCCGGTGAGCGGTTTCTTGTTGCGGAGCGGTAGACGGAAGGTCACGAGGAGGAGTTCTGGCAATCCCGATAGTGAACTGGTCGGAAACGTGGCGTCTGGCGGTCGAGGCGCTGCGTGCCAACAAGCTGCGCGCCGTTCTGACCATGCTCGGTGTCGTGATCGGCAGTGCTTGCATCGTACTAGTGGTGACCGTCGCCCTAACGGGTAAGAAGTACATCACCGCGCAGATCGAGGCCGTGGGATCCAACATTGTCTACGCGTCGCTTGCGCAATCAAGCGATTCGGAGAACATTACTCTCGCCGACCAGATCTCGCTGAGCGACCTCGAAGCCGTGAAACAAAGCATTCCCCAGGTGATCCACGCGGCCGGCACCAACGACATTTCGATGACCGTTGTGGCGGGCGGAAAGGCGTGGCCGGTGGGTTTGGTGGGCGTGACCCCGGGATTTCAGCAGATCCGCAACCTGGTCATTCTGCGCGGCCGGTATTTCGACGACGCCGACTTTTCGAGCGCGAGCAAAGTCTGCGTTGTTTCCGAACATCTCGCGCAGACTGTCTTTTCCGACGAGAACCCGATCGGCCGGAGCATTCACGTCGGTGAGTTGACGTTTACGGTCATCGGCGTCTTCCGCGAGCGCGTCGGAACCTTTGGCCAGTCCGAAATTCGCACCGATACCGTGCTGGTGCCGTTTTCGCTGATCAAGTATTACACCGGCGACGCCTTCATCGTTACCCTCTACGCCCAGGCGGACCGTCCCGACGACGTTGCGCTCGTGACCCAGGAGGTCACCGAGATTTTGAGAAGCCACCACCGGCCGGAGGCGGAGTATGACGTCCAGAACCTCACTTCCATTCTTGAAACTTCGCGGCGCATTTCGCTCGCTATGACTGTCGTGCTGCTGCTCATCGCTCTAATGGCTCTGCTGATCAGCGGAATCGGCATTATGAACATCATGCTGGTCAGCGTCACGGAGCGCACCCGCGAAATCGGAATTCGAAAGGCACTGGGCGCAAGACAGACCGAAATCCTCTATCAGTTCCTTCTCGAGGCCATCTTGATCAGCGGCGTCGGGGCGCTCGCCGGCATCACCGTGGCCGTGGTGATTCCCCTCTTCGTCGAGACGCTCGTTCGATTTCTCCCCGTGCCAGGCGGCGTGACCATCCCGATCTCGTGGATTTCGGTCTTATCGGCGTTTGTGGTGTCCTGCGCTACCGGTGTGCTTTTCGGGTATCTGCCAGCTAAAACGGCCGCCCAGCTCCAGCCTGTCGAATCACTTCGTTACGAATAGAGCCGCGCGAATTGGCTGTGAGATGATGTGTAGCAAGGTATAGTGGTTCGGTAGGTTGTCAGGAGTGCAAAGCGTTGTGCGGGATCGCAGGTTTTACTCACAAGAACTGGAGGCCTGAACCAGGCCGGATCGAGAGCGCGGTCGCCACGCTCTTGCACCGCGGGCCGGATCAGCAGGGCGTCTTCCGTTCGAGCGTCTGCTCGATGGGTGCCACGCGTTTGAAGATAATCGACCTAGTTGCCGGCGACCAGCCCGTCTCCTCGGACGACGGCGGCACCGTAATCGTTTTCAACGGCGAAGTCTACAACCACCGTGAACTGCGCAGCGAGCTGGAAGCCCGCGGCCACCGCTTTCACTCGCGCTCGGACACGGAAGTGGTGCTGCATGCCTTTCTGGAATGGGATACGGCGTGCTTTTCCCGGCTGCGAGGGATGTTTGGCGTGGCCCTCTGGACCGAGTCCGACAAGCGCTTGGTCCTGGCTCGCGACCGCATGGGAATCAAGCCGCTCTACTTTTTCCGCAAGGGAGAAAACCTCTTTTTTGGCTCGGAGCTCAAGGCAATCCTGATCCACCCCGAGATTGATCGGCGCCTGAGTCTGGCCGGCCTGGATTGTTATTTGTCTCTGAATTACGTCCCGTGCCCGCGGACCTTGGTGGAGGGTATCGAGAAACTCCCCCCAGCGCACTGGCTCGAATGGCGGGATGGCGCCGTTTCGTCCGATCGTTACTGGACTTTGCCTCTCGGACCGTCACGCCACGTCACCCTCGACGCCGCGAAGGAGGAACTCAACGATCTGCTCACCCAGTCCGTGCGCGAGCACCTCGTCTCCGACGTGCCCCTCGCCGTGTGGCTCAGCGGCGGGATCGACTCCTCCACGGTGATGCACTACGCGGCCCGGGCGTCGAGCGCCCGGTTGAAAACGCTCTCGATCTCTTTCCGGGGGCGAAGTTTTGACGAGACGGACTACATCCGCCAAGTCGCCACACAATACGGGACGGATCACTACGAACTCGACCTCAATCCGGGTGAGAATCTCCAAGGCGCGGTTGAGGAGTTCGCCTACTACAACGACGAGCCCGACGCCGACGCCGGAGCCTTGCCGCTCTGGTTCCTCTCCAAGATGAGCAAAACGCAGGTCACGGTCACGCTCAGCGGTGAAGGTGGCGATGAAATCTTTGGCGGTTATCTCACCTATCGGGCGAATCGTTACGCACGCCTGCTGCGGCGGCTGCCGCCGCGAGCGATTCGTCTTGCGCTCGCTGTCGCACAGCGTTGGCCAGTCTCGGACGATAAGATCAGCTTGGAATACATGGCGAAGCGCTTCCTCGAAGGATGCCTGCTGCCACCCGACCGCGCGCACGTCTATTGGAATGGGACATTTTCCGAGACGCAGAAGAGCGCGCTGCTAGGAATGGAGCTTCCTGCGGCCCTAGATCGAATGCTGGCGGAGTTGCGGGAGGCGTCGAAGGCGGCCGACGATGTGTCGTCTTATCTGTGGTTCGATCAGAAATACTTCCTTCCCGACGACATCTTGATGAAAGTGGACCGTATGAGCATGGCGCATGCAGTCGAAGCGCGGCCTCCGCTGCTCGATCATCGCATCGTGGAATTTGCCGCCTCGCTGCCGGCCTCGTTCAAAATCCGGGGCTCGCGCCAGAAGTTTCTTCTGAAAGAACTGATGAAAGATAAATTGCCCTCGTCGGTGCTGAAGCGCAAAAAGACTGGTCTCGATATCCCCACCCACGAATGGCTGCGCGGGCCTCTGCGTCCGCTGCTTCTCGATGCGCTGGGAGATGTTTCCAGGCATGCGGGCCTGTTTCGTCCCGGCGCGATTGAAGCGTGCCTCCGCGATCACCTCGAGCGCCGCGCGAATCTCGGTTATCATCTTTGGGGTTTGATGGTCCTGTTTTTGTGGATGAGGAAATGGAAGATCCAGGCGGCGCAAGCCCCCGCCCCAAGCTTCAAGGCGGCGGGAAGCGTTTTCACCTCTATCTAGTTGTTCTGGCGGTTGCGGCAATCGTATTCCTCGGCACTGTGATCTCCCCGCCGTCGCTGATGGACGACGTGGATGCGGTGCAAGCTCAGATCGCTCGGAATATGCTCACGTCCGGCGACTGGGTGACCGCACGGATCGACGGCCTGATCTACGTCGAGAAGCCGCCACTCATCTATTGGACCGTGGCGGCATCCTACCGGATCTTCGGCGTCCACGACTGGTCCGCGCGTCTTCCCATCGCTCTCTCCGCCATCGCTCTCTGCTGGCTCACCGCTGCATTCGGGATGTGGGCGTTCGGAAAGCGCGCGGGCTTCTATGCCGGCTTATGCATGGCTACCTGCGTGGGCCTGTTTCTTTTCACGCGAATCTTGATTCCGGACGTCATGCAAACGCTCACCATCGCAATGGCCATGTGGGCGTTTCTGCGCGCCATCGACGAGGACGAGGCGCATCCGCGGCTCTGGGCCGCAGTATTGGCGGCGAGCATGGGAATCGGGCTCCTGCTGAAGAGTCTGATCGCCGTGGTTTTCCCCGTGGGGGCCGGTCTTATCTATCTTTTGTACACGCGCCAGCTTTTCTCCCTCCGGGTCTGGAAGCGGCTGCACCCGTTCAGCGGAGCGCTGATCGCATTGGCCATCGCTGCGCCCTGGCACGTTCTGGCCACGCTGCGTAACCCGCCCTATTTCGCCTTGACGCTCCACAGCGGTCCAGGCCAGTATCACGGATTCCTATGGTTCTTCTTCATCAACGAGCAGCTTCTCCGTTTCCTGAACTTGCGTTATCCGCGCGATTACAACACGGTCCCGCGCCTCTGGTTCTGGCTGTTTCATTTGATCTGGTTGTTTCCCTGGAGCGTCTACCTTCCCGCGGTGGCGAAGCTTTCCTACAAGCCAGTTGACCGTGCCGGGCGCACGCGTTTGCTCGCGCTTTGCTGGATCGGCTTCATTCTCGTATTTTTCACGTTTTCGACGACGCAGGAATACTACTCGATGCCGTCCTACCCGGCATTTGCGCTGCTCCTGGGCGCGGCGATGGCTGGGGGAGGTGTTTGGGTCCGCCGAGGAACTCGCGCTCTTTCGATCGTAGCCGCAAGCGCGGCGATTGCGGTCTTCGCGATTCTGTTCCACGTCCGCGGCCTTCCCACGCCGGGAGATATCTCCACCGCGCTCAGCCATCATCCAACGGCTTACACGCTTTCGCTCGGCCACATGGAGGACCTGACCCTGGATTCGTTCGCCTATTTGCGCCTGCCTCTGTTGGTGGCGGGTGTTGCTTTTCTAGTCGGTGCGCTGGGAACCTTTCGTATGGCAACCCAGCGTGCGTTTCTGGCCGCCGCCTTGATGATGATTCTGTTTCTTCACGCCGCGAGGCTGGCGATGGTGGTGTTCGACCCCTACTTGTCTTCGCGGCCGCTCGCGAGGGAGCTGATGCAGGCGTCGCCAGGTCAGCTGATCGCTGAGGGCCACTACTACAAGTTTTCGTCGGTCTTCTTTTATACGAATCGCACCGGGCTGCTTCTCAGCGACCGCCGGGCGAATCTCGAATACGGTTCGAACGCACCCGGCGCGCCCCACGTATTCCTGGATGACTTGCAACTGAGAGACGTCTGGATGCAGGCTTCCCGCTGTTACCTGCTCATCTTCCAGTCCGTCTTGCCCCATTACGAAGAGCTGATCGGGCAGGCGAATTTTTACACCGTGGGAGAGAGCGGCGGCAAGCTCCTGCTGACCAACCATCCACTGAAAGCATCTCTCACGCCGCAGGGTGTCGGAAGCCAGCAGTTACACGAGACCCTGCCCCCGTACGCCGCACGACCCGCGCCTTCGCCGCTTGCGGCGAGTCGACTGGATCTGACGGATTGTAGCGGCGTTGAAAACGGGGCGGTCCCGGGCTCCGGCGAGAATCCGCATACGTTGGTTTTTGCCGCTCCCCGGGAGAATTCGGGAGCGCGAAGGCAGGTTTTGCCGCATAATAGCGTGATGCCGAAAGGTACTAGGAACGGGACGGCCAGCGATATTCGACCGGCGCATTCCCGCCACAGGATTCCGGCGCTGAACGACGGAGGGCGAGTGGGATGAAGTACAGCGTCGTGGTCCCGTTATTCAACGAGCAGGAAAGCGTCACCCCACTCTACGTCAAGATCATCGACGTTATGGATACGTTCGGTGAATCGTACGAAATCGTGTTTGTGGACGACGGCAGCCGCGACGGCACCTTCCGTCAGCTCTCGGAAATCTCCCGTGACGATGAGCGCATCGTCGTGGTGCGTCTGCGCCGCAATTTCGGCCAGACAGCGGCGCTCAAGGCCGGCTTCGACCATTCCCAGGGCGAAATCATCATTTCCATGGACGGAGACCTGCAGCACGACCCGGCGGAGATTCCACGTTTCATCGAAAAGATAAAGGAAGGCTACGACATCGTCAGCGGATGGCGCGTCGAACGCACCGATCACTGGCTGACGCGCCAATTGCCCAGTCGCGTCGCCAACTGGTTCATGGCCAAGCTGTCGCGGGTCGAGCTGCACGACTTCGGCACCACCTTCAAGGCCTATCGCCGCGAAATCATTTCCGAAATCCGACTCTACGGCGAACTGCACCGCTTCATTCCCGCGCTCGCAAGCTGGGCGGGCGCCTCGATCGCCGAAGTGCCCATCACCAACATCCCGCGCAAGAACGGCAAGTCCAACTACGGCATCTCGCGCACCATCCGCGTCCTGCTTGACCTGTTGAGCGTCAAATTCCTCCTGGATTACTCGACCAAGCCCTTGCAACTTTTCGGACTGGCCGGACTCGCGTGCCTGGCTGGCGGCGGTGGAATCGGTCTCTGGATTTTCGGGCGCAAGGCGCTGTTCGACGAGGGCTTGCTGGCCAATCATGGCCCGCTCATCATTCTTGGCGTGGCGCTCGTGATGGGCGGAATTCAGTTCCTCGCCATCGGTCTGATCGGAGAGTTGCTGGCTCGCACCTATTACGAGTCGCAGGACAAGCCCGTTTATAGCGTGCGTGAATTCCTCGGCCGCCGCGAAGCCGATACCGACCGTAACGAGCCGCCGCGCACCGCCGGAGCCACCGGCCGCTAACCAGCATGATGTCCACGCCCTTGCCGCGCGATCATGCCCCACGTGCAAACCATGAGGTGCTGTTCGCATGCGACTTGAAGCACTGAACTTTGTTGCCTGTCCCAACTGCGGCGGGTCTCTCTCGGCCCATGCGGCTGCGGAGGATGGCGGGCACATCATGGCTGGCGAGCTGGCATGCTCGGGCTGCTACGCACGCTTTCCCATACAGGATGGCGTGCCGGTGCTGCTCCCCGGCAACGTGGAACGCGTGAAACTCGAAACGGCTGCTCGTTTTGCGGCGGAATGGCTTCACTGGAGCGATTTGCGCGATTATTACGAGCAGGAATTCTTCGCGTGGTTGGCGCCGCTGACGGCAGCGGACTTTGGCGGTCAGGTCGTGTTTGAGGGAGGTTGTGGCAAGGGCCGGCACACGGCAATCGTGGCGTCACACGGCGCAAAAGCCGTGGTCTCCATCGATCTGGGACAGAGCGCTTTCGTGGCTTTTGCCCACACGCGCCAACTGCCGAACGCGCACGTTGTGATCGGAGACCTGCTGCGGCCCCCGGTGCGTCCGGTGTTCGATCTGGCGTTTTCCGTGGGCGTTCTGCACCATTTGCCGAATCCGGCTGCGGGGTTCGCGAGCCTTGCCTCGCGCGTGAGGGAAGGAGGCCGCGTGGCCTTCTGGGTGTATGGACAAGAGGGAAATGAATGGATCACACGATATGTCGATCCGATCCGCACGAAGGTGACATCAAAGGCTCCCGCTGGTTTCCTTCGTGTCGCGTCCCTTGCTCCGTCGTTTTTCCTTTGGGCTGTTATCAAGCTGTTTTATCGCCCGCGGGCGAACGGCAAAGGGCCGGCCATGCTTCCGTACGGCGATTATTTCGCATCGATGTATTCGTACCCGTTCGACGAAATCCACGCGAACGTGTTCGATCAACTTGTGACCCCAGTCGCGTATTACCTGCGGTGCGACGAAGTGCGCGCCTGGCTGGCCACGGGCTTTCGCGAGGCGATCGTGCGTTCGCACCGTGGCTATAGCTGGACGGGGCTCGCAACGGTCCGACGCGAGGCGGCGGCTTCGGCGCGATAACAGCCAGCACTGCGGCCGTTCGGGGTTGCATACGGGGATCGCGGGGCAAAATGCCGCTTGTGTTGCACGGCTGTCTTAGCGTAAAAAAGTTATTCCCGGTGGATTTCCGGCAGCGTCGTGTTTTCGCTGAAACACGACGGTTTTCTGCAATTCCGCGATCGGCGGGCAGATTCGGGAGGGAATATGAGGATTGCCGTACTGGGTGGTGACGGTTACTGCGGTTGGGCGACCGCGTTGTACCTTTC
>OBLQ010000334.1_pt1 | contig 17844 bp, 12 predicted proteins | sample 1519881 | NCBI WGS metagenome assembly OBLQ01 (sample SAMN01911456, study PRJEB22533) | soil metagenome | biome: Soil | place: Malaysia | collected 2012-04-30 | depth DG_metagenome m | reverse complement strand
GCGTAGCGCACGATTCAATTGGACCTGGAAGCGGCAGACCTGACAAGTTGTGGTAAACGGGATTACCGGAAACTGACCATTGTGCGCGAGAGAGGTCGAGCGCGCTTGACAGCTTCTCTCCTGAAGGCCTAGAATCTCACAGGCGAAGAAAAAGCGAAGCTACAAACACCGTCCCCCTTCGCCTTTGCCATGAGCTCGAAAGTCTCAGCCCTGCGTTTCCGTGTCGAATCAGCGCTCGCCAACCGTATCGCGAGCCCCTTCCAATATCACGACCGCCGGATCGTGGAAACGGTTTCCGCCGGCGTTCCTCCTATTGATCTTCTGACCGGCGGGCTTCCCCGTGGGAGCTTGACGGAAATCTACGGGCCGCCGTGTTCCGGGAGGACCAGCCTGCTGATTTCCGCGCTGGCCTCGCGAACCGCGGCGTCGGAGGTGTGCGCGCTGGTGGACGCGCGCGACGCCTTCGATCCTCATTCCGCGGAGGCGGCGGGCGTGCGGCTGCGGCAACTGCTCTGGGTGCGCTGCCGGAACGCCGACCAGGCTTTTCGCGCCACCGATCTGCTAATCCAGGGCGGCGGCTTCGGCATGATTGCCCTCGATCTAAGCGACGAACCGCCGCAGGCGGTGCGTTACGTTCCCCTGCAGGTGTGGTTTCGCTTCCGCCGGGCCGTGGAATATACCCCGACGATCCTCGTGGTCCTCGAGCAGGAATCGAACGCCAAAACCTGCGCTTCCCTGGTGCTCCGGCTCGGCGCGCAGGAGGCGCGGTGGTCGCAGACGTCCGGAAGCGCCGGGGAAATTGTTTTGCCGCATGCGCCGGGCTGCCTGCTTGATGGCTCGAAAAGCCATGCGGAATTAATCCGCTCGCGCAGGATTCCGTCGAAATCCTTTGGCCTCGATTTAACCGACAGTCATTCCGACGACCGAGCAGCCCGATTTCCGCGCCCTGCCATTCTTGTTGCGCGGAAATCGGGCGCAGTGGAGAGGGAGGAGAAATCTCGGCGCCGGAACGGCGGAAACCTCGATTTGCATTCGACGAGTGGCGCCGATTTTGAAACCGAAATCACGGAGGAATTTTTGCGAACCAGCTCAAAGATTTAAGTGTAGCGCCGCGGCCTTTAGCGCGGCAATTCCGCTATCAAGCAAACGCAGTTTGGAAGGAGGCTTCAGGCAAAGGTGAAAAGTTTTTCTGGTTCTTTCGCCTCGCTATCGGGCGCTTATGGCATTCGCTTCTATTTTCGTCCCCAATTTCATGGTGCAGGCGGTGGTGCGTGCCGAGCCCTCATTGCGCGAGCGCGCCCTGGCGCTGGTCGAGGGGACTCCGCCGTTGTGCCGCGTGGCGGCCATCAACGAAAAAGCAGCGCGAGCGGGAATCGAAGTGGGAATGTCGAAAACGAATGCGGAGGAATTTGCCGGGCTGGAGATTCGTCCGCGTTCCCGGGCACAGGAAAATTCGGCGCACGCAGCGCTGCTCGATATCGGCTGGTCGGTTTCTCCGCGGATGGAAGATACGGCGGAAGACATGATCGTTCTCGACCTCGCCGGCCTGAGCTACTTATTTAATTCCGAAGAAGAAATCGGCGCGCACCTCGCGCAACGCGCATCCGAGTGCGGCCTGCTGCTGAATGTGGCCATCGCCGCAAACGTCGAAACCGCCGTGATCGCCGCGCGGGGCTTCGCCGGGATCACCGTGATTTCGCCCGGGGAAGAAGCGAAGCGCCTGGCTGATTTGCCCGTGGGCGTGGTTTCTCCCTCGGCGGAAACAGCCGAGACATTGAGCCGCTGGGGCGTGCACACGTGCGGCGCTCTGGCCGCACTGCCGGTCTTGCAGCTCTCCGAACGCCTCGGGCAGGAGGGAGTCCGCCTGCACGCCTTGGCGCGTGGCACTGGCTCGCGCTCGCTCGCCATTGCCGAGCCCGCACATTCCTTCGCAGAAGAGATGGAGCTGGACGATGCCGTCGAGGATCTCGAGCCGCTGTCGTTTTTGCTGGGCCGGCTGCTCGACCAGCTTTGCGCGCGTTTGACGGCGCGCTCGCTCGCGGCATCTGTCATTCGCGTGCGTTTTGAGCTGCAGCCTTCACCGGAAAGCGCGCGGGACCGCCGTCAGGAGATGTGGCGCGAGAAAAATTCGCCCACGATGTACGAAAGGGAACTGCAGCTTCCGGTTCCGGTGCGCGATTCGAAAATGCTGCTGAAATTGCTGCGGCTGCGCTTGCAAGCGAATCCGCCTGGCGCGCCGATCCAAAAAATCGCGCTGACGGCGGAAGTTGCGCGTCCGCGCGCGACGCAGGACGGACTGTTTCTCCCGAGCTTTCCGGATCCCGAAAAACTGGAGGTCACCATCGCGCGGATTGCCGGCGTCGTGGGCGAAGGGAATGTCGGTTCACCGACTCCGGTGGATACCCACCGCCCGGGAGAATTTCAGATGCAGCGGTTTCTGGCTGCTGCGGAAGCCGTGGAAGCAAAACGCAACGATTGCGGCGCTCTGCAGGCAGGGAGACAGCGCCGGAGCTCCAAAGTTCCGGCGAGCTTTCGAAGTTTCCGCCCGCCTGTTCCCGCCAAACTCGAGCTTGAGGCGGGCCGTCCCGTGCGCGTTGTTTTCCAGGGATTGCGCGGAGAGGTGCGGGCTGCTTCCGGTCCCTGGTGCACGTCGGGCGACTGGTGGCGCGAAGATCCGTGGCAGCACGAGGAATGGGACGTCGAGATCCATTTTCATTTTTCGGGGCGCCGCGATCCACGCGTGAATCCTCCTCCCGATGGCGGCCTTTACTGCCTGTATTACGACGCGCTGCGGCGAAGCTGGTTCGTGCGGGGGATCTACGACTGATGTACGTCGAACTGCATGCGCGATCGGCGTTCAGCTTCCTCGAAGGCGCATCCTCGCCCGAGGAGTTGGCCGGGATCTGCGCGGAGCGCGGCATGCCGGCGATGGCTTTGCTCGATCGCGACGGCGTGTACGGCGCGCCGCGTTTTCACATGGCGGCGAAGAAGCTTTCCATTCGGGCGCACATCGGCGCGGAAGTCACATCCGCGGCGGGCTGGCGTTATCCGCTGCTCGTCGAATCGCGCGATGGCTACCGGAACTTGTGCCGTCTGATCACGCGCATAAAGCTCCGCGCGCGCAAGGGCGAAGGTTGTGCGCTGCCCGAGGAAATCGCGGAGATGAGCGGCGGCCTGATCTGCCTGACGGGAGGCGAAGAAGGCCCGCTGGCGCATGCCCTGGCCCACGGCGGAACCGAGGCCGCCATCGAATGCGTCGAGCAGCTTTGCCGGGTGTTCGGCCGGCAGAATGTGTACGTCGAACTGCAGCGCCATTTCTCGCGTGAGGAAGAAGCGCGCAACCAGGCCGCCGTGGCCGTTGCTCGAAAGCTGAAGTTGCCGCTGCTGGCGGCCAACGGCGTCTCCTACGCGCTGCCAAAACAACGCGAAGTGCTGGATGTGTTCACCTGTATCCGCCATCACCGGACGCTCGCGACCGCCGGTCGCTCGCTGACTCGCAATGCGGAGCGCCATTTCAAGACGCACGCGGAGATGATGTCTCTCTTCGCCGATCTTCCCGAGGCCATTGCCAACACGGAAATTCTCTCCTCGCGCTTGCAATTCACCCTGGGGGACCTCGGGTACAAATTTCCTTCGTATCCGGTTCCCGAGGGCGAATCGCAGATGCAATTTCTTCGCCGGCGCGCCCACGAAGGGATGACCCGGCGCTACGGCGCGAACCATGAAAAGGCGCGGCGCCAAATCGAACGCGAACTGGCGCTGATCGAAAAACTCGATCTGGCCGGCTATTTCCTGATCGTCTGGGACATCGTGCGCTTTTGCCGCGAGAGAGGAATTCTGGTGCAGGGGCGTGGTTCGGCGGCCAACAGCGCGGTTTGCTATTCGCTCGGCATCACCGCCGTCGATCCGGTGGGCATGGACCTTCTCTTTGAACGGTTTTTGTCCGAGGAGCGCGGCGAGTGGCCGGATATCGACCTCGATCTTCCGAGCGGCGATCAGCGCGAACGCGCGATTCAATATGTCTACGAACGCTACGGAAAGTTGGGCGCGGCCATGACCGCGAACGTGATCACCTATCGCGGGCGCTCGGCGGCCCGGGAAATCGGCAAGGTTTTGTCGTTCGATCCGGAAACGCTCGGCCGCCTGGCCGGCCTGGTGGGATCGTGGGAGTACAAGGATCCCGGCGACACGCTCGCCCGCCAGTTCCGCGACGCGGGCCTGGGCCTCGATCATCCGCGTGTGCGGAAGTTTTTCGAGCTTTGCAAGGCGGTGCAGGATTTGCCGCGCCATCTGGGGCAGCATTCCGGCGGCATGGTGGTGTGCCAGGGGCAATTGGATTCCGTCGTTCCGCTGGAGCCGGCCAGCATGCCGGGGCGCGTGGTCGTGCAATGGGACAAGGAAGATTGCGCGGACATGGGCATCGTGAAAGTGGACCTGCTCGGGCTGGGAATGATGGCCGTGCTCGAAGAGTCGCTCCAAATCATCCGCGAGCGCTATGGAGAAGAGATCGACCTCGGGCGCCTGCCGCAGGACGATCCGGCGATCTATGCGGCGCTGCAAAACGCGGACACGGTGGGAATGTTCCAGATCGAAAGCCGCGCGCAGATGTCCTGCCTGCCGCGACTGCGGCCGAAATCCTTTTACGACATCGTCGTGCAGGTGGCCATCATTCGGCCGGGACCGATCGTCGGAAAAATGGTGCATCCGTATTTGAAGCGCCGGCAGGGGCTGGAACCGCCCGAATATTTTCATCCTTCTCTTGAGCCTTTCCTGGCGCGCACGCTGGGAGTGCCTCTTTTTCAGGAGCAACTGCTGCGCATGGCCATGATCGCCGCGGGATTCACGGGCGGCGAAGCCGAAGAGTTGCGCCGGGCCATGGGATTTAAGCGTTCCGAGGCGCGTATGCGGGAAATCGAAATCAAGCTGCGACGCGGGATGCAGGCGAAGGGAATCGCCGGAGAGACGCAGGACAAGATCGTGCAGTCGATCACCTCCTTTGCCCTCTACGGATTCCCTGAATCGCACGCGGCGAGTTTCGCGCTGATTGCTTATGCCAGCGCCTACTTGAAGTGTCATTATCCGGCGGCGTTCACCGCTGCCATGCTCAACAATCAACCGATGGGTTTCTATTCGCCGGCTACGCTCGTGAAGGACGCCCAGCGGCACGGGCTGAAGTGCAGGCCCATCGATCTGACGCGCTCCGATTGGAATTGCACGCTCGAAAAGATTCCCGAGGGGTTCGCCGTGCGCCTGGGAACGCGTTACGTCAAGGGACTGCGCAAAGAGATCGCGCTCGAAATCATGCGCCAGCGCGGCCTGCAGCGGTTCGCCTCGATCGAGGATTTGAAGCAGCGCGTTCCGGCCATCCAAAAGGCCGAGCTGACGGCGCTCGCCGAAATCGGGGCCTTGAATTTCCTGTCCGCGAAGCGCGGTTTTCACCGCCGCGACGCCCTTTGGCAAGTCGAGCGCGCCACGCGCAGGCCCGGCCCGCTTTTGGAGTCGCAGGACATGCTTCCGGAATCGGACGCCCTCGTGGCATCGGGAATGGAGTCGGCGACACGTGCCGAAGGAGACGCGGGCGCGAACGGGCAAGTCACCACCTCCGATTCACCGTTGCAGCCCATGACGGACGAAGAAAGATTGGTTGCCGACTTCCGCGGCACGGGGATGACGCTCGGGCCTCATCCCATGGCCTATCGCCGCGCGGAAATGAAGAAACAGGGAATCCGGGCGGCCGCCGAGCTTGCGAAACTCGCTCACGGAACGCGGGTGCGAGTCGCCGGAGCGGTGATTGCCCGCCAGCGCCCCGGCACGGCCAAGGGTTTCGTCTTTCTCAGCCTTGAAGACGAAACAGGAATCGCGAACGCCATCATCCCGCCGCCGCTTTTCGACCGGGATCACAGCGTGGTCGTCCATCATCCTTTTTTGCTGATCGAAGGCACGCTCCAGAATCAGGACAACGTGATCTCGGTGAAGGCTGAATGCGTCCAGCCCTTGACGATCACGCGTGCGGAAACCGTCTCGCACGATTTTCATTGATCGGAGGGTCGGCCGCTGCAAGTCGAAAATCAACTGCGCGCATCGGCTAGAAGTTCTGAATCACCCTCACATCGTAACGCACCTGAACCGCCGCGCCGGTTTCGACTGGTGCACGGGCAGGCGCCGGGGCTTGCTCGACATTCCATTGCGACGACTTCAGCCCGGCGCGCGCCAGCATGGCACGAACCGCGATCAATAAAGCCGGTGGGCGTTTCGTGCTCAAAGTCCCCGCCTCGCTTCCATAGGTAATCTGGAGGCGCAACTGGGGATTCCCCCGAACGTTCGCGAATAGTTTGCTCAGTGCGTCGCGTTGTGTGCGCTTGAGCACCGTTGCCCGGACGGGTGCCTCGAAAGCGAGCGCGTAGGTCTCGCCTTGTAGTTCTACCTGGCCACTGAGCTGGACGGGAAATCGAAGCTTCGATGAAAGCTGCGAGGCCAACAGTGCGATCGTCTCCCCTGCCACGGGTTGCGCTGAGGTGAGATGCAAGTTCAAGTGCGCAGGAGGAGTGCCGGACAGCTCGACCTGGAACGGGCCCTTTCGTTGGATGGCCGTGCCCGCAACAAGCTCGTCAAACTGCCTTTCGATGTGTGCCACAAGCGAGGCCTGTGAACTCTTGAAGTCGTAGACGGTTTCCTGCTCGACGGAGCGCACCACTCCGCCCGTGATCGCATTGCCAGGAAGGTTCTGCTTCGCAGCACTGACTCCCCCTTCCGCGACAAGGATTTGATCGACGTGAAGCGTCGTTTCTTCACCGAGACGTTTGCGCAGGGACTCCTCGACCGCCTCGATCTGCGAAGGCTCAAAATACCGTGTGGTGTGCAGAGTTGCGCGGATCACGAGCTGTTTCCCAACCCCCGCGAATGTAACATCGGCAATCGACGCCGTCTCGGATGCAAACCCGGATTCCAATTGTGCGTTGATTTCGGAGCGCATGCCAATCTGGACGACGGCGCGGCGGAGAGTTTGAAACAGAGGGATGGAAAGAACCAGGAGCACGGCTGCACTGATCGCCATCCGATATTTCAATTTCAGGCGCCCTTCCTCAGCGGCTTTGTGGGGGCGGAAGCCCATGGAATAGAACACCACCGCCGCGCTGATCATGATGGCCATGAGGTTCGTGATGAACAACAGGAAGGCGCCGCCCGCAATCGAACCCTGACGCGTGCTGAGCCCATAGCCGGCAACGGCGAGCGGAGGCAGCACTGCCACGGCAATGGCCACGCCCGGAAGGATCGTAAGGCTCGTCGGCCCGCCCCGCAAAGCCAAAGTCCCGGCGAGACCCGAGAGAACCGCGATGAAGAGGTCGAGCAGGTTTGGACTCGTGCGGGCCAGTATCTCCGGCGTCAAATGCTTTAGCGGAACCAGCGATTCCACGAACCACGTTAAGCCGATGACTCCCGCGACACTGGCTACCAGCACGGTTGCCGATCGCTTTCCCAGATTTCCGTCGCCGAGGAGGAGCGCCAATGCGGCGGCGAGCAGAGGGTTCATCAGGGGAGAGATGAGCATGGCCCCGATGATGACGGCGACGCTGTTCTGCAACAGTCCGAATAGCGCGATCAGGGCAGAAAGTCCAAGCAAAGCCGCGTATTCTCGATCCAAGTGGCTGCCGCTGCGGACTGACTCGTAAATGGAGCTTCTTTTTGCTTCCGGCACACGAAACGCGATGCGTTTCAAGAATGCCACGAGGTTGATGGGCGTGAGTTCCACACTTTTCCTCTGCGCACCTCTGGCACGCTTCCACGTTCCCGCATGACTATAACCCCTACTTGCGTTTCGCCAAAGGCGAAGAGCGCAACCACCGCTCTTGGACCAGTGTGAGTCGAGTCACTCCGGAATGTGATCTATCTCACAGCCCCCGTAGGGTGCGCGGAGTCATAGTGCGTTGAGGGGGCAGGGCACTGGCCCCCGAGGCGGATCCGGGAACGCCCGGGTTGTTCAGGCATGTCCCTCTGCTCTCGCGGCAAGGCCGCGGGGGTGCTCTAGGCAGCGGACGCGTGAATGCCCTTGCGCTGTGAAGAGCGGGTGGCGCGCGTGCCGATCTTCTGGCTCCCGTGCAAGGAGGGTGACACTTGTTCCGGCACACGATCCCAATCGGCAGAGTTTTCGGCATCCCGATAGACGTTGACTACTCCTGGTTCCTGATTTTCTCCCTGCTTACTTGGGTCCTGGCCGTCAGCTATTTCCCCAGCCAATTCCAGAATTGGAGCGCAGCGGAATACTGGGTCGTCGGAGCGATCACGGCAGCCATGCTGTTCGCCAGCGTGCTGCTTCACGAGTTGGGTCATTCCCTGGTGGCTCTGCGCTACAAGGTCCCGGTAAAGCGAATCACGTTGTTCATCTTCGGAGGCGTCTCGCAAATCACGGCAGAGCCGCCCAGCGCCGCCGCGGAGTTTTGGGTTGCCATTGCGGGTCCGGCCGTGAGTTTCGGCCTGGCGATCTTTTTCTGGGGACTGAGTCCCTTCGTCGCAAGTGTTCCTCCTGCGTTGGCAGTCACCAAGTATCTGGCTCTGCTGAACTTCATTCTGGGAGTGTTCAATCTCATCCCCGGTTTCCCCCTGGATGGAGGCCGCGTCTTTCGGGCGATGGTTTGGGGCATCCAGCGAAATTTCCAGCGCGCCACGATCGTCGCGGCGGTCACGGGGCGCTTTTTCGGCTTTCTCTTCATTCTCATCGGTGCTTGGCAAGTGCTCGTCGGGCACCTGATCAACGGTTTGTGGATTGCGTTTATCGGTTGGTTCTTGGAAAGCGCCGCGGCGGCGCAGGTGCAGCAGCAGTTGGTGAAAAACGTCTTGGAGGGCCACAAGGTATTCGAGGCGATGGATCGCGACTACGTGCGGATTTCTGGCGAAATGAGCTTGCAGGAACTCGTGGACCGGCACGTGCTGGCGGGCGGACACCGCTGTTTCGTGATCGGTCGTGGCGACGCGTCTGCGGGGCTCGTGACGCTGGCGGACATTCGAAAGGTGCCCCGTTCGGCTTGGCCCACGACCGCTGCGAACACGATTATGATCCCGCGAGAAAAGTTGGCGTCTATCGCTCCGGATTCAGAACTGTGGATGGCCCTGGAAAAGATCGGACGAAACGGCGTCAGTCAATTGCCCGTTGTCGAGGACGATCGAATCGTGGGGATCCTCTCGCGCGAAGATGTGGTGCGCTATCTGGGGACTTTACAGGCTTTGGCTGCGTAGCACCAGACGCTGCCATGAAAGAGACGCACAGAGGAAAGAGTTTTTGCGGCAGATGAAACGGTTTGACGCGCCAGTTTGACCGGGAGTGAGCCATGAAGATCCTGCTGGCAATCGACGATTCCAAATACTCCGAAGCCGCCATCAAGGCCGTGATCGCACAGGGAAAACCGGAGGGCACGGAAGTGCGGGTGTTGCACATCGTGGAGCCCCCCTCATTGCTGGTGACGCGCGAAATGGGTGGATACGACTCGTCCGTCGAACTGGCTTGGAAGGCGCAGCGGAAGCGGGGCCAAGAGTTGGTCGCAAAATCCGCCGAAGCGATTCGCTCGCACGGGGTGAAGTGCACCGCCGAACTGCAAGAAGGCGACGCGAAATCCAAAATTCTCGAAGAAGCAGACAAATGGGGCGCCGAATTGATCGTCCTTGGCTCGCACGGGCGCAAAGGTCTGGAGCGCTTCCTGTTGGGCAGCGTGTCCGATGCGGTCGCCCACCATGCTCGCTGCTCCGTCGAAGTTGTTCGGCTGCCGTCCACATAACCGTGATTGGCGCCGGATAGCCCACCTCGTGCCACCCCGACTGCGCAGCTTCCTTTTCGGCTGCGCCTGCAGGCGCTCAACCCCCTTGGCGCGGAAAAATAGGAATGTCGAAGCGGTTGGTGTAAAACAGATGGGTAAACGTGGGTAGCCAGCCATGGACGCTCCCATGCGCTCCCGAGTTGCGCGCGGGTGATGCTGGAAGGGTCCGCACGGGCGGGCGCTCTTGTTTGCATGCATCACCAGCCGACGCGTTTCAGGACTCAGGGTGATACTTCTTCCTTCCCAATACCAAGCGATCCTGTCCGATCTCCCAGACAGCATCCTGCTCGAGACGTCCCGGCCGGACCAAGAGAATCGCCGCAGCTTCCTTTTTGTGAATCCTGTCGCCGCCCTTGCGGTGGAATCACTCGACGAGGTGCCCGTTCTCTTCCACCGTATCGAGGAATGCTTGGAGCAGGGGCTGTACGTGGCCGGCTTCATGAGTTACGAATGCGGTTATCATTTCGAGCCGCGCGCCGCCGTCCATGTTCCCGAGCGCTCGAAGCTGCCGCTTGCCTGGTTCGGCGCATACCGGCAGCCCTTCACGTTTGACCATATCACCGGCACCTTTTCGCCGGAGCTGCCCGCAGACTGGCGCGAGTCTGCTTCCGCGGCGGTTCCCGCGGAAAGTTTCCGTGTTTCAGGACGCCAGCTGGAAATCGGCCGGGACGAGTACTGCGCAAAAATCGAGGCGATTCAGGACTTCATCGCCGCGGGCGACACCTACCAGGTCAACTTCACAACGAAAGCCCTGTTCGACTATTCCGGTCCGCCCGCCGCACTTTACTCCTCACTGCGAAATCAGCAGAGAGTGGGCTTCGCCGCGTATATCCATCGCCGAGATTACGACATACTTTCCTTTTCTCCGGAGCTTTTCTTTCGCGTTGAGAAGGGCCGCATCACCACGCGGCCCATGAAAGGCACTGCCCCTCGGGGCCGCACCTTGGCGGAAGACGCGCGAATCAGGAATTGGCTGCGCGCTGACCCGAAAAACCGCAGCGAAAACGTGATGATTGTCGACTTGCTGCGCAACGACATCGGCAAGGTTGCCGAGATTGGTTCCGTGCGCGTGGACGAGCTGTTTTCGGTGGAAAAGTACGAAACCCTTTTTCAGATGACTTCCACGGTATCGGGCACGTTGCGGGCGGGAACGCGATTCTACGACATCTTTCGCGCCATCTTTCCCAGCGGCTCCGTGACCGGAGCGCCGAAGTGCCGCACGATGCAGATCATTCAGGAGATCGAGGAAGGGCCGCGCGGTGTCTATACCGGAGCGATCGGATATATCGCGCCGAGTCACGATGCCGTTTTCAGTGTGCCCATCCGCACCATGGTTCTGGAGGCCGGCACGGGCGAGATGGGAGTCGGCGGCGGAATCGTGTACGACTCGACCCCACTCCAGGAATACGACGAGTGCCTTCTCAAAATGCAATTCTTCACGCGTTCCCAGCCGACTTTCCGATTGATCGAAAGTCTGCGGTGGGACGGACAATATCGCTTCCTGCGGCAGCACTTGGAACGGCTGAAATCGTCGGCCGAGTATTTCGATTTTCCTTTCAGCGAGCCCGAGTTGGCGGCGAGGCTCGACGAAAATCAGAGCGGTCTGCAAGCGGGCGAAGCCTATAAGGTGCGATTGTTGCTGGATTCCGAGGGCGCAATCGTGATCGACAACGTGCGTCTTGCCGCGGAACCGCTGGCCTGTACCGTCAAGGTGTCGTCGATGCGCACGTCGTCCCAGGATCGCTTCCTCTACCACAAGACGACGTTCCGGGACGTATATGAACAGCAGCACGCCGAAGCGCGACGGCAGGGGCACGTGGACGTCCTATTCGTGAATGAAAAGGGAGAGTTGACCGAGGCGGCGAACAACAACATCTTCGTGGAGATCGGCGGCAAATGGTTCACCCCACCCGTTGAGTGCGGATTGCTCCCTGGAATCTACCGGCAACATGTTCTCGAGACTGAGCCGCGTGCCTCCGAACGAATTCTCACCGTCGTCGACCTGAAAGCCGCAGATGCCATCTACCTCTGTAACTCGGTCCGAGGCCTTCGAAGAGTGACCCTCGTTTAACGTTCCCTGCTGGAACTGAGCAAACGATGCGCGTATGATCTGGGGCCTGCGGCTGCCATGTGGGGGAGAGCAAGCCGGGCGTGGACTGATGACGGTCGGAAAGACTACGGCGAAGGCTGCATCACGGAAGGGCTCGTTCGAAATCGCGCTCGCCCTGAGGTTTACCTGAGCTTCCCTGGCGCGCGATTTGCGATGCCCTAGGCCCTGGGATCAGCCGCGATTCTGCCGGATGGCTTGCTTTTTGTGTGACGTAACTCAAAGCAGGCGCGCAAGTTGTGTCCGCCGGGCTGTGACTTTTGTCACGGTTAAGGTGCCCGACTTCTGCTGTGATAGGCTGGCTGCGTGTGGTGGTAGGGGCACAAGCCGGCAGAGCCTGCAGATGCGCTGAGATGCGGTCGGCGTAGCGCTTTTTCTCCCATACGTGCCGGAAGAGACAGGAGGAATACCTTGGCAGACCAAAGCAAGCAGTTAGTGGAAGCGATCGCGGAGATGCGCGAGGAAGAGGCAGTTAAGATGGCTCGGGAGATGCTCGATAGTGGCTATGACGCGATCAAGCTTCTCGGACATTGCCGCGAAGCCATGGAGCTTGTCGGCAAGCGCTACGAGGAAGGCGAATATTTTCTGCCGGAGCTGATGCTGGCCGGCGAAATGCTGCGCGAGATCGGAGATATGGCGAAGCCCTTGATCAAACAGGGTTCCGCCGAAAGCAAGAGTTTGGGCACTGTGGTTATCGGCACAGTGCAAGGTGACCTCCACGACATCGGCAAGAACATCGTCACCTTCATGCTCGAAATCAACGGCTACAAGGTCGTTGACCTGGGCATCGACGTTCCTGTGGAGAATTTCATCCAGAGCATCAAGGAGCACAAGCCGCAGGTGGTGGGCCTGAGCGGCTTCCTGACGCTTGCGTTCGACGCGATGAAGCAAACCGTCGAGGCCATGAAGGAAGCCGGCCTGCGTGGTAACGTCAAGATCATGATCGGAGGGGGACAGGTGGACGAGGCGGTGAAGAACTACACCGGCGCCGATGCGTTCGGTCTCAACGCCATGGATGCGGTTTCGCTGTGCAAGCAATGGGTGCCGGCATGAAGGCTGCAGTGGGCGGAAAGTCCGCCGCGGAGCTCTACGCCGAGCGAGAGAAACGCATTCTCGACGCAATCGAGCTGCGCGAGCCCGACCGCCTGCCCACCATATTTTTTCCGCATTTTTGGGTGGCCCGGTACGCCGGGATGACCTGCCGCGAGGCCATGTACGAGTACGACCGTCTCTCCGCGGCCATGCGCAAGGCCGTCATTGACCTCGAACCGGATGCCTATTATCCCGTGCAGGCCGTCGTCGCGCATGGGCCCACCATGGACATTTTGGATTACAAGCAACTGGAATGGCCGGGCCACAAGGGTCTGGACGAGAACGTCCCTTTCCAGTATCTCGATGCTGAATACATGTTTCCGGATGAATACGAAGAGTATCTTCGGGATCCCACCGGCTTCATGCTGCACAAATATATGCCGCGGATTGCCGGTGCCCTCGAACCGCTCGCCAAGCTTCCGGCGTATCCTTCCATCTTGCATACCCGCATACTTCTGTCGATGTCCATTTATGCCCGCCCGGATGTGCGCCGCGCCCTGGAAACGCTGATCAAGGCCGGCGAAGAGATGCAGAAGATGCGCACGAGCATGAACAAGATGATTCAGGAGTTGACGGAGCTGGGCTTCCCTTGCGGAAATCACGGTACCAGTCACGCACCGTTCGATGTGGCAACCGACTATCTGCGGGGCTCAAAAGGCGCCATGCTGGATCTGTTCCGCCACAAGGACCGCCTGCTCGCCATAATGGATAGGTTGGTGGATATCTTCCCTCGCGAAGCGGCCGTAACGGCAAAGCGGGCGGGCGGAACGATGATCTTCATCCCCCTTCATTGGGGACTCGATGGTTTCATGTCTCCGAAGCAGTTCACCACGTTCTATTGGCCGCAGTTTCAAAAGGTCTTGCTCGCTCTCATAAAGGAAGGACTCCATCCACACGTGTTTTGGGAGGGCGATTGCACCTCGCGACTGGAAGTGATCAAGGACATACCCGCCGGCAAGTGTGTCTATTTCTTCGAGCGCACAGACATGGTCAAGGCGAAGAAGATTTTGGGCGACACGGTTTGCCTGCGAGGCAACGTGCCTGCGTCTCTGCTGACCACGGGCACGCCGGATGAGGTGCGGGAATACTGCAAGAAGCTATTCGAAACGGTCGGCGACGGCGGCGGTTTCATTCTGGATGCGAGCGTTGGCATCCCCGACGAGGCCAAGCACGAAAACGTACTGGCGATGTTTGAGTTCGCCAAGGAATGCGTCTACTGAAGAGCTTATGCCTGTAATCTCGGACCTGCACGTTCCGCTGACCACCGAAGCGGTGAGCCGTGCGTGGGGTCCTGGCCGCGCGAGGCTGACGACTCCCCGCATGCTCGCGCGGGTCTCCGATATTCTTGCGCGCATGGATGCGGAGCACTGGCTGCGTCCTGCGATAACCTATCGCGTCTCGGAGGTTGCCGAGAGCGGACCCGGCTGGATTGAGCTGCACGGCGGCTTGCGATTGCGGGCGGCTCTGTTGAACCATCACTTCCCGCGCGCCACTCATTTGGCCGCCGGCGTCTGCACCCTGGGCGGCGCGCTTGAGCAGCAGGTCAGCAAGTGGTTTGCGTCGAGCGAACGACTGAGCGCCGTGGTGCTCGACGACATGGGGACATTCGCGCTCTACCAGCTCAGCGACCGACTCGAGGCGATCCTGCAACAGGCCGCGGCGCGCATGGGCTTGGAGGCCAGCGGCGTGCTGGCTCCGGGCGAAGACGGGTTCGATCTGGCCGAACAAAAGACGGTGGCGCAACTGGCGGGCGGGGCCGAGATCGGCGTCTCCCTTACGGCCACGGCAATGTTCGTGCCGCGCAAGACGTTGTCTCTTCTGGTCGGCTTTGGGCATCGCATGCCCCGATGGAGCCGGGGCGAGCGCTGCGCCGTTTGCAGTTCGCGCGAGCGTTGCCCGCACCGTCGCCGGGTTGTCGAGGCAATCGCGACATGAGCCAGGCGGAGGAGAGCCAGCACAAAGGCTGTTGGACAACCTTCGATCCGGGCGATCAGCGCGTCTGGAGTTTGCCGGGAGAGACGCTACTCGACTCCGCGCGCCGCGGCGGTGTGCGCATTGCGAGCGTCTGCGGAGGCCGCGGGCTTTGCAAGTCATGCGTGGTGCGCGTCGCGGCCGGTCCTGTTTCGCCGCCCTCGCAGCAGGACGTCGAATTTTTTTCCGCGGATGAGCTGGCGGGCAACTGGCGGCGCGCCTGCCAGACGTTTGCTCAGGGAGATTGCCGCATCGAGGTTTCCGCGCGCGCGCGCGCCACGCCGACCCGATCGGAGATCGCAAGCTCGGACATCTGGGTGCCTCCCGACCCGACCGCGCGCTTGTGCCCCGTCACCGTGTCGCCGCCGACCCTGGAACATGCCACGTCCGACGATCACCGCCTGCTCAGCGCGCTCAACGAGCAATGGCCCGGCGCAGGTTACCGCATCGACCTCGGGGTTTTGCGCACGCTCGCGACGACGCTGCGCATGCCGGGTGGAAAGGTGGCGGCCGCCGTGCGATTCGGCGAAGTCGTGGGAGTAATTCCAGACAGCCCAAAGCCGCTGCTGGGTCTGGCCGTGGACGTGGGCACAACGAATATCGGCGTCCTGCTCGTCAATCTGCGCACCGGGCGAACGCTCGCCGGACAAGTGGTCGAGAATCCGCAGACCATTCGCGGCAGCGACGTAATCACCCGCGTCGGCTACGCCCGCGCTTCTACCGAGCGCTTGGAGAAATTGCACAAGCTCGTCGTGGACGGCATCAACGCCGCCGCGCGCGAACTGTGCGAGTCGCAATCCATGGACCCGGACCACATTGCGGACGTCGTGATGGCTGGCAACACGGTGATGCACCATCTGTTTCTGCGATTGCCCGTGCAATATCTTGGCGCCGTGCCGTTTGCGCCCACCGTCTCGAACGCCGTGGACGTGAAAGCGCGCGATATCGGAATCGTCGCCATGCCCGGCGCGTACGTCCATGCCCTGCCCAATATCGCGGGCTTCGTGGGCGGCGACCACACCGCCATGCTGCTCGCCATCGGCGCCGACCGCGAAGAGCACACCGTCGTCGCGCTCGATATCGGCACGAATACGGAAATTTCGCTTATCCGCGAGGGCCGCCTCTCGAGCATCTCCTGCCCGTCGGGACCGGCGCTCGAGGGCGGCCACATTCGCTGCGGCATGCGCTCGGCGCCCGGCGCGATCGAGTCGGTTGAAATTTGCGGCGACGATGTGCGCATCAAGACCATCGGCGGCGCGCCCGCGATCGGTATCTGCGGCTCGGGCGTGCTGGACGCGACCGCGCAGCTTTATCTCGCGGGCATCGTCACTCCCACCGGCAAGATGATCGAGGGGCATCCGCGGGTGCGCGTGCGCGACGGCCGGCCCGAATTCGTGCTCGCCGCCGAAGGCGAAGCGCCGGACGGCGCGGTGGTGTTCACCCAGCGCGACGTGCGTTCCGTCCAGCTTGCCAAGGGCGCCATCCGCGCCGGCGTCGAAGTGCTGCTCGAAGACGCCAACCTGAGCGTGGATCAGATCGACCAGATCATCATCGCCGGCGCGTTCGGCAACTACATCAACCTCGCCAGCGCCCTGGCCATCGACATGCTCCCGGCTCTGCCGCTCGACCGCTTCGCGCAGGTCGGCAACGCCGCCGGCATTGGAGCCAAGCTGGCGCTCGTCTCCTATCCGCATCGCGCCACGGCGCAGAGTCTTGCCCGCGGTAGTCGTTACATCGAGCTCGCCGGATCGGCTCGTTTCAATTCGCTTTTCATGAATTCAATGCGCTTCCCTGCAAGAGGGAAGAACTGAGAGGACGGCATCATGGCCATACCCGGAATTATTCTGATTGGTGACCGCATTAATCCCGAGGGATTCAAGAAAACCAGAGCGCTGATCGAGGCCGAGGATTTCGCGGGCCTGCAGGCGCTGGCCGTCAAGCAGGTAGAGGCCGGGGCGCAATATCTCGACCTCACCATCGGCCCGCGCGGCTACAAAGACTCGAAATTTCTGACCGAAGTCATCCGCTCTCTCCAGTCCGCTGTGGATGTGCCGCTCTGCTTCGATTATCCCAACGCCGCCGTCCAGGAAGTCTGCCTGAAAGCCTACGACCCGGGGAAAGCGAAAGGAAAAAAACCGCTGGTCAACTCGCTCGCCGAGACGCGCACGGAGATCCTCGACCTGCTAAAGATTCGCCCGTTCAAAGTGGTGCTGATGGCGTCCGAGCGCGTCGAAAACGGCTCGCCCAAGCCCAACAAGACGTCCAATGAGGTGCTGGATACGGCGAAGCGCATGGCTGCACGGCTCGTGCGCGGACACAATTTCAGCCCCGACGACATCTTCATCGACATCACCATCCGCAGCCTCATTTCCGATACCGAGGGTCTCACGAAGATGGCGCTCGAAGCCATCAAGGCGGTCGGCCAGGCGCCGGAGCTGAAGGGCATGCATATCATGGGCGGGATGACGAACATCGGCAACATGATGCCCCCTGTGAAGATCGATGGCGTCACCCTGCGCCAGACCATCGAAAACGCTTTCCTTACGCTCGCGGTGCCGCTCGGTTTCGACACCATCATGGGCACGCCCTGGAACGATTTCCGCATTCTTCCGCCCGATAATCCCGTGCTGCAAACCTTCAAAGAAGTGATTGAGCTGAAGGGCCTTGCCGCCATGCGCCGGCTGCGCCAGCTCTGGGCCGCCAGCGCGAGCGGCGCCGCTGCTCCCCCCGCCGGAGCGTAAGGTCGTCTCCCGATAGTTTGCAGCGGTTTTCTTTAGGAGGCCGGGGCTTCAGTCCCCGCGTAGATCCGATGCGTGCGTGCACGGAAGCGCAGTGATCTGCACCATTGTTGGTAGCTGCATTTCAGCT
>OBLQ010000333.1_pt1 | contig 17854 bp, 17 predicted proteins | sample 1519881 | NCBI WGS metagenome assembly OBLQ01 (sample SAMN01911456, study PRJEB22533) | soil metagenome | biome: Soil | place: Malaysia | collected 2012-04-30 | depth DG_metagenome m | reverse complement strand
CGCAGCCATCCCGGCGCTCACCACAGGCTGGCCAGATGGAGGAAGACATCGCGCTCGCCAATACGGCGCTCGATCTCATCGGCCAGACGAAGCTCTGGCTTTCCTACGCCGCCGAGCTTGAGGGCGAGGGAAGGAGCGCCGACGATCTCGCATTTCTTAGAGATGCGCGCGCTTTCCGGAATTGCCTTCTGGTCGAGCAGCCGAACGGCGATTATGCGCATACGCTGATGCGGCAGTTCCTGTTCGACGCCTGGCATCAGCCGATGCTGGCTGGGCTCATGAAATCGGCCGACCCGGCGATCGCTGAAATCGCCGCGAAATCGATCAAGGAGACCGGCTATCATCTTGAGCGTTCGACCGACCTTGTCATTCGCCTCGGCGATGGCACCGAAGAAAGCCGCGAAAAGATGCAGGCCTCGCTCGACGAACTTTATCCTTTCGCCGGCGAATTATTGACGCCCGATGCAATTGACGACGCCCTCGCCGAAGCGGGGCTCGCGCCCGACCTCGCCGACATTCGCGCGGCCTGGAGCGCCCATGTCGCGGCGACACTTGAAGAGGCGACATTGACGGCGCCAGTGGACGCGGCCGCGCGCAAAGGCGGCAAGCAGGGGCTTCATTCCGAGGCGCTCGGCTATGTGCTTGCCGAGATGCAATGGCTACAGCGCGCCTATCCGGGCGCGGAGTGGTGAGGAAATGACGGCGCTCGCGACGATCTATTCGATCGACGAAATCTGGGGCTGGCTCGCCGACGTGCCCGACCCGGAAATTCCAGTTCTCTCGATCGTCGACCTCGGCATCGTTCGCGACGTCGAATGGTCGGGCGAAACGCTCGTCGTCGCGGTGACGCCGACCTACTCTGGATGCCCTGCGACGGCTTACATCGCCGCCATGATCGACGCCGCGATCCGCGCCCGCGGCATCCACGATATCAAGATCGAAACGCAGCTTTCCCCGCCCTGGACGACGGAGTGGATCAGCAAAGAGGGTCGAAAGAAACTGAAAGCCTACGGCATCGCCCCGCCGGTCGAAGGCGCTGCTTGCGCCGGCGCGATGAAGGCGCCCGCTGAAGTCGCTTGCCCGCATTGCGGTTCGACTGAAACGGAGGAAGTGAGCCGGTTCGGCTCGACCCCTTGCAAGGCGAGCTGGCGCTGCAAGGACTGCCTTGAACCCTTCGACTATTTCAAGAGTTTTTGACGATGGCGCAGTTCTATCCGCTGCGCGTTGCAGCGATCAAACGCGACACGCGCGACTCGGTCGTGCTGACCTTGGAGCCGCGGCCGGTGGACAAGGACAAGTTCGCCTTCATTCAGGGCCAATACCTGACCTTCCGCCATACATTCGACGGCGAGGAATTACGCCGCTCCTATTCGATCTGCGCCGGACGCAGGGAAGGCGTCCTCCGCGTCGGCATCAAGAAGGTCGACGGCGGCTGGTTTTCGAACTTCGCCAATGACGAACTGAAAGAGGGCGATGTTCTCGAGGCGATGAAGCCAGCGGGGAATTTCCATGCTCCGCTCGATCCCGCGCGGGCGCGCCGCTATCTCGGCTTTGCGGGCGGCAGCGGCATCACCCCGCTCATCTCGATCGTGAAAACCGTACTCGCCGAAGAACCATTGTCGGAATTCACGCTCGTCTACGGCAATCGGGCGGCGAGCGCGATCATGTTCCGCGAGGAGCTTGAGGATTTGAAGAACGAGCATATGGGCCGTTTCAACGTTGTCCATGTCCTCGAAACGGAAGCGCCGGATATCGATCTCTTTTCGGGCCGGCTCGACCGCGAAAAATGCGACGCGCTGTTCGAGCATTGGGTCGATGCGCGCAGCGTCGATTACGCTTTCATCTGCGGGCCGGAGCCGATGATGCTCGCCGTGGCGGAAGCGCTGAAGGCGAAGGGCGTACCCGAAAACAAGATCAAGTTCGAACTTTTTGCGACCGCCCAGCCCGGCAAGGCGCGCCGACCCGCGGCGAGCGTTGCAGCGCGAACCGGCGGCGTCTGCAAGGCGACGATCATCATGGATGGCGCAGCGCGCGAAGTTGAAATCGACAAAGGCGGCGAGACCGTGCTGCAGGCCGCGCTCGCCGCCAAGCTCGACGCGCCGTTCGCCTGCACGGCGGGCGTTTGCTCGACCTGCCGCGCCAAGGTGATCGAGGGCGAGGTCGAGATGGACCAGAATTATGCGCTTGAAGACTATGAGGTAAAACGCGGTTATGTTCTGACCTGTCAGAGCCATCCGGTGAGCGACAAGCTCGTCGTCGATTACGATCAATAGGCCATGGCCGACGACATCGACATCGCGGAATATCTGGCGCGCGGCGGCAAACTGACTGCGCCCGACAACGCGCCGCCGCGCTATCGCGCCGAACTCATGCGGCAGATGGCGAGCTTTGTTGATTCCGAGCTTGCCGGCGCGGCGGGCTTTGCGGACGGCGTCAATTGGGGTCCGAGCGTTGCGGCGCGCATCGCCGCTTCGCGCATCGTCATGGAAAAATTGGATCACGCCGAACGCGTCCTCGCGCTGATGGGCGAGTTCGGCGCGAATGTTGACCGCTATGAAAGCGTGCATCCCTGGTCGGCGAGGATCGATCGCGACGAAGATCTCGGTTCAAAACGGTTCGGCGGCGACATGCGCCTCAATGTTTTTCATTATCCGCTGACGAGCTGGACCGACGCCGTCGCGATGAACGTGCTGATGGGCGCGGCGACGATCATACAACTCGAAGAGCTCTCGCACAGCTCCTACCAGCCGTTCGGCGACGTTCTGTCGGAGATCCTGCCGCGCGAGCGCCGGCACGCCGAGCTTGGCGAAGAGGGCCTTGCGCAAATCGCCAAAGGCGGCGCGGACGCGCGCAAGGAAATCGAAGCCTCGCTCGCCTATTGGCGCCCGCGCGTCGCCGCGACCTTCGGCGCACCGGCCTCGAAGCGCTTCGATCTCTTGAAGAAGCTCGGCCTTCGCCATCGACCGAATGACGACCTGCACGAGGCGTGGACGCGTATTGTCGAGGCAAGGCTTGCTGATCTTCTTCCGAATTGAAAGACCGTCATCCTGAAGCCGGCGCAGCCGGCATTCAGGACCTAGGGCCGCGCACGCCGTAGAATGTCGCCCTGGGTCCTGAATTTGCGCCTTGGCTTTGCGCCAAGGCTTGTTCAGGATGACGCGTTGCTACTGAAAATTTGGACGATCAACGAGTGTCATTCCGGGACGGCCGCAGGCCGGACCCGGAATCCAGATGCGGAAACAGCAATTAGATTCCGGGTTAGCAGCTTTGCTGCGCTCCGGAATGACACTCGGGGCTCAACTGGATGTGAAGGTGCGCAGTGCAGGGTGCGCAAATTACGTTGGGGGGGGCGCTCAAACATTTTGAGGAAGACGGTGATTGCAATGGGAGCATTTGATTGGGTTGTCTTCGATAAAGGTCAGGCGCGGTTCTGCGGCCCCGAGCGGGATACCGAAGTTGGCAGCCGCGATGTCTTGGCTGTTCAACTGACCGGCGCGCGCGCGCATTATGGCGAGTTCAGGCTGAGGGAAGTCGACGAAACGAATTATAATGTCGAAATACTGAGTTTTGGTTATGGAAGCGAAATTAATGTTGGCCTGCCAGCGCCGAAGGCGCGCGCGGCATTCTCATCGACTGAAATAGAAGACATTCGCTTCCTCATTTCGGCGTTGATGCTTGCTGATAAAGAAAAGCCTTTTCCAATGCACCATAGAGAAGAGTTTCTCGGACAAGTCTCCTTCAAAGAAGGCTGGATCAGAGAGAAGTAGTCTCTACTTGCCGATCGCATCCCTTAGCGCCTCGCAAAGATGGGCGACATTGCCCTCATTGACGCCGCAGAGATTGATGCGGCCATTGCCGGCCATGTAAATGCCGTGCTTTTCGCGCATGGCGAGGACCTGGGACTCAGACACCGGCAGCATCGAGAACATGCCGTTCTGGCTTTCAATGTAGGAAAGCAGGTCGCCCATCTGCATTTCGGCCGATGCGCGGACGAGAACGCGCCGATTCTCCTTGATCGCTTCGCGCATTGCGGCGAGTTCATCGCGCCACATTTTCGCGAGATCCGGTGAGCTTAAGATTTCCGCGACAATCTCGGCGCCATGCGCCGGCGGCATCGAATAATTGCCGCGCGCGAGATTGAGGAGATGGGTTTTCAGCGCCGCTGCTTTCTCGGCGTTCTCGCCGATGACGATGAGCGCGCCTGTGCGCTCGCGATAAAGTCCGAAATTCTTCGAGCAGGAATAGGAAACGACAACTTCCGGCAAACGCCGCGCCGCCTCGCGCGGAAGATAGGCATCCTCGTCGAGACCTTGCGCAAAGCCGTGATAGGCGGCGTCGATAAAGATGAGGAAACCGCGCTGCTCGGCGCAATCGAGCACCGCGTCGATCTGCTCGCGGCTAAGGTCAGCGCCGGTTGGGTTGTGGCAGGGGCCGTGCAGCAAAAGTGCATCCTTGGGCCCGAGTTCGCCGATGGCGCTCAAAAATTCGCCGAACAAAATCTCGCGCCGTTCGGCGTCGTAATAGGGGATCATTTTGATCTTGTGCCCGGCCGCAGTGAGCAGCGGCTGATGGTTCGCCCAGGTCGGCGCGCCGATGGTGATCGCTTCGGCGCCCGCGCGCTTTATGAGTTCGCCGCCGAGACGCACCGCGCCGCTGCCGCCGACCGATTGCACCGCCGTGTAGCGTACTTCCTTCAAGGACGGATGGGCTTCGCCGAGGAGAAGCTTCGCGATAGCGTCAGCAAAACCCGGCGCGCCTTCGGGCGGGGTGTAGACTTTCGTCGTCTGCTTTTCGAAGAGGCGCTGTTCGGCGGTCTTCACCGCATGAAGGATCGGCGTCCGGTTCTCCTTGTCGCGAAAGACTCCGACGCCGAGATCGATTTTTTTTGCTCGGTTGTCTTCATTGAAGAGCTTCGTCAATCCCAGCAGGGAGTCGAAGGGCAGGGCGTTCATTTCCGAAAACATGAGAGCCTCTTCACATCAGGCGGCGCTGGCCGCGCTCGCTTCTTCAAACTGGCGCATCAAATCGCCAAGCTTTGCTTCGGCTTTTTCGATCGACTCGAGCTTCACCGGCCCATAGCCGCGTATGTCGTCAGGCAGGCGGGCGATAGCGACGGCGGCCTCCATATTCCTCGCATTGAGGCGAGGGAGAAGGCTATCAATGCGCGCGCGATAATCGGCGATCAATTTGCGCTCGAGCTTGCGTTCGCCGGTTGCACCGAAAAGATCAAGCGGCGTTCCGCGCAGGAATCGGAAACGGCGCATGAGAGACAGAACGCCATACATCCACGGCCTGAAAGTCGTCTTGCGAGGGCGGCCCTGCTCGTCGAGCCCGCGATTGAAGATGGGCGGCGCCATGTGGAATTTCACTTTGTACTCGCCCTCGAACGCATCGGCGATTTTGAGGCGGAACGCGCCGTCCGTGTGCAGCCGCGCGACCTCATATTCATCCTTATAGGCCATCAGCTTGAAGAGATAGGCCGCAACCGCCCGCGCAAATGCGTCCCCGCCCGGAATACTTGTCGTTTCAGCCGCGACACGCTCGACAAATTGACGATAGCGCTTCGCATAATTCCGGCTCTGATAGCCAATCAGAAAATCTGCGCGCCGGTCGACAAATTCTGCAAATGTCGGTTGGGGCGCCGGGGCGCTTTTCAATCCTGCCGCGCGGTAGACGGCGTCCGGCGCGACTGCGGCGGCGCGGCCAAGCGCGAAGGCTTCCTTGTTCTTTTCGACGGCGACGCCGTTGAGTTCGATTGCGCGCATAAGCGCCGCAAAGGTCACCGGGACGAGGCCTTGCTGCCAGGAGAAGCCGAGCAGAAACATGTTGGAAAAGACGAGGTCGCCGAGGAGCCTTTCGGCGAGAGCGCTCGCATCGATATCGGCGACTTGCGACTCGCCGCAAGCCTCTTTCAAGGTCTTCAGTCGGCGATGCGCGGCGAAATCGATATTGCGGTCGCGGATGAAATCGGCGGTCGGCATGATCTCCATATTTGCGGCGGCGCGGGTTTCGCCCTTGCGCATGACGGCGAGCGCGCGCTGATCGGTGCCGACGACGAGATCGCAGACGATCGCGGCGTCCGCCGCGCCGATATCGATGCGAACCTGATTGAGCGCCGCCGGGAGCGCGCCGAGCCGCACATAGGAAAGAACCGTCCCGCCTTTTTGCGCAAAGCCCATAAAGTCGAGAACGGAGGCGCCCTTGCCTTCAAGATGGGCGGCCATGGTGATGATCGCGCCGATCGTCACGACGCCCGTGCCGCCGACGCCGCCGACGAGAAGATCATAAGCGCGCCCGAGCGCCGGCAAGGCCGGGGCGGGCAGCGTGCGAAGCGCCGTTTTCAGTTCGTCGCTGAAAGCGGCCGGCGCCGGCTTCTTCAACGCGCCGCCTTCGATTGAGACGAAACTCGGACAGAATCCTTTGACGCAGGAATAATCCTTGTTGCAGGACGACTGGTCGATTTTCCGCTTGCGGCCGAATTCGGTTTCGACCGGTACGATCGAGAGGCAATTCGATTGCGTCGAGCAGTCGCCGCAGCCTTCGCAGACAAGCTCGTTGATGAACATTCTCTTTGGCGGATCCGGATAGTCGCCGCGCTTGCGGCGCCGCCGCTTTTCGGCGGCGCAGGTTTGCTCGTAGATGAGCGCGGTGACGCCCTTGATATCGCGGAGATCGCGCTGGACGGCGTCGAGATGGTCGCGGTGAAGGACCGCGACATCGGCCGGCAGATCGGCCGGCCCGAATTTTTCCGGCTGATCGCTGACGAGAACGACTTTCTTGACGCCTTCGGCTTTCAATTGATGGGCGATCATCGGGACAGTCAAAACGCCGTCGATCGGCTGGCCGCCGGTCATCGCGACGGCGTCATTATAAAGAATTTTGTAGGTGACATTGGCGCCGGCGGCGATCGCCTGGCGGATCGCCATCGAGCCGGAGTGAAAATAAGTGCCGTCGCCGAGATTTTGGAAAATATGCGGGCGGCCTTCAAGGAACATCGATTTCGACGCCCAGTTGACTCCTTCCCCGCCCATCTGGATGAGATCGCTCGTCTCGCGGTCCATCCACGACGCCATGAAATGGCAGCCAATGCCGGCGAGCGCGCGCGAGCCTTCCGGCACGCGGGTCGAGGTGTTGTGCGGACAGCCCGAGCAGAAATAGGGGAGGCGTTTCGCCCCGCCGGGCGCGATCGCCGATTGACGCCGCGCATCGAGATCGGCGAGCGCTGCGCTGAAATCAAGTCCCGGGATGATGCGCGCGATGCGGGTCGCCAGAATCGGCGCCAGCGTCGAAGGCGACAATTCATCGACCCATGAGATCAGCGGCTCGCCATTCTCGTCATGCTTGCCGAGAATGCGCTTCGGCTTATCGACGGCGCGGTCGTAGAGATACTCCTTAAGCTGGCTTTCGATGATGCCGCGCTTTTCCTCGACGACGAGCACTTCTTCCTTGCCCGCCATGAAGCGTTCTGCGCCCGCATTTTCAAGCGGCCAGACAAGACCGATCTTGTAAACGTCGAGACTGATCGCGCGGGCGCGCGCCTCATCGATTCCGAGAATCGACAGCGCCTCCATCACGTCGAGATGGGCCTTGCCGGTCGTGATGATCCCGAATTTCGCGTTTGGAACCTTAAAGATTACCTTGTCGATCGGATTGGCGCGCGCGAAAGCGCGCACTGCCTCCTTCTTGTCGCGCATGCGTCGCTCGATCTGCATGCCGGGAAGATCGGGCCAGCGATAATTGAGCCCGCCATCCGGCATGACGAAATCCGCGGGCGTCTTGAATGACGCGGGCGCGGGCAGTTCGACGGACGCCGCGCTTTCGACGGTTTCCGATATCGCCTTGAAGCCGATCCACATGCCGGAGAAACGAGAACAAGCGTAACCCCAAAGCCCGAATTCGAGATATTCGCCGACGCTCGCCGGATTGATGGTCGGGGTGTAGGACGCCATGAAGGCGACGTCCGACTGATGCGACATCGACGAAGAAACGCAGCCATGATCATCGCCGGCGACGACAAGCACGCCGCCATGCGGCGATGATCCGTAGGCATTGCCGTGTTTCAACGCGTCGCCGGCGCGGTCGACGCCGGGGCCTTTGCCGTACCACATCGAAAAAACGCCATCGACGGTTCGGGTCTTCTCGATTTCGACCTGCTGGGTCCCAAGCACGGCGGTCGCGGCAAGATCCTCGTTGATCGCCGGCAGAAACGTAATGTTGTTCTCGCCCAGGAATTTCTCGCCGCGCCACAGAGCCTGATCGAGCCCGCCCAATGGCGAGCCGCGATAGCCGCTGACAAAGCCGGCAGTGTTGAGGCCGGCGGCGCGATCGAGCCGGCGCTGCATCAGCAGGATCGCGACCAGAGCCTGCGTGCCGGTCAGGAAGACGCGTCCCGAAGTCCGCGCAAAGCGATCGTCGAGCGCGTAGTCGTCGAGGGCGGCGGCGGGCGTTATTGCGGATTGCATGGTCACCGGCGGCTCCAGACGATCGGGTTCTCTGAATAATTTATGCCGGATCCAGCCGGAAATCCTTTCGCTCGGCGCATAAATTACCTGGATTTTTCCAAGATTGTTGCGGGAATTTCAGAAATATGCAACAAACATTGCAAGGTTTAGGCGGGAATCGTCGCCAGCGCACGCATCGTCTCTTATGGCCCTCGACGACGTAGACCGAAAGATATTGGGGATCTTGCAGCAACGCTGTCGGCTCTCCTCGCAGGAGCTCGCCGATGAGGCCGGCATTTCGCCGGCGACCTGCTGGCGGCGCCTCAAAAGCCTCGAAGAGGCGGGCTTCATCGACGGCTATCGGGCGATTCTCGACCGGCGAAAGCTCGGGCTCGCGGTCTGCGCCTTCGTCCATGTGTCGGTCGATCGCCAGTATAAGGACGTCGTCGACGACATCGAACGCGAGATTAAAAAGCGGCCCGAAGTTCTCGAGTGCTATGCAACGACCGGCGATTCGGATTTCACCTTGCGGGTCGTCGCCGCCGATATCGACGATTATGACCGCTTCCTGCAGAAATTCCTGTTCCAACTTCCGGGCGTCGGGCGCGTCAGGTCGAGCATCGCATTGCGCGAAATAAAGCAGACGACCGAAATCCCGCTTTAGCCGCGCGCCGCTTCTTCCGAATCAGGAGTCGCGCGACGGAGCGAAAAATGCGCAATGTATGCGCTTTTCGACCGGTTCTTTTTCCGGGACGCGTGATTCGCATCGCGAAATTTTTGTGACGCCGCCGCAGCGCCCGCAGGCTCGCCGATGATTCTTCGTTAATGTCATTGAACTGTCGCCGAACTGTCGCCGAACCTTCAGCGCTCTCTGCCAAACATCCGCCCGCGGGATAGAGGGGTCCGGGGACTGCGGGCGGTCGGAGGGCGCGGTGCAAAGACGCGCCGACAAGCTCGCCGAAACCGCAGATCTGAACCCTCCTTCTGCATCAATCGAGAGAGGGTGAATATGAAGGTTTCGAATTGGCTGGCGGGCGGGGCGGCAGCCGCTGTTGCGCTCATATCGACGACGGGCGCGTTTGCCGATGACTGGTGGCAGAGCACCAAGATCAGTGGACGGATGTATTTCGATACATCCTACATCACGCAAAAATCGGACGGGTCGAAAGCCGGCCTCACAAAGAACGGCTACGGGTTCGACATCAAGCGGTTCTATGTCGGCATCGACCACAAGTTCAACGATATCTTCTCGGCGAACATCACCACCGACTTCACCTATGACAGCGGCGCCAAGGCGACGCAGATCTTCATCAAGAAGGCTTATCTGCAGGCGCACATTAATGACATGCTCGATATTCGCCTCGGCGCAACGGACTTACCCTGGGTGCCGTTTGCGGAGGGCGTCTACGGCTATCGTCATATCGAGAACACGCTGATTGATCGCACCAAATTCGGCACGTCGTCGGACTGGGGCGTTCACGCTTCGGGCAAGCTCGCTGACGGTCTCGTCAACTACGCTGTGGCGGTGATCAACGGCGCCGGCTACAAGAACCCTCCGGGGACGGGCGGCAGCGCCGACACGCATTTCAAGACGATCGACTTCGAAGGCCGCGTCAATCTCAACTATGAAGGCTTCGTCGCCGGCGTCGGCGGGTATACGGGCAAGCTCGGCAAGGATGTGCAGGGCGCGACGACCTTCCATCGCGCCAAGCGCGTCAATGCGATCGGCGCTTACACGAACAAGCAGTTCCGAATCGGCGTCGAATATTTCAAAGCCTGGGACTGGAACAACGTGACCTCGGCGACGTCCGAAAGCTCCTGGGGCTACGGGCCGTTCGCATCCTTCAACGTCAATCCGGAATGGTCGGTCTTCGGCCGCTGGGATCATGTGAAGCCGAACGACTCGACGGTTCCCGCGCTGAAGGACAACTACTTCAATGTCGGCGTTCAGTGGGAGCCGACGAAGATCGTCGACCTGGCGCTCGTCTACAAGCGCGACAAGGCCGACAATGGCTTCATCTCGACGTCGAATGGAACGATCGGCGGCGCGACGAACGGAACCTATGATGAGTTCGGCCTGTTCGGCCAGCTGCGTTGGTAAGGGCGCCGCATCTTGATCTGCGGCCTGACGATAACGATTTTCAAACCGATGAGGAGAAACATGACCTTCCTGCCGACAAAACTGACCATCGCCGGCATGATCGCCGGCGCCGCGCTGATGGGCGCGGCGACCAGCGCCGCCGCCGGCGATATTTCCGGCGCAGGCGCGACCTTCCCCTATCCGATCTACGCAAAATGGGCGGCGGCCTATAAGGCTGAAACGGGTGTCGGCCTTAACTATCAATCGATCGGCTCGGGCGGCGGCATCGCCCAGATCAAGGCGAAGACGGTGACGTTCGGTGCGACCGACGCGCCGCTGTCAGGCGCCGAGCTTGATGCGGCCGGCCTCGCGCAGTGGCCGATGGTGATGGGCGGCATCGTGCCGGTCGTCAATTTGCAAGGCATCTCGTCCGGCCAGCTTACGATCGATGGGACGACGCTCGCCGACATCTATCTCGGCAAGATCACGAAGTGGAACGACGCTCGGCTCAAGAAGCTCAATCCGGGCGTCGCGCTCCCGAACAAGGCGATCGCAGTCGTTCATCGTTCGGATGGGTCGGGTACGACGTTCAACTTCACCTATTATCTCTCAGCGGTCAGCGCAGACTGGAAGGACAATGTCGGCACTGAGAAGTCGGTTGAGTGGCCGGTCGGCATCGGCGCCAAAGGCAATGAGGGCGTCGCCGGCAATGTCGCGCAGACGGACGGGGCGATCGGCTATGTCGAATACGCCTACGCGATTCAGAACAAGCTGACCTACACGGACATGATCAACAAGGACGGCAAGAAAGTCGCCCCGACGGCCGACGCGTTCGCAGCCGCCGCAGCGAACGCCGACTGGAAAGGCACGCCGGGCTATGCGGTGATCCTCGCCGATCAGCCGGGCGCGACCACTTGGCCGATGACGGCGGCGACCTTCATCCTCATGTACAAGAACCCGGTCAATATCGCCGACTCGAATGCGGCGTTGAAATTCTTCGACTGGTGCTACAAGAACGGAGACAAGATGGCGCTCGACCTCGACTACATTCCGATGCCTGACGGCGTCGTCAATGATGTCGAGGCGATGTGGTCGAGCGAGATCAAGGGCGCGGGCGCGTCCATGATGATGGCGCACTAACGAGCCTGCCAGAATCAACCGACTGGGGGACGGGCGGGGAATTCCCCCGTCCGTCCCTTTTTTCCCAGGCGCCTTCTTAGGGCTCGAAATCGGCGGCGGCTTCGCCTAAGGAAGAAGCGCTCCGGATTGGCGTCGCGGCGCGCGGGGGGCGGGTCTTGAGGGCGGCTGCAAGGGGTCGATGAACTTGAATTCGCCTGCTGCCATGCCGCACGCGCCGCTGAGAGGCGCATCGGCCAGAGTTGAGAGCGCGCGTCGGCTCGAACGCTCCAATGCGGTTTTCCGACGGGTTACGTTCGGCGCGGCGGTCCTCGTTCTCGTTCTCTTCATCGGGATGTTCGCGGTGCTGTTCGAGGGCGCCTGGCCGGCGCTGCATCAATTCGGCTTTTCGTTTTTTGCTACGGCGGCCTGGAATCCAGTCACCAACAAATTCGGTATATTGGCCGCGATTTACGGCACGCTGATCACATCGGCGCTTGCCATGCTGATTGCAATGCCGGTCGGCATTGGCATTGCGGTCTTCCTGACGGAGTTTTGTCCGCGGCCGCTGCGCCGCCCGATCGGCATTTCGATCGAGCTTCTCGCCGGCATACCGAGCATCATTTACGGCGTCTGGGGGTTTTTCGTCTTTGCGCCGTTTTTCCAGCATACGGCGCAGCCCTTCATCATCGACATCTTTGGCGATACGCCGCTGCTATCGCAATTATTCGCTGGGCCTCCCTACGGCATCGGGATTTTCACCGCATCGCTCATTCTCTCCATAATGATCCTGCCGCTGATGGCGGCGGTGGCGCGCGATGTCTTCGAGACTGTCCCGCCATTCTTGAGAGAAGCGTCTTTCGGTCTCGGCTGCACGACGCAGGAGACAGTATGGAACGTGGTCATTCCTTATGCGCGACCCGGCATATTCGGCGGCGCGATGCTGGCGCTCGGGCGCGCCCTCGGGGAAACGATGGCCGTTACCTTCGTCATCGGCAATGCGCACCGCATCAAAGCGTCCATATTCGCGCCGGGGACGACGATCTCAGCCTCGATCGCCAATGAATTCACCGAGGCGGTGGGGGACCTTTACAAGTCGTCGCTGCTCGCGTCGGGCTTCTTCCTTCTTTTCATCACATTCGTTGTCCTGGCGCTCGCGCAGTTCATGCTGCACCGGCTCGAAAAGCGCGCAGGGAGCATGCGCGTATGAAGCACGCTCGCTATGGAGGCCGAAGGCTCAAGAACCGGATTTTCAAATCCGCCGCCATCGCGGCGACCGCCTTCGGCCTTTCCTGGCTCGTCCTCATTCTCGGAAATCTCGTCATGGCGGGCTTCCACGGAATCAATGCAGATCTTTTCTTGAAGGAAACGCCTCCGCCGCCGGGCGATGAAGGCGGGCTCAGTAACGCAATCCTTGGCAGCGTCGTGATGAGCGCCATTGCGGTTGTGATCGGCACGCCGATCGGCATTCTCGCCGGAACCTATCTCGCCGAATATGGCCGCCACGAGCGCTTGGCGCAGCTCATTCGCACGCTGAACGACATACTCTTAAGCGCGCCATCGATCGTTATAGGCCTATTCATCTACGAACTTATCGTCGTGCCGACCCATCACTTTTCGGGCATAGCGGGCGCCTTAGCGCTCGCTGTCATTGTCATACCGATCGTCGTCCGGCAGACGGAAGTCATGCTTCTGCTCGTGCCGAATTCCCTGCGCGAGGCGACATCGGCGCTCGGCGCGCCGACGGCGTTCGTCGTTCGGCGCGTCATCTGGCGCTCGGCGCGCGCCGGCATCATCACCGGCGTTCTGCTCGCCGTCGCTCGGATCAGCGGCGAGACGGCGCCGCTAATCTTTACCTCGCTCGGCAACCAGTTCTGGAGCACGGACCTTAATGCGCCGATGGCGAGCATACCGACCGCGATCTATCATATGGCGTTGAGTCCTTATAAAGGGTGGCATGAACTCGCCTGGGCGGGGGCCCTCGTCATCACTTTCGCTGTATTGTTGCTCAACGTCGTCGCGCGCATTATCGGCTCCGAGGAACGAAAATGAGTAACGACGTCAAGATTTCGATCCGGAATCTTTCTTTTTTCTACGGCAAGAATGAGGCGCTGCATCGCGTCACCATGCCATTGCATGAGCGCAAGGTGACGGCGCTGATGGGGCCGTCGGGTTGCGGCAAGTCGACTTTCCTGCGCGTTTTGAATCGCATTTATCAGCTTTATCCAAGCCAGCGCGCGGAAGGCGAGGTGCTGTTCGACGGCGTCGACATTCTCTCGCCGAAGCAGGACGTCAATCTTCTGCGCGCGAGCGTCGGCATGGTTTTTCAAAAGCCGACGCCTTTTCCGATGACGATTTTCGAGAATATCGCCTTCGGCATTCGCCTTTATGAACACTTGCCGAAGAACGAACTGCATAGCCGCGTCGAGGACGCGCTTCGACGCGCCGCGCTATGGGATGAGGTGAAGGACAAGCTGCATGCGAGCGGGCTTAGCCTTTCCGGCGGCCAGCAGCAGCGGTTATGCATCGCGCGCACGGTGGCGACGCGCCCCGAAGTCATCCTTCTCGACGAGCCGGCCTCGGCGCTCGACCCGATCTCGTCGGCGAAGATCGAGGCGCTCATTCACGAGCTCAAAGCCGATTACACAATCGCGATCGTCACGCATAATTTGCAGCAAGCCCAGCGCGTTTCCGACTATACGGCGTTCATGTATCTCGGCGATCTCGTCGAATTCGGCGCGACGGAGCAGGTCTTCAACAATCCGAAAGACCCGAAGACGAAGGAATATATCAAGGGACGGTTCGGCTAGGCGGGCGCCCCCTGATTCCCCGATTGATTGCATAAAAATATGGTCGCTATTTCAGCACCTTAAGCCGGTTTGTTGCATATCTATCGAACAGCTTCCGGGGCGCCGTAAGATAGCCCGATGAAGAATTCTTCGGTTGTCGCGAAGGCAAGCGGCGGCAGTGCGAGGCGCATGTGCATAGCGTGAAAGCGCGCGGTTCGCGTATTGGGCGAGATGGTCGACCTTTGATGAGCGGGCTGACAAGCGCCTCTGGAGGAATTGAGGAAAGCAATGGCGGTGGATAAACGCAAATCGAACCGGAAGAGGGCGCCTAAGGCGTCCCCAACGGGGCTGCGCCAGCTCGGGCGCAAGACGTCGGCGCCGGTTTCGCCGGATGCGGCGCTGATCGAAACTGTCGCGAATCCGCATCCGAGCGCCCTCTATCTTGTGCGCTTTGTCGCGCCGGAATTTACATGTCGATGTCCGATCACCGGCCAGCCCGATTTCGCGCATTTCGTCATCGACTATGCGCCGGCGAAGAAGATCGTCGAATCAAAGTCGCTGAAGCTCTATCTAGGTTCATTCCGTGATCACGGCGCCTTTCACGAGGACTGCACGCTTTTGATCGCGAAGCGTCTTGTCGAGGCAATGCAGCCGCGCTGGCTCAGGATCGGCGGTTATTGGTTTCCGCGCGGCGGCATGCCGATCGACGTCTACTATCAGACAGGCGAGCCGCCCAAGGCGTTGTGGCTTCCTGAGCAGGGCGTTGCGCCCTATCGGGGCAGAGGGTGAGGAGAGGGCGATGAAACAGATGATGGCGGCGCTGGCGGCGGCCGGCATGTTGACCTCGGTCGCCTCGGCCGATCCGATCGAGGGCGCGAAATCCTCGGCCGATATTCTCGCTGCAAGCGCGCCCGGGGACTGGCGCCCGCTCGATCCTGAAAACACGCTTTATATCGAAACGGAAAAAGGGCGCATCGTCGTCCAGCTATCGTCAAAGCTCGCGCAAAAAACGGTTGCACATGTGAAGGCACTCGCCCGCGCGGGATTTTATGACGGGCTTTCCTTCTATCGCGTCATTGGCGGCTTCGTCGCGCAGGGCGGCGACGCGCTCGAGACCAAAGGCAAGCAGCCGACCATCGCCGCCGAATTCGACCAGCCGGCGCCGAAGGACTTGCCTTTCGATAAACTCAAGGACAAGGACGGCTATGCGAGCGAAGTCGGCTTTGTCGAGAGCATGCCGGCCGGCATGGCCCCGAAGACAAATCGCGTCTGGCTCTTGCACTGCGCAGGGGCGATGGCGCTCGGGCGCGATAACGAGCGGGACACGCAGAGCACCGAATTTTACATAACCTTGCAGGCGCAGCGCTACCTCGACCGCAACCTCACCGTCTTCGGCCGCGTCGTCGACGGCATGCAATATGTTCAGGCGCTGCGCCGCCTCGCGCCGCCGGAAAAGCCGGGCGACGATCTTGGCGACAAGATCGTGTCGGTGAAGGTCGCCGCCGATGTTCCTGCCGCCGAGCGGACAAATCTCGAAGTGCTCGACAGTTCGCGCCCGATCTTCGCCGCATACGCCGAAGCGCGGCGCAACCGGCCCGAAGCATTCTTCTATTACCGGCCAAACTATCTCGACATTTGTCAGTTGCCGATTCCGGCGCGTCCGGTTCCCGCGCAATGACGCAAGCGGTGGAATATCGGAACGGCCCCTGGCGCGTGCGCGGCGCGCGCGAGGCCTTCGACAATCCGTGGCTTTCCTTGATCGACTACGAGGTGACCCATCCCGACGGGCGGGAGGGAAGCTACGGCGTCGTCCGCTTCAAAAACCGCGCGATCGGCGTTTTGCCTATCGACGATGAGGGGCGCGTCTATCTCGTCGGCCAGCATCGCTTTCCGCTCGGCCGCTATAGCTGGGAATTGCCGGAAGGCGGCGCGCCGAAATCGGAGGACGCGCTCGAGGGCGCAAAACGTGAGCTCGCCGAAGAAACGGGACTGACGGCGCGGCATTGGACGCCGCTCTTGTCATTCGACATTTCGAATTCGGTGACCGATGAGGAAGCGATCTGCTTCCTCGCCGCCGGCCTTGAGGCAGGCGAATCAGCGCCGGACCCGACCGAGATCCTTGAATTGGAGCGCGTTCCCTTCGCCGCTCTCCTGGAACGGGTGTTGAATGGGGATATCCGCGACAGTCTCACGATCGTGATGACGCTCGCCGCCTATGCCAAGGCCTTGCGCGGCGAACTTCCCGGGCCCATTTCTAGCGCCATCGGATTTGGCCGACCGAGGATAACGCCGGAGGAGGGCTTATGAGCGCCCAGTCGAAAGTCATAAAACTGTCGACCGACCAGACCTGGCCGCGGATGAGGGTCGAGGCGGCGACCGCGGCTGCGCAAGAGCCGGCGCTTGCGAGTTTCCTGCATGCAACGATCCTTAACCATACGACCTTTGAAGGCGCGCTTTCCTATCGCCTAGCCGAAAAACTTTCCGACGCCGAAATGAACGCCATGCTATGGCGCGAGGTCTGCTCGAGCGCCTATGCCGACGATCGGCATATCGTCGACGCCGCGATCGCCGACATCCTCGCCGTCTATGCGCGCGATCCCGCCTGCTTTGAATACGTTCAGCCCTTTCTCTATTTCAAAGGCTATTTGTCGCTGCAGGCGCAACGCGTTGCGCACTGGTTGTGGCGCAACGATCGCCGTCCGCTCGCGCTTTACCTTCAAAGCCGGATGTCGGAGCTCTTTCAGGTCGACATCCATCCCGCGACCGTTATCGGCAAGGGCGTCTTCATCGATCATGCGACCGGCGTCGTGATCGGCGAGACCGCGGTGATCGAGGATGATGTCTCGATCTTGCAGAACGTCACGCTCGGCGGCACCGGAAAAGAAGTCGGCGACCGCCACCCGAAAATCCGCCGCGGCGCCTTAATCAGCGTCGGCGCGAAAGTGCTGGGCAACATCGAAATAGGCGAGAGCGCGAAAGTCGGGGCCGGCAGCGTCGTCTTGAAATCGGTCCCGCCGCATTGCACGGTCGCCGGCGTGCCCGCCGTGCCGATCGGCAAGTGTTGCCAGGACCCCGCTGAGTCCATGGATCAGGCGTTCGATTGATCCTTCTACGGATTAGTTCGTTTGTCCGGGCGGCCGCGCCGTCGCCTTGATCGTAATAGGCGGAGCATGGCGGAATTTGAGAGTGAGCGACGCCTCGCCGCCCTCGACGAGCGGCTGATAGAGCCCGATCAGCATCACATGATAGCCGCCGGGCGCGAGCGAGACCTTTTTGCCCGGCGGCAGATCGATGCTGGAGACCGGCGTCATGCTCATCATGCCGTTATCGTCCTGGCCGCTCTCATGCATCTCCGCGGCCGCGGCGTCGACCGACGCGACGGCGATCAGCGCATCCGGCTCGCTGCCGGCGTTGCAGAGCGTGAAATA
>OBLQ010000332.1_pt1 | contig 17858 bp, 14 predicted proteins | sample 1519881 | NCBI WGS metagenome assembly OBLQ01 (sample SAMN01911456, study PRJEB22533) | soil metagenome | biome: Soil | place: Malaysia | collected 2012-04-30 | depth DG_metagenome m | reverse complement strand
GAAACCGGAGCCCGCCGCCGAAACCGAGGATTTTGAAATTCTACCCGGTGAGTCTTTGGCCAAGTACAGACATCCATCCACAGAGGATCCGGCGCGGACGGAAGGCGCTGCTCGGCCAGCGATTGAGGAATCATTCTCAGAACCCGATGCCTTTGCTCACGACGCCGGGCCCGATGAAGATCCGCAGGTTGAAGATGTTCCAACACAAGTGAAGAACGAAATTTACGCAGAAAGCAAAGAGGAACAGCCGCAGGCTGAGTCCAACACTTTCGCCGTCCCGGCCACGGAGCATTTTTCTGCAACCACTGCGCCAGTGGAAAAAAGTATAACGGAAAAGTCGGAACACCGCGCCGACGTAGCATCCGATATCGAAGAGGCATCGGAATTCCTGGCCGAACCCGGATTCGAAACCGAAGAAGGGGAATCGGAGGACGAAGAGCCCGTGCCAGTCGAAACGGACGACGAGTTGCACCCCGAAGCATCATTGGCGCCGGAGGAGGAATCCGAAACCGAGGAGAGCAACGAAGCGGAGGAACGGGCCGGCAAGATTTCTGAAGGTACCGGTGAGTCCTCCGAGCGGTCTTTCACGCTGCGCGAACCTCATGCGCGGCCACACTTTGCTCCACGCAGGGGACGGCGCGGACGCCGCCGGACGGGCAGGCATTCCCGCCGCAACGCCAGCCGTGAGCGCGAGACTTCGCGGCCCAGCGGCCAACAAGGGCTGTTGATTTCCGAACTCCTCAAAGAGGGCCAGGAAATCATCGTCCAGATCGCCAAGGAACCGCTGGGAACCAAGGGGGCCCGCATAACTTCTCACGTGGCACTGCCGGGGCGTTATGTGGTCTTCATGCCGACCATCACTCATATTGGGGTTTCACGAAAGATCGCCTCCGAGCAGGAACGGCTGCGGCTGCGAAACATTGTGATGGAGCACAAGGGCGCGCTGACCGGCGGGTTCATCGTTCGCACAGCCGGTGAAGGCCGCTCGGACGAAGAAATCAAGGCAGACCTCAGGTTCCTCACGAACCTGTGGAATGACATTCGCACCCGCGCCGAGCAGGTGAAGGCCCCTGCGCTGCTATACCGCGACCTCGACCTGGCACAGCGGCTGATGCGCGACCTCGTTACTCCGGACTTCAAATCCATCTGGCTGGATAACGAGGCCGACTACGAGCGCGTGGTGGAGTTTGTCAACCGGCTGCAACCTTCTCTGGTGGGAAGCGCCAAGCTCCACACCCGGCTGACCTCGCTGTTTGAAGAACACGGAATCGAAGACGAGATTGCCAAGGCCCTCAAACCAAAAGTTTGGTTGAAATCCGGCGGTTATATCGTCATCAACCAGACAGAGGCGCTGGTGGCCATCGACGTCAACACCGGCAAGTATGTCGGCAAGACCAACCGGCTTGAGGACACCATCGTCAGGACCAATATCGACGCCGTCAACGAAATCGTGCGGCAGATCCGCCTCCGTGACCTGGGCGGCATTATCGTGATCGATTTTATCGATATGGACGAGCGGCGCAACCGGAACAAGGTGGTGCAGGCGCTGGAGGAAGCGCTGCGCCGAGACCGCGCTCCGACCAAGGTGCTCTCCTTCAATGACTTCGGCCTCGTAGCAGTGACCCGCAAGCGCGTGAAGCAATCACTCGAACGCACTCTTTGCGATCCCTGCGCCTACTGCAACGGATCGGGGTGGGTGAAGTCCGTCAGCACCGTCATCTACGAAATCATGGCTGAAACGCGCAAGATGGCCGATGAAATCGAGGGCAAGACGATTACGCTGCGGGTTAGTCCCGAGGTTGCCCAGGAACTGAAATCCAAAGACGGAGCGTTCGTCCGGGAAATCGAAGCTCTCACGCACAAAAACCTCGTCATCAAGAGCGACCCGGCCATTCATCAGGAACGGTTCGAAATCTTTTGAGACTGGGAGTTCAAACCTGCTGGTTGGACTTCCACACAACAAACACTGTCAAGTCACCATGGCCCCGGTTCAACGCAAGGTTGACCCGGGGTCTATTCTTCTGGAAGCTGTCCTTCGGTTCGCTTCTTCGATGGCCCTATCCGGGTTCCATTCCCTGATTCCCACGCCAACGCGTCTCGCGAACCAGGTGCTTCCCAACCCATGGAAGCGGCGCCATGATCAGACCGGGCAACCACACGGGACCCTGAATAAGTCCGCGGGCCAAGGCGGCTACCATGTAACTTCGCCGCACTGCCAGCGAAAGGCTCTGGCTATAAATATCAGCCGCGGTGTGGCCATCAAACCCTTCCGAGAGAGCGCGTGCAACCGCCTTTGCCGCCAGCCTCCCACTGTGCAAGGCCATGGAAATTCCCTCCCCGGTGAACGGATCGAGAAAACCCAAAGCGTCTCCCACCATCAGCGCCCCGTTTTGTACTGCCCCCCGCCGCGACAGATGTACCGGAGCTGTGGTTACGACTGCGGAAACCTGCATCGTACCCTGCAAACGTTTTTCGAGTGCAGCCAGATGAGAAACCTGAACGAGCCAGTCGGCAAAATCATCTAGAGCATTCCGACGCAATTGCCGCGACTGCTCACGACGCACCAGGCAGCAGACGTTAAAGGCGCCGTTTTCCACCGGAGCCAGCCCGCAATAGCCTCCGCGAAAGAAATACATCTCAACCCTGTCGCGTGGTGGAATGCCGGCAAAGTGGGCCTTAGCCCCAATCCAATCGCCTCGCGCCGGAGGCTCATGTCGGCCAGCCGGTGAGGACAAGCCCTCAATCGCCCACCATCGCCCGCAGGCAACGATCAGGGATCTTGACCTTCGAATGGTCCCACGGTCCGATTCTATCTCCCAGGTGCCTGCCGGGCGCGGGCCACAAATCAGATACTCTACCCTGCGCACCCCTTCGCCTTCGTAAACATCCGCGCCCGCCGTTGACGCCGCCTTCCAAAGTGCAGCATCCAGCACGCGTCTCGATAATCCCAAGGCGGGGCGAGGCAAACGGAAAGTCCGCGATCCACCACGGTCTGTAACAAATTCCGCACTACGAATATCAGGCCCTAGGGCCACAGCTCCAGGGATCTCGTTTTGCAGATAAGGATGGGCTTCGAAAGAAATGAACTCGCCGCAGACCTTGTCGCGCGGAAAGCGGTCCCGCTCCCAGACAGCGACGCTCAAGCCGTTGCGGCGGGCCTCCAAGGCTGCAGCGGTTCCAGCCGGACCGCCGCCGATGATCGCCAGATCAAGGATGTCTGAATTCGACGTCAAATTTTCCATAGGGAAAGCCCGAGACGGAAAGCAGGCAGCCGCTCTACTTCAAAATTGGCGAAACCGGCGCGGACGGCCAGAGCTGCAAGCTCATTCCTGGTATACGCCTGTCGCACGCTGGCTGCGCCGTCATGGCGGGTGATAAGGCTGCGCGCGAACGGCCAGGCTACACGGATGAACAGATAAGGCAGAAGGTTCCGCTCGAGATCGTTGACCAGAACCGCGTCGGAAGCAATCCCGGCGAACTGGCGGAGCAATACCACAGTTTCATCTTCGGAAAAATGATGCAAGAACAGATTGCACATGACCACATCAAAACTCTTTTCAGCAAAAGGAAGATGTGCGACATCGGCGGCTACGCGAGACAACATCCTCGGGGAATGGTTACCGTTACGCAGGTGGCTGAGGCGACGGTCGAGCGCCACAAACTCCACGCTCCGGTTGCGGCTCGCCAGCTCGGATTGCAGGTGGGCCGCCAGGCGCGAATCGCCAGCTCCCACGTCAAGAATGCGCGCATGCCGGGAACCCCGTCGGCTAAAATAGCGGTCCAGCAGACGCAAGCAACCCGATACACCTCCCAACCAGTGGTTAATTCTCCACAAGTCGTCAAAACTCTTCCGAATGTCCTCGGATGTGCCGAGATCATCATCAAGCCACTCTTGTGACGGAACGCGATGCACGGGTGATATCCTTCTCTACACGGTCCGCGAGACGACCAGCGCAGAGTTTTTCGATCCGAACGCAATGCAATTGCAAATGGCGTGTTCAATTTCAATTTCACGAAAGTGGTGCGGCACATAGTCAAGATCGCAGTCCGGGTCAGGTACATCGACATTGAGCGTGGGGGCCACTCGCCCGTCGCGCATGGCCAGCAGCGTTGCTGCCAACCCCGCCGCTCCCGAAGCTCCCTGCGGATGTCCAATCATGGACTTCAGTGCGGAAGCGGGCACGCGGTAAGCCCGGTCTCCCAGAACCACCTTGAGCGCTCGGGTCTCAATGCGGTCATTGAGAACCGTGGAAGTGCCGTGGAGATTAACGTAGTCCACCTGGTTCGGGCCGATTCTTGCCTGCTCCATTGCCAGGCGCATGGCGCGCGCCGGCTCTTCACCGTTCTCTTCCAGGCGCACGCGGTGAAAAGCTTCGCAGGTTGAACCATAACCCGAAATTTCGCCGTAAATATGTGCGCCTCGTTCCAGCGCGTGCTCGTAGCTTTCCAGAACAAACATCCAGGCGCCCTCGCCCAGCACAAAGCCGTCCCGGTCAGCCGAAAACGGACGCGAGCCTCGCTCCGGCTGATTGTTCCATGAGGAGGTGAGGATGCGCATCAAACTGAAACCTTTCATGATTAAAGGAGCCAATGGAGCATCCGCCCCGCCGCATACGACCACATCCGCCATGCCGCACCGGATGTTTTGGGCCGCATACCCGATTGCATCGCTTGACGAAGTACATCCAGTTGAGATGAGGTGGCTGAAGCCCCGAAAGCCGAAATGCATGGAGATTTCACTGGCAAGCGTACCGATAGTCGCCGAAGGAATCGTATAGACACTGCATTGACGCGCCTGCCCGGAATAGTAGAGCTCATATTGGTGCTCCACAAATTCCTGGCCACCGCCACCCGAACCCAGAAGCACGGCGACGCGCCGTTTACCTTCCAGCGTCATCTGTGACGGGTCGAGTCCGGCATCTGAGAGGGCTTCACTTGTGGCTGCAATCGCCAGCGGTACGACGCGGCTGACGTTGGCAGTGTCTTTTTCGCTGATATAGCGAGTGGGTTCAAAGTCAACAACTTCACCCGCGATCTGTACTGAAAGTGATGAGGGATCAAAGCGCTGGATGCGGCGGACACCACTCTTGCCCTGCCAGGTTGCCGTCCAGAAGGCCTCGCGGCCCAGGCCGTTTGGACTCATCGCGCCAATGCCTGTCACCACAACACGGCGACTCAAATTTCCCTCCAGATCATCCGGCGCGAATAAATTGCGCAGGATGTTGGGATAACAACAGGAGAGGACAGGGGTCCGACGAAGGATATTCTGAAGAGGTCAATACGGCGGGATAATCCACACCAGAGATTCGTGTATTCAGGGAATGCGCTCGAGGACAACGTTGTAGGTGACCTCAAAATCATTCTTTACCTTGATTGCCCCAAATGCCGTGCTAAAAGGTTGGATGTTAAAATCGGTCAATTTGAACATCTTTTTTCCCCGAATATGCAATTTGTCGCCAATCTCTTTACAATCCAGTGAAAATTGCACCTTTCGGGTTACGCCGTGAAGTTCAACTTCAGCCAGAAGGTGCCAGGCCGTGTCCTGGTCAGTGGGATCAAATGAGACTGAGTGGAGTTTGATCGAAGGAAAATTGTGCACGTCAAGCTGCGTGGGTCCGAGCATGGTGTCCTCCACCTCCTTACGCTCGGAAGGTTCTCCCCACGGATCGACCACTTTAAGAGACCCAGCGTCACCTGACAATTCAGCGTTCCAGCCATCGAGCTCCGACAGGTGCGCCATTCCGGAGAAGCGAGTCAGGGCAATCAGGTGATTATCTCCGAGAGCACTCAGAAAACCGCCCTTGAACAGGTGAATTTCAATCCGGCTTTCCTTGGAATTCACCCGGTAGGCACCTGAAACCTGCGCAGAAAGCAGTTCCGAGCCTGCCAGAAGCAGGGCGAGAACCAGCAGACACCTGAGACAACCTCCTCGGACAGCAAAGGCGTCTGGGGGGGAATAGTACTTGTCTTGAGTAAGGGCGGCAACAGTCCGCACTTGCGTGCTGTGGGAACCCAGGAAGAAATGGAACCCGACGCGATGGTTTTTCAATCGATCAATCACTCCTCAAAGAGCAACGCCCCGGCCCAAAATGCCCCATCAATGTTAATGGCAAGGGAAAACCAAATCAACAGGAAGAATCAGGAAGCGCGGGGCCTCAATCCGGGCCTCATACGGGCCACTGGAACGAGCGCAAAAGCGTTGCAACCGAAGGTTTTTCCCCATACAGGAATGCCCGGCCGGCGATTCCTGGAACGAGCGGAAACCTGAATATCAATTCAATACGGCTGCGCGTCTGGCCTTCCCGGTCGCCTCCCGGCAGCCTCTTGACATAGTCGCTGAGTTCGCCCCGCCATTTCGCATTGTAGGATTCGAGCACGACTGCAGGTGAAGGCCCCTTCATCGCCTCGTGGATCAGGCCGACAGCAACCTCTGCACTCACCATGGCCGGATAAATTCCTTCACCCGTCGACCCGGAAACAAAGCCGGCCGCATCGCCAACCAACATTACACGGCCGCGCACCAGGCTGGGAATGCGGTAAACGCCTCCAACCGGGTCGAGGTCAAAATAGATTTTTTCGTCCGGCACATCTTGTGGAAGCTGGTTCCTGGCGCGCAGCGCCTTGACGAAGTCGCGAAAAAGCGGGCGTATGGAGCGGCCGTCCTTCAAGAGGGCGCCAATACCGATGCAGACGTGCCGCCGTTTGGGGAAGACCCACCCATAGCCTTGAATGCCGTTGTATTCCAGGAATACCCGGAATGGAAACCGCTCGCCATAAAACGCGCGGATGTGCTCGGGCGGAAAAGGAACATCGGTGTTCGCGCACAGCACGTAGTCGCCGGGAGACCACCCCTTGCGCAAGCCTGCCATCACCGCCACCCGACTGGAGGCGCCATCGGCCCCGATCAGTACGCGTCCCTTAATTTCCCGGCCATCCTCAAGCCGGACGCGGATCCCGTCTCGCTCTTCCATCAAATCGGCAACGGCACTTCCGCCCAGAAACTGCGTACCCGCCTCCATCGCGATCCGGCGCAGACCGTCGTCAAATTTCGACCGCAATGACAGATAGCCGGATGGACGGCTCTCCAGATAGCGAGCTTCCCTCTCAATCGCCCGGTCATAGAACGCCACCCCGTAAAAAGGATTCTCAACCAGATCTGAAAGGGAATTCCTAAGATAAGGGAATCTCTCAAACGCCAGGCGATTGATCCAGCTTGCGCAGGTCTTGTGACGAGGAAAATTTGAGCGGTCAACGAGAAGCACGGAGTAGCCGCGATCCGCCAGCAACTTAGCCGCTGTGGACCCCCCCGGGCCCGCGCCAACCACAATCACATCTGCATGATCACCCATTGTAACCAACTGGCGCGCTCGCTCGAGAATACGCACGGAGAAATCTGTCGAGGAGCCCGCCCCCCAAGAACGAGTGGGATTTCGCATAGGCGCAATTCAAGGCCGTTTTCATCGACCTGCGGTGCCCGGGCCACAACTCAGTTGACGGGTAATGCGTTTTCGCTGCCTTTGGGAGCCCGAATTAGAATCAGGACAATCGCCGTGGCCAGGAGCGGAACCGTGCCAGCAGCTACAAAAGCGGGGAAATATGAGAACTTATCAACGATATACCCAATAAAAAGCGTAAATGCTGTGCTGACCAGCCCCGCACCCAGCCCGCTGAGTCCGGTTACGGAAGCGACAACGTCCTGCGGGAACAGGTCTGAGGGAAATGTCAGTCCCATCGTGGACCAGCTTGCGTAACCCCACGTCGCCAGGCTGATCAGCAACAGCGCCACCGTCGCACTATGTGTCATGGCGGCGGGAATGCCTGCGATTATGGGAATCGAACTGAGAATACAGACCAGCTTCCGCGAGCGAATGACAGGCATTCCCCGCTTGATGAAGAAACCTGTCGCGAAGCCCCCGGTGAAGTTTCCAAGGTCGGCGGCAAGAAAAGGAATCCAGGCGAATGCCCCAATCTCTTTCAGGCTGAAGCCGTGGGCCTCGCTGAGGTAGGCCGGGAGCCAGAAAACGTAGAACCACCAGATGGGATCGGTCAGCGAGCGCCCCAGAACAATGCCCCAGACGTTCCTTTCCTTCAGCAGGACCAGCCAGCGTTTCGCGCCCTTAAGGGCCGATGCCACCGGGGTACCACGGCGCTCCTGAATAATCTTCCGCTCCTCCTCACTTAACCGGGGATGAGCGTGAAAAGGATGGTAAAAATACAGCCACGGAATGAGCCAGATGAACCCCAGAAGACCTGCAGCCACAAACGAGTAACGCCATCCGAACTGATAGGCGATGAAGGCAACGAAAGGCGGCGCAATGACGGCGCCCACGCTCGACCCGCTGTCAAAGATGGCCACGGCAAGCCCGCGCTCATCCGCCGGGAACCACTCCGCCACGGTCTTGCTGGCTCCGGGCCAGTTGAAGCCCTCGCCGATTCCCAGCATAAAGCGAAAGATGGCAAGTGAAAAAATGGAATTCGCCAGCGAATGCAACATGCTGGAAAGAGACCACCAGATCATGGCCAGAGTCAGCCCGCGCCGCGTACCGATGATGTCAATGATGACACCGCCGATCAGCCACATCCCCGCGTAAGCAACCTGGAAGGCCGACACGACGTAGGAGTAGTCCTCGTGCGTCATGTGAAACTGCTGCATAATGACGGGGGCGAGGACGGACAGGGTCTGCCGGTTGATGTAATTAATGACTGTGGAGCAGAAAAGCGTCCAGACGATAAACCATCGCAGACGCTTAATCGGTTTGGGATTCATGACGTCTCACATGCGCTTCAGACTGCAAGCGAATCAGTTTTCGTCACCGGGGCCGCTATTGCGGCAGTTCAGTGGACGAGGCCGGGTCCAGATACACCGTGGTGTTGGGATGGTTCCTCATAATCGTTGCCGGGCAACGAGTTGAAATCCCTTCAGTCAGCGTCCGATGGACAATGTGCGCCTTCCGCTCCCCAGGGACCGAAGCGATCAGCCGGGGCACACGAAGCAGAGTTGGGATGGTCAACGTGATCGCGCGCGTGGGTACCGCCGCGAGATTTGGAAACCACCCTTCGTTCACCTGCTGCTGGCGGCATTCCATGTCAAGTGAAACGATCTTGATGTCGAGCGGATCTTCGAAGTCCGCCTCGGCGGGATCATTGAACGCCAGGTGCCCATTTTCACCGATTCCCAGCAGACACAGTTGCGGATTGAGTTCCCGCAGCATGTCCGCGTATTTCCGGCAGGTCTCTTCCGGATTGCCGCTGGTGCCGTCAACACCATAAAAATGGCGCATCTTCACCTTGCTGGTCAGCCGCTCGCGGAGATAGCGGCGGAATGACGCCGGATGGTCGTCAGGAATGCCCAGGTATTCGTCCATATGAAAACCCACAACTTTGTCCCACGGCAGGCCGGGTATGGACGTCAAGGCCTCGAGGGTCGCCATCTGTGAAGCTCCGGTAGCGAAGATCACTGCGACCGTATCATTCCGGGCCGCCAGTGCTCGCAGGCTCTCAGCTGCGGACTCGGCTGCTGCCCTGCCCATCGACTCGGTGCTTTCGTATGATTCGACCTTCAGACTATCAACTTGAAGAGACCGGATGATGCTCGTGTTCATTGCATTGACTCCTTGCTCATTATTGTAGAATTGTGCGGCCACGACACGGCTCAGCCTCTGGCTGTAAATAAACCTGTATGACCAAATCCAGCAGATGGATCTTTTCTGCCGGTCACTTCGCAGCCATAGCTTCCTTTTGTTGTTGGAGAATTTGCCACAACGTGCCACTAAAGATGTTCGCCTGGGCCTGCTTCGATACGCCGCAGGCGTCCAGCATCTCATGGTAGCGTTTCAGCTCGCGGTCAAACTCCGGCAGGTCGCCCCCGAACACATCGGAGCCGAAAACCAGTCTTTCAAAAGCGCTATGCTCAGATTTTGGCGTGTGAGGACTCACCACGCCTGACCACCAGAAAATGGATTTAAAAAAGGTGTAATCGTTCTGCTTCTTGATTAGAGACGACCCGGTAAGATCGAAGTAAAGGTTTGGGTTCCAACGGGCGATTTCCGCGGCCCAGGCGTAATCGGGATTGCCCAGGTGCGCGCCGACTATGGTGAGTTTCGGAAACATTCTGGCTATCAGGTCCAGGCGAACGGCCTGCATCCGGGCGACACTGACGTCGGTAGGAACGTTGGGATGTTCACGGTTCACGATTCCGGTGTGGAACAGCGCAATCATGTGGTACTTTTCAGCGCGCTTGTAAATGGGAAAGTAAATCGGGTCGTCATAATTGTGACGGACATACTCCAATTCACCGATGCCGCGAAATCCGGCTTCCTGGGCCAGGTCGATGTCCTCGAGTGCATGGGCGCTGTCCATGTCGATTTCAGCGAAGCCCACAAGTCGGTCGGGATGTGCGTGGATGAAGGGTACGGCTGTTTCCATATCGGCCGGAGGAACGAGCAGGAACGCCATCCCATCCACCGATTCCAGCTTGTCCAGCAGCTTCTGCAAAAAAGCCGGGTCACCATTATAGTGAACGTGCCCGTCAATTATTTTGGGCTGGGCAGACTGCGCCATAATCGGACCGCTAACAAAAACGCACGCCAACATAACAAAAAGCACCTTAACCTTCTTCATATTCCCTCCTGGACATTCTCACAATTCGGTTGGCGCACGGCCTGGCTCCCGCGTCAGGCAAACTCCAAACCGGGACCAGCCGAGCGGCAGCATCCTGTTAAGTGACGACGCCCCACAACACTTGTCCGTCACCCGATGGCAGGCAATTTCATCCTGAGGCACTGGTGAAACCTGGCTAGAGGCATTTTACCACTCGATCAGGCAGTGGCAAGATTTAGCCTTTCGTCTCAAACCTCTTCGGGAACAGTAAATGGCGCGCGATAACCCCGTCCGCCGTCCCGCACCAGTTCCGCCGCTTCCTCGTCCCCAACAACCTCCTGCGTCTCCGGATTGAAGTTCACCGTGCGCTTGAGGCGATATGAGGTGTTCGCCAGGTGCACCAGCGCGCATGACATGTGCCCCTCCTCGATGGGGGCATTTAAGTCTTCTTTCTTGCGGCTGATGACACAATCGACGAAATTCTGGAAGTGGACGACCTCATCATCCTCGTATCGGCCACGCGGACCGGGCCTCTGTTCCTTACCCAGCCAGGTCCCGTAATTTTCGGGTTCATCGCCGTCGGCGAGCGCGATGTAACCTTTCGAGCCATAGAACAGGTTGCCAATCGCATTGTGAGTACCGGCCAGCGGACCCAGCTTGGGTTGGTCGCCCGCGGCGGCCGGCCGGTTCCCCGCTCCCACCACCGACTCGCCGTTGGTGATCCAATGCCGGACCTCGAATTCCAGCATTCGAGTCTTTCCGTCGGGCATGTCGTACTCGAAGGCGCAGTTCAGCGTGTTGGGAGTTTCCTGGTCATCATCAAACATGAAGTGGCCGCCCACGGCGGTCGCACGGTTGGGAAGCCCGAGCCCAAGGCCCCAGCGCGCCACATCCACCTGATGGACACCCTGGTTTCCCAGGTCGCCGTTCCCGTAATACCAGAACCAGTGCCAGTTGTAGTGGAAGCGATTGTGGGTAAAGGCATGCTCCGGGGCCGGTCCAGTCCACAGGTCATAGTGTACCCCGGCGGGAACCTGCGCGACGGGAGTGCGCCCGATCGTGTCCCGCCACTTGTAGCACAGACCACGGCTCAGATAAATATCTCCTATCTCTCCGTTGCGGACCCGTTGGATCGCTTCCCTTGCGGTCTTGCTTGATCGTGACTGCGTGCCGTGCTGGACGATCCTGTTGTACCTGTTGGCTGCCTCCACCAGTTGCCGGCCTTCCCAGAGGTTGTGTGAACACGGCTTCTCAACATAAACATCTTTGCCAGCCTGGCATCCCCAGATGGCCATCAGCGAATGCCAGTGGTTCGGCGTGGCAATGGATATGGCATCGATCGATTTATCCTCAAGCAGCTTCCGCACGTCGTAGTAAGTCTTCGGCCTGGGGATTCCCCTTTTTTCCATTTCTGACACGCGCTGGCCAATGACGTTCTCATCAATGTCGCAGATTGCGGCAATCTCCGCATTGCGGATCTTGGCATAGTTTTGAACGTGGTCGAAACCCCGACCATGGACGCCGCAGACCGCCACGCGGACACGGTCGTTTGCGCCAAAGACCTTCTCCGGGCGAGTCAAAAAGCTGACGCTCGAGAGAGCGGCCAGCCCTGCCGAAGCTCCCACGCCTTTCTTCAGAAAGTCGCGGCGGCTCACTTCCGGTTTCTTATTTTCTTCTGACATAGCATCCCCTTTCCTCTCATCAGTCCAAGGATGAAACGTTCCACTACCCTCACTGCTCCTGCTCGGCATACTTCCGGTAAGCCCCTGCTACATCGGACTGTTTGTAGTCGCCGTGGTGAATCAAAACACGATAGCGGAAAAGCAATGACTTGCCCTCGTGCAACGTCCAACTGCCGTCTTGCAACGGGTCGCGGGTGAAGAAGCTGAGTCCGAACGGGTTCGCTGCAAAGAGGCCGTAGCCACGAGCGTGCCAGTAGGTAGGATGGCGGAAGCTTCGAGGGCTGTCAAAGATGGCGATTCCGAGATTTTCACCATTCACGGTGCCATCGTAGTTCACCCAGTTTGCGCGCGTCCCCCAGATGCCCTTCTCGCCCTCCGCGCCCTTCGAGTCGATCATGTGCGCCGGAGGCGAATTCAATTCCGGCGCCAGGCGGATGCCAAATGTCCCTTCCTTGGTATCGCCAAACACCACAGGGTTCTTGCCTGCATGGACTACAAACTGGCAGTCAATGGTTCGGGTGTCTCCCTCGCCACGAAATGTAAAAGTCTGGGTCTCAGTTGCGATCACGCGCTTGTTGGGCGAAATCAGGTCAAATTCAGCCTGGATTGTCCCGGATTCGGGGCCGCCACGCAATTCGCTAATCTTGAGGAATACCATTCGCCCGTAGGCATGGCCCTCCCCGCCCCGTCCATAAAATTTGTTAAAGGCTTCCTCGCTCCAGAAGTCCAGCCCATTGACGTCCCCATGATCAAAGTAGAGCGGCCGCTGATGAGGCTCCAATGAATGGTCATGAAGATTGGCCTCCGGAATCGTGTTTCCGATCGGGTAGCTCCGCGTGACGATGGTCCCTTGCGCGCTGCGCAAAGGCTGCAGATACGGCTTGGCAACTTCAGGGTTGAAGTAATAAGTCGTGAAAGGCTTGCCGCCGATCGTCACGTGGATCTCGAAACCTTCCCGTTGAAACTGCACAGGCTCTGCGGCCCCCTTTGTAGAAGGGGAAAAACAACACAAAGCGCCCGCAAGTGCGAGCAGAATAAATGCGGTCTTATGGGTCATAACTTTTTCGAACCTCCGGGTAGCTGAGATTTCAAGCCTCCGGCATGCTGATCTTCGCTGGACAGATTGCCGTGCGTCCTGGCAGGAAGCCCGGATCCTCCGAGCATCCCATTCAAGTGTTCCCATCAAAGAGGAATGCATGCCGCGACGGGATGATATCACGGGATCTGATAAAGATCACGATTCTGAACGCCGGAGGCGCTGAAAGACCAACCTCATCTAATGTGACAACGTAAGCCGTTTGTTTACCAGCTTTGTCAGTAATGGTCAAGGCGAATTTCCAGACATTTTCAGAAAAACATCATCCGTTGTTGGTATTTGCAGGCACAGTTCGCTGAGAAGTTCCTTAATTATGTATACAATAGAGCTCTGCGCCGATCGTCATGCCTTAGAGCAAGTTTCCGGCAAGATTGCACTGTTTTCGAAAACCCATGCAAATTGGCAAATTTTCTGGTAACTTCTTTCATACAAATTTGTATCAATAACCTTGGCACAGCCGGTGGGGCCCCAGCGATAAAAAGGATCGATGAAAGGATTAATATTATGGCAGGGAAACTCAGGGTTCAGGAACTTGCCACCAGGGCGAATGTAAGCGTTGCAACCGTTTCGCGCATCCTGAACGGCTCGGCACGCGTCAGCCAGGAGCTTCAGGACAGAGTAAGGAAAGCGGCAGCCGAAATTGGAATCAACCTCCAGGATACAACGCGCTCCAGGACCGTCGCTTTCGTTCTTGGCAATCGCCACATGCTGCACATGTTCCATTCCAGAGTCCTGGCCGGGGCGCAGGACTACTGCACCGCCCATGGATGGGACGCGATTTTCCTCTCCTACAACTACCAGCCCAGTGTTCCCTGGAAAGAATTACGTTTTCCGCAGGTATTGCGGAGGCGCGACATTATTCGGGCTGCCATTCTCGGCGGAACACACTCAGAAAACCTCCTGATCGCTCTGGGGCATCGTGGGATCCCTTTTGCGGCGTTGGGCAACAATCTTCTGTTGGACGAAACCGACCATGTTGATTATGACGTCGTCTACTCCAACGACCTGCAGAGCGCGTATGAATTGACCCGCTATCTGCAAAGCCTGAACCACCGGAACATCTGGTTTGTGGGTAACACAAAGCTTCCCTGGTTCGCCCGTTGCTACAGCGGGTATAACCGGGCCATGAAAGACGCCGGAATGCTGCCGCGCTTGAGCGAGTTTTACTCGCATGACGAGGAAGAAGTGGGCTACCTTGCAGCCAAATCAATCCTGGGAGGCGGTCAGGCAGTTACCGCCATTTTTGCCGGTACGGATCCAGCAGCACGAGGGGTATACCGTGCCGCCCGGGAGGCGGGGAAACATATCCCCAATGATTTAAGCGTGGTCGCCTGCAACGACACCTACGGAGCGCTGCTGAGCCCGCCACTCACAACCATTCGTGAATTCCCAGAACTCCTGGGAAGCCAACTTGTGGAACTGGTCCTCAGCCGGATCGCGGAACCGGACCTTCCGCCACGGCAGGTGACGATTCCCACTGAGATTATCAAGCGTGAATCCTGCGCTTCCCTTTCGACCGTACCCATGCATGCGGTATCAAAAAATTGACGGGTTGCTGAGAAATACATCCGTCACTCTGCGGGCAGCGAACCATCTGCTGAATCATCGCGAAAGCCAGTCAGGCAGATTCGTCCCTCGCGCCGCTGGACCGGCGTGGAGCCGTGCGGGGAAGTTCCAGTCACGCCCCCCAGGTGGAAAATCCTGATTGGCCACGAAAAGGAGGTTATACATTGAAAAGATCGGCTATCGCATTTTTATTAATGATTCTCAGCGCCGGCATTTCCGCGGCTGCAACACACCAGACCGTATTGCTTTGGCCCAACGGGGCGCCCGGCGCGCAAGGTAATCGGGCTGAGGACACCCCGACCCTCACTATTTATCTGCCCGATTCTGGTAAAGCAGTCCGGACCGGCGTGGTGGTATGCCCGGGCGGGGGATACGTCGAGTTAGCCATGAAGAAAGAAGGGACCGATATCGCTGAGTGGCTCAACTCCCTCGGCGTCGCCGCGTTCGTTCTGAAGTACCGGCTGGGGCCACGTTATCGTCACCCGATCGAAATGTGGGACGGCCAGCGGGCCATGCGGTACGTCCGTTACCACGCCAAAGAATACGGCATTGCACCAGACCGCATTGGCATCTGGGGATTTTCCGCCGGTGGCCATCTGGCTTCAACCGTCGGCACACACTTCGATAATGGCAAAGCCCAGGCGGCTGATCAGATTGATCGCGTGAGCTGCCGGCCTGATTTTATGGTGCTCTCCTATCCCGTGATTTCGTTTGTCACGCCATACGTCCACAAAGGGTCGATGCGCGCCTTGCTTGGTGAGAATCCGGACCCTAAGTTGCAGCGCTTGCTTTCCAACGAGCTCCAAGTGACTTCGGACACTCCACCCACATTTCTATTCTCCACAAATGATGACACCGGCGTCCCCTGCGAGAACAGCGTGCTGTTTTTCCTGGCACTTCGCAAAAGCCACGTTCCGGCAGAGATGCACATCTTCGAACCGGGCCCGCATGGCGTGGGTCTCGCGCCGACCCATGCGGCGCTTTCCATCTGGCCCACCCTGCTTGCCAACTGGTTCCGGACCCGCGGTCTGCTGAAATGAAAACTCTCGGCGCCTTGTGCACGGCGATTCAGGTTACGCGGCGGTGATCAGTCCCGAAGCGTTCCCAAGCAGATCCTGCACGTCCTTGTCGCTCAACTGGGTGAAGTCTTCGTACCATTCTCCGATAGCGAAGAAGTCTTCCGCCTCGATAGCGCACACAACCTCATCGGCTACTCTTCGCAACATCGCGCAGGTGGCGCGCGAGGCAACGGGAGCCGCAATCACAATGCGCGCCGGTTTAAGTTTGCGAAGGGCGGCCACGCCCGCTCTCATCGTTGACCCGGTGGCAATTCCGTCATCCACTAGAATCACTTTCCTGCCGGCTATCGGAAGTGGAACGCGGCTTCCGCGATAAGCCTGCTCGCGCCTTTCGAGTTCAATTTCCTCCCCCGCGGCGACCTTTGCGATTTCCTCCCGGGAGATAGCGAGCGACTGGACCGTTTCTTCTTCCAGAACGCGGACTCCCCCCGTTGCAACCGCGCCCATGGCCAGTTCCGGATTCCACGGAACTCCAAGTTTGCGCACCACGAAAACATCCACCGGCGCGTGCAACGCCCTGGCGATTTCAGCCGCAACGGGGACTCCTCCACGCGGCAGCGCAAGAACCAGAACATCGGGCTGGCCGCAGTAGGCTGAAAGTTTGGAAGCAAGCTTCCTTCCAGCTTCTGTGCGATTCTGGAACATAATAAACCTCCTGCTCCGTTTGTAAAACCTGGCCGTTTATGGGGTCATTTACCGAACTCCGCGGGCGACCATCAGGCGGCCGCCCGTGACCCGCTCGCTTCCGGCGGCGTCTGGTGCCGAACCAGCTTGACAGTACTGGCCTGGGGCCCCTGGTCCCCTTTTTCTTCAACGAAGCTGACCGCCACTCCGGCAGCCAGCCGGTCAAAGGCATTGTTGAGAACACTGTTCCTGTGGAAATAGATCTGGCGCCCATCTGCTGTCTCTAGAAAGCCGTATCCTTCTTGGGGAAACAGTCTGGCAACTCGTCCCATTGGGGGTGCTTTGTGGGTCTTCACTTCGCGGCGACGGCGCCGGGAATAATCCTGCAGCCGCCGCTGCATGGCGCCAAAGGCATCATTGATTGCCTGGCGCAGGTCCTTATGTGGCACCTTGACTTCCAGGCTCTTGGTAGGCTTCATTTCGAGGCGTCCGGGCTTCGCCCGAAGATTGGGCTGCCGCTTCACAACCATCTCCCCACCGGGCGCAGTCAGGTCAACCCTCACGTGGTAAAGATTTCCTGCCTTACGACGCCGGTTGGGCAGTTCCACCACCACTCGGCAGCTGGTAATCTTTCCATGAAATTCATCCAGCTTCCTGGCTTCCTCCTGGATCCATCCTTTAACCACTTCTGAAGACTGCATGTTCCGAAAGGTGATTTGCAGTGGAAGGATCATAGGCAATCTCCTTTTCTTTCTGGATTTTGAAATGCGGAAGCCCCGTCGCGGTTTGGAGCAGCGTACTTGCACTTGTGTTCCTCCGCTCTATTTAAACAGATAGAACCTTTTTGATCGTTTGGCAGTGACCGGTCTCACAATTTCACGTGACGGTCCGGCCCCCGGTCACCCGGTGTGTCGGGGTCGAATTGGAAAGGAAAGGCTGGAGCACGATGTCACGCCTTCCTCGGTGAGCAACTGTCACTTCGAATGGTGAGGGTAGTCACTTCAGTGGCGGAGGTTTTGTGATAGTGGTTAAGTTAACAGGCGGCTTGCATGGAGGTTTGATGCGTATGAAGCGAGCTGCAATTATCACAGAAAGTCAAAGCGACCTGTTTGAGGCCGCAACCGCGGGGACCACTCCACTATGGCAACTTGACATCACAGAACTTGCGGGACACAACATTGAGGCCCGCGGGAGAGAAGAAGTTAACCGGCT
>OBLQ010000331.1_pt1 | contig 17884 bp, 18 predicted proteins | sample 1519881 | NCBI WGS metagenome assembly OBLQ01 (sample SAMN01911456, study PRJEB22533) | soil metagenome | biome: Soil | place: Malaysia | collected 2012-04-30 | depth DG_metagenome m | reverse complement strand
TGGATTGGCTTAACGGCCCGCGCCCGAGCGGACATCGATGACATCCACGCCGGCGGGCGGCACGAAGCTAAAGCGTTTTGCATCCGGCGCAACGAACACGCAGCCGGTCAGCATGACGCGGTTACGGTTACCCAGCGCGTCGAGACTTTCGATATAGGCGAGCGTGCCGGCATCGTCGAGCCCCAGCCAGAACTCCCGCTGGCCTAGCCGCACGTGGTAGCGGCCAACGCCCTCCGAAACCCCGTCGAACCCCAGCAGCGTCACTGCTTCAGCCTTGATGCGCCCGTCGAGCAACTGCATCACCACCGGATCGACGGCATCGAGGCTGTCCATGCGTTCGGCCTGCATCAGGTCCGGCTCGTAGTGCCAGATCACCTTGCCGTCACCGACATAGAGCTGCTCGTAGGGCGAATCGTAATGCCAGCGGAAACGTGCCGGCCGCAGCACGGCGATCTGGCCGCCATAGAGCTGACTGCCGCCATCCGCATAGCCGATGCGCTGTGCGAAATCGCACTGGAAACCGGTGTGCTTCGACAGCTGCTGCAGGCTGTGCAGCAGGTGCTGCTTGGCCGTTTGGCCCGTTGCAGCCGCAACCGGTGCAGAGAAACCGAACAGCAGGCCGGCCAGCAGGAGAAGTTGACGCACTATTCGATCACCCCGCCGCCACGCGCCTCGGAGCGAGCCAGTACCTTGCGGATGCCGCCCGAGCCAGGCGGCGTGACCAGCCCCTCGCGCTCCATGCGCTCCACCAGCCGGCTGGCGCGGTTGTAACCGATGCGCAGGTAGCGCTGCACCATCGACACCGAGCACTGGCCCTTGTCGATCACCAGGTCCACGGCCTCGTCGTACTTGTCGTCGTTGTCGTCCTCGCCACCGGCTGCGTCCGGGCCACCGCTCTCGGCCACCTCGAACACCTCCTCGCGGTAGTCCGGCTCGCCCTGCGACTTCAGGTGCTCGACGAGGCTCAGCACCTCGCCGTCGGAGACGAAGGCGCCGTGCACGCGCCTGATCTCACGGCCACCCAGCATCACCAGGCTGTCGCCCTGGCCGAGCAGCTGTTCGGCACCCATCTGGTCGAGGATGGTGCGCGAATCGATCTTCGAGGAGACCTGGAAGGAGATACGGCTCGGCAGGTTCGCCTTGATCAGGCCGGTGATCACGTCGACGCTCGGCCGCTGGGTCGCCAGGATCAGGTGCAGGCCTGCCGCACGCGCCTTCTGGGCGATTCGGCAAATCGATTGCTCGACCTCCTTGCCGGCCACCATCATCAAATCGGCCAGCTCGTCGATGACGATAACGATGTACGGCAGGTGTTCCGCCCCCGGCTGCTTGCGGATCGCCTGGTTGTAGCCGTCGATGTTGCGCACCTTGGCGTCACTCATCAGCTGGTAGCGCCGTTCCATCTCGTAGACCGCCCACGCCAGCGCCTTCGAGGCCTTGGTCGGGTTGGTCACTACCGGCACCAGCAGATGCGGGATATCGTCGTAGACGGAGAGCTCCAGCATCTTCGGATCGACCAGGATCATGCGCAGGTTCTCCGGCGAATGGGTCATCAGCATCGAGCAGATCATGGCGTTCACCGACACCGACTTGCCGGAACCCGTGGTACCGGCCACCAGCAGGTGCGGCATCCTGGCCAGATCCACGACGATCGGGTGTCCGGCGATATCGACACCCAGCGCCAGCGGCAGGATATGCTTCTTGTCGGAGAACTCGCGGCTGGCCAGCACCTGGTGCAGCGCCACGCTCTCGCGCTCCTCGTTCGGGATCTCGATACCGATGACGCTCTTGCCCGGAATGTTGCCGGCCACGCGCACGCTGACCGCCGCCATGGCGCGCGCCAGATCGTCCTGCAGTGCGACGATACGGTTCACCTTGGTACCCGGTGCCGGCTCGAACTCGAACTGGGTGACAACCGGGCCCGGCTGCACAGCCACCACGTTCCCCTCCACACGGTAGTCGAGCAGCTTCTTCTCGAGAATACGGGCCATCGCCTGCAGCGCCTCCATGTTGCGCGGCCGGACCTCCGACTTGCCCTTGTGGAACAGGTTCAGCGACGGCAACTTGAATGCCGATGAAGCGCCGGCGGCAGCCGCTGGCATCTTGAGCCCCAGCTCCGGCTGCTGCTCCTCCCTGGCGCGTTTCGAAACGTTGACCGTCACCGGCCTGGCGATCTCCGGCTCGATGCGCTCGACAGGTTCCGGGCGCGCCTCGCGGACCTTCTGGCGCTGTTCACGCGCCTCCATGCGCTCCTTGCGCTCCCTCGCCGTCGCCCGCAGGCCGGCGAGCAGCCGGTTGACCTGGTCCAGCACGATGCCCAGCAGGACGAGCAGGCGGCGACCCAGCAGCAGCAGCGAGAATTGCGAGGCGGCGACGAAGCTGCTCAGCGTCAGCGCCAAGAGCACGACATCGCGGCCGATGGCATGCAGCGGCACCCTCAGCGCATCGCCGAACATCTCGCCCAGCGCGCCGCCGCTACCGGCCGGCAGTTTCATCGCCGCACCGGAAACGTGTGCGTGCAGCAGTGCCGCCAGCCCCAGCATGCAGGGCAGCCACAACAGCGAGGTCCAGGTGCCGAGGTACGGTTTCCTGCCCCAGGCGAGCCGGCCGGCCAGCGCCAGCACGAGGGCCGGCACGATCCAGGCGGCATAGCCGAACAGCTGGTAGAGGAAATCGGCGAGATAGGCGCCGACGGTGCCGGCCAGGTTGGTCGCGGCATGGCGCGTGGCGTGGTTGAACGACGGATCGGCCGGCGAAAAGCTCGCCATAGCCATGCCGAAGACGATCACCACCCCGACCAGCGCGACGGCGATCGCCTCCCTGACCAGCGCCCGGACGTTCATCAGATCTCCACCACCGTCGGCAGTACCATCGGCCGGCGGCCGATCTTGCGCTTGCACCAGCGGCGCAGGAACACCCGGATCTCCTCCTTGGCGACGTCGATATCCGACAGCACCTCGGACGAGATGTTTTCGAGGTATTGCTGCAGATCCTCGGAGGCCTCGGCCAGCACCTCGTCGCTGACGTCGCCGTGCAACAGGCCGCGCGCCGAGAGTTCCGGCGAACCGAGCAACTTGCCCTCGTACTGGCTGATCAGCACGGTGGCCGAGAGCATGCCATCCTCGGCCAGTACCCGCCGGTCGCGCAGCACCATGTCGTCGATCTCGTCGCGGCTGTCGCCGTCGACGAACACCGCACCCGAATGAAATGCGGTGCCGTGCCGGATGCCGTCGGCATCGACCTCCACGCTCTGGCCGTTCTCGGCCAGGATGCAGTTGTCGAACGCAATCCCTGCCGCCGTCGCCAGGTCGCGATGCTCGACCAGGTTGCGGAATTCGCCGTGCACCGGATAGAAATATTTCGGCCGCACCAGCTGCATCATCATCTTCAGTTCATGCGCCTGGGCATGGCCGGAGACGTGCAGCGGCGCCTGGCCGGCATGCATGATGCGCGCGCCGCGCCGGTAGATGTGGTTGTAGAGCTGGGCGATGATGCGTTCGTTGCCCGGGATGTTGCTCGACGAGAAGACCACCAGGTCGCCGTGCGTCAGGTGCACGCCGGTGAAGCGATCCTGCGCGAGCCGCGCCACCGCCGATCTCGCCTCGCCCTGCGAACCGGTAGCGATGATCAGCAGTTCGTGCGGCGGCACATCCTGCGTCTGCTTGATGTTGACCATGCAGCCGGCCGGAATCTGCACCCGGTTCAGCCGCTGCGTGATGTCGATATTCTTCTCCAGGCTGCGGCCAGCGACGGCCACCTTGCGGCCGTTGGCGACGGCGGCATCGATGATCTGCTGGATGCGGAACATGTTGGAGGCGAAGGTCGTCACCACCACCTTGCCCTTGCAGCCGGCGATTGCCTGCTTCAGCGCCGGCGCGACGACCCGTTCCGACGGGCCGCTGCCGGAACGCGTCGCATTGGTCGAGTCGGAGGCGAGTAGCAGCACGCCTTCGTCGCCCAGCTGCGAGAAGCGGTGCAGCGCGGTCGGCCGGCCGTCGATCGGCGACGGATCGAAGCGGAAATCACCGGTATGAATGACGGTACCGAGCGGCGTGCGGATGGCCAGCGATACGGCATCCATGATCGAGTGAGTGACCAGCACCGCCTCGACCTCGAAGGGGCCTGCGGCGACCGTCTCCCCCTCCTCCGCGAACGGGCGCAGGTCGGCCTTGTAGCCGAACTCCTGCATCTTGCCGTCGACCAGCGCCAGCGTTACCGGGGCGCCGTAGATCGGCAGCTTCAGCTGCGGCCACAGGTAGGCCAGGCCGCCGATATGATCCTCATGGCCGTGGGTCAGCAGGATGGCGTGCAGGTTCAGACCCATCGCCAGCAGTGCAGAGATATCCGGCACCACCACATCGACGCCGTGCTGGCCCGGCTCCGGGAAACCCATGCCGCAATCGACGATCACCGCATCGTTGCCGACGGCATAGACCATCATGTTCTTGCCGAATTCGCCGACCCCGCCGAACGGCAGGCAGCGCAGTTGAAGCTGACCCATCGAGGGCTTCCCCATCAGGCGTTACCCCGGCTGCCGGGCTTGACCGGCGGCAGCATGCCCTCGCGGCAGAGCGGGCAATTGTCCGGCGCATAGGTCTCGACATGCAGGGCGATGGCCGTCTCGTGCGGCACGTCGAAACGTCCCTCGCTGCCGGGTGCCCGGTCCACCACAGCCAGCACCTTGATCGGCCGGCCGCCATGCTCGCGCACCACCTGCATACATTCGCGCACCGAGCCACCGGTGGTGATCACATCCTCGACGACCAGCACGCGGGCACCGGCCGGAATGGTGAAGCCGCGGCGCAGCTGCATCTGCCCTTCCTTGCGCTCGGTGAAGATGAACGGCTTGTTCAGCTGCCGGGAAACCTCCTGGCCGATCACCAGGCCGCCGATCGCCGGTGCCACCACCATATCGACCTCGGCCGGATCGATCTTGGCGACCAGTTCGCGGGCCAGCGCTCCGGCGTTGGCCGGGTGCATCAGCACCAGTGCCGACTGCAGATAGCGCGACGAATGGCGGCCGCTGGAGAGCACGAAGTGCCCGTTGAGCAGCGCACCGGCATCTTCATACATGGCCAGAATCTCGTTCTCGTTCATTCCTGATTCATTCCTTTGCCGGCCGGCCCGGTCTGTCGATAGACGCTACCGGCCTGAAAATTTGGCGCGAGTGTAGCAGCTCCCCCCGCCATACTGAACCGTGCACCTGCAGACCGAAATGTTTGCTACAATGCCCTCCATGGCCAAATCCCTCCCCCTCAAAGCCGTGCTTCTCGACCTCGATGGTGTGCTCTATGTCGGCAACGAGATGATTGCCGGCGCCGAACAGACCGTGGCCCGCCTGCACGCCCGCGGTTTCAAGCTGGCCGGCGTCACCAATACCACCACGACGTCGCGCCGGTCGCTCGCCGAAAAACTTCACGGCCTGGGCATTCAGCTGGCCGAAAAGGAACTGTTCACACCCGCCGCCCTGGCCATACGGGAGATCGGCCGCCACAGTGCCCAGCTCTTCATCCGCGACGCGCTGCGCGAGGACTTCAGCCGGGTCAGGGAGAAGGAAACGAAACCCGATTTCGTCGTCATGGGAGATCCGGGCGGCGAAGGCTATCCACCGGAAATGCTGAAGGAGATCTTCGTCCGCGTCATGGCCGGCTCACGACTGCTCGCCCTGCACAAGAACCGCTTCTGGCAGCGACCGGACGGACTGCATCTCGACCTCGGCGCCTTCGTCGCCGCCATCGAATACGCCACCGGCTGCGAGGCGACAGTGCTCGGCAAGCCGTCGAAAACCTTCTTCCACGGCATTTGCGAAGCGCTCGGCGTCGAACCGGCCGAAACGCTCATGGTCGGCGACGACATCGAGGCGGATGTCGGCGGTGCGATGCAGGCGGGACTGAAAACCGCGCTGGTGCAGACCGGCAAGTACCGCGAGGAGTTCGTCAAACAGCTCATGCACAAAAAATCCATCCAGCCGACGGTGGTCATCGCCTCCATCGCCGACTTGCCGGATGTCCTGGCACTGTTCTAAAAACCATAATGGAGGGTACCGATATGCTTCGAAAATTTTTACTGACAGCACTGGCACTGATGTTATTCCCGATGTCCGCCCTGGCCGACCTGACCGGCACATGGCAGGCCGACGACGGCGGCATCTACTACCTGCGCGAAATGAACGGCATGCTGCACTGGTACGGCGAAGAGAGCGCCAACAATCCGCGCTGGGCGAATGTCTTCCACGGCAGGATCCACAAAGGGCGGATCAGCGGCCAGTGGATGGATGTGCCGAAAGGGCGCACCACGGGCTACGGCGACATGGAACTGGTGATTCGCGACAACGGCAACGTCCTCGATGCCGTCCGCAAGAGCGGCGGTTTCGGCGGTTCGCACTGGACACGGGTCGGCTACCAGCCGGCACCGGTGCAACCAATGCAGCCGGGCATGCGGGAAGGCATGCGCGAACATCGCATGCCGCCGGCTCCTCCGCCGATGGCGCAGGAGGACTGCATCGGCTTCAACCCGGACAACGTCAGCGTGCAGCAGATCAATGGCAGCTGGAAGGTGGTGGAAGGCAACCACTGGATGTTCGATTTCGGCAATAGCCGCGACGAGGCCAATGCGGCATTCCGCGTCATTCGCACCTACCGCATGAACCAGAGCTGCTTTGTCGGCCGGCCGAACCCCAGCTTCAGCTACCTGCTGGCCAACGGTGCTGCTCCTTCCGGGGGGATGCGCGGTGAGGATTGTATCGGCTTCAATCCGAACAATATCAGCGTGCAGCAGATCAATGGCAGCTGGAAGGTGGTCGAGGGCAACCACTGGATGTTCGATTTCGGCGGCAACCGTGGCGAGGCGGAGCAGAGTGCCGCCATCATCCGCAAATACGGCTTTACGCAAAGCTGCTTTGTCGGCCGGCCGAATCCTTCCTTCAACTACATGCGCCGCTGAACGACCTGATGAAGTGATGGGCTGATGTGAGGGCGGGGTCTTCCCCGCCCTCATCCGTTAATGGTCAGCGCTGATAGGCAAGCAGCCAGTCGAGTGCCTGCTCGACCGTCGCCCGCTGGATCTCGGTACGGTTGCCGGAAAAAAGGAATCGCTCGACCCTGAGCGGGCCACCCGGCATCGTGATAGCCATCCAGACCGTGCCGACCGGCTTGTCGGGGGTGCCGCCATCGGGACCGGCAATGCCGCTTACCGCGAGGCAGACGGTGTCCGGTGCGCTGCCTCCCGCAGCCATCTTCTGCACCACCTCGCGGCTGACCGCACCGTGTGCAGCGATCACTGCCGGATCGACACCCAGCTCCTCCGTTTTCGCTTCGTTGCTGTAGGTCACCCAGCTGCGGTCCAGCACCGTCGAGGCGCCGGGCACGCTGCCGATGCGCGCGGCGATGCCGCCGGCCGTGCACGATTCGGCCGTGCGCAGCTTCCAGCCCGCCTGCCGGTAACGCTCCAGCAACGCCTCGACCCTGGCATCCGTCACAGGGCCGCCCGCGCGATCGCCAGTACGGCCACCAGCACCCCGCCCAGAAATCCCGCCGCCATGTCATCGGCCATGATCGACCACCACGGCGGCCCCAGCCGCTCGAAAACCGACACCGGCCAGAGCTTACTGACGTCGAACAGGCGAAAGGCCGCGAAGGCGGCAAGAACGGCAAGCCAGCCGCTGCCCAGCACAGTCGAGACGAGCATCAGGCAGAACCACTGCCCGGCCCACTCGTCGATGACGATCCAGCCCGGATCCTTGTCGGCCAGCTGCGGCAACAGGCGATAGCAGGCAAAACAGCCCGCCGCCAGCAGCAGCAGGCTGCCGGCGAGCAGCGCTGCCACGCCAAGCCCTTTGAGCAGCAGCCAGCCGGGCGCAAGCGAAACGAGGCTGCCCCAGGTACCGGGCGCCTTCGGCAGCCAGCCGCTGCCGAACCCGGCCGCGATGAAACGATAGCCTGAGGCAGCTTCAGCCAAAGTGGTCATAGCCCTTGCTGTCGACCTCCACCGCCTCTCCATGGAGATACAGGCGCACACCGGGCATTTCCGAACAGCGGCCGATCTTCACCGCGAAGCCTTCCAGAAAACGCAGCGATGCGGGTGCCGTGAACAGCAGCGCATAATCCTCGCCGCCGCCCGTCACGGCACGCAACGCGCGCTTCTCGCCGGCCTTCTTGCACAGCAGCTCCCAGCCCGGCACATCAGCCACCTCAAGATCCATGCCGAGGCCGGAGGCATCGCAGATATGGCCAGCGTCCTGCACCAGGCCATCACTGATGTCGATACAGCACTTCACACCCAGGTCGCGCAGGCGCACACCTGCTTCCAGCTTGGGCCGGATTTCATCGAGATACTGCACAAAATATCCCTTGGTCTTGCCACCCATCCACTGCTCGATGCCGAGGGCGCTGAATCCCAGCTTGCCGACCAGCCATACGGCATCGCCCACATCGGCCCGGTCGCGGCGCATCGCCTTGCCTTCGGGCACCTGCCCGGCGACGGTGATCGACAGTGCATTGACGACGGAGCGCGTGGTATCGCCGCCGGCCAGCTCAATGTCGTAGCGGCGCAGCGCTGCAGTCGCCCCTTCGCCGATCTTTTCCACCGCCGATGCATCGCGCGCCATGACGTTCAGCCACACCGCCAGCGCCTCAGCCCCCATGGCGGCGAGATCGGAAAGGGCGGCGCAGACGGCCCGGTCGGCCGCCTTGGAAAGATCGAAATCGGTCGGCCAGTGCACCCCCTCCACGGAGGTATCGGTACTGACGACCAGTTCCATGCCGGCCGACAGCTCATGAATGGAGGCATCATCGCCGATTCCCAGCCGCGTAAACGACTTCCGGCTGCCGCCCATACCCCTGAAACAGCTGTTGATCAGTTCGAATTCCCCTGCACCCATGCCGGAATGGTGGCCTAGAATGGGGAAAAGAACCAGCCGCTGGAGAACGAATATGGAGATGCAGGTCCTGCAGACGGATATCACGACCCTCGACGTCGACGCCATCGTCAACGCCGCCAACTCGTCGCTGCTGGGCGGCGGCGGTGTCGACGGCGCCATCCACCGGGCGGCGGGACCGGAACTGCTGGCCGAATGCCGCACCCTGCACGGCTGCCCGACCGGCGAGGCGAAGATCACCCGCGGTTACCGCCTGCCGGCACGCCATGTGATCCACACGGTCGGCCCGGTCTGGCACGGCGGTGAGCGCGGCGAGCCAGAACTGCTGGCCTCCTGTTACCGCAACAGCCTGCATCTCGCCGCCGGGCACGAACTGGCATCGGTCGCCTTCCCGGCCATCTCTACCGGCGTCTACGGCTATCCCTCAGAGCTCGCCGCCGCCATCGCCGTACGCGAATGCCGGGCGTTCGGCGAACGGCATGCCAGGCCCACCACGGTGATTTTCGCCTGTTTCGATGCACATACCGCCGACCTCTATCGAAAGCTGCTCGGCGAAACGGCCTGAACCGTCTACACTCCGGCTACGGACCGGAAACCCAACTCAGCGAGGTATGGCCATGAAGATCACCGCCGGCATCGAGCACTCCGTCACCACCATCGACGAACATCACACCACGCTGGAGGCGGCCCGGCTGATGACCGAGAAATATATCGGCTCGGTGGTCGTCACCAGCCACTCGCGCATCGTCGGTATCTTCACCGAGCGCGAGCTGATGATGGACGTGGTCGGCAAGGGGCGCGATCCGGCCGTGGTCAAGGTCAAGGACGTCATGCTCACCGATCACCGCAAGATCGCTTCCGATGCCACCTGCGAGGAGGCGCTGGAGGTGATGAAGAAAAAGCGCTGCCGGCACCTGCTGGTGTTCGACGGCGACGAGTTCATCGGCCTGATCTCGATGCGCGACATCGTCGTGCTCACCCTGCAGGAGAAGGACGACCTCATCGCCCAGCTGGAGCAATACATCTCCGCCACCTGACGGCGACCGGCTGCGTTACCTGTCGGCGACGGCACCCCGGCTGGCGAACACGAAACGGATAATCTTGTCGGCGATCAGCGCATAGTCGCCGCCCATGTGGTGGCCACCCGGCAGCATCAGGCCGGTCACCGTCGGGAATTCAGGCTTCGTCAGTTGCGGGCAAAGATCATCGCCCTCGGATGACCCGTAGATGCAGAACACCGGCAAACCGACCTTCTTCAGCTCGGGCAGGACGGGATACTCCCCCTCATCGCTGCCAAGCCAGTGGCCAAGCCGGAATTCGAAGCTGGCCTTGGGCGAGACGCCGATCAGCACCATGCCATCGATATCCGGCCGCCGTTTGTCATTCAGATGATTGAATGCGAACGGCGCCACATCGGCCCCGAAGGAGTAGCCGATCAGCACCACCTTGTCCCGATGCCACTTCTCGCGGTAAGCCGCGATAATCCTGTCCAGGTCGCTCCCCAGTTGTGCCGGCTGTTTCGCCGACCAGAAGTAGCGCAGCGAATTCAGGCCGATGACCGGCATTCCCTTGGCGGCGAGTGCCTGTGCCACCTCGCGGTCGATACCCGCCCAGCCGCCGTCGCCGCTCAGCAATACCGCCATCGGCAGCGAAGGGTCTTCCCGCGTCGCCGGAACTTCGACCAGCGGCAGGTCGGCGACGCTCTCCGCTGCAGGCTGCTGCTGCCTGGACTCGGTCAGCTGCCTGTACAAGGCGCGGAATTGCGGCACCCAGTGTTTCTGTACCCCGAAACCGTGTCCCACGTGCGGCAGCGCCACCACACGGCCGGTATTGGTCTGCTTGGAAAACTCCATCGCAACGCCGATGTCGCAGGTCTGGTCGATTTCACCCTGCAGGATGCCCCAGGGAGCCGGCAGCCGGTCGGAAGGCACGAAGTCGAAACCCTTGTGCGGCGCACGCGATTTCGATTGCAGCCCGCCCGGGCCCTTGCAGAACGGCTGCTTCAGCGGCAGGTCCGGGCAGAACCCCAGGCTGATAGCTCCGGCGAACGTATTGGCGGGAGCCTGTGCGAGCGTTCCGTAGACCAGCGTGGCGCCGGACGAGTAGCCGACCAGCAGCGGCGAATGGTAATCGCCAAGCCCGAGTTTCTTCTGCACATACTGGCTGAGCGCCTCGAAATCGGCCGCCGCATAGCTGCAACTTTCGCGGGAATTGGCGAGCGACTTCAGATAGGAGCGGATATCGACACCGATGACCAGCGCTCCCTCTTTCGTGAGCAGCCGCGACATGTCGATCACCCCGAGCTCCCAGCCGCCGTCACCGGAGACGAATATCGCCACCTGCTGCGGCCGCCCTTCCGGGGCATAGATGTGCACCGTCCCGAAACGCCCGAACTGGAGCGTCTCCTCGGCACAGGCCGCACTGGCCGCCATCATGAGCGCCAGGCCGATCAACATCCTTGTCAGAATCCTCTTCATCCTTTCACCACTCCTTTCAATCCGCCGCTGATCAGCCGGGTCAGCGCCAGCAGCACGCCCGGCAATGCCAGCCCTCCCGGGCAAATCAGATAACGGGGCGACCAAACCGGCTCGAATTTATCCTTGAATCTCTGCAAACCCTCAAAATTGTAGAACCTGTTGCCGCGTTCGAAGATGGCGTCGGCCAGTTTGCTCCAGCTGCTGGCCAGCGGATGGTCCGAGAATCCCGAAAGCGGGGCCATCCCCAGACTGAACCGGCGGTAGCCCTGATCCCGCCCCCACAGCATCAGCATGATGAACAGGTAATCCATGCAGCTGCCGGGCGCATCCGGCAGATGGCGCATCAGATCGACGCTGAGCTCCTCCTGGCCGCCGAACCAGAGGTTGGCAAACGCAATGATCCTATCCTCCCGCTTGACCACCGCTACGGGGAAATTTTGCATGTATGCGGCTTCGAACCTGCCCATGGAAAAGCTTTTTTCGTCGCCCTGCTTGCGGCCGAGCCAGGCATCCGAAACCGCCTTCAGCTCCGGCAGGATGGCCGGCAAGTCGGCAACCGGGACGATGTCGAAGGCAAGACCCTCGCGCTCGGCGCGGTTCTTCGCCTGGCGCAGGTGCGCATAACGGGAGCCCTGCAGCGAGAAATCGCCGAGCGATACCCGCGCCTCTTCACCCAGCTTGAACATCTCCAGTCCCATCTCCATGTATTGGTGTACGCGCTCGGCATGCACCTGGTAGTAGACGCAATGCACGTCGAAGCGGTCGCACAGTTCGCGGAACTGCCAGACCAGTTCCTTCGCATCCGTCGCGGAGCCGACCGGATCGCCCATGGCCACCCAGTAGCGCTGCTGGATCGCATACATGATGAAGGCGGTACGCGACGGGTTGAACAGCAGGTACTTGTCGCCCAGCAGCGCGAGATTGGCCTCCGAGAACGGCTGCGCGGCAAGGATACGCCGGGCATCCTCGATATCCGCCGGCGACGGCCGCTCCGGATGCAGGGGTCTGGCGCGCAGCAAGCGCAGCAGGAAGAAGACCAGCAGTGCGATCGCTACACCCGCACTCGCCCGCAAGAAGCGCGGCGCCTCGCCATGATAGAAGGTAAACTGCCACCACAGCTCGTTGCTGTACTCGACATGCTTGTAGGAAAACATGCCCAGCCAGAACGAGATACCGACCACTGTGCCGATCGCCAGCAGCCAGTCGACGGAGAAGGAAGCGCTCAGGAGAGAAGAACGCCGGAAGAAACTGCCGCGGCTGGGCAGCAGCAGGACAAACACGAAGATCAGGAAAGCCGCCGGCAGGAAGTGGAGTCCCTTGAGCAGCACGAATACGGCCGCACCGGCGGTCAGCAGCAGCGTCAGGAAATAGGCGGCGTCGTAACGGCGCTGCAGCCCGCGCGCCAGTACCAGCAGCGCCACACCGATGATGCTGGTGGCGAAATGGGAAATCTCGAGCACCTCCACGGGCAGCATCTGTTTCAGCACCCCGAGACTTTCGGGCGGTACCGGCGTGGCTCCGAGCAGCAACAGCATGGTCCCGGCAGCGAAGCTGGCCAGTGTCAGCAGTGGCACGGTAATGGAGCTGTAGAGGCCGGCCAGTTTCTCCATCTGGGCCGACAGGGCCTGCCAGCGTTCGCCGAATTCGTAAACGCCAAGGCCTGCCAGCGCGACCACGAAAGGCAGCAGGTAATAGATCGCGCGGAACAGCAACAGCGAACCGGCCACCTGGTCGAGCGGCAGATAAGGCGCCAGCATGTAGACGACCACCGTCTCGAACACGCCGAGTCCGCCGGGAATGTGGCTGACCAGACCCAGCATCTGGGCGGCGATGAACACGGTCAGGAAATAGGCGAACGGCAGCGTGGCGGAAGCAGGCAACAGGACCCACAGCACGGTTGCCGCGACGAGCCAGTCGAAGGTCGACAGACCCAGCTGCTGCAGCATCAGTCGCGGCTGCGGCACCGCCACACTGACCGGTCCCAGCCGCAGTGTCGGCGGCCCCCGGAACGACAACAGCAGGCCGGCGGCCAGCAACAGCAGGCAGAGGCTGCCGGACATTTCCAGCAACGGGACGCCGACAGAGAAATCCGGTGTTACGATCGGCGGCGAAACCAGCAGGGCGATACCCCCCAGAAGCAGCATGCCGAGCAGGAAGGCGACGCTGCAGTAGAGGATGATATTGGCGATTTCGGCAGCGCTGAAACCCCAGCCGGAGTAGAACCGATAGCGCGTCGCCCCACCGGTCAGCAGCGCGAAGCCTGTGTTGTAGGAAAAAGCGTAGGAGATGAACGATACCCAGGCGACCTGCCGGTAAGGCAGCGAGCGGCCGACGTAGCGGACACCGAGATAATCGTACCCCACCATCGTGGCATAGCTGGCCATGGTCAGCACGACCGCCCATGCAATATGCGCGGCGGGGATTTGGCCGAGATACCGGATAATGTCGTGCAGATGGTAGGACTCGAGCAGATGCGACAGAAACCACAACGCACCAGCAAGCAGGATGATGCTGAACAGTGTGATGATGCGGTCGCGGCCGAGCATGGAGGCGGAATACTCCACCCCCGACCGATGGCCGGCAATAGATTCCGTCACCGAATCGGGCTGGCCGCCGAAGGTGGCACGGCGGCAGGTTCCGGCATAGGATCAAAACCATGCCAGCAACATCTGCAGCAACACTCCTGTCCGCCACAGCACTCCATCAAGCCGGCTTGCCGCATGCATGAAATATCGCTGTGCGAGGATGTCGTTCGGCTGATCGGAGATCAGGCCCGGCAGCATCGTTTCACCCGGGTGCGCACGGTGCGGCTGCAGATCGGCAGGCTTTCCTGCGTGGCTCCCGAAGCGCTACGTTTCGCCTTCGATGCCGTGGCGAAAAACACGATCTGTGACGGTGCCCGACTGGAAATCGAAGAGATCGGCGGGCGCGGCTGGTGCGATGTCTGCCGCCGGGAGCTCGCCGTCGGGCAGCGCTTTGATGCCTGCCCCGAATGCGGGCATTATCCGCTGACGATCACGGCCGGCGAGGAGATGCGGATCGGTGAACTGGAGGTGGAGTGATGTGCGGTGTGTGCGGATGCGGTGAAGGCGAAACGGTGATCGAGGGCCACAAGCACGACCATCATCACCCTCATGGGCACCATGACCATCACCATGGGCATGACCATGAACATGACGGTTCCCGCTGGCTCAGCGTCGAACAGGACATCCTGAGTAAAAACAACATGTACGCCGCATCCAACCGGCGTCATTTCAACCATAACGGCATGCTGGTGCTGAACCTCGTCTCCTCCCCCGGCTCCGGCAAGACCACGCTGCTGACCCGGACGCTGAACGACCTGCAGAACGATTTCCCGATGGCCGTCATCGAGGGCGACCAGCAGACCGTACTCGATGCCGACCGCATCCGTGCCACCGGGACGAAGGCGGTGCAGATCAATACCGGCAAGGGCTGCCACCTGGATGCCCACATGGTCGGCCACGCCGTCGAGGATTTGCAGCCGGAAGCGGATTCGGTGCTGTTCATCGAAAATGTCGGCAATCTCGTCTGCCCTGCCGCCTTCGACCTCGGCGAGGCACACAAGGTGGTGGTGCTGTCGGTTACCGAGGGCGAGGACAAGCCGCTGAAATATCCCGACATGTTCCATGCCGCAAGCCTCATGCTGCTCAACAAGTGCGATCTCTTGCCGCATCTCGATTTCGATGTGGTGGCTTGCATCGACAACGCCAAGCGCGTCAATCCCGCCATCAAGGTGCTGCAGCTCTCGGCCAAGACCGGCGACGGCATGGCACAGTGGTACCGCTGGCTGAACCTCATGCACGAGGCGGCGCTGATCGACCGTCCCGCCCCTGCCGCAACAACCGCCGAAACGGTCGCCGGAGCCTGAACCGCACGTGTGCCTCGCCGTCCCTGCCCGCGTCGTATCGCTCGATGACCGCACAGAAACGGCCGTCGTCGAACTTTCGGGTGTACGCAAGGAGGTCTCCACAGCCCTCGTCGAGGACGTGGTACCGGGCGACTACCTGCTGATCCATGTCGGCTTCGCATTGCAGAAGCTGAGCCCGGACGAGGCCGAAGCCACGCTGGCATTGTTCGACGAACTGTCGGCCTTCAATGAAGAGGCCGGCGACGCATGAAATATGTCGACGAATTCCGCAGCGGTGTCGTCGCTCAGAGGCTCGCCGCCGCCATCCACCGCGAGGCGAAACCGGGCCACGACTATCGGCTGATGGAATTCTGCGGCGGCCATACCCATGCCATTTTCCGCTTCGGCGTGCAGGAGCTGGTGCCGGCCAACGTGAAATTCGTGCATGGCCCAGGCTGTCCGGTCTGCGTGCTTCCCGCCGGCCGTATCGAGGCCGCCATCCGTCTGTGCGAAGCGCACGGCGTTATCCTCTGCACCTATGCCGATCTGATGCGCGTGCCGGCCGGCAAGGGGAAAAGCCTGTGGCGGGCGAAAGCGAACGGCGCCGACGTCCGCATGGTCTACTCCAGTCGCGACGCACTGGAGATCGCCCGCAGCAATCCGGGACGGCAGGTGGTCTTTTTCGCCATCGGCTTCGAAACCACCACCCCGCCCACCGCCGTCGCTATCCGCGAGGCAAGCGAGGAAGGCCTGACCAACTTCTCGGTCTTCTGCAACCACGTACTGACGCCGCCGGCCATGCGCCACCTGCTGCAGGCCGAAGGAGCATCCGGCAACGAACCGGCCGCCCGGCTCGACGGCATCCTGGGACCGTCGCACGTCAGCACCATCATCGGCAGCCGCGCCTACGCCGACTGTGCCGAAGAGTTCCGCATTCCGATCGTTATCGCCGGCTTCGAACCGCTCGACGTCATGCAGTCGACATTGATGCTGATTCGCCAGATCAACGACGGACGGCATGCGGTGGAAAACGAGTACAGCCGTGCCGTAACTTCCGAAGGCAACCGCAAGGCACAACAACTGATGGCCGAGGCGTTCAAGCTGCGGCCGCGATTCGAGTGGCGGGGACTCGGCGTGCTGCCGGAGAGCGCCCTCGCCATTGCCGATGCCTACGCCGACTTCGATGCCGAGCGTCGCTTCGTGATGCCCAAGGTCGAGTCGACCGAGACCAAGGGCTGCCTCTGCCCGGCTATCCTCCGCGGCCTCAACGAACCTACCGACTGCAAACTGTTCGGTACCGCCTGCACGCCCGAGACACCGCTCGGCGCCTGCATGGTCTCCTCCGAAGGGGCCTGCGCCGCTTACTGGAGCTACGGCCGCCAGCGCAAACCTGCCGAGGTGCAGCGGGCGTGAGCCGCCTCGACCTTGCGAACGGCGTGGTGGAGATGAGTCACGGCAGCGGCGGCCGGGCCATGGCGCAACTCATCGACGAACTGTTCCGCCGCCATCTCGGCAATCTGCTGCTCGACCAGGGCAACGACGGCGCGGTCTTTACCGTACCGGCCGGTCGCCTGTCGGTCAGCACCGACGCACATGTCATTGCCCCCCTCTTCTTCCCCGGCGGCGATATCGGCCGGCTGGCCGTGCACGGCACCATCAACGACGTGGCGATGGCGGGAGCTGCGCCGCTCTACCTCACCGCCACATTCATCCTCGAGGAAGGTTTCCCGCTTCGCGAACTGGATCGCATCGTCGCCGGCATGGCCGAGGCTGCGCGGGAAGCCGGCGTGACGGTGGTGGCCGGTGATACCAAGGTGGTCGAGAAGGGCAAGGCGGACGGCGTCTTCATCACCACCGCCGGTATCGGTGTCGTTCCCGACGGTGTCGAAATCGCCGGCGACCGGGCGCGGCCGGGCGATGCCATTCTTCTCTCCGGCAGTATCGGCGAGCATGGTGTAGCTGTTCTCTCGCAGCGAGAGAACCTGAGCTTCGAGACCGAGATACGCTCCGACTCCGCCGCACTGCACACGCTCGTCGCAGCCATGGTGAAGGCCGTTCCCTCCATCCACTGCCTGCGCGATCCGACACGTGGCGGGCTCGCCACCACGCTCAACGAACTGGCACGGCAATCGGCGGTGGGCATGCAGCTCGACGAGGCGGCGATCCCTGTGAAGCAGGAGGTTCGCGCCGCCTGCGAACTGCTGGGGCTGGACCCGCTCTACATCGCCAACGAGGGCAAGCTGGTCTGTATCTGTGCGAGAAAGGAGGCCGAAGCGGTGCTGGCCGCCATGCACAACCACCCGCTCGGCCACGATGCCGCGATCATCGGTGAAGTGGTCGAGGATTCGCAGCAGCTGGTGCAGATGCGGACGTCCTTCGGCGGCAACCGCGTCGTCGACTGGCTGGCTGGCGAGCAGCTGCCGCGCATCTGCTGAAACGCATGCAGGAGGCTATCGCCATCCCGCTTCCCGCTGGCATTACCGCCTCTTCGCTGCTGGCCATGGGCGGCGAGCTGAAAAGCAGCATCTGTATCGTACAGGGCAGTGTTGCACGTCTCTCCCGCCCTGCCGGCGATCTCGAACAGGCCGACGAGTTGCGCGGATACAGGCAACAGATCGACCGGCTGTTCAGCGATGCCGGCTTCTGCCCCGCCGCTATCGCCAT
>OBLQ010000330.1_pt1 | contig 17902 bp, 13 predicted proteins | sample 1519881 | NCBI WGS metagenome assembly OBLQ01 (sample SAMN01911456, study PRJEB22533) | soil metagenome | biome: Soil | place: Malaysia | collected 2012-04-30 | depth DG_metagenome m | reverse complement strand
CAGTTGACTGACGTGGCATGTCCAACTCTGCTTTTCCATGCCGGGCTGACCTTGGAGAGATAGTCCGTAAAGATGTAGGTAGTCCCGCTGCCGTCGGAGCGATGTACGACGATGATATCGTCGGCCGGGAACTTGATTCCGGGGTTGGCCTTGGCCAGGCGGGGATCATTCCACTTGTTGATCTTGCCCAGAAAGATGTCTGCGAGCACGTCAGGAGTAAATTTCAATTCGGCGTTTACGCCGGGAATATTGTAGGTGGGGACCACTGCGCCCAGGACCGTGGGGATATGAAAGACCTTGAAGGGCGTGGCAGCGAGCTGTTTGTCAGTCATCGGGCCGTCACTGGCGCCGAAGTCAACCGTCTGTGCCTGCAATTGGTGGATGCCGCCGCCGCTGCCGATGGATTGATAGTTGATCTTAATTTCCGGATGGGCGTTGTGGTAGGCGCTGAACCACTTCTGATAAATCGGATTGGGAAACGTTGCACCCGCGCCATTCAGGTTCGTTTCCGCCACCGCGGTGCCCATGAACAGCGCCAGCATCAAACCGATGAGTGACTTAAGCCGCATTTTGGCCTCCTTTGTTTCTTATGCCATTGAATTGGTTACAGGGGTCTTATAGGGCAGCTCTGTTACAAGGGGATGAAAGGCCGTTGAATAGAAAGTTAAAAGATCGGCCTGCGACGGGCTCAGTGGCAATCGCATGAGACCGAAGAGCTTTGGGAGCGATCAGGCTTTCGGTATGGTGAAGAAAAACGTTGAGCCATGGGAGATTTCGCTTTCCACGCGCACCGCGCCCCCATGGTTGAGCACGATGTGCTTGACAATCGCCAGGCCCAGGCCGGTCCCGCCGCTTTCCCGCGAGCGGGCTTTGTCCACCCGATAAAAGCGCTCAAAGATCCGCGGCAGGTGCACGGAGGCAATTCCCAGACCGAAATCCCGGACAAAAAACTCAACAGCGTCCGCTTGTTCAACGGCCCCAAGGACGATCTTCTTTCCGGTCTGAGCGTAGTGCACCGCATTGGTGATCAGGTTGGCAAATACCTGATGGATGGCATATGCATCGGCCAGAACGGAGACCTCGGGAACCGAATCCACGGAGATTTCGACTCCGGCGGCGCGAGCTGATTCGTGCATCGCTGCGGCGGCCTCAGCCACGAGTTCACGCGCAGGGTGAGGCCGGAGATCCAGTTTTTCCTCGCCTGACTCCACGCGCGCCAGCACCAGAAGGTCTTCCGTGAGCCGGGCCATGCGTTCGGCGTTGCGGCGGATGATCTGCAGAAACTCCCGGGCGCCGCCATGGATTTCATCGCCTTCCAGGATCGTTTCGGCATAGCCGCGAATGGATGTAAGCGGCGTTCTCAGCTCATGAGAAACATTGGCGATAAAGTCCCGCCGCGTCTTTTCCACACGTTCGATTTCGGAAATATCATGCAGGACGCTGACTACGCCGCCATCGGGGAGCGGTTCCGCAGTTACGGAAAATGAGCGCCGCCCGGACAGGGAAAAGACAATAGCGCTTTCGCGTTTCTTCGATTCCAGCGCCGCGCGCAGCGTGGCGAGGAAATCTGGATTTCGCACCAGTTCCGTCACGGGAGCATCCACCTGGACCGGGCGATGCGCGATGGCCTGCATCGCCCGATTTGCCCAGAGTACTTTCATTTCCGGCGATACAGCGATCACCCCGTCGTTCATGCTGTTGAGCAGCGCCTCAAGCTGAGATCGGCTCTCCCGGACCTTTTCAAAATTTTCCTGCAGGCGTCGGGCCGTCCGGTCCAGCGCCGTGGCCATCTGGCCGATCTCATCTCCGCTGCTCTCAGCGATCCGGGCGGAGAGGTCACCCTCGGCGACCTTCTCGGCAAAGCCGACAATTCGTTTGAGGCGGGTGGAGACGTTTTGCGCTACGGCAAGGGCAAGCACCAGGGCGAAGATGAGGGCCAATGCCGTTGCTTTCAGCAGCGTCCGGCGTATTTCGGAGATATGGGCGCGGAATGCGGACAGGGGATATGCGAGTCTGGCCACCTTGTCGCCGCTGGGCACGGCGACATAGAGGAATTCCACACCCACGGTATGGCTGAGCCGCATGGCCGTCCCGGTTTTACCGCTGAGGGCGGCGGCGACTTCAGGACGGCCGGCATGGTTTTCCATGGTTTCGGGATCAGCCTTGGAGTCAGCCAGGACGGTGCCATCGTGCGCGATGATGGTGGCGCGGGTTTCCGTGATCCGCGCTTCCTCCTCCGCCATCTGCTGAAGAGAATGGCGTTGATCATTCTGAATCCGCAGGGAGAAACCCTGGGCATTTTGCACCAGGAGACGCTCAATATCGTTGCGGAACCGGGCCTCCCAGCTTTGCCCCATGCTGACATCCAGGGTGAGAGTGGCCACGGCGATGACCGCGGCAAACGCCGCCAGTGCTTTGAGAAAGACCCTGTTCCTCACCGGGGCGCCTCGTATTTGTAGCCTGCACCGCGGACTGTCCGGAGGTAAACCGGATTTTCCGGGTCGGCTTCAATCTTTTCCCGCAGGCGGCGGATATAGACATCCACCGACCTTGGTGTGACGAATGACATGTCGCGCCATACCGCGTCGAGCACCTGATCGCGGGTATAGACCCGGCCCGGATGCGAGGCCAGGAAGTGAAGCAGGCGGAACTCGGTTGCGGTGACGTCCACGGGCTCGCCGCGCACGTGCAGGGTGAGGGAGTCGGCGTTGAGCTCAAAATCCGGCGTGGTGATGCTGGAGGTGACGGGTTGTTCGAAGCGGCGCAGCACGGCGCGCACCCGCGCCAGCATCTCGCGGGTGCTGAATGGCTTGCTGACATAGTCGTCCGCGCCCAGGTCCAGGCCGCGGACCCGGTCCGTCTCTGAGGCCTTCGCAGTCAGGAAGATGATCGGCACCTTGGCCAGATCGGTTGCGCCGCGAATCTGGCGGCAGACCTCAAAACCGTTGATCCCGGGAACCATAACGTCCAGGATGAAAAGGACCGGCGGCGTCTGCCGCGCAAGGGGCAGAACTTTCTCGCCCGTCATGCACACCGTGACGTTGAAGCCGGCCTGCTGCAAATGATGCCGGATGAGGTCGGAGATATCCTGGTCGTCTTCCAGAACAAGAATTGTCTGTTTCACGCGTTGTCCGCTTCCATGGCCTATGATTCTAAATCCGGAGGGGCTGGATCAAGGAAGTGGCTGGCGGGAGGCTGTTCCACCCCGGTTTGTGCGCATGGAACGGCGCTGCTACCATGGACGTGTGAACCACCCCAAAACGACCGTCCGCAAACTTCTTCTGGGCTTGACCCTGCTGCTGGCGGGACTGGCCGGCAGCCGCACGCTTGCGGCGAACCTGCCGCCCGTGCCTCCCACCGTGGATTCCATCACTCCCGCAGAGTTGCGGATGCACCTGGAATTTCTGGCTTCCGACGAACTGGGCGGCCGCTATACGCTCTCGCCCAACTTTGCCATTGCCGCCCGCTATCTGGCTGCCCATCTGGAGGGTTACGGTTTTCGCGGCGCCGCCCATGGAAGCTTTCTGCAGACGTTTGAAGTGGATTCCATCAAGGCGGATTCTGCGCACACGTCGCTTCAACTGACCATTGGCGGAAAGCCGGTTGTGCTGAAGTTCGGCGAGGACTTCCTGATTGCGCGGGAAGGCGGCGGGGGAGACGCAGGAGGCGAGGTTGTCTATGTGGGGGCGGGGATTTCCGCGCCGGAACAAAAACACGACGACTATGCGGGCCTCGATGTGAAGGGCAAGATTGTCATGGTTGTTCCTACCGTGCCTGCGGGCATGGATGCGGCAAGCCTGAAGGCAGATGAACAGGGAGAAGGCGCCGCCAAAGCGCATGGCGCCGCCGGCCTGCTGGTGATCCCGCCAGAACGATTCAGCCGGTTCCTGCGCAACAGAAGCGCGCTACGGCGCATTGCTTCGCGCGATCGCGTGGTGCTGGCAAGTGAAGTAGATGGGAAGCTGCCCACACTGACGCTGCTGCCCGAAGCCGCGGAAAAGCTTCTGGCAACAGCGGGCCTGAATCTGAAGACGGCGTATGAGAATGTCCGGATGAAAGCTCCCCCGCGGCATAAGCCGGTGAAGGCCTCAGCCCGTATGTCCGTTGTCCTGCACCAGACGCGCACGATGACCCAGAATGTGGCCGGCATCCTGGACGGCACCGACCCTCAGCTCAAGGATGAGTATGTGGTGTTCAGCGCGCATTACGACCATTTGGAAACGGGGCCGAACGGCGAGATCTACCCCGGCGCGGACGACGACGGCTCCGGGACTTCAGCCATGCTGGCCATTGCCCGCGCCATGTCACTGCAGCGGCCAAAGCGTTCCATTCTTGTGATTTTTCACGCCGGCGAGGAACTCGGGCTGCTGGGATCGAAGTACAACACGGAGGTGGCGCCGTTGGTTCCGCTGAAGCAGATGGTGGTGGACCTGAATATCGACATGATCGGACGGTCCAAGCCGGCGGGTGACAACCAGCCCGAAGACACACATCTTACGGACGCCCACACGGTTTATCTGGTGGGCGCTGACCGAATCAGCCGCGAGCTGAACGAATTGAGCGAGGAGACCAACAGCCAGTTCCAGAGGCTGAAGCTGGATTACTACTACAACAATCCCGACAACCCGGAGCGGATTTATTACCGCTCAGATCACTGGAATTACGCCAAGCATGGCGTGCCCATCATTTTTTATTTCGACGGCACGCACGTGGACTATCACCAACCGACCGACACGGTGGACAAGATCGACTTCACCAAGATGACGGAGATCACCCGTCTGGTATTCGAAACGGGATGGCGGATCGCCAATCTTGACCATCGGCTGACGATATCCCACTAGGACTCAGGCGTTTTGCGAAAAGCGGCAAGCGATTTGCCGGGCTGCAGATAACCCTCAACCACCAGTTCGAGGCGGTCAAAGAAAGAAGCAGGCGGCTGCGATTGGGCTGGGCGCCGTTCTCCGCCCTGGAGCTTTGCGGCCGCCGGCGCAGCGGTCTTCTGCTGGAGTTGCTGTGCCTGCGGCAGGTGTTGCCCGTCCGAGTCCATCGTCTTTCCGGTCTGGTCAACGTAATACCACAAAGCCCGGCGGAACTGATCGACCGCGGTTCTGAGAACCCCGAGATCGGAATGGAGACCCGGGGTCATCGAGTTGTTTTTGGGCGTGCCGTCCGGGCGGGCCAATTCGCGGCATAGTTCGTTCTGAACCGCCTGCAGGTCCAGCGTCAGATTTCTGATTCTGTCCAAAACGTCGCTCGAAGGCATTGAAGGCTGCCAGGGGGTTGGTCGCATGCACAATCCTGATTGTGAAGTTTGTATCGGAAGTATTTAAAGATAGAGGCGAACGCTCTTTCAGGTAAGGGCGAAAATGCACAGTTATCAAGTAAGACAACACGCTATGCGACAGGGCGGGCGAGGACCAGCGTGATGTCGTCCGGCTGCTCGGTGGAGCCGATCCAGTCCTGCACTGCGGAGACGGCCTGCGCGCTGATGCGGTCGAGCGGCAGGTTGCGATGTGCGGCAATGGTTTCGATCAGGCGTTCTTCGCCGAATTCGCCAAATTCGTTTTCCGGTTCGGTCATGCCGTCACTGAACGCGATGAAGATGTCTCCGGGATCAAGGTCCACGGTTTCTTCCGTATATTCCATGCTGTCGAACAGGCCAACCACCATGCCTCCGGCTTCAAGGCGGCGCAGGGAGCCGTCGCGGCCCAGAATGATGGGAGCCAGATGGCCGGCGTTGGAGTAGGTAAAGCGGCGGCTTTCGCCGTCATAAAAACTGAGAAAGAGAGTCGCGTATTTCTCCGGCTGGGTCGTCTGATAGAGGTGGCGGTTGAGCAGCCACAGCATCTGGGCCGGGGAAGGCGCAGCCGCGCGAGTGCTGATGCTGGCCGCCAGTCCCGTCGTGCCATAAGCGGATGTGGCGGGCACTGTGACGAAAGCTTCCTGCTGATAAGCCCGCACGGCGGAGTGGATGGCTGCCATGAGCAGAGCGGCAGAGATGCCCTTGCCGCTGATGTCGCCGACGGCGATGCCGATCTGGTCGGCGCCCAGGGAAAGGAAGTCATAGTAGTCGCCGCTGACGATCCGCGCCGGACGGCAGATGCCGTACAGTTCAAGCGTCCGGGTCCCCGATACGGCGCGAGGAAAAAGCTGGGCCTGGACTTCATGCGCGATCTCCAGTTCGCTTTGCAGGCGCTCTTTCTCTTTTTGCTCGACAATCAGCTTTTGCAGCGACTGCGTCATGGAGTTGAACGAGGTCTGCAGGGCCGCCAACTGGTCTTTTTCGCGAACTTGAATGCGATGGTCGAAATCGCCGCGGTTGATGTGCTGCGTGGCCTTGTAAAGGTTCGCCACCGAGTAGGTGACGGTGCGGGTCAGTCGGATACCGATTACCAGGGCGATAAGAACAATGACTCCGAAGGCAACGGCCAGCACGGCCAGCGCTACGGCCACAACCGACGCCCACTGGCTCATCGTGCCCGAGAGATGCGAGTAGAGAACGGAAACGCGGGACGTTCCCACAAGAAAAGTGTCCAGAGACTTTCCTGTCTCCCAGTCAACCGGCTGGATGAGCGAGTAATAGTAGAATGCGCCGTCCCAGCGATTCTGTTGCGGTTGCAGTGAACCTGCGGCGATGCCCCGGCCCGGGTCCCCCCTGATGACCACCCCGCGCCCGGGGTTGACCTGTACTCCCACGTCCCCGTGGGTGTTTGTGCGGGGAACATACAACGTGATCGGGCCCAGGCCGGAGGCAATCCCGGACAAAAACTTCTCATCCACTGGCACGCTGGAGATCACGGCAAACTGCCTGCTGCCAGTATTTACCATGTCCGCGGTGCGCAAGTACAAATGACCTTGATCCAGCACAAGATTGTTGAACCCGTCCTTGAGCCAGGCAGGCCGCGAGGCTTCATCGGCGACAAGCACGGTCCTTCGGGGGAATGCAGAGTCGTCAGCGACGAACCTCTCCAATCCGGAAGTCGTGGTCCCCGCCGCGCGCTTTGCCACGAGCCGGGCAGCCGAAGAATTAGCGGCTTGCAGGCGTTTCAACTGGGCCTGTATGGCGGAGACGGGCAGGAAGGCCGCGAATTGGCTGGTAAGAAAATAGGCTGAAATCACACCCATCAGTAGCACCAGCGTTACCGGCACCCCGCCAATGAAGAGATACGTGACAATCAGCCGGTTGCGGACGCTCCACATCACGTGGGCGCGGAACCAGCGCACCCCCAGGAACAACGCCAGAACGCCAAGAACGAAGGCAAAAAATTGGATCCATCCGTCGAGGGGGGCGGCGGCTGCTTGTGCACCGGACAGATTGAGGAGCCATCTCACCAGGACGAGCACGACTTCAACCGCAGCCAGATAGACGGCGATCCAGGCCGGGCGCGAGCGCGGAACCATGCCCAATTCAGCCAGCTTGCGCGTGATTTTGTTCCAGGCAGGCAATCTTCATTGATTATATCCAGCCCATCCCGCACTGAAAATCGCGGGAGCAGAACCGGGCTTCAGACTTGGAGGAATGGATGGTGCTCAGGTGAATTGGATCGTGTCTTCCACGTCTTCGCCGGCGGGCCGGTCGTCCCCGGCGTCGCCCGCGTAGTCACAGGCCAGATGCGCCCCGGCCAGCACCATCAATCCGGAAATGAAGGCCCAGAACATGAGCGTCACCGAGATGGAAAACGGACCATAGACCTCAGGGAAGTTCAGCCAGGGCAGGGTCTTGATGTAAACGAATTTCCCTATTTCCCAGAGCAGGCCCATGGCGACGGCGGCCGGCAGGACCTCACTCGGGCGGATTTTTCCATTGGGCAGCAGCCAGTACAGCAGAAAGAAAATGGCAATGCTGGCGATGGTGGCAAAGGTCTTCATGGCAACGTAGGTCAACACCCGGAAAACGATGTTTTTGCTATGTCCCAGCATCAGGAACTGGAGCATCACCTGGTTCCCGGCAGCCAGGCCCACGGAGGCCAGGGCAAGGATGCCGCAGCCGAAGGCCAGCAGCAGCGCGATCAATTGGTTCCCCAGATACGAACGATTCTTGGCAAATCCCCAGATACGGTTGAAAGCCACTTCCAGGGGCAGAAAAACGCCGGTGGAGGTGATCAGCAGAATCACGATCGAAACCATTTTCACGCGGCGCCGTCCCACAACCAGCTTGGTGAGGTTGTTCACAACGAAGTCCTGGTTGCTGGGCAGGTGGTCGCGGAGCAGCTGGCCGACTACGTCAAACATGGTCTGCGAGTGGAACACATAGCGGATGAGCCACATCAGCAGGACCATGAAAGGGAAAAAAGACAAGATGGCATTGGCGGCCACTGAAAAGGCAAACGTGTGGGCTTCCGTCCGGGTGAGATAGCGCAGGGTCGGCAGGCCGCGCCGCCTGAGCATTTGCTTCCACGGTTCCAGCAGCATCTTCTGGGCGCGAGCGCCCACTTCGCGCGCCGTTCCGCTTGCGGACGAGATGGGTTTGAATTGCATGGGAAAGACTTGGTGAATCCTATCAGAAATTCATCTACCTAAGATATTGAAAGGAACTGCCAAAAGTGTTTGGACTTGCGCCGTTCTATCGCCTTTGAGTTCCGGTAAGAGGAACTCATCAGAGGCGCAAAACAAAATCCTTTACAAAAACCTAAGTTCCTGAATATCATGCCCTGCTCCCAAGGTAACCAACTTAAACGGGGCAATTCGGGTTGGTGTTTTTGTGCAGCGCAGTAAAACTTCACCAAGATCAAGGCTTGTGGGCCATGCGCCCGGCAGCCGTTTCTGTTGCAGTGAAAACTGTCCGGCAAAGCAGCAACCTCTTCTCTCTTCCTGATTCCGGCAGGGGAGAATTTCTATTTAGTTGAGGCGAAAGGAGTTGTTTGTGAGAGAGAAGGGAACAGTCAAGTGGTTTAACGGAGCCAAAGGATACGGCTTTATTCAACGATCAACAGGGGAAGATGTGTTTGTCCATTTCTCCGCCATCCAGGAAAACGGCTACCGTACTTTGAATGAAGGCGAAACTGTGGAATTTGAGCTCCTGAAGGGGCCTAAAGGGTATCTTGCCGCCAATGTGATGCGTGGCGGCGCTTAGCCGAGGCGGGAGTTATTCCCGATTCGGTTTCCCCTTGCTCCGGCAAGGGGTTTTCATTTCCCCCCGCGGGCTTTCCGCACTTATCGCAGGAAGATAACGATGCTGAGCCAGATCTTGGCAACCACGGGGCGTCCCCAGATCCAGAAGTTGCGCCCAACCACTTGATACTTTTGCGCGATCGAATTCAGTTGATGCATTGCGTCGTCCTTCCCGTCCGGAAGCTCTTGCTTCGGTGGACAAAAGCACTTACTGCATACGCTGTTGCAATGCTGTCCCCGTTTTGCCGGGGCCAGACTGAGCTGGTTCCACGTCCCCAGAAATCTGTCAGCGCGCGCCAGCGGCACAGCATCCTGGAGAGGGAACCAGCCCGCTACCCGACGGCTGCGCCGGCGGGGGTAAAACTCTCCTCAGTTGATGAAGCGACCTGTTTCTTGTAATGGGACGAACCGGAAAAGTCATGGAAAACAAACGTCCCATCCGTCTTGTAGTAAAGAATCCGCCTGCAACCTAAGGAAGGGATTAGGAAATGGTTAAAGTGTTCTAATGTGAAATACTGAGGCCACGTACACTAATCGCGCCTTTTTCACGAAGTTCGCGGAGTCTCAATGCTGTTCGGGAGCTTTGTTCTGTTGAGGCTGGGGCGCCGGGCTGGGTGCCAACGGCTCGCGTCCGAAGGAAGCACGCTTGCGAACCACCACGCGCTGCAGCTGTCCCTGTTCATCCGATCCCAGGACGATAAAGTCGAGGCGAGGGCTGTTGAGCAGCGCAGCGAGGACCTCGCTGGGTGAGCCTGGTCCCAGGCGCACGACCACAGGTTCTGTGGCGAGTTCGGGAGGAATTTCGATTTCGGCCCCGGTCTTCCTGCCGATCAATTTCAAAACTCTCCCCAGATTTGCATTGTTGGCGGCGACCGTGAGCTTGCCCTGGCGAAAATCGACCACGGCAAGGGCGGCCGGATCAGCACTGGGCGCGGGCGGAGCCGGGGGAATGATCAACGGAGGGTCAGGCCGGTGCACTGGCTCCGCAGCAGGCGGCATGTTTGCTTCTGCAACCTGCCGCTCCATGCCGGAGGAAACTGCCGGCGGTTGCATGGACGAGGTCCGGCGAGGCATTGGCCGTGCGGGAACGGCGACAGGCCTGGCGGTACGAGATGAAGGAACGAAGAATCGAGAGCCGGTGACCGGAAGGTTATGCGACCCGGGCGAAGGCCTGGCTGAGGCCTGAGTCAGCGGCGCGGCCGGTCTCTGCGCGGCCAGCGACATGGGAAGAGCCAACAGAATCAAGCTCACAGTCTTTTTAACAAACATTGGACACTTCGCTTTCCGGGGCTGAAAGACTCATTGTTTGCGCGTGGGGGGCGCGCAATCGTTTCCGCCTGCGCGGGAGGGGAGGCAAAGCCGGCGCCTGCGCGAAACGAAATCAGGATGAAGGCAGGAGATTAGAGGGTTATTGGTATGTCATTAAATCCCCTAATCAAAGAGATGGGCCAGCAAAGATAAATGGTGCAAGGTGTATGGCCGGAAAGACGCTTAGCCGCGATGGCAAGAGGGCATCTAGTTGACCTGGGAGTCGAGGCTTCGGGAAGCCGCCTGTTCCGTTGTCGCAGACCTGCCGGCGATGGGGAGTGAAACGCGGAGGCATGATCCGTGGCCGGGAACGCTGGAGACTTCCACATCGCCGCCGTGGGCCCGGGCGATGGCACGGACAAAGTACAGTCCAAGCCCCGTACCTGAGGCCGCCTTCCGGTTGGAAGGAGCACGATAGCCACGTTGGAAAATGTGCGGCTGCTCTTCGGGCGTGATGCCCGGGCCGGTATCGCTCACGGAGAGTATGGCCATGCCTTCATGGGCGTTCAAGTTCACATCAATCCGGCCGTTGGGATGGTTGTACTTGATTGCGTTGTCCAGAAGGTTGAGGAGGAGCCTCCAGATCTGACCGGCATCGAACTGCCCAACCATGTTTTGCTGCACGGTGCCCGAGAGGTGGATGTGCTCTTCGGCGGCCTTGAGACGCATCCCGTCAATGGCTGCCTGGACCAGTTCGGACAGATCTTCAGTCTGGCAATGCAAGGTGACTTCATCCGCATCGGATTGCGCCAGTTCCATCAGGTCGGATACCGTGCGGGCCAGGAGTTGCACATGTTCGAGCTGGCTGGAAAGCATTTCTTTTACGCTTTCGTCAGAGCCGCCCGAGCGCAGCGCCTGCTCCGCTTCCGCTCGCATCACGGTGAGCGGCTGGCGGATTTCGTGGGAAAGATTGCGCAGGAATTCAGACATGCGCTGGAAAGAGCTCTGCAGGCGGGCGATGGTGGCGTTCAGGGTAGTGCTGAGCTGATCGAGATCGTCTCCCCTGCCGGAAACCGGGAAGCGCCCGCTGAGGTTCAAGGGGCTGATCTGTCGAGCGGCCTGGGTCATGCGCTCCAGCGGCTGAAGTTCCCTGCCGGCGATGTGCCAGGCGATGACTCCGTGGGCGAGAAGAATAAAAGGAAGCAAAACCAGTATGAACAGTTTGATGCGGCTGGTGTCCTCGTCCAATTCAGCAAGGGACATGCCAACGCGCATGAGGTAGTGGCGCTGGACCACGCCCCGGACGGGGGTATTGATGACGCGGATCCTGAGACCACTGGGAAGAGTGAAGGTCTCAAATTCAGGTCTTCCGGTCTGCAAAGCGCGCTCGGCAGGCTTCGTCCACGGAAGCTTGGCGGCAATCATCTGCCGGGAGCTTTCCAAAGGCTGGCGCTGGTCGTCGCACAACTCATAGTAGCGGATGGACTGCGCGAACTCCTGCCGGACTTCGGCATCCGCTTCCTTATTCAGCCAGCGCACCTCACTGTTGCGTACCTGCAACATGCTGCGGACGGCGATGGAACGGTCCTGAAGCTCGTTATCGAGACGATCACTGGCCCGGCGCACGAGAACGGCATACGCGCTCCAGGCGATAGCGATCACCAGGAGCGCGAACCAGAATGTCTGCTTGAGCGCCAGCCGCGAACGCATGCGGCGTGGAAGAGGTACTTTCATGCGATCTCTTACTGATGTGACGCCAGCATATACCCTACACCACGCGCCGTGTGGATCAGGGGCTTTTCAAAGCCATGATCGATTTTCTGGCGCAGGTAGTTGATATAAACGTCTACGATATTGGTGAGACCTTCGAAGCCCAGGTTCCAGACGTGTTCCACGACCATGGTACGGGTCACGGTGCGGCCGGCGTTGCGCATCAGATATTCCAGCACGGCATATTCGCGCTGGGTCAGGTTGATCTGCTTGCCGGCGCGGGTCACCATGTGGCGCATGCGGTCGAGTTCGAGGTCCTCGACGCTCAGCTTGTCGAGCAGTTCCTGCGGGCGGCGCAACAGAGAGTGGACTCGCGCCAGCAGTTCTTCAAAAGAAAATGGTTTGGTCAGGTAATCATCCGCGCCTGCCTGGAGTCCCATAACCCGGTCGGAAACGTCCTTGCGCGCGCTCAAAAGCAGAATGCGCATGTTGGATCCGGACTTGCGCAGCTTCTTGAGAACGGTCAAACCATCCAGTTTAGGGAGATTCCAGTCAAGAATGATCGCGTCGTAATCAATCTCGCTGGCTAATTGAAGTCCTTCTTCTCCGTCGTTGGCCAGATCTACAGCAAAGTGGTCCGCTTCGAGACCCTTTACCAGAGTACGTGCAACTTTAGGCTCATCCTCAATAACCAAGATTCGCAAATTCCACCTCCCGCTTCGGTGGATGCCTTGGCGCCACGAGAGTGGCGCGCAACGCCCATCCGCTTTTCTTACTCCGGAAGAAAATCATCGTGGTTGCTTTCGCGCTGCGCTACATTGGCTCAGCGGCCCCGGAACTCAGAATTTCTTCCCTGTATTTGTGAACTCAAAACGCAAAACGTTACAGCGATTTCTTGCTTTTCCTTGTACTTCGGTACATCCGGCGCCGTGTCCGATTGTCCCGTGAGGACCTCTAACGAGCGCCTTTGATTGACTGCAAACTACGAAGTGGCGATTGGCACATACTCATAACCCTAGGCGCGAAGCCCAGATTAACAGTCCGGCCATCCCCTTTTGTCCAAGCCCGAAAGTGTAACCGCACACTGACGGAAGGACAGCACGTGAAGCGGTACCATAGTACACATATTTAGCGCAAATGGAACCGAATTCTTTGATGACCGTACGGACAAAGCTGAGCCTAGCCCCGTCACTGCTTGTGGACCAGATATTGCCCATATCGCCCCCTAATGAAACCGTCCTATCGGACATCGTTCTTAATACACAAGTACATGTACCATACCCATGTCCATTAGTACAATATATTTTTTTAATATTTTTTCGAATCAAAACTGTCTGCTTATTATCAACAACTTACATTATGCCCAACTGGCCATAGCGGTCTTTTCTGCAATGCTGGCCGGACGGGATTTTCAAGGGGTTGCGGGTTACGCTTCTAATCTTGGCTTTAATCTTTGAAGCTGCAATCGTGTCTTTTGACTTTAATCAACTGAAAATAAAGGCATTTGGCAATATTTCGGAGAAACCGTCTCGTCCGGCCGCGATTGTCTGTTCTTTCCCAGCATGTATTTTTCGCAGTACTTCTTCACCAGGCCGGAGATTCGCCGCAGATACGGCGGTGGAAGAAACGAATTGTGCCCAAACCGCTCGCGATACGTTCGCGCGAGGTGAGGGAACTCCTTTTCCAGAAACGGCATGAAGATCTTTTCCGAACATGGTTTCAGAAAAAGTGGGTTGGCATAGACGAAATGCGCCCTGGCTTCAGCAGCAGAACGGACCACAGCTTCAAGATCCGCGGGGGTATCGGTCAGGCACGGCAATACCGGCGCACAATTGACGCCGGCGTGGATGCCGGCTTCCGCCAGGGTGCGGACGGCTTTCATGCGCAGGTCAGGGCGAGGCGCGCGCGGTTCAAGGATCCGCGCCAGGCCGGCATTCATGGTGGTCACGGTCATGCAGATGGTCAGCTTGTTGGCGTCGGCGACGGCTTTGAGCAGATCGAGGTCGCGGAGGACAAGGTTGGACTTGGTCACCAGGCCGATGGACAGGCCCGCGTGCAATGCGAATTCCTCCAGCAGGGCGCGGGTGATCTGGAATTTGCGCTCAGCCGGCTGGTAAGGGTCGGTGGCCGTTCCGATGGCAATCTGCTCGCCGGGACGCACACGTTTCAGTTCCTGGCGCAACAGCCATGCGCTGTGCTGCTTGACGTAAATCTTGCGCTCGAAATCGAGCCCGTCACGCAACTCCATGAACTCGTGGGTATAGCGCGCGTAGCAGTATTTACAGCCAAATTCGCAGCCGCGGTAAGGGTTGATCATCCAGCGGAAGGGCATCCGCGGGGAACGGCAGCGAGTGAGGATACTGCGCGTCGCAATGGTCAGGTATTCGACATCATGGCCTTCGCCGGTGGCTTCGCCTTCAGCGGCCAGGCGCGCGATGCCTACCAGTTGTGATTGCGGCTCGAATTTGGGGAAGAGGCCAGGCATAACAGATTCGTGTTTTATTCGCTCTCGTTAGCATAGGCCTGTTTCCCCCTTCTTGGCAAGTGTCTGGTTAAGCGGCCTTACTGGCGCCCTTCGTGTACTTTCCCATCAACTCAGCCTGGCCAAGGACGTGGCCGCGAATGGCTTTTTCCAGGTCAGCTTTGCGCGCCGATTCGCGAAGATTAAGACTTCCGTCGACCGCGTAGAGACGGAAGTAATAACGATGGGTCCCAGAAGGCGGGCAGGGGCCCATATAACCTTGGCGGCCGCCGTCATTCTGTCCCTGGATGCCGCCGCCGGGGAGTTGGCCACGTTTGGGCGCGTTTTCTGCAATGTGGGTTACGGTGGCGGGAATGTTGAACGCGACCCAATGCGTGAAGCCGCCTGAGCGGGGCGCGTCCGGATCATGCACGATAAGAGCGAAAGTTTTCGTTCCTGCGGGCGCTCCGCTCCATGCAAGTTCGGGAGAGATGTCATTGCCTTCGCAGGTGAAGCGCGAGGGGATGTTTCCTTCGGGCTGGAATGCCGGACTCTTGAGCTGGAACATGGGGTCCTCCTTTTTCTGGACGGACAGGGCTTGTGCAGAGTGGGATGCCGGCGCAAGCGAAATCACGAACCATGCTGCCGCCGAGACGGTGATGGAAACGAAAGCCTTCAGGAACTTCAAGACGATTCTGCCCCCTTCGTGGGATTCACACATGAAGCGCACACCCGGCAGTCCCCGCTGCACATAGCTTGGATGCAGAGCCGCTCGTGAGCGCGCTGCCGCCGCACATCATAGCAGGCTGGTTGCCGGACAGTCTGCCAGCCACAAGAGCCGGCCTTGTTCCGGGCGGACCCGCTGGGCGGGGAAAACCGGGTTTGCGGAATGACTGATGATTTCCTTCATGACCGGCGCCTTGGCCGCTCCGGAAACAAGAAACAGCACTTCCGCAGCGTGGTTCAGCACGGGAAACGTGAAGGTGATGCGGAAGGTCTTGAATCTTTCCACCCAGTTGGCCACCACCAGCCGCGCGCCTTCATTCAAGGCTTCGGTTTCGGGGAAGAGCGAGGCGGTATGGCCGTCGTTTCCCAGGCCGAGAAAGACCAGATCAAACCGGGGCCATGATCCGGGTTGGAGGCGGAAGAATTCACGCAAGCTGTCTTCATATTTGCGGGCGGCGATATCAGCCGCAAGTTCGGCCTGAATACGGAAGACATTGGTCTGCGGAATGGGAACGCGCGAGAGCAGCGATTCCCTGGCCATGCGGTAATTGCTCTCAGGGTGGTCCGGGGGGACATGGCGTTCGTCGCCGAAGAAGATGAAGATCTTGTCCCACGGCAGGGAGTCTTTGTGTTCCGCAGCCAGCAAGGCGTAGGCGGCGCGGGGAGTGTTTCCTCCGGAGAGGGCCACGGTGAAGCGGCCATGGGCGGCAACGGCCTCCCCGGCGGCGCGGCAGAACTCCTGGGCCGCGGCCCGGCTGAGGCTTTCCGCATCCTGGACCACAGACAATTCCGGCGTGTTCAGAGAGCTGGGCTGGATCATGATTCCATCCCGGCGCGGCGAGTGGCCTGCGACTGGCCGGATTTGTTGAGCCAGGCATAGCGCGCGGCCCCGATCAGGCCCACCTCTTCATTCCGGACCACGTATACGGGGACTTTCTCCAGCAGGGGGCTTAACCTTCCTTTGTCCAGGAAAGCCTCCATGAACAACGGTTCCTGCAGCTTGGGGAGCATCTTGATGGAGATGCCGCCGCTGAGAAAAACTCCGCCTACCGCCAGAAACCGGAGAGCAAGGTTACCGGCCTCCGCACCATAGACACGGACGAAGATCCTGACGGCGCGTTCGCAAATTGCGCTCCCGCCGGCCATGCCGTGGTGCGAGATCACAGCCTGCGGGTCGGCAGCCTGGAGCAGCTCGTCCCGCAGCGAGTCGGGCTCCTGCTCAAGGCCGGAGTCGCGCAGAAAGTCGTAGATATTCTTCAACCCGGGGCCGGAAAGAACGCGCTCGTAACTTACCCGTCCGAATTTTGCGCGCAGGTATTTCTGCAGCGATATTTCCAGCTCATTGCGCGGGGCAAAGTCGGCGTGGCCGCCTTCTGAAGCGAAAGGAAGACGGCGCGTGCCGTTCCAGAAGAGGCCGGCTTCACCCAGGCCGGTGCCGGGCGCGATCAGGGCCGCGTTGCCTGTGCCGGCCTCGGCATCGTTGAGGGGCTGCGTGTCTTCAGGCTGCAAGCCGTCGATGCCCGAGGCATGCGCGGCAAGATCATTGATCAGCCACACCTGATGGCCACCCAGCAACCGCGAAAGGCTCGCAGAATCCACCGTCCAGGTGAGGTTGGAAATGTTGGCTTGGCCATCCAGCACCGGCCCGGCAACTCCGAAGCATGCGTTTTCCACGGTCGCGCGCCGGTTGCGCATGAAAAGGCTGACGATTTCTTCCAGGCCCTGGTGGTCGCGGCTCGGGTAGGTGCTGTCGGCAGTCATGCGGAGGCGTCCGGCTTCCTCCTGAAAGAGCGCGATCCGGGTGTGGGTTCCGCCGATGTCGCCGGCAAGAATCATTGCGGGATCTTCCTCCAGTGCCGCTGGTCGCGATTGATGATCTCATCGGCCTCTTTGGGGCCGGACGAGCCGGAGGAATAATTGGGGAAGGATCGCGGGGGCAGGGCCTTCCACACGTCGAGGACGGGATCCACCACGGCCCAGCCGGCCTCGACCATGTCGGCGCGCTGGAACAGAGTCTGGTCGCCGATGATGCCGTCGTAGAGGAGGACTTCATAGCCGGTGTTGGGCGTGGTGCCGAAGTAGTCGGCGTAGTTGAAGTCCATTTGGACGGAGCCGATCTTCATCTGGGCGCCGGGAATCTTGGCGCCGAAACTCATGGAGATGCCTTCTTCCGGCGCAATCTGGATGACGAGCTGATTCGGCTTGAGACTGCTGACCGGCGTATCACGAAACAGCACCAGTGGGGCGCGCTTGAACTGGATGGCGACTTCCGTGTGGCGCGAAACCATGCGCTTGCCGGTGCGCAGGTAGAAAGGCACGCCGGCCCAGCGCCAGTTATCGATCATGAACTTGAGGGCGACGAAGGTTTCCGTCCTGGAGTCCGGGGGGACGCCCTCCTCGGAGCGATAGGCGGACACGCGCTCGCCGCCGACCAGACCGTCTCCATACTGGCCGCGAACGGCACAGTGCAGCACGTCTTCCCCGCTAAGCGGCTGGATCGCGTGCAGGACCTTGGACTGCTCGTCGTGAACGGCATCGGAGCTGAAAGAGATGGGAGGCTCCATGCTGGTGAGGGAAACGAGCTGCAGCAGGTGGTTGGGAACCATGTCGCGCAGGGTTCCGGCAGTATCGAAATATCCGCCACGC